>Ga0306920_100005160_pt1 | contig 16839 bp, 10 predicted proteins | sample flu12Cox44000170_FD_204666 | JGI IMG/M metagenome (GOLD analysis project Ga0306920, IMG submission 204666) | Lab enrichment of tropical soil microbial communities from Luquillo Experimental Forest, Puerto Rico - flux4day.12C.oxic.44.000.170 (v2)... | ecosystem: Environmental > Terrestrial >... | reverse complement strand
TCAAGCTGCTCGCGGTGCCCTACCGGCTGCTGTTTCCCGCGATCTTCGTGTTCTGCTGCATCGGCGCCTATGCCGTCGACAACAAGGTGTTCGACGTCTACGAGATCGCCGCGCTCTCGGCGGTCGGATACGTGCTGCTCAAGCTCGACTGCGAGCCGGCGCCCATGGTGCTCGGATATATTCTCGGGCCGATGATGGAGGAGAACCTGCGCCGCGCGATGATGATCTCGTTCGGCGATCCGATGGTCTTGATCACGCGCCCGCTCTCCGCCGCCTTCTTGCTGGCGGCCGTCGCGCTGCTCGTCGCCATCGCGCTGCCCGCATTGCGGGCCAAGCGCGAAGAGGCGATGCAGGAGTGATCAGCGTCGTAATCCCATTCGCATGCGGACGCGCCGTCGACTGCACTTCGCCGATCAGATCGAGATATAGGACGTCAGGTCGCAACGGCGATCGAGCGGCCCGCGGTCGAGCGCTGGCCCGGCGCGGCCGTTACCCTACGCCAGGGCGCGCGGTTGACGACCCAAACCGGACCTAAATGGCGCTCAGCGCCGTGCTAGCACCTGTAGCGAAGCGTCCCGCTTAGGTGGATGATGGCGCGGTGAAGTCGCCGTCGAACTTGCAAGCAGCGTGCCGCCGTGGACGCGACGCATCTTTGCGCCGGCCAAGGCGATCGCGGAATTCTTCTTAGCGCCAGCAAGCACGATGGATGACGACCGCCGTGCTACGCGATAGCCATAGTAGGAGCTGTAGTAGCCGCCATAATAGCCGCCGTAGCCGCCGTAATAGGCCGGATAGCCGTAGCCGTAGGCCGGATAGCCGTAGCCATAGCCATACGCGGGGTAATAGCTGTAGGCCGGATAGTAATAAGAGTAAGCCGGCCGCCACAACGCCGCGCCAATCAGCGCACCGATGGCGAATGCGCCGAGCCCCCATCCCCAACCCCAGCCCCAGCGGGCCTCCGCCGGTTTCGTCGTGCTCACGGCCACTGCGCCGGCGAGCAGAACGGCGATCAACGCTCGTCTCATGGCTTTACCTCCCTTGTTCCTTGTATTTTCAGCAGAAGCGTAGGCGTATGTTGCACGATCATCAACCCCTGCGCCTGATGTTCATCCCCCGAAAATAACGCTGCGGAAGCGGCGCAAAGCGAACGTGAAGTAAACAGCGCCGATGACCGCCGTGGCCAAAATCTCAGGCCATACGATTGAGAGGCCGGCGCCGCGATAAAGCACATCCTGGGAGAAAACGACGAAATGCGGCGTCGGGCTGATCACCTTCATGAGGTACTGCAGCCAGACCGGCATGCTTTCCATCGGTGTCGTGCCTCCCGAAAGCAGCATCATGACCAATAGTACGGGGATCGCCAGCAGCCCGAACTGCCCCATCGTGGCGGCAACTGTGCCGAGAAGAATGCCGAGCGCCGCGACCGTGAACACATAAAAGCACGAGCCGCCGAGAAACAGCAGGGTCGATCCTGCGATCGGCACATGTAGCCACCACTGCACCACAAGCAGCAGCGACAGTTCGGCGGCGGCGAGAATGACGAAGCCATTGGCCAGGATCTTCGACAACATGATCTCGGCCGGAACCACAGGCATCACGAGAAGATGCTCCACCGTGCCCTGCTCGCGCTCGCGGATGAGCGCGGCTCCGGTCAGGATCACGGTGAGCATGGTGAGATTGTTGATGACCTGCATCACCGAGGTGAACCAGCTCGACTTCAAGTTCGGGTTGAACTTTGCGCGAGTCACGATCTTGACCGGGGCACCCATCAATCCTTCGCGTCCGGTGACAAACTCCGTGACATAGTTGACGATGACGTTCTCGATGTAGGTCATGCCGTTGAAGGCCTGGGCCACGGCGGTGGCATTTACGTTGATCTGAACCGACGGCTGCCGCCCCGAGAGGATGTCCTCCTGAAACTTTGGGGGAATCTCAATGACGAAGATAAAACGCTCCGAATCCATCGATGCATCGATCTCTGTCGCGGCGATCTCTACCGCCGGCTTGAATGTCGGTGGAGTGAGGCCGTCCGCAATCCGGCGCGACAGGTCGGAATGGTCTTCGTCGACGATTCCAACTGAAAGGTTGGTCGCTTCGGTCGAGGCGCCGGTGGCAACCGCGTAGATGGCGATGGTGAAGCTGTAGGCGACAAGCGCCAGCATGATCGGGTCGGAGCGAATGCTGCGCAGCTCCTTGATCATCAGCCGATAGATGTTGGCTAGGTGCACGCGCAGCTTGGCGAGTCGATTGCCTTTGGGCCGCTTGGCCTTGGTCACTGCGTGCGAGGTCGCCCCTGCCGACGGAGTTGCCACCGACATCTCAGGCCTCCTGCTTTTGCAGCACTATCTGTGCGGCAAGGAGGTAGACGAGCGCGAAGGCCGCAAGGACGAGCCCATTGGACCAGAGATCGGAAAACCCGAGTCCTTTGGTGAAGGTACCGACGCTGATTGGCTGGAACCAGGCCGCTGGAAACATCAGGCCGATAAGCCTTCCCTGGCCGGTGAGGGAGGACACCGGCACCAGCAAACCGGAAAAGTTTACCGTCGGTATGACGGAGAGAACGGTGGTCGCAAAGACTGCGGCTACCTGGGTCTGGGTGAAGGTCGAGACGAGTTGCCCGAAACCGCAAGTCGAGAAAACATAGAGCAGCGCGCCGAGCGCGAGGGCTGCGAAAGATCCCTTGACCGGCACGTGGAAAACGAAAAGCGCCATCAGCACCAGAAGGGTAAAAGTCAACATTCCAACGGCGACATACGGGAACTGCTTGCCCGCCAGGAACTCGAATTTGCTGATGGGCGTGGAGCGGAAATTGGCGATCGAACCGGTTTCCTTCTCGAGCACGACAGCGATGGTCGCCATGATCGCCGGGATCAAAATCAACATCATCACGATCACGGTCGGAACCATGGCGAAAACGCTCCTGAAGGCCTGGTTGTAGCGGAACCGATTTTCAAGATTGAGGCCGCCAAGGTAGACGTTCGACGCCATGTTGGGGCCCAGGCGCTCGACCGCGAGATCCTTTGCATATTTCAGGCCCAGCCCGGTGACGTAGCCTTTCGCGGTCTCGCCGCGGAACGGCATGGCGCCGTCGATCCAGACAGCGACCTCAGGCGGACGCAGGCTTGCAACATCGCGGCCGAAGCCGGCGGGAATTTCAACGACGACTGCCAGCTCCCCGCTTTTCATCCGTTGCTCGATCTCAGCGGCGGAGCTGATCGGAGGCTGTTCGGAGAAATAACGGGAACCCGAGAAGTTTTCGATCAGTCTGTGGCTTTCCGGCGTCTCGTCCTGGTCGAAGGCCGCAAATTTCAGGTTCTCGACGTCGAAAGTGATGCCGTAGCCGAAGGCCAACATCAAAATGACAGGACCGATGAACGCGAACGACAACCGGATGGGGTCGCGCAGCAGCTCCATGGTTTCGCGCCGGGCATAAGCCCATAGCCGCCCGGGATCGAATCGCCTGGAAGCGCGCGACGGCGCAGCCTTGGCCGGCGGTGCCGCCGGTTGCGGCGCCTCGGCCTTCTTTGTCTTGTCGATTCCGGCCGCTTCCTCCAGATAGCTGATGAAGGCGTCCTCGAGAGAATCGCTGCCGCGCTTCTTGACCAGCTCCTTCGGGGCGCCGACCGCAAGCACCCGTCCTCGGTGCATCAGCGAAATACGGTCGCAGCGCTCGGCCTCGTTCATGAAATGGGTCGAAAGGAAGATCGTGACGCCGTCATTGCGGGAGAGATCGATCAGCGAGCGCCAGAACGCGTCGCGCGCAACCGGATCGACGCCCGAAGTCGGCTCGTCGAGAATGAGAAGGGCCGGCCGGTGCAGCACCGCCACGGCGAGCTGCAACCGCTGCTTGACGCCGAACGGCAAGCTGTCCGGCCTCGCGTCCGCCACGTCCTTCAGATCGTAGCGCTCGAGCAACTCCTTGATCCGGCCTTCGATCTCATTTGCCGGCAGATGGTAGAGACGCGCATGCAGATCGAGATTCTGCCGGACGGTGAGCTCGCTGTAGAGGGAAAACGCCTGCGTCATGTAGCCGACGTTGCGCCGTGCCTCCATGTCGTCGGCGCCCATCGGCTTTCCGAACAGTTTCGCCGAGCCTTCGGTTACGGGCAGGAGCCCCGTCAGCATCTTCATGGTGGTTGTCTTGCCGCAGCCATTCGAACCGAGGAAGCCAAAGATCTCGCCGCGCGCGATGAGAAAACTTACGTGGTCGACGGCGACGAAATTGCCAAAGCGGCGGGTCAGGCCATCCGCTTCGATCGCCGGGGTCTCATCAGCACTGATCGTGCGCGGCCGCACGATGACTTCTTGATGCTGGGCACGCTTTTCCGGTGGGAGAAGAGCAATGAAGGCGTCATCCAGCGTGGTCTTTTGCGCTTTGGCGAGGATCTCCTTCGGCGCACCACGCGCGATGACCTTCCCCTCGTCCATGGCGGCAAGCCAGTCGAAGCGGCTGGCCTCGTCCATATAGGCCGTCGCGACGATCACGCTCATGGCCGGACGCTGGGCTCGGATCGAATCGATCAGCTCCCAGAACTGCCGGCGCGAGAGCGGATCGACGCCCGTGGTCGGCTCGTCAAGAACAAGCAGATCAGGATCATGCATCAGCGCGCAGCAGAGGCTGACTTTCTGCTTCATGCCGCCCGAGAGCTTGCCGCACGGCCGGCTAGCAAACGGATCGAGCCCCGTCGCCGGCAAGAGTACGTCGATGCGCGCTCTCCGCTCGGCCCCGCCCTGCCCGAACAAGCGGCCGAAGAAATCGATGTTGTCGAACACGCTGAGCGTCGGATAGAGATTGCGGCCCAGCCCTTGCGGCATATAAGCGATACGGCCGTAACTGGCTCTGCGATGCGCGGCATCCGCCATGTTTCCATCGAGCACCGTGACTTTGCCGGTTTGAATCTTGCGCACCCCGGAGATAAGGCCGAGCAAGGTGGACTTGCCGACGCCGTCGGGCCCGATCATTCCCACCATGCAATTGGCAGGAATATCGAGGGTGAGCTCGTTGAGCGCGAACGTCTTACCGTAGCGGTGCGTTACCCGCTCGATCCGGGCGATGACGGCGTCCGTCATTGGGGAAGCTTCACCAAGAGTTCTTCAGGCCATGCGATCTTGGGGTCCGTGCGGACGAAGCCGAGGCCGCGAACGCCCGTCTTCACAAACCGATGGTATTTGTCCAAGACCTTCGGCTCGCCCTGGAGCTTGACGCGGAACATCAGTTTCTGCCGCTCCTCGGCGGTCTCGACGCTCTTCGGCGTGAACTGGGCGTCGGTCGCGACGAAGCTGATCGTCGCGGGAATGACGTATTGCGGAATGGGATCGGCGATCACGCGCGCCTCGTCGCCGAGCGTGAGCTTGCCGGCGTCATCCGCCGGCAGGTAGATGGTCATGTAGACGTCGTTGAGATCGAGGATCGTCAGAACGCGCTGGCCCGCGGCGACCACCTCGCCGGCGCGCGCGAGCCGGTATTGCACCCGTCCGCTTCTCGGCGACACGAGCACCAGGTCTGTCAGAATCGCCTGCAGCCGCTCGACATCGGCCTCAGCTGCCTTGATTGCGGAGTCAGCCTCGTCACGCTGGGCGTTGGCCGCAACATATCCGGCCTCCGCCGCCTCGAATTTGTTGCGCCGCTGGTCCACGACCTGCTGCGGTATGTTCCCGTGCTCGATGAGCATTTTTCCACGGTCATAGTCCGTTCTGGTAAAATCCAAGTCGCTCTTGCGTTGCGCGATGAGAGCGACAGCCGATGCCAGGGCCTGTTTCGCTTTCAACACCTGCGCCTGGGCGGCGCGCAGCTGGGCTTCCGTCTCCGGCGACGAGATGGTGCCAACCACCTGTCCGGCCGTGACCTCGTCGCCTTCGTCCACCGTCAGCGTCGCCAGCCGGCCCGGATATTTTGCCGAGACATCAACCTGCGTCGCCTCGATGCGGCCGTTCGATTTCACGATCCCCTCGGGCATGTCGCGGCCGCGCAGGCGATTGATGAGGGTTTCCACCTGGGATCGCAACTGCTCGGCGGGGTTTTTCTGCGCCGGCTGGCCCTGCGAAGTCCTTGGCTTCGACTGCGCATGCGCAGTCGGCAGGAGGAGCTGGCCCTCCGGGCCCGTATAAAGCGGGCCGCAGATGGCGAGTGCCAAGCTGGCTACAAAAGCGGCGGCAGACGATCGGACTGACATGGTCATTTCCCACTTATGCGCGCTGCAAGCCGCAGCTCCGGGATTTCCCTAGGCAGCGGCAGAGCATGGTGCGACCGCATGGTGGCCGCCGTCAATCCGCGATCCCAAGGAGCCTCTTAACCGGCCCATACGAACGCAAGGCTGCGGTCGGCTTCGCGCGAAGATAAAGTCACGAACCCCCCACGTAAGGCGCATCAGCAAAGCACGCGCGTACGAACTTGCGTCGATTGGGACGCTGTTGCGCAATTCTGGCACCGCCCGCCGGCGCTCGGTCTGAGTTCCGCCATGCACATGTTCGGCGTGCGAATCGCAGCAAGGTCCTCCAAGAACAGAAAGGGTCATGTTCGTAAAAAGTACCGGCGCGATCGGCCATCGACGACCAGCGCGGATGCTCAAACTGGGCTAAGCTGCCCCCTTGCCGGCCCCGCATGTTGCGTGCGCTCGTATACAGACGAGATGGAGGAGGCATCGCCCGAGCGGTAATGATCCACCGCACCGCCGCGACTGCGCGACGACTGATGCGCGCGATCACTCTTGCGTGTCGGCGCTATGCGCAGCTCAATGGCATAGGATCAGAGGAGGCAATGATGGCAAACGCGCTGTCCGACAAGGAGCGGGCATTGATGGATGCGTACTGGCGGGCCGCAAACTACCTGTCGGTCGGCCAGATCTATCTCTACGACAACCCGCTGCTCAAGCAACCACTCACAAAGGATCACATCAAGCCGCGGCTCCTGGGTCATTGGGGAACCACACCCGGTCTCAATTTCATCTACGTTCACCTGAACCGGGTGATCAAGAAGCACGACCTCGACATGATCTACATTACCGGGCCTGGGCATGGCGGGCCCGGCCTGGTTGCGAACGCCTATCTCGAGGGAACCTACAGTGAGGTTTATCCGAACATCTCTCGCGACGAGCAGGGGTTGAAGCGCCTGTTCACCCAGTTCTCGTTCCCCGGGGGCATCCCGAGCCACGTGGCGCCGGAGACGCCAGGTTCGATACACGAAGGCGGCGAGCTCGGCTATGCCGTCTCGCACGCCTACGGAGCAGCCTTCGACAACCCCGATCTGATCGTTGCCTGCGTCGTCGGCGACGGCGAAGCGGAAACTGGACCGCTGGCGACGAGCTGGCATTCCAACAAATTCCTCAATCCGGCGAGGGACGGGGCGGTTTTGCCCATCCTTCACCTCAACGGCTACAAGATCGCCAATCCCTGCATTCTCGCCCGGATCAGCCATGAAGAGCTGGATCATCTATTCCGCGGCTACGGCTACACGCCGTATTTCGTCGAGGGACATGAGCCGGAAAAGATGCACGAACTGATGGCCGAGACCCTCGACACTGTCATCGGTGAGATTCAGCGCATCAAAGCCGACGCGCGTCGGAATGGCTTTAGCGAACGCCCACGCTGGCCGATGATCGTGCTGCGTACTCCGAAGGGCTGGACGTGCCCGAAAGAAATCGATGGCAAGCGCACCGAGGATTTCTGGCGCTCGCACCAGGTGCCGATGGGCGAGATGCACGAAAACCCGGCGCATGTGCGCATCCTCGAAGAGTGGATGAAGCGCTACAAACCCGCGGAGCTTTTCGATGGCAGCGGCCGCCTGCGGCCCGAATTGGCCGACCTTCCCCCTCGAGGCACCCGCCGCATGAGCGCCAACCCGCACACCAATGGCGGATTGCTTCTGCGCGAACTGCGGCTTCCGAATTTCCGTGATTACGCTGTCGAGGTAAGCGCACCCGGCGCCGCTTCGGTCGAATCCACCCGGGTCATGGGCCAGTTCCTACGCGATGTGATGAAGCTGAACATGGAGGAACGAAATTTCCGGCTCTTCAGTCCGGACGAAAACAACTCGAACCGTTGGCAGGATGTGCTCGAGGTGACCAACCGTGCCTGGGTCGCGGAGACCCTTCCGTGGGACGACCATCTCGCGCCCGACGGGCGGGTCATGGAGATGCTCAGCGAACACCAGTGCCAAGGTTGGCTGGAGGGCTACCTCCTAACCGGCCGCCACGGTTTCTTTTCCTGCTATGAGGCGTTCATTCACATCATCGATGCGATGTTCAACCAGCACGCCAAGTGGCTGAAGGTGTGCAATCACATCCCCTGGCGGCGGCCTATCGGCTCGCTGAACTACCTGTTGTCGAGCCACGTCTGGCGGCAGGACCACAACGGCTTTAGCCATCAGGACCCGGGGTTCATCGACCACGTTGCCAACAAGAAGGCCGAGGTCGTCCGCATCTACCTGCCGCCGGACGCCAACTGCCTGCTGTCGGTCACCGATCACTGCCTGCGCAGCCGGAACTACGTCAACGTCGTCGTCGCCGGCAAGCAGCCGGCACCTCAGTGGCTGACGATGGACGACGCGGTCAAGCACTGCCAAGCTGGCCTCGGCATCTGGGAGTGGGCCAGCAACGACCGGGGCGGCGAGCCCGATGTCGTGATGGCCTGCTGCGGTGACGTGCCGACCTTGGAGACCCTGGCCGCCGTCGACCTCCTGCGAAGGCACGCGCCCGATCTGAAGGTCCGAGTCATCAATGTCGTCAATCTGATGAAACTGCAGCCGTCGAGCGAGCACCCGCACGGCCTCTCGGACCACGATTTCGACGCGCTGTTCACCACCGACAAGCCGATCATCTTTGCCTTCCACGGTTACCCGTCGCTCATTCACAGGCTGACGTACCGGCGAACGGGCCACCCAAACATCCACGTGCGTGGTTACAAGGAAGAGGGCACCACCACGACGCCGTTCGATATGTGCGTGCTGAACGATCTCGATCGCTTCCACCTGGTAAGCGACGTGATCGACCGGGTGCCGAAGCTTGGGGCGCGCGCCGCCTACGCCAAGCAGGCGATCCGCGACAAGCTCATCGACCACAAGGAGTTCATCGCCCGGTACGGCGACGATATGCCCGAGATCACCGGCTGGAGATGGGGGCAGGAAGCGGCTTCCGCCGGGGTGCGTTCCACAGAGGCCGACAACGTCTGACCCTGGCGGAGGCGAACGTGAATGTGTTCGCGATCAGGCACGGGGAGACGGTATGGAGCCTCACCGGGCAGCACACGGGGACGACGGATATTCCGTTGACCGACAACGGCCGTCGGCTTGCAGAGCGGATGCGGCCAGTACTCGCCAGGAATGCGTTTGAGCTCGTTCTCTGCAGCCCGATGCAGCGGGCACGAGAGACCTGCGAGCTGGCCGGCCTCGGCGATAAGGCAGTGATCGACTCCGACCTGGTCGAGTGGAACTACGGAGAGTACGAGGGACTGACGCCCAAGCAGATCCACGAGGTTGCGCCGGGCTGGCTGATCTTCCGGGATGGATGTCCGGGCGGCGAGGCGCCCGAACAAGTGGGTGCGCGAGTGGACCGGGTGATCGCCCGGTCGCGCGCGGTCGACGGTGACATCGCACTATTCGCGCACGGACATGTGCTGCGCGTGCTCGCGGCGCGCTGGATCGGGCTGCCCGCGGGCGGCGGCCAGCATTTTCTGCTGGATACGGGTACCATGTGCGTCCTCGGCTACTACCGCGAGATACCGGCTGTGCGGATCTGGAACGGGCCTCTCATCGAGGAGGGCGTGGTGATCGGGCGGATCAGAAAGCACGAGGATGACGCGATGAGCGAATCGATGGGAAGGGATGTCCTTTGGTAACAGGAGAGCGGTCGATGCAGCCCAACAGCAGGCGCGTGATCACCCGCGACAAGTACGACGCCGTCCTTCTCGACCTCGACGGCGTGATAACGGACACCGCCAGCCTCCACGCGGCCTGTTGGAAACAGATGTTCGACGAGTACCTTCAGAAGCGTGCGACGCAGAGAGGCGAAGCATTTCGCCCCTTCGATCTCGCTGCGGACTACCGGCTCTATGTGGATGGGAAGCCTCGCTTCGACGGCGTTCGCGACTTCCTCACATCACGCGGCATCCAACTCCCCGAGGGACATCCAGACGATTCCCCGCAGGTCGAAACGGTGGGCGGGCTCGGGAATCGCAAGAACGTCTTGGTCAACGAGGTGATTGAAGACGTGGGCGTGAAGCCTTACGAGGGAAGCGTTCAATTCATCCATCACCTTCGCCGCCATGGATTCAAAATCGCCGTCGTCACCTCGAGTCAGAACTGCACGGCCGTCTTAAAGGCCGCCAAGTTGGATGCCTTCTTCGACGTACAAGTCGATGGCAACATGATCCAGGCGCAACAACTGGCGGGGAAACCTGCCCCGGATACGTTCTTGATAGCCGCGAAGCTATTGGGTGTTGAGCCGGCACGGGCGGTGGTCATCGAAGATGCCATCTCGGGAGTGCAGGCCGGATCTAACGGCAACTTCGGACTTGTGATCGGCGTCGCGCGCAAGGGGAATGCCGAGGAGCTGAAACAGCATGGCGCGCATCTGGTGGTAAGCGATCTGGGTGAACTGGTTGACTGATCAACGCCTCGCGCTGTCTTCGGAGACACCGCCCGATGCTACATCATGAACGCCTCAGACCGCCGTCCCATGATTATCCGGCCGACGAGTGGAACGTCATCGAAAAACGGTTTCACCCCGAGTTCCTGGCGCAGCTCGAAACGATGCTCGCGCTCGGCAACGGATACCTCGGCATGCGCGGGTGCCCGGAGGAAGGCGGTCCCAACGCCGAAAATTCCACCCTCATCAATGGATTCTATGAAACCCGGCCGATCGTATACGCAGAAGAAGCGTATGGCTTCGCGAAAACTGGCCAGACCATTTTCAGCGTGACCGACAGCAAAATCATCAAGCTCTTCGTCGACGACGAGCCCTTCTGGCTCCCCAATGCAAACCTCTTGAGTTACGACCGGCGCCTCAACATGCGGTCCGGGACGCTCGACCGTGAGATCCTCTGGGAGACGCCTGCAGGCAAACAGGTGTTGATCACATCCCGGCGTTTGATCTCCTTCGCCAATCGGCACGTGGCCGCCATCTCCTACCGTGTGGCGCTCCTCAACGCGGCAGCCTCGCTAGTGATCTCTTCGGAGATGGCGGCGACTGAACCGGGCGACCGCATCAGCGGCGATGATCCGCGCCAGACGAAAGCCTTTTCAGGCCGGGTGCTCCATCAGCGAGCCAGCTATTCCAAAGACCGTCGCATCGTGCTGTGCCATGCGACCGACAAGAGCCGCTTGACCCTGACATGCGCCACTGACAATGCGATCGAGACCTCGTGTCCGCACGCCTACAAGGTTGTCCATACCGGGGACTTTGGCCAGGTTGCCTTCACAATCGAGGCCCGGCCCGGCTGTCCAATCCAGCTCACCAAATACATCGCCTATCATACCTCCCACACGGCCTCGGCCGAGGAACTCTGCGGCCGCGCTGAGTGGACGCTGGATCGCGTAATGAACCAGGGGTTCGAGCAGCTGCTCGCCTCCCAAGAGCAGTATCTGGACGATTTCTGGCGTCGCAGCGATGTCCAGCTCAAAGATGTCCGGGAAGATCGCACAAAGCGCAGCACCGTGGAGATCCAGCAAGCGATTCGCTTCAATCTCTTTCACATCCTGCAGGCCTCCGCGCGCGCGGAAGACACGGGTGTGCCGGCGAAAGGCCTCACCGGACAAGCGTATGAGGGGCATTACTTTTGGGACACTGAGATCTATCTGCTGCCGTTTCTGACGTATACCTCCCCCCGGATCGCCCGGAACCTGCTGACCTTCCGCTACAAGATGCTGCCGCAGGCACGAGCACGCGCCAGGCAATTGGGCCATCGCGGAGCCATGTTTCCGTGGCGCACCATCGGCGGAGAAGAAGCGTCGGCATACTACGCCGCCGGAACCGCGCAGTACCACATCAACGCAGACATCATGTATGCGCTGCGCAAGTACGTGCAGGCGACCGGCGACGAGCTGTTCCTGCGGGACTGCGGTGCCGAGATGCTCGTGGAAACGGCACGGCTATGGCTGGACCTCGGCTTCTACTCGGACGCAAAGGAAAGAAAATTCTGCATCAACGGCGTCACCGGGCCCGATGAATACAACGCAGTCGTGAACAACAACGCATACACCAACTTGATGGCCCGAGAAAACCTGCGCTACGCGGCGCGGACTGTCGAATCGCTGCGGGTGACAGACCCGGATGCGTACAACGCGCTCGTGCACAAAACGGCGCTTGCGCCCTCCGAGATGGAGGCATGGATCCGCGCGGCGGAGAACATGTACGTGCCGTATGACGAGAAGCTGAAGATTATCCCGCAGGATGACAACTTTCTGGACAAAGAGCCGTGGGATTTCCAGAACACACCGCGCGACCACTATCCGCTGCTGCTGTTTTACCATCCGCTCGACATCTACCGGAAGCAAGTGATCAAACAGGCGGATGTGGTGCTGGCCATGTTCCTGTTGGGCGATCAGTTTTCCCTCGAAGCCAAGAAACGCAACTTTGAATTCTACGACCCCTTGACCACGGGCGACTCATCGTTGTCGTCCTGCGTCGAGGCGATTATCGCCGCACAGATCGGCGATATTGAGAAAGCGATTCGGTACGGGATGGCGGCGCTGCTGATGGACCTGGCCGACGTCGGCGGTAACGTGAGGGACGGCTGTCACATCGCCTCGATGGGCGGAACTTGGATGGCGCTCACCTACGGGTTTGGCGGCATGCGCGACGATGACGGTATGTTGTCGTTCTGGCCGCATCGGGCGCCGGAGGACAACGCCATACTTCGGTTTCCCTTATCGTACCGCGGTCAGATGCTTCAGGTCGAAATCGGTCTCGAGAAGGTGCAATACGCACTGCGTGAGGGCGAACGTCTCGTGATCCGCCATGAAACGGAAGAAATTCAGCTGACTCGCGAACATCCGCTGGCCGTTCGGGCGGTCAGTCGGCGGTGAGGAGACATCGCACCTAAATACAGTTGGGCTAAGGTCATGCATGCGGCTATCGCGAAGCCGAATAAGAAGAAGAACCGAGTGGCAGGCACGCGTGCTAGGCGCCTGAACGCACATGGGGAGCGACCCGGATGCATGAGGCACTGGAACCGACGCGAGACCCTGGCTGGCTCCTGAGCCATCAAGGTTACAACGTCTTGACCGAGAGCGCCGTCGAATCCAGCCTCGCGTTCGGCAACGGATTCCTAGGCATGCGCGCCGCTCGCTCGGTCAGTCGAGGTCCGACCTGGGTCGCCTGGCTAGGATATAGCAGATGGGCATCTTGGCCGCGCTGCTACGTCGCCGGCCTGTTCGACATGCCCAACACCGAGCCGCCAGTGCCGGCGCTGGTGCCTGTCGCCGATTGGTCCCGCGTGCGCATTCTGCTGGACGGAGAGCCGCTGTTGGCGCGCGAGGGCGAAGTGATCCTTGGCACCCGCCAGCTCGACATGCGCCGCGGCCTCCTGCTGTCGACCTGGACGCATCGCACCCCCGCAGGCATCACCGCGACAGGGCGCGAGCTGCGTCTCCTGTCGCTGGCGGACCGCGCGGCGGGGCTGCAATTTCTGCAACTCGCGCTGGATCGCGACGGCATCGACGTGAGGCTGGAGGCCAGTTTCGCGATGGCCGGCCTTGGCATGGAGCCGGTGCGGCTGGAGCAGGACCTCGGCGCCTGGCGCACCGAGGGCACGCGCAAGGGCGTGGCGATGACGGGCGCCGCGACGCTGCGGCTCGGCGGTGAACCGCTCGTCCCCGACCGCCCGTTCTCGCTGCGCTGGGCCTGGCGCTGGCGCTCCGTGGCCGGGCAGGTGGCCGAATTTGACCGCCTCGTCGCGGTGGCACGGGCCGACATGCCGGAGGATGATCCCGCCCCGTCCGCCGGCGCCGCGCTGGCGCGCAACCGTGCGCTAGGGTGGCGCGCCGTGCTGGCCGCGCACGAGGCCGCCTGGGATGCGCGCTGGGTCGCGAGCGACATACTCATCGAGGGCGACGATGAATCCCAGCAAGCGCTGCGCTTTGCCGTCTATCATCTGACCAGCGCCGCCAATCCCGAGGACGACCACGTATCCATAGGCGCGCGCGCGCTCACCGGCGACGCCTATTTGGGCCACGTCTTCTGGGACACCGAGATCTACCTGCTGCCCTTCTACACCGCGGTCTGGCCACAGGCGGCGCGGGCGCTGCTGATGTACCGTTTCCACACATTGCCCGCCGCGCGCATGAAAGCAGCGCATTACGGCTTCAAGGGTGCGCTTTACGCCTGGGAATCGGCCGACACCGGCATGGAGACTACGCCCGAGCGCGTGGTCGTGCCCGACGGCACGGTGGTGGACATATTGACCGGCAAGATGGAGCACCACATCAGCGCCGACGTCGCCTATGCGGTGTGCCAGTACTGGCGCGCCACCGGCGACGATGATTTCTTCCTTTGCGCCGGCGCGGAGATTCTGTTGGATACCGCCCGGTTCTGGGCGTCCCGCGCCGTGGCGGAGGCGGATAATAGGCGGCACATCCGCCACGTGATTGGACCGGACGAATACCACGAGGACGTGGACGACAACGCTTTCACCAACGTGATGGCGCGCTGGAACATCGCCCGCGCGCTCGAGGGCGTGGACCTGCTGCGCGCGCGCTGGCCCGACCGCGCGGCCGCGCTTCGGGAGAAGCTGGCACTTGGCGACGACGAACTTGCGGACTGGCGCGACGCGGTCGCGCGCATCGTTGTCGGCCTCGATCCTGCGACCGGGATCTATGAGCAGTTCGCCGGCTTCCACGCGCTGGAACCGCTCGACCTCGCCGCCTACGCCGACCGCACCGTTCCCATCGACGTGGTGATCGGCCGCGAACGGACCCAGCGCTCGCAGGTGGTGAAGCAAGCCGACGTAGTGGCGCTGATGGCGCTGCTGCCCGAGGAATTCCCCGGCGCGATGGCCGAGGCGAATTTCCGCCATTACGAGCCGCGCTGCGCCCACGGCAGTTCGCTCAGCGCGGGGATGCACGCGCTGGTCGCGGCGCGCCTGGGCGATGCAGAAATCGCACTGCGCTATCTGCGCGAGACCGTGGCCACCAACCTCGATTTCGACCCTAACAGCGCCGGTGGCGTGCGCATCGCCGGGCTGGGTGCGCTGTGGCAGGCGGCGATCCGCGGCTTCGCCGGCCTCGATGTGAGGGGTGACACGCTTGGAATTGACCCGAGACTTCCGCCCCAGTGGCGCAGCCTGTCATTCCGCGTGTGCTGGCGAGGCCGGTCCGTGGCGATCCGCATTACAAGCAGGACCGTGCAAGCGACGCTGGTGGACGGTGAGGCGATGGAGATACGGATCGCGGCTACTACGCGGAAACTCACGGCAGGCGCGCCCGTGCAAGTGTCGGTGCAGGCGTAGGCTGCTCTGCCCGTCGCGCCCGCGCACACAAGGCCCGCACCTTCACAAGGCCCGCATCTTCACAAGGCCATGTGTGCAGCCTTCGCCGGCGCGTCGGATTTGCAAAGCCGTCAGCTTTCCGATCGTGCGCGCCATCAGCGTGCCCCTGCCTTTTGCCAACACTGGGCCTCAAACGTATCGATCCTCGCGCGCAGTTTGTGAAATAGGTCGTCGAGGCTCGGCTTGGCAGGGTCCGGCTCCTCGACCCGGAAGTAGATCGCCCATATCAGGTCGCGGATGGCAAAGAAGTTCTCGCTCCACCATTCTGACTCGCGCTTTCGTCCTTGGCCCTTTCGTCCTTTGCTTTTTCGTCCTTTGCTCTTTTGTCCTTTGCCCTTGCGTCCCATGTGTCTGCCTCCAGTCGTCAACTCGGCATTTGAGACGGTATTTGATTGCAGATGAACCGTGGAGCCGGTGTTGACCCCACACGCGCCTACGCAGGCTGTTGGGCGCCGCGAACCGCCAGCAGCGCCAAGGTATGGCGCGCGATCATGAGTTCCTCATCGGTCGGAATGATGTAGAGGCCGATGCGACTGTCACGCCCGGCGATCGACGTGGCGGCTGCCGCATTGGCCTTGGGATCGAGCGCGCCCCCAAGCCAGGCGAGCCTCTCCACGATGCGTGCTCGGAGGGACGGCGAGTTCTCGCCGATTCCCGCCGTGAACACGAAGGCGTCGAGCCCCCCGAGGGCCGCAGCCAGCAGGCCTGCTTGGAGTCCGACCCGATAGACGAAGTAGTCGAGCGCGAAGCGCGCATGCGGGTCGGAACTTGCTTCCAGCTCGCGCACGTCGTTGCTGAGGCCTGAGAGGCCCTTCAATCCGCAGTCGCCATACAACAGGTCCTGAACCTGTGCGGCGGTCATGTGCTTTTCCTCGATGAGGTAAAGCACGACGCCGGGATCGATCTGGCCCGGCCGTGTGCCCATGGGCAGGCCGTCGAGCGCGGTAAAGCCCATCGTGCTCTCGACGCTGCGGCCGCCCGCAAGCGCGCACATCGATGCACCGCTGCCCAGATGCGCAACGATCACGCGCCCAGCTGCAATCTTTGGCGCCACCTGCGGCAGCCGGCTGGCAATGTACTCGTAAGAGAGGCCGTGGAACCCGTACCGGCGCACGCCCTCCGCGTAGAAGCGTTGCGGGATCGCGTAGTGGTCAGCAAGCGCGTCGTGGCCACGATGGAAGGCGGTGTCGAAGCAGGCGACCTGAGGAACGTCGGGGAAGCGGGTGAGAAGCGAACGGATCGGGGCGAGATTATTCGGCTGGTGCAGGGGCGCGAGCGAAACATAGCGCTCGAGTTGCGCGAGCACGCCCTTGTCGATCAATACCGGCCGATCGTATTGCGGACCGCCGTGCACGACCCGAT
>Ga0306920_100005159_pt1 | contig 16840 bp, 14 predicted proteins | sample flu12Cox44000170_FD_204666 | JGI IMG/M metagenome (GOLD analysis project Ga0306920, IMG submission 204666) | Lab enrichment of tropical soil microbial communities from Luquillo Experimental Forest, Puerto Rico - flux4day.12C.oxic.44.000.170 (v2)... | ecosystem: Environmental > Terrestrial >... | reverse complement strand
GCGGCAGTTAGAGTCAGGAACGCCAGAATCCCAAGCAGAAAAGCCAAGGGAATCAGCTCGTTCGTGCGGAACAGCAGCCTCAGCACTTGTGGATAAAACGACAGTACAACCAGCGGCACCCAACCAGCGACCAGGTTGTAGAACAAAATGTTGAGAGCGATCTGACCGCCACGGTCCGGATGACGGGGCATGAAGTAAAGTGCGCTCATGCCGAAACCCATGGCCGCGATGTTTGTTGCGGTTCCGGTGAAGAGAAACGCCTGCTTGAACACGCCGTATTCGACCTGGCTCATAAGGCGAACCAGCAGGATCGGCAAACCGATGTTTAGCAGCGCCGCGATCAGTTTGGAAAACGTCAGCCAAAATGCCTGCACAGCGAGTCGCGGATGCTTCGTCGCGAAGGTGCTGGACACACTCATGGCCTAGTTCCTTTTATGCTCACAAGCCCTCGGCAACAGATACGAAATGAATGTTCAGTGTATCTGGTTTCGTGATGGTGAAACTTGGTGAAAGTTGCTCAGTTAGCCTCTTGTGGTCGTCGTAGGAATCGACATGGGCAGTTCTGCGCACTTGTTCACCAACGAATAGCGGCGGTTTTAAGGCCCGGGTGGCTTTAAACTAAGGGAAAAACCCGTGGCGCGATCCCATCAGGAGTGGCGGGCTTCCCGCAAGCGGTCCTGCCTTCGTAACCCATCGGAAATATCGGCCATTGTCCCGGAGGGAAAGCGACCATGCACCGTCGACCTTCGAGCGGAAATCAATATCGGCAGCCGCCACGGCGAACTGACGGTGGACGCCGAAGGAAGCGTCATCGCTTGACGCCTGGATAACCATGATTCAGGCGGCGACTACCTTGCCTTCATTACGCGCTTCAACGTCGCGGGGTGGCTCTACCAGTTTTGCCGCATCTATGATCTGCGATCCTTCGACGCGACGCGGCTGACTGCTGGCGTGTGGCGGACGAGTGGATCACACAGCTCTTGAGGCAGGGAGACGCCAAGGTCTCAAGAAGTATTCTCAGATGAAGCTGCAGAGGAAGCTCGAAGCTCTCTTCAAGCTGAATCGGCACGCAAACGAGCAGAACATCGGTTGCGACACAGCGAGGCTCAACTGATGGGGTTTTGACACAGTTTTGACGCAGTTTTTTGTGAGCTTGCACTTACAGCGGGCGATCCGCCGTGGTGCCTTTATTGGAAGTGATTTAGAATCGGTTAAGCAGTAGAGTCGGGGCGTAGCGCAGCCTGGTAGCGCACCTGCCTTGGGCGCAGGGGGTCGGAGGTTCAAATCCTCTCGCCCCGACCAATGATCTCTGGTCCAGCCCGGAGACATGGGTAACACAACGTAGCGGTCACATGGGTGACAACCTCGGGCCGAACGGGTTGTCAAGCGGTTCCAGCACTCGAGATCGAAACCCAAATCATAATCCATGAAGCTGACCAGCCAGATATCGTCGCGAACTTCTTTGATGCCGACCGCCTGGCCGGCAAAGACGGTGCTAAAGTTGATCTTTTCGCCCCAGACAGATTCTCCCGCAATTGGTGACCACGATTACTTTGTCATGGAAGGGATAATCGAGATGCGGAAGACCCTTATATTCGTGGGTTGAGGGTGGATAGATCTCGGCGGGACACTTCATGTCGAGGGCTTGATGAGGACGTTGGTGGTTGAAAATCTCCACAAAGTTGTCGAACTTGGCCTGCTGTTGAAGAAAATTTAAAGCAGCGGGCTTGGTGGCCTCTTTCTTCAAACTCCGATGCATACGTTCCTGCCGGCCGTTTTGCTGCGGGTGTCCCGGCCTGATCCTTTCGATTCCGATTCCCAGCCTGAGCCAGCAGACGGCGAGCTTGCTCCGGTGGAACAAGGCCTGGGCGGAAGCGAAGGGAACGCCATTATCGCTGCGGATATTGGCCGGCAGGCCGCGCTCCTTAAAAAGCCTCTCCAACAGGGTAACAGCAAACTCTTCCCGGGGGAGCCAAGAGCTTCACAGCACAACCGATAACGGCTGACATGATCGGTGACAGTAAAGGGTTGCAGTACGGCCGATTGTCCAGCAAGAACTCGCCCTAGTGATCGGTGCACCACAGTTGATTGGGATGCTTGCCCAACGAAGCGGTGGAGCACGACCACGCTCAGGACCGCGCGCTCTACCAGGCCATGGCGATCCAGCACCGCATGAATCGTACTCTTGGCCGGGATCTTGATATCGGAGAGAACCGGCGGATCAGGCGCTCACGGATCGTACGCGCACCCCAGCTGGTGGGCTCGGACTTCCCGTTCAGGATGTAGTTCTCCACCTGGAAGGGGAGTTTATTGGCATAGCGATAGGGACGTCGGCTCCGCTCCCTCAGCCCCTGAACCCCGCATTGCTGGTAGCGATCGAAGATCTTGTAACCGGTTTTGCGGGAAAATGCCGAACTCCCTACAAAGTTCCGCCCTCGGCTCGCCGGTGAGCCACAAACTGAAGTCTTTCATCCGTCAACGCACACTCCTTCCGCGGCATCCACTTCCTCCCGAAAAAAAGGAAAAAGTGTAACCCATCTGTCCGGTACGATCTGTCACCTATGTTTCGGGTCGCTCACTCAGAACGCTCAGCGTTTCGTTTTTGCCTCCAGGCGGTCACATCAGTGCGACCTGAACACCGAACACTGAACACCCGCTGCCCTCTGCGCCTATCCTTCTCGGTTTTCGATTTGAGGGGAGATGATGATCTGCACCTGCCGCTCTTCGCGCCTCACGCGTGTCCAGTCCCCAAAACCATTGGCGGGGTCAGGAAAGAACGTGCCGTGCCATTTTCCGACGACCGGCAGTCCTTAGGCGATCAAGGGATGAACGACTTACGTGTGCAAGAAATTCGGGCCATACAGATAGGGACTCTGGCCGATATCCTTTTCCGCATGGCCCGATTGCGCCACTTCGTCTGTTGTTACATATTGCAAGCGGGAGTCCAATCTCGGTAGCGCAAAAACACAGGACTTACCGTTTCACCCTCTTATCGGCCGCGTAAAAATCCCATATAGCACGAAAATCTTACCTGCCGGGAGTGCCTCTCAATTCCCCAGCATGCCGGGCGTCTACTGCTGCTTTTACTTCTTCAGGGCCTTCCCCAGAGTCTCGCCACGAAACAGTCGCTCGTCGACGCGATGCAGGCGCTCGACCATCCCGCGGCGCAAAAGTTTGTAATGGTGAATCTCACATAAATACATCGGTATGTCCCAGATCGGATTCCCCGTGGTCATCCAATCCAAATGGTCGAAGCGCGCCAAGTTCACCGGGCGCGAAAAATTGCGCAGCGTACGTTCGCCGCGCATGTTGAAGTAGATATTGAAATAGCTCATCGCCAGTTCGCGCAACGAGCGATAAACCGGCTCGCGGTAGCGACATCCTGTGTAGTTCGATTTGGCGACAGCTCCCCAATGGCCCTTGATTCGAAACACCGCCAGTACGTGGTCAGTGTCGTTCTCGGCTTCCAAGTCGATGATCAACGGGGGGAAGCCCAGTGCGCGCAAGGCGGCCGCGGCGAAGATCGCACCTTCCAGGCAATGCGAAGTCTGCTCCCGCAAAACCAACCTCGGCGACCACGCCGTGTCGGCGAGGTGATAAGGCGTGTCGTCAAGAAATCGTTGGATGCCGTACGGCTGTTTAAAGCTGCGCAACTTGCGCAACTCAGCGGGCGTGAACGCGGCCAAGGGGTCTCTCATGTCCGAATGGATTGCAGTTTACTGCATTGGGCGGTGCTGGCCGAGTGATGCTGCCGCGCGGATGATTGGGACTATCTTCCGCCGCGGCCCAGCAGAAGGATCTTCAGAGTAGCGAAGAGAATGTAGATGTCGAGTCCGATGGAGACGTTCTTGATGTAGAACAAGTCGTAAGCCAACTTCTCCCTGTGGTCCTCGATGGTGGCGTTGTAGCCACGATTGATCTGTGCCCATCCCGTCGCACCCGGTTTAATCAACCAGCGCTCCTTGTAAAACGGGATAGCCGCCGCACACTCCTCCTCTTCATGAGGAGGAACCGGACGAGGCCCGACGAACGAAATGTCGCCTTTTACGATGTTGAACAGCTGCGGCAGTTCATCGAGCCGGGTGCGACGCAGCCATTTGCCCACCCGGGTGATCCGCGGGTCGTCGAGCTGGGCCGGCGTACCGATGTGGTTCTGGGTAGGACCGTTCGCGTCCTTCGGAGCGACCCATTGTGGCTTCGAATTGTCGTACATGGTGCGAAACTTGAGCACCGTGAACGGCACTCCGAACTCGCCTACGCGCTTCTGGCGAAAAATGACAGGTCCTTCGGAGTCCAGCCGGATCGCAAGGGCCGACAGCAGCATGAGCGGGGATGTGACAACCACCCCGATCGCCCCAAAGACCAGCGAAAACAGCCGTTTATAGACACGTAAAGGGGTCCGTACGTGAAACCCTGGAAAAAACAGGAGCCAGCTGAGCCGAAGTGACTCCAACGGAATCTTACCGGTCACGGTCTCGTAGTATTCAGGGCCATCCTGGATCAGGACTCCGCCGGCCTTCAGTTTCAGCAACTCGCCGACGGCCAGCTTGCCCCGGCGGTCGCCCATTGTGACGATGACGCGGCGGATGCCTTCGCGCTTAACGAACTCGGCAATCTCGTTTGGATCCACGATTGGGATGCCAGCGATTTGTGGTTCGCTGCCGACATAGCCGGCGATACTCAAGCCGAGTTCAGGCCGATGAAAGATCGCATCCATGAGCGGAGTTGCCAGTGGGCCGTCGCCATAGATTACGGTTCGCTCCGCAAAACGCGCGGAACGATTGAGCACGAGAAAACAGCTTCGCCAAACTGGAAGGGCGACTGTGACGATGACCACGCCGCTCCACAATACGGTTCCGCCGAGGCTGGCCTCGGGAAACGTGTAGTACAACGCAGCCAGCGCCACAAAGGTGCACCCAAGTACACCCACAAGACGCGTCAGTACTTCCCGCCGGTTGGTCAGGATCGAGCGGTTGTAGAGATCAAAGTAGTACATCAGCACCAAGATGACCAGGACTACGAGTCCAATTCTTCCGGCGCCGTTTTCGTATTGCAGATAGATTCCCGCGTCGACCACAGTTCCTGCCGACAGAAGCACCGCCAGCAGGAAGCCGGAAGTCACCAGGATCACTTCCGACAACGTTAACAGCAGGGTGCGCGTCGGGAAATACGTGTTGAACAATCGAATCATGCAGGAGCCATTTGCTGGTTCTTGGTTTCCTCGTCGTCCTTGGATTTCTTCTGTCCGTAGTAGCCGTAGTTCCCGTAGTAGCGTTCGTACCCGAGCTGGACCGTGGAGGCTTCATTAAAGACGAAACCGAGTTGCTTGTTCTTTTCGATGGAGGCCAGTGCCCGATTGAGCGTCCTCTTGCGGGTATGCCCTTCGCGCACGACAACCAGAACCCCGTCGCACAAGCGAGAAAGAGAGGTCGCGTCGGCCATCGGGAGCATCGGCGTGCAATCCAGAAGTACCCAGTCAAACCCCTCGGAGACTGCGTCCAACATCCGGGCAAAAGCATCAGATTCCAGCAGCGGCAGCGGTTCTTCCATGCCCTTGCCTGCGGACAGCAGCCACAGGGGCATGCCTTCGACCTGGTAGAAAGCGTCTTCCATGGCGAGCTTGTCTTCGTGCCATTCGGTTATCCCACGTAACGGGGATGTCGCAAGTAGTGCACTAGCGGTTGGACGACGCAGGTCTGCTTCGATCAATAGGACCCGTTCACCGGTGCGCCGCGCCAGCGTCAACGCAAGATTGACCGACACTACCGACTTACCTTCATCGCCTACGGCGCTGGTGATCAGTAGTTTTTTCAAGGGTCGTCTGCGCCGCATGTGGGCCAGGCGCGTGCTGAGGACGCGAAACATCTCGGCTCCCGGGCTATTCGGATTGGTGATCGTAATGAGTCGTTGTTCTGGAGTCGGCACAGGCCGCAGTAGGCGGTCCGCCGGCACGCTTAACCACGCTGCCGCAGGAGACGGTTGAGAAGAGGCCAGGGCGTCGAGCGCCGCCGTATCGTCCAATGGCAGCCCCGGCACCTCGGCACCCAGCACTGGAGAATCTGGCTGGGCGGCAGTCGCCAACGGTGAGGCACTCGGTGTTTCACCTTGGGAACGCTGCAATGCTTCGTACAATCGACTCATTTCTAGACTCTCCTGCCGTCAGCGGACGGAACGGGTTTCTCTTCCAGCGATTGGGTATTGTCCATGGTGCGCAGCAGTCGAAACAACGAGCGCAGCAAGCTCTCGTTGTTTTCCTGTTGGGCCGCGTCAGCTTCGGCGGTTTGTACAGGCGTCGAGGGAGATCCGGTCAAGCGGAAGTCTGCCGCCACCTCGGTGATCATGTCCGCGGTCACAGTTCGCTCCTGGCGCGCGAATGCATTCACCATGGCATTCTCACAAAGATTGTTGATAATGCGGGGAATGCCACGCGAATATTCGTGGATTTTGACCAGCGCCCCGGGCTCGAAAATCGCCGGCTCAGGCTTCGCTCCGGCCCTCTCCAACCGGGAGAGCACGTAACCGTGGGTTTGCTCCTCGTCGAGCGGCAGCAATTGGCAACGCAATGAAACGCGTTGCTTGAGTTGCCGCAATCTAGGTGAGTCCAATATGCCTTCCAACTCGGGCTGCCCCATCAAAACGATTTGCAGCAGTTTTTGCTGCGAAGTTTCGAGGTTGGTGAGCAGGCGGACTTCCTCGAGCAATTCCGGGCGCAATGCCTGGGCCTCGTCCACCACCAGCGCGGTAATCAACCCGCGAGCATGGCGCTGGATCAGGAGCCGGTTCAGGTCAAGCAACATTTCTGTCTTGCTGCGCCCCGTGTACTGCAATCCGAGATCGGCCATGATGTATTGGAAGAACTCGGTGGTAGACAACAGCGGATTGAACACATAGGCGAAAGCGATGTTATTCTTCCGCAGTTCCGCCAGCAGGCAACGCACCAGCAAGGTCTTCCCCGTTCCCACCTCTCCGGTGATCACGATGAAGCCTCTTCTGCGACCCACTCCGTAGTGCAAGTTGGCTAACGCTTCGTTATGCCGGGGTGTCGCATGATAGAAAAATGGATCGGGGCTGATCTCGAACGGATTCTTGGTCAGCCCGAAGAATTGTTTATACATGCGCTAACCCCAGAAGTAGGCGTACCAAATCCCAGTTGGGATGATGATGGCGACAAGAATCGCGGCGGCGACGGCAATCCAAGGCTTCCATCGCTGGGCGGCTATTTCCCGGTCCGTCGGCAAGGGTGGGATTTCCGCCAGCACAGGCAATGGGGAGGCTTCGACCAAGTCCTGTTCGCTGCGGATGCGATCATCCACGAATTCGGTGCCGACGCCAAACAGGAAGGCCAGCGCCAGACCTGCGCCCAGGCCAGCGAGTGAGAACTTGAAGCGGTTGGGGAACGAAGCCTTTTCCGGCATGCTGGGCGGATCAATGATTCGGAACTGATCGCCTTGTTGCTGGCGGTTCAGACTGGTCGCGAGCGACGATGCCATGTCCTTGCCCAGCAACTGGTCGTAGTTTTTCTTGGACTCATCGTAATTACGCATAATGTCGGCGAGTTCCTGTTGCCGCCCCGGAGTGGCATTCAAACGCGCCTGATACTGGTTCACCTTCGCCTCCAGCCTGGCGATCAGAGCTTCGCGCGATTGGATCTCGAGCTTGTTCGCTTTCAACTGGCTCTGGATCTGCATTACCGGAGTCATGGCGTGAAGCTGGGCGGGTGTCGCAGTCTCCTGCTCGCCGCTCTTGGCTGCGTCGTCGGCCTTTGCATCTTGCCTGTCCTTTTGCATCTGTTCCATATTGGCAATGGTTTCCTTCAACTTTTTCACGTCGGGATGATCGGGCGTGTACTTGGCCTCCAAAGAAGCTAATTGCACGCGCAGAGCCTCGAGTTGTTGAGCATTCGATTGCGCCATTCCCGGTGTCGATTCGCTCACCCCCATCGCGTCATATTGGGTAGCCAGAGAGTTCAGGTACGCCTGTTGTTCCAGGGCCTTGTCCCGGGCATCCACGGCAGCTTGCAGTTGTCCCTGTGCTCCGTTGAGGATCTGCAGGTTGCTCTGGAGCTGTTCCGGCAACTCACCCATGTGCGCACCCTCGTACTCCCGTATCTTCTTTTCCTGCACTGCCAGGGCCGCGGCGGCGGACGTCAACTGCGTGTCGAGAAAGTTAGTAGTGCTTTCCGACTGCTGTTGGCTGGCGCGGACATTCTCGTCGATGAAGAACGACGCCAACTGGGTATTCACCTGCTGCGCAATCTGCGGCTTTGCTGCGACATACGACACCTTGAACGCAGTCAGCGCGCCGGGCCTCCCATTTGCGGACGGGGCCTGCACGATATCGATCTTGATGTCCTTGCGCATCTGCTCGACTTGATCGTCAGGCGAGCCAAAGAACAAGCCCTGGTAGAGATGCAGGTTATTGATGATCGACAACAACCGGGCCCGGCTCAACACCTGTTGGGTGATGGATTGCAGACGTTCCTGCAGGTCCACCTGCACGTTCGGCATGACGAACTGCTCAGGCACCTTTTGCTGCTCGACCAAAATCACAGTTTCCGACGTGTACCTCGGAGGAATAATCCAGGCCGACGCGAACACGATCAGCCATCCCAAAAACAGCGGACCAAGAATCCACCACCGGCGGCGGACCACCATGGCCCAATACTCGTCCAATCCTCGCATCGATTTCTGGTCGTCAAATTCTTCCGTCATAAATTTACCTTCCAAGGGGGTGAGTCCAGGTGTAGCTGATTGAGACTCCAATAATGTTGTCAGTGTATGTGCCAGAACCGATCAAAAAAGCGCTCGATTGGATCTGGTGGATATAGGAGTACTGCGCATCGGCTGTCAGCGATTTCGCGAGTTTATAGGTAAGCCGGGCATTGAAAGCGATGTTTTGGAAATTGCGCTTTGAGGTCGTGATGGAACCCACGTCGTAGTATCGCATGCCCACCTCGCTACTCATTTTCGTCGTGAACAGTCGGCCGTAGCTGACGTTGACCGAGTTCACTTCAGAGGTCGCAGTAATTCCTCCGCCGTCACTCACCTGTCTGCGGAAACCGGCTCGAAACGAGTTGCGTCGGCTCCGCCATCCGAAGTTCGCGCCAAGTGCTGTGCTCCAGAGACTGTGGTGATTGGTGACATAAATGATTTGGCTAAGGATCGGAATACCCACGACAGTCTTAGTCGACGTGTATTCCGGGCCAATCCATCCCGATATCGACATGTTGGGTCGGATCAGGTAGTCCGCTATAAACTCTATGGTCTGGATGCCAGAGCGCTGTTGGCCGTGACCAAAGTCGAGGCTGTTGTAGTCATAGCTGCCCCCTAATGTCAGCCGTGGCGACAGCCTGTGGGTGTAGGAAGCGAGGCCACCGTACGAGATCAGATTGTAGAAAGGGACGCTGTTCACCAGATTGTAGGTTGACGTGTTGCGCAGGCTCGTCGTACCGGTAAACGTCAAGGTATCGACCTTAGTGAGTTGGTTCGACAAAGTCAGGAATGCTGTGTTCTGCGTGAAACTCGACAGTGGAGTGTACGTAACCGGATTCGGGTTGTTCTGGGTAGGCGTTCCCGGGTGCGTCAGGTAACTGTCGAACGGATTGGCTGAATGGGTAAAATGGTTGCTTCCCTGCATTTGCCAATGCCGAGCGAATTGCCACAAAAATCCCCCACTAGCAGACTGATAAAAAAGGCTGTTGGACTGGCTGCTCGAATAGGTGTACGTCTGTAGTCCTCCCGAGTATGCCACGTACCACGAAAGCTTCGGACGGAACTGCTGAATCCTGATGTTGGGAGCAACGTGGAATAGCCAGCTGCCCTGATTGTTGCCGCTGTTGCTGCTGCGGTATCCGTTGCTCAGGTAGGAAACCCCCGCGCCGACCCCCAGACTGATGCTGCTGTTCTCCAGCGCCCCATTGAGGAAGTCCAGCGACGGTGTCGTATCCGGATAGGTAAACGCTGGTTTCGGTCCGAGCTGGGTAGGCGCGCTGCTGTCCGAGACGCCGGTGTCATTCTGCGCCCACGCACACGTGCCCCACAATATCCCCACAGCAATCAGGAATGGCCAGGAGTTTCGTGTCATCTTAGTCTCCCATTAGGGCACCACGATCGTGTCCCGCGGTTGCAACTCGATGTTCTGCTGCGGGTTCTTGCCGGCGATCACATCCTTATAGTTGAACGGCAGCCGTTCTTGTGTACCATTGGCGGTCGTCCGCAGCACGTACACCTTCTTGGTTTTTGCAAAGTCCCTAAATCCTCCTGCCAGCGCGATGGCATCCAGCACGGTCATGCGACGCGTCAGCGGGAAATAACCCGGATGATTGACCTCACCAACGATATTGAAGCTCAGGCTGCTGACCTTTTCGACGATCACGGTCACCTGCGGGTCGGAAATCAGCTTTTTCATGGACTCGGCAAGCAGGTTCTGCAGCTGAACGGGGGTATATCCGGCCGCCTTAATTTCCCCCACCAGCGGCAGCGAAATCATGCCGTCGGGCCGGACCGGAACCGTCTTCGACATATCCGGCTCTTTCCAGACGTAGATCGCCAACACATCCTCGGCGCCAATAATGTAGGAGTCTGGAAGAACACCCGTGGCCGGCTTGGGAAGGCCGACGGCGGTCGGCTGGGCCGGTGTGGCAGCGCGGCCCGGAGTTGGGCTACCCGCCTCCTGCGCCATGACCAGACTGGTCAATCCGACCAGCAGCAGCAGCAACTCCAGTAACCGTATTGCGAGGTTATCGACTCTGCTTCTCTTTCTCTTTCTCTGCAAGTACATCCAGGTCACCTTGTAGCTACGTTAAAGTGGTTACTCCGCTTTGTCATCTTCCACCTTCAAGGTGGAAGCAGCCGTGCGTCGCTGGGGGATTCCAACCTCCTTCAGCTTGTACAACAGCGCCCGATAACTGATATCGAGCGCCCGGGCCGCTTTTTTTCGGTTCCAATTGTTAGCATGCAGCGCGCTCAGGATGATGCGCGATTCCAACTTGCGCACCGTCTGTCGTGTCAGCTTCTTCAGCGATACCGGCCCGTCAAACGAAAGGTCGGAAAAGGTATCGCGATCGTTTGTCTGCAACAACTCGCTCAGGATCACGTCATCGGAACCCATTACCACATAGCGCTTGATCAGGTTCTCGAGCTGACGTACATTACCCGGCCAGGAGTACCGTTGCATCTTCGCCAGTAGTGCGGGACGAAGCGCTGGCGCGTGGCCATTGAGTTTATCATTGTAATACTGCAGCAGGTATTCGCACATTAACGGAATATCAACCCCCCGTTCGCGCAGCGGCGGCAAGTGAATGATCATCGCCGCAATGCGGTAGTACAGGTCGTGCCGAAAGTTGCCGACATCGATTTCCTGGTGCAATTCCCGGTTGGTGGAGCTCACGACCCGCACTTCGACCTTTCTGTCTTCTTGCGATCCAATGCGGCTGAACTGGCCATCCTGCAATAGTTGCAGCAGCTTGGCCTGCAGCGTCGGATCGAGCTCCGAGATCTCATCGAGAAAGAGTGTGCCGCGGTGCGCTAGCTCCACCCTTCCGGGCTTGGCACCGAACGCTCCGGTAAACGCACCCCTCTCGTACCCAAACAACTCACTCTCTAGTAACGTTCCGGGAATAGCGGGACAGTTCACTTTTACGAACGGCCCGTTGGCCCAAGGAGAATAAAGGTGGAGCCGGCGGGCAATAATATCTTTACCCGTGCCGCTTTCCCCTGTGATGAGGATCGAAAGGTTAGCGGCTGCGACGCGCTCCAGTTTTTGGCGTACCTCCCGCATGGCAGCGGTCTGTCCAAAGATAACCGAATCCGGAGGTAATTGCTGGGCGGTGACGGCCCCCTCGAAGTTCCCGCCGGCCACTGACTGCATGATAATCAGTCCTTTTCTCGACGCGATTGCTGGTGATTGAACCACTTTGTGAAAAGAAGTTGCATTTTCGTAGCCAAGCGGCACACAACTGCAAAGTTATGCGCAATTGTGCTGTAAGCTAATGATATCTTGACTCTTAATCTATCATAATTCGGCGCTGATTTCGTGAAAAAGCGGTGCAAGACCGAAGCTGTTACGAGCGAAATGTGCAGATCATTTCACTTCTGGGAAGAGGTTTTCCTAGCAGGAGTATAGTCATCGCCCTCCAACTCCCGAGGCTTGGTGATCAGAGGCTCGTCGAACTGCAGCCCGACAAGGAAGTATTGTCGATCCGGAGCACAACGTAGCACGGTGGCCCGCAACAATGAAACCGACCGCGGAAGTTGGGCTTTGTTCACTAGGGCCACTGGGACTTCCAGGGATATTTGAGTCCCCGGATCCAGATACCGTCGCGCAGCGAGCAACACCCCGCCAGCGGATAAATTTAGCGCAGTCGCAAACTCTAAAAACTCTTCTCCGGAAGCTTTTTTTCCGCGTAGGAAGAAGGGGATCGAAAGCGGCAGACGATCCCACTCCCGGCGTTCCGCGAGAGGCATTGGACGACGCACTTTACATCTCCTGTTTGTTTCAGAGCACATCAACAGCCAAACTAGCTGGAGACGAACCCTAAATGAACGCAAGACTTACTTCCACTTTGACCAGAATCTATGAAAGTGAAGGGGTAAAAAGTTGCAATGAATTGCGCTCTAGAAGAATAACATTTCCTCCGCAAAGATGCATGGATGTTCGCATCATGGCAATATTCTTGCATGAAAATTTTGGTTGGAATAGAGGGTTTGGGATTGACATCGCTGGCGCTTGCGCTATCATGAAAATTCCCCCTCAAGGTGCGCTTGTGCGCACCATACTCCTGAGCCCCGCAGGCGTAAGTCGCTCTAAGCTATGGGCTTATTTTATTGAACGTATTCCTGTGGACAACGAACTCGGATCTTTCCGTCGCCCCAACGGGTCTTAGATGGTCCCAATTCAGAGCCCGGAAAGGGAGCTCACTGCAATGCAGTCAAGGAAAGTTGCGTCAGCCAAGCCGAAGCTTGACCTCCTCAGAGACGACCATCACTGCTCCGCCTGCCGTGATGCTCTTGCCGCCGCTGCGCACGAGCTAAAGACACCCTTGGCCATCATGGGAGGGTATCTGCATCTGTTGTTGACGCAAAAGCTGGGGCCGCTGACTCCGCGGCAACTCGAAGTTCTTGCCGAAATGCAGGACAACGGCGCACGCCTGACAAACTTCATTCAGAATTTTCTGACCTATGCGTCCCTTAAGGTCGAGCACTACGAGATCCAGTACGAAGTAGGCGACATCAATGCATGCCTGCGCGAGATCGCCGAGGTCTGGGCGCAACGCTTCCAGGACAAGGCGATCGCGTTCTATTTTTTCCCGGACGAAAAGTTGACCGGGTTTCTTTTCGACTGGTACAAGGTGCAGAACATCGTTTCGAACCTGCTCGACAATGCCATGAAGTACACACCCAGCTCCGGCACTGTGTGGTTGCACGTGGAACCGTACTTCTGGGAGCGCCGCACGATCAAGCGCAAGCGAGTCTCGGAGCGCCGGCGCAGGCTGGTGGCGACCCCCAACTGTTGCCGCATCTCTGTGGCAGATACTGGCCCCGGCATCGCACCTGAATTTCAGCAGGAGATTTTTGAAGAATATTTTCGCTTAATCACCGAGGGAGCGCGGGCGGAGGGCCATGGGCTTGGCCTATCCATTGCACGCCGCCTGGTGCAGGCTGCCGGTGGAAAGATTTGGGTGGAGAGCGAACCTGGCAACGGCAGTAAGTTTTCGTTTTTGTGCCTGCTGAATCCGCCAGCAAAGAAGAAGCAGTCATCGGAAGATCAATGAGCGCTGGCCATATTCTGATTGTCGACGACGAACCCGGCATGCGGCGTTACCTGCGGACGGTGCTTGAACTTGACTCCTACAGAGTCTCAACCGCCGCCAATGGTGAAGAGGCCCTGGAGAGGGTTCAGCGCGAGCAGCCCGATGTCGTTCTTTTGGACATGGTGATGCCGGGGCCCGACGGACTTGAAACCCTGAAGCGCATTCGCGAAAGCCGTCCGACTGTAAAGGTTGTGATGCTTTCCTGTGTACGGGACACCCGCAAAGTCGCCATGGCTATGCGCCTCGGCGCTCACGATTATCTCTCCAAGCCGGTGCAGAAAGAAGAAATGGACGACGTGCTTCGCTTCTGCCTGCAGAACGCCGGTCCCACCGCTCCCGGAGCTGGCGAAGCCATCGAAGTCGTGCAGGGCGTTTGCTTCTTTGCCGCCACCGAGCAGATGCGGCTGATTCGCGCCCAGGCGATACAGGTTGCCCGCTTCGATTTTCCGGTGCTGCTATTGGGAGAAAGTGGCACTGGTAAGGAAGTCCTCGCGCAATTGATCCATAAATATTCCGACCGCGCCCATCGCACTTTTCTCAAAGTAAACTGCGCGGCCATGCCCAGCGAGTTGCTGGAGAGCGAGTTGTTCGGCTACGACCCTGGCGCGTTCACCGGTGCTGTGAAAGCAAAGCCGGGTAAATTCGAGCTTTGCAACAAGGGTACGATTTTGCTCGACGAAATCGGCGAAATGTCCCCCGTGCTCCAAGCCAAGCTTCTCCAGGTGCTCCAAGACGGCCAGTTTTCACGACTGGGAGGCCGCCACCCGGTCAAGGTTGATGTCCGCGTTCTGGCCGCCACCAACATCAATATGGTGGAGTCCATCGCGAAGAAAACATTCCGAGAGGACCTTTACTATCGGCTTAGCAGTTTTGTGATGAGCATGCCGGCGTTGCGTCAGCGGAAGGATGAAATACCGATGATGCTGCGCCACTTTATGATCCAGGTGGCCGAGCGCTATGCCTGCCCGTTGCTCTCGATCTCGCCAAGATTGGTGAGAGCTTGCGAGAACTATCCTTGGCCCGGAAACATCCGTGAGCTGGAAAACTTCGTAAAACGCTACCTCGTCTTGGGTGACGAAGACGCGGCAATCGCCGAACTCGAGCGCGGGACCGTCCAGGACAATTGCGCCGCAGATGAGGCACACGTGGAACCGCAGAACCCTGACCTCAAACAGATGGTCAAGACGCTCAAGAATGGAGCCGAGATGGTAGCCATCGCGAATGTCCTGGAGGAGAATGGCTGGAACCGCAAGCGGGCAGCCAGCGCGTTGAACATCAGCTACAAAGCCCTGCTATACAAGATCCGCCAGTACGACATCCATCCACGGCATGTCCGGTAGGGAGTTTGTTACACTCTTTGCGCAATGGCTTGCACTCCGTCTTCTCACCGCGGTAGCCACAATTGGCCCGTCACCGCCCACCCCCTCTTTGTAACTCATTTTGTCATTATCGCTTCCGGACTCTCGCCCGGTTCCCCAGTCGAGCTACCAATTTGGCCGGTAACGTGCTATCAACGTAGTATGGAGCGTAACTCTGTCGCCACTCAAACGTTGCCGGACCTCGCATTCGGCTCTGGTGAACGTCGCAAGAATCCCCGTTTTGACATGCATTTTCCCGTTTTCCTGCGGCGCCTCGGCGACCCCTGGACCATTTGCGAAACTGCGAACGTGAGCGCCCCGGGTGCGTTCTTCGTCGCTGACCGGCCCTTCCTGCTGAATACTCCTGTCGAGTACGTACTGACATTTCCGCCGAACCTAACCAAGGCTCCACAACCTTTGCGGGTGCGATACTTCGGAATCGTTCTCCGCTGCGAACGGGTTCCCAACGCCATTGGAGCGTTTGGCATCGCCGTACGCAACACTGCCCATCGCTACTTGACCCGTGATGAATCGGTCAGCTTCGACACGATGGAGCAGCAACTTGCTTCCGCCAGTGGCCAGGCGGCTGAAAACCAGGCCAACGACATCGGCAGCTAGCACGCCCTCTGCCTTGCCCCGCGATCAGCATCGCGCCTCACTGGATTCTTGGGGGCACAAGCGGAAAGGGCATCCCATGACTGCCCTCAAAACAGCATTGCGCAGCCGAAATTACAGCCCGAGACGGCGACGGCTGAAACCGATCACTCCCAACAAGCCCGAGGTAATAAGCAGTAGCGAGCTGGGTTCGGGAATCGCAGCGGTCGTAAGGTTCGTTATGCCAATGAAGTTGTCGGTTAGCGTGAATGATTTGATAATGGGGCCGGATTCCTTGAATCCGAAGAAAAAGCCGTGGTCGTTACCGCCGGTCGAAAAGGTCAGGTTGAAGGGGGACTCAATCAGGTTCCCGTGTGCATCGTGCACGGCGATGGTGGTCGGCGTGCTGCCGCCAGGCTCGTAGTTTAAGAATCCGCCAACCGCGGAAACCGGTGTAGTGAAGGTAAATGTCATGGTATCAGTTGAACCATAGCGATCTGTCGAGTCATTCAACCCTGCCATGGGTCCAAGCGCACCGGTCCAGATTCCATTGCCCCCGAACGAGAAAGCAGCGGTGAAGCCGAACACCGAGCCGGCATTGTTGAAGGCATTGGTCGATTTCCAAGTGACTCCCGGACCAAACGTAAACGGACCGGGCCCAAAGCAAGCGAACAGAGGCGCGGAGCAATCTATTGCAGGTATGGGAATGACCGTACCGCCGGGAATCGAAGTCACGACGGACGCTCCGGCCTGAACGACCATCAGGATGACCACTGTGGTCAGCGGCATAAGCAACGTTCTCATGGCCAAATCTCTCCTTGCGAAAAAACAGTTCTAAGAGACCCGGGAGCCCACGTCGCAAGTTCCCAAACGGTATCACCAAGAGAGCAGTATGTCACGTACCAACATTTTAAGGTTGATACCTATATGTAAACAAGGAATATGGGCGGCCGACGCCATGATCAGAGCGCAGACTTTGCACCTTTCTGGAAACGAAATGCCTTTTCGAGAAGGGAAACGTGCCAAGTCGGGCCTGGAAAACACAGTCACGACACGCGATGCGCCATGGGTTTACGTG
>Ga0306920_100005158_pt1 | contig 16845 bp, 17 predicted proteins | sample flu12Cox44000170_FD_204666 | JGI IMG/M metagenome (GOLD analysis project Ga0306920, IMG submission 204666) | Lab enrichment of tropical soil microbial communities from Luquillo Experimental Forest, Puerto Rico - flux4day.12C.oxic.44.000.170 (v2)... | ecosystem: Environmental > Terrestrial >... | reverse complement strand
AACGCGGCAAATTCAAGCCTTCAGATGCACAGACCGGGGGAGAGGAACTGGCCGGAAAGAAGGATGTTACCCTACGTTAAGCCGCCATCGTCACAATCCTCCCGTCAATCGCGGCATAAACCATGCTTGTGGTCACTTATGGCGGGACCCGGCCACAGGCTGTAGCCTCGTGTGCTCTTCAGGAGGTTGTTTTACGTGCTCGATAATCTGAGGTGGGGTCAAAAGAACGGCTCCGACGACCGCGACAAGGTAGGTCTGGGCACCATCCGGCGGCCCGTGATCGGACTTGCGTTGGGCGGTGGCGCAGCCCGCGGCTTCGCGCATATCGGTATTCTCAAGACATTGATCGCCCACGGCATCGTACCCAATGTCGTGGTCGGCACCTCGATCGGCGCGGTGGTTGGCGGCGCATATGCCGCCGGACATCTCGATACGCTGGAAGAATGGGCGCGTCACTTGCAGCCGCGCAGTGTGCTGGGTTACCTCGACATTCGCCTCAACGGTTCGGGCCTGATCGGCGGCGAAAAGCTCGCCACGCAATTGGAAGCCGCGATCGGGCAGACCTTAATCGAGGACCTGCCTCTGAAGTTCGCCACGGTCGCGACCGAGGTTCGCACTGGCCATGAAATCTGGCTGACGCATGGTCGCATGGTCGAGGCGATGCGCGCCTCCTATGCGCTGCCTGGAATCTTTTCGCCGGTGCTGGTCGGCGACCGCTGGCTCGTCGACGGCGCACTGGTCAATCCGGTGCCGGTATCGGCGGCGCGCGCCCTCGGTGCCGAAATCGTGATTGCCGCCAATGTCTCAAGTGACATCTTCACGCATTCCACCACCATCTATTCCCACGGCGCATCGGCTGCGCCGATGCGAATCGCGGTCGAGCCGGTGCCGCCGAGACGTGGCCTCGGCAAATTTTTTTCTCCTGAACGGACCGTCAAGCGTGAGTTCTTCGGCGGCGGCGGAAGGCCGGGCATCTCCTCCGTCATGGTGGACGCCTTCAACATCATGCAGGACCGCATCACCCGCGCGCGGCTCGCCGGCGATCCGCCCGATCTTTTAATCTCGCCGAGGGTCGGCCAGATCGGCTGGTTCGATTTCCACCGTGCCGACGACCTGATTGGGCATGGCGTGCGCGCCGCCGAGCGCGCCATCATCTCCATCCAGGAAGCGATCCACGTGCTGGCGCCGGGATCGGACGTAGATGCGTCCATCAACAAGGCCCCCTGATCACCAGCGGAGAGCCGTTACTAGCCCGAGAGATCGTAACTTCTTCGCGGCGATAGTCCGACCGATGGCGCTCAGGATGAACGGCTTGCAGCGCGCTCTCGCTCGACGCGCTGTGTTACATCGCGTGCCATGGCGACCGAGCCCAGCACTTCAGTTTCCGCATTGTCTTTGACAATCGCAAACGTCATCTCGATATAGAGCCTGCGGCCGCTCTGGTGCTGAGCGCGGGTCAACGTCGGCCGGCCCTGAAGCTTTAAAACGCCCTTCGTCATCGCGGCTTCGAATCCGCTCCAATGGGCGGCCCGCAAATGCTGGGGAATGATCAGATCGATGCTCTGGCCAAGCGCCTCCTTCGCAGGATAGCCGAACAATGCGGTAGAGGCGCGGTTCCAGCGTATGATCTTCCCCGAGCGGTCTGCACAGATGACGGCGTCAGCGACCTGATCGAGAATCAGGTCAGCCAATTCGAAACGATCGTCCATCGAGGCGTCTCTCGGATTTGGAATTCGCTGCTTCGCGCTCGTTTGCCGCCATCGCGCTCAAACATGGCCGGCAGCGCGCGGTATCCGCCGTATGGCGGCATCGCAGCTGCCGTCAATGTCCCATGCCCGGCATCACCTGCCCATTGAATATCTCCGGGTTGGGCGGGCCTTCGACGGTCAGAATGCCGGCCAACCCACGCTCGGCGCGCGCCAGTGCATGATCGACCAGCGTGTAATTGCCGGGCACCTCTACCTTGAATTCGGAAATGACGGCGCCGCCTGGAGGTACGCTGACGGTCTGGATTCCCTCAAGCGGTGGGCTTTTTTTCCCACCCCATTCGTAGACCCTGTCCATGATTTCTCCGATGACGTGGAACGATGAGGTGTAGTTCGGCCCACCGACGCCAAAGAAGATCCGGACGGTTTCACCGACCTTGGCCTGCAGGGGATGCAGGCGCGACAGCGCTCCGACCGAGCCATTGAAGACGAAATATTCCGGACGCTCGTTCAAAAGCTTTTCCACGCTGAACTCGGCGCTGCCGTGCTGTCCGTACGGCAAATCGGAATAAATCTCGCCCTGCATCACATAGAATTCGTGATCGACCGGCGCCATGCCATCTTCAGGCTCCACGAGGATCATGCCGTACATGCCGTTGGCAATATGCTCGGCAACCATCGGCGTTGCGCAGTGATAAACATAAAGGCCCGGGACCAGCGCCTTCCACGTCATCGATTTTTCCTTGCCGGGATCGACCTGAAGCACGGCCGCGCCGCCGCCTGGTCCGGTCGTGGCATGAAAATCAACCGAGTGGATCATCGAACTGTCGGCGGAATTCTTCAGATGAATGTCGATGGTGTCGCCGACGCGCACCCGGATGAAAGGACCCGGCACCTTGCCGTTGAAGGTCCAGTAGCCGAATGTGGTTCCCTCGGCGAGCCGGCCTTCGAGCTCGACGCTCAAGAGGTCAACGCGCACGGTTTGCGGGGCGCGCTTGCCGATCGGAGCCGGCAGGTCGGTGGGCTCTCGCGAGATATCGGCTTCGACGACCGTCTGAGGCGGCGGGCGCGGCGTGACAAGAAATTGACCCAGCATGCCGGCGAGCCGATGGCCGGGCACGGTGCAGAAGTAAGTGAAATCTCCCGCCTTGTCGGCGCGAAAGGCGATGGTCGTGCTGGCGCCTTTTCCCGTAACGCGCGGCGAGGTGGTGTTCTGGTCCGGGAAGGAGATGTCGTGCTCGGCTCCTTCGCCATTGATCAGGGTGAGCTGAACCACCTGCCCTTCGGCGGCCGTCAACACCGGATTGACCTTGCCGTCGATGGCGCCGCCGACCCCGATATACACCATGCGCCCATCTGCGATTCCCGAGCGCAGAGTGTATCGGGCATCGGGAATATAGGTGACGCTCGGTGCGCCTTGTGCCGTCTGGGTCGGGGCCGGTTGCGGTGCGGGTGCGCCCGGCGAGGGCGGCGGCGCGGCCGCTGCCGCCCCCTTTGCGCCGCCTGCCAGAAAGGCGATCACGTCGGCGCGGTCATGATCGGTCTTGAGGCCCGGAAACGGCATCTTGTTTCCGGGCACCACCTTCGCCGGATCAGCCAGATATTTATCCAGCGTCTCGGGATTCCAGACGATGTCAGCCGACTTCATCGCGGGCGAATAGTTGAAGCCGGCTTCGGCGCCTGCCTTGCGGCCGATCACGCCGGAAAGCGACGGACCGAGCAGGTTCTTGCCGGGTTCAATCGAATGGCAAGCCTGGCATTTCCTGAATACAAGACGCCCTGCCCCGGCATCACCCGCGGTCTGTGCTGCATTGGATTGCTGCGGCGATTGCCCGGTCGTTCCACTCGCCGGAGCCGTGCTGCTCGCCGCCACGTGGTCATGAGCTGATGGCGCTGGTGAGGCTGCAACCATCGGGGCCGCAGACGGTTGAGGAGATGGCGCAGGGTTGGGCTGCGCAGCCGGTGGCGGCGAAGACGCCTTGGTTGACTGAGCGACTTGCTGGCTGGGTTGCTTCGCCTCACCGGCCGGTTGCGGATTTGGTGCGGACGAAGCGGCCGATTGCCCGCCTTGATCTCGAGCTTGATTTAAAGTGGCTCCGTTCGAGCGTGGTTGAGACGACGGCTCGGGGCTGGCCTGTGCAGCAGGTGGGGGCGAAGGCGCCTTGGTTGACTGGGCGACCTTCTGATTGGCTTGCTTAGCATCGGTTGTCGATTGCGGGCTTGGTGCGGACGAAGCAGCCGATTGCCCGCCTTGCTTTGCTTGATCCGAAGTGGCGGCCGGCGCCGAGTTCGTTTGCGACGTCACGTGAGTGCCGACATACATGCCGCCAACAATCAGTACCAGTCCGGTGATGAGAATGGACCATTGTTTAAGGAACGCGCGAATGCTCTCCCACATGCAAAGACTCGCAAAATCCCGATGATGAATCCGACGACCCAGGCTGCACGTCGCCGACTGCTGCCCAGCATTTTCCCGCAGCGAATCCGGCTCGTGCCCAATCACATACAGAGAAACGGAACACGGCGCAGCTTGCCTTGATCTAAATCAATAGCTTTGAGCCAAATGACGGCAGTTCGCTGTCGGCCAGGGGAAATGTCCGGTCCATTGCCGATAGTCGACGTCGTCGCCGAAGCGATCAAGGTCGCTTTGGCTCATCAAGACATCCGCAGAGCGCACAGGCATGTTCACTTCACGCCCGAAAGGCGGAAGGTCTTCTTTCAAGTTCCATCACTCGAAAAAGCGCTTACCGCGACAGAGCGCAAATGCAGGAATCAAGGGACCGCCGGCCGCAACGCCTCATGCCGTCTTGATATAGTCGCGCAGCGCTTCCTGCTCGTTCTCGTATTCCCGGACCCGCCATTTGACGACGTCGCCGATGGAAATCAGGCCCACCACACGGTCCTCTTCGAGCACCGGCAGATGCCGGAATTTTCCAAGCGTCATCATTTCCATGATGGCTGCGACGGTGTCGGACTGTTTGCAGCTGACGACCTTGCGCGTCATCACTGCGTTCACGGGCTCGTCGAGCACGGCAGCCCCGCGTTCACTGAGCACGCGCACGATGTCGCGCTCCGACAGGATACCTTCGATACGGCCGTGGCTCATCACCAGCACGGCGCCGATCTTCCGTTCTCCGAGGATTTTGACGGCGGCGGAGAGTTTCGCGTCGGGCTCCACGCTCTGAACATTGTGACCCTTGGTGTCGAGAATTGCACGTACCGTCATTGTCGTCTCCCTGAAGCCGAACGCGCCCTTTTCGGCCGGGCGCGGTCTTTTTTCATATCGAGTCTCAAATAACAGTTCAGCGCCGTTTTCGTTCTCGGGCGCGTTCGGCGGTTGCGGCTTTCAAAACCCGCCACGGGCTTAAGCCGTGCCGCATGTTCACAAGATGATGAATGAAATCGTGCCGCCTCGCAAGCGAGGATCACTGAATGGGAATCGGATCACTCCTGATCATGATTAATGGTCATGAGACGACGCATCTGCAGCATGAGACGCCGCGCGTGGGATCGGATCGAACAGTGAAAACAGCAACAGACCGGCGAGAAATCCGCCAATATGCGCTTGCCAGGCCACGCTGGCGCCGTCGGCGCCGATCGCGATCGATCCGAGACCGAAGATGATGTTGATGCCGAACCAGATTCCGAGAAAACCGAGCACGCGTCCGTCGCGCAGAGCGCGCGTGAGCGACAGCGCCGGAACCCGGGCAGCGGCTTCCGCGTCGCCGCGATTGAATGACAGGAAACTGCCCCGCACGAAGGCGAAGCGAATGGCGGCCGCCATGGTGCCGGAGACCGAGGCTGAGGCGCCGATCATCGGCGCCACCGCATGTTCGTGGGTAACAAGATGCGCCAGTGCGCCGGCCGCGGCCGTCACTGCCATGAAGACAAAGAATCTCAGCGCGCCGAAACGCCGGGCCAATGCACTGCCGAACGGCAATAACCACAGCACATTGAAGACAATATGGCTGAGATTGGCGTGCAACAGCGAATAGGTCACGAAAGTCCAGACCTTGGCGCCCTCGCCGCCGGCGAAGTCAATGTCCAGCAAGGTGGAATCGTAACGTCTCGGGATGAAGCCGAAGACATCGACGGTCCAGTTTTCGAGATCCGGCGGCAGCAGCACGCGTAAATGGATGACCGCCAGCAAAAGAACATAGGCGGTCAAGGTCGACGGCAGCGTGAAAATCGGCTCGTGCGGGGGGGCCGGCGGTAATTCCGGCTGGTTTTCGGACGAGTATTCCAAGGGGTTCAGGACCTTAAGGACGGGCTCACGCGAGCGATGGCGCCCAATTAGAGCGTTTTGAGCCAAAGTGGAAGCGCGAGTATCGCGGCAAGCACGATCGCGCCCGGCATGGAGCCCCTCCTAACGACCGGCGGAAACCTCCCCCGCGCGGAAAAAGACATCGGTCTTCATGCCCGGCGCAAGTTCTGCCGCTCCGCCCAATTCGATCATCACCCTGACCACCTCCACGTTTGCCTGATCGCGCGATCCCGGCGGCTCGAGCCGCCCAGGCTCGACCAGTGGTGCGATCGAAGAGACCGTGCCTTCAAATTCACGGCCGGGAAACGCGGCGGCCCGCACAACGACCGCCTGCCTGACCTTGACTGAGGCGATGTCGCGCTCGTCGAGCTCGGCGCGCACGCAGAGCGACGAGAGGTCGGCGAGCTGCACGGGCGGCTGCGGCGAATTCGGCGACACCCCTTCGCCGAGACGCACGTTGACCTCGAGCACGGTGCCATCGATCGGCGCCCGCAGCGTCATCTTGTCGAGCGCCGCACGCGCCACGTCGTATTCCGAACGGGCGACGTTGAGCTGGCCCTCCGACGCCGTGGGCAGAGGACTGTCGTCCTCGATGGCACGAAGTTGCCCCTGCCGGGTCGAAAGCTCGTTTTGCGCACGCGTCAGAGCGAGCCGCGTCGCGGTCAGGTCGGCGTCCGAGCCGCCGGAGCTGCGGAATTTCGCCGCAGCCCGGTCAACCTGGGATCGCGCGTTCTCGAGCGCCCGTTCGGCATCAGCCACCGCGTCCTCGGCGTTGCGTCGCGTTTTCGCGCTGCCGGTCGCCGACTTTTCATCCCGCGCACGCTCGCGCATGGAGACCTGAGCCTCCGCCGCGGCCAACCGCGCCTTCAGCTCGTCATCGGCCAGGTGGATCAGCGCTTCACCGGCAAATACCCTGTCGTTGGCCTTCACCAGCACCTTGTCGACGATCCCGATCGCGCCCGCCGCGACCTTGATCTGGCCGGAGCAGGGTTCGACGCGCCCTGGTGCCACCGCCTGCCAGCTCTTGTCCTTAACCTGATCGGCCGGCGTGCTCCAGAATGCCGGCGTAATGGCCGGCGTTCCCGAACGCATCAGGAAGATGCCGGCGAAGGCGCTCAGCACCAGAACAGCGGCCATCGCCGTACGGCGCTTCAATCCAATCGGTCGCTTCCCCTGCTTTTCGGGATTCATTGCACTTTCGCCTCGCCCCTTTCCTCGCCCGTGATCCGTCCGTCCTCGATGTGAACGATCCGATCCGCAAATGGCAAGAGCCGCGGATCATGCGTCACAATGAGCACCGCGTGCCCCTGCTCCCTGGCGATTTCGGCGAGTATCTTCATGATCGCCCGGCCGTTCTCGCCATCAAGCGCGGCCGTGGGCTCGTCGGCCAGGATGACGGAGGGATTTCCGACGATCGCGCGGGCAATCGCCACGCGCTGCTGCTCGCCGCCGCTGAGTTCGCGGGGTAAGGCTCTTGCCTTGTCGGAGAGACCGACCTTCCTCAAGGCCTCGCGCGATCTGAGCTTTGCGGCTTTCGAAGACTCGCCCCGCACATCAAGCGCCAGACGGACGTTGTCGACGGCCGACAATGTCGGAAACAGATGAAACGACTGAAAAACAAAGCCCACATGCTCCCGCCGCAGAAGAGCCAGTTCCTCAGGCCCCGCTCCGTCGGTCGGATTTCCGCGGACACGAACCGAACCCTCGTTGGGCGTCAACATGCATCCGAGAATGGACAACAGCGTCGTCTTGCCGCTTCCCGAAGGACCCATGAGCAGCGTGAGTTCGCCGCCTGTCAGCGCCAGGCTCACGCCCTTGAGCGCCGCCACCTTGGCCGCGCCGCTGCCAAGGTCCTTTGCCACGTTCACCGCTTCGATCAATGGTTCGGTCATCGCGTGAACACCATCGCAGGGTCGATGCGGGTAACCTGAACGATTGCCGCGATCGATGAGCCGACGCACATCACCACGGTAAGCAGAAACAGGCCGACGAGAAGCGCAGGCGTGATGAGGATCGGCAACGCCGTCCCCTCGGTAAGCTGCACGATGCCATGGCCCACGAGGGCGGCGATCGAAAAGCCGATCACGGCACTGAGCAGCGCCTGGAAAATAATCACGTTATAGATATAGCGTCGCGAAGAGCCCAGCGCCCGCAGGGTGGCGAACTCGTTCAGGTGTTCTTTGGTGCTCGAATAGAGCGTCTGGGCGACAATCACGGTGCCAACGATCACGCCGAGCAACGCGCCGGCGAAAAGTGCGGCCCCGGCGCCGGTGCCGAACAGCCAGAACTTGCGGCTGCGCTCGCGAAATTCGCCAGGCGTCAGAACCTCAACATCGGCGATATAGGAGGCGAGCTGCGCCCGGACCCGATCGGGGTCGGCTTCGCGGCCCAGCCGGACGAGAAGATAAGAGGCCTTGCCGGTGGGGACCCCGGTATAGGCGCGCGCCCGGTCGACGTCCAGGAACACAAACGGCGTCGTGGTGAACGAGCGGATGCCGTTGGTGACGGCCGCCACGCGAACCGGTTGTTCGCGGATTTCGGCCGTCGAGCCCATCCCCGAGACGCCAAGGCGCCCGAAATAGGTCTTGTCGACGGCAACGGCCTTCGGAGCGGAAAGCGACTCAAGCTGACCGTCGATCAGATCCCACGGCTCAAGGCCACCGGATCGCAGATCCGAACCGACCACGAAAACCGGAGTCATCTCCCCGCCCGGCATTCGCCAATCCGCAAATCCGATCACCACGGGAATGGCTTCCGCCACGCCGTTGATCGACAGCGCGCGATAGCGATCGCGCAGGTTCAACAGCGATGGATCCTCGAAACACTTGGTCCCCTTGGGCATCACCCAGAGATCGGCGGAAGCATGATCGATCATCGTCGTCACCATGCGCCCGAAGCCGAAATAAAGTCCCATCTGAATCATGACCAAAACGATGGAAAAAACGACCCCGATCACGGTTGCGATGAAACGCAGCCGGTCATGAAAAAGGTTTCGAAATGCGACGGTGAAGACCAGTGGCATGCTTTTTCGGATTCGATTCCTTTCCGTCCAAACGTCAAGTCAGTCTTCAAGCGCGAGGCACGCCACCTATCGTCGCATTCAGCCGCAAGACCGGCTGCGTGCGTCCCAGGGCGGCGGCAACGATCCAGCTCATGATCAAGGTCGCGCCGAACACGATTCCCGCCTTGGCTATCGCAAACAGGCCGATGCCGAGCAGCGCATATTGCAGCCAGACGGCAAAGACATAGTGGATCAGATACATCCGATATGCGTTGGCCGACAGGCTCTCAAAAGCACGCTGGCGCCAATGAGCAAAGCGCAGGCAGATCGCAAGCGAGCACAGGCAGGCGGCCGCGCTGGCAATGACAAAGCCGAGACCAGCCAAAATTTTCAAGATCACGGGCGCGCTGCTCCAATCGGCCATCGTCACCGAGGTCGCCGCGGCCCACAGAATGAACCCGGAAAGGGCGGCCGCAAGCCACGCCCTCCAGCGCCGCGCCAGAATGCCATCGCAGTCGAGCAAGCCGCGGTCGAGGCCGTAAGCTCCTGCCGTTGCGCCGGCGAGGAAATAGACGAGATAGTGTAACGGCCGGCTGGGTTGAAATCCGATTGGCCCGATATTCACCCAGGCGAAGGGAGAATAGGCCAGCACCAGCGGCAGGTAGGCCAGTGCCGAACTCGCCGCGAGCACAATGAAGAACCGCACCGGATTGCCGCCGGCAAAGTCCGCCATGCGGATCAGACGCTGATCCCATCCCGGGAAAAACTGATACGCCGCCACCGCGACAATATTGAATACCAACAGCTCGCCGAGAAACCACTGCGGTCCGCAAGGCCAGAACGGCAGCGCGAGCAGGTGCTGCAAATAGGCTTCGATGCCGGGATCGTCCGCAGTGGTGCGATAGGCCGCATAATAGGCGAGCGGGGCAAGGAAGATGACGGCCAAAACATATGGCAGGCCGATCCGAAGCATGCGATCCGACAAAAATTTCCGGCTTCCCTTGCGTGCCAGGCTCGTCGGCACGAACAGGCCGGAAAGGAAGAACATCAGGGTCATCAGACTGACGTCCTGCCAGGCGCAGAACAGGTCGAAGCCGAACCATCGCTCGCTGTCAATAACAGGAAAGGCCAGCCAAAGATAAGGCGCAGCGTCGAACGGATAGGGGTTGGGCGGCAGCGAAGCGAGGTAAGGAAGGACCGAATGGAATGCCAGCACGATCAGGATGACAAAGGCCCGAAGATTGACCAGGGCGATGCTCGATCTGCTCATGTTCGTGCGGCCTCACGCCGACCCGCAAGCTGCGCACGAGAGGGTGCCCCCCATCCCGCGATTCGAAACTCCTCTCAATGCTTGGTCCGCATTTCGCCTTTAAAGTGACGGTTTGGTGGCTCAGCTTGGCTGAAAGCGCTCCGCCGCAAGGCGGAAGCTGGCAGGGAAACAAACGATTGCAGGTTTAGGTTCCAAACTGGCGGAGCGGCTTGTGGTCGCTGCGGTTTGCGTTTGGGCGCCGACGTCCAGCCGTCCGTGCTTGTCCGATGGCGCCCGGCACGACGACAACCGTTTTTGCCGCAAGTCGATTTCGCGCCTGAGATTTGATCCAGCGCAACGACCCGGACGTTTTCGCGGTGTTTGCTGTCAGTCATCGCTCATTCCGCGGACCTTCCGATGATCATCGAGCTGTTGTCACGAGAGCATCGCAATATCGAGAAATTGCTTGCCGTTCTCGAGCGCGAACTGGAGATTTTCGATCGCGGAGGACGTCCCGACTACGAGGTCATTCGTGCGATCGTCAGCTATTTTGAAGTCTACCCCGAGGTGTACCATCATCCTCAGGAAGACCTGGTCTTTGCCAAGCTGAGAACCCGCGATCCTCCCGCCGCGGCAAGGATCGGCGATCTGGCGCGCGAGCATCAGAAGGGGGCGGATCGTTTACGCCAGGTCGCGCGCGCGGTCGACCTCGTTCTCATGGATGGAGAAATTCTGCGGGAAACGGTGCATGCAACCATCCGGAATTTTATCGAATCCGAGCGACGTCATTTAACGATGGAAGACCGGCATTTCTTTCCCGCTGCCCTCAAGGCGCTGGAGCCGGACGACTGGATGGAGATTGCTTCAACCCAGACCGCTCGCAAGGACCCGCTGTTCAGCGATATCGTGGAGGCGAGGTTCGACACGCTAAGAGCGCATATCCTGCAGCTCGAGGAAGAGGCTGAAGCCGAACGAAGATAGTCAACTGGCGGTTCGGCTCAGAGAGTCAACCCCCGCGCGGGCGAGATATCTTGCAAAAGCGGGTCCTATCGTTTCGGATTGGCGGGCCCGTCGCCGCCCTCTTTTGATCCCTTGGTGGCGTGGCCGCGGGCGACTGGCATGTCGACCACGAGAGCATCGAACTCCGTTTCCATCTGGGCATCGATGATCGGCCGATCCGGTAATTTTTCCGATGGCTCGTACCACGGTTGCCGCTCAGCGATTCCGCTCTCAACAGCGTGCGCAATCAATTTGCCGATCTCGTCGCCTTGCAGCGGCACGAGCTTTTTGTCGGAATCATACTTGTAGAGCTGAGGGCAAAAGAACACCGCGTGAATTCGCGGGTCATATCCTTCGACATCGAGGAAATGCTCTGCATGGAGCAGGATGTTGTATTTCTTGATGACCTTTCGATCCAGCGTCGATCGGGCGACGCGAAGTCTCTCTGGCGACGGACCGATGATGGTGCCGGCTTCGAGCAGGATAAGCCAGTCCTTGCTTCTGATGTTGTCGGGATGAACCCGGACCAGGTGAGATGGCACTTTTCTTCGAAACGGGCCCATGGCGGTCGTGTCCAGCGGCATGCAGTCACCGAAAATCAGGATAACAATTGAGCGGGCGGGGTCAATCGCTGCTGCCCAGCGTATGACAAAACCTGGAAGATCATCTGGCCTGCGTAAGTGAGGTGGCGAACCAACGGCCGCATTAACCATTGCGGCGTGACCGCGAAATCAGCTCAGGTCACTTTGAGGATGAATGAAATTGGCCAAGGTGGTTTTTTCATCGTGTTGCCGGACGATTTCTGTCAGCAGGTAAAACCGATAGATCAGATGAAATCCGACAAAAACCCAAAAGAGCCCGCCAATCATCGACCAAAATGAAAACGCGCCGATCACGCCCTCGATTATCATGTAGAGGCCAAGAACTCCGATGATGTACAGTGAATAGATGTACGGAAGAAGTCCAAGCAGAAGCAGAAGAACCTTCCAGCTTCGTTTGCGATCCACCGATACAAGAAAGAAGTAAGTAAAAAGACCAACGGAAGCGGCTACGCCGCCCAGAACGGGTGCGTAAGTGTAAAAGTAGTGGTCCAGGGACCAACCGAGGCGGATGAATTCGACAATACCGTAAATCATCGCAAGAAGTATGGGCACTTCGATCCTGGCTGCGACGATATCGCCTTTCGTATCCTTCAACTCGGGTGCAACAGTAAAGGAATCCATTTTAGATCCCCTTCTCTGCTCTGGCTGCACTTGGTCCTGAAAGGCCTACCCGATCCTCTGTGCCGCTTTTACTGCCAGGCAGATGGTCATTCCCCACAGGGCGAAGTCGATCTGCACGGCTTCTCGCATGACCTCCCCACCTGCGTCGAGTTAAAAAGATGGCCCCGACGCGACGCATAGCCGGGGCCATCCGCTTCTGCCATCCCCCATGGGCAAAGGAGGGACCCATGGAAGACCCAGTTTGGTGGGGCAATGTTGTTCCTATTGCGCCATTTTTCCCGCCCAAAGGAAGTAGTCTAAATGCGCTTCGAGGGGTCGCATGGCCTCGCCGGCTCCTCATGCGGTGACATCCCATAACGATATTAGCTGCGTCACCAGCGGCGAGGTTTTGGTATTCAGAGTGTTCGTCATATTTCGCCGTGGACCGTATTAGGCACGAAGAGGCTTTCCGCCTTCTCGATCATCTCGCTGTATTCTTGGTCGCCAAGAAGCTTTAAGCCTGCTGCCTCGTCCTGGACAAAGTTTTCGTAATTGGCGATCGAGGCGAGCGGCGTTACCTCCAGCCGGAACGGCTACCTTCACATCGAAAACCACGTAGCCCACCAGCGAGAGACAAATCGCTTTTCGTCGCCAGCCGGATCAGCGTCAGTGTATTGCTTGCTGTCGCGCTTACATCCGCCTCCCTCGCCCAGGACGCGGGCGTAAGCGGCATTCCGCCGGGGGCCGGCGAATGGGTGGAACTCCAGAAACCCTTCCTTCAATGCTCCGCAGGTGCCGCCGATCCCGCCGCCCACAATCAGGCCCGTAACACCACCGACCACCGTCTCTCCGCTCAATCCGACGACGCCGCTGCTGGGTCAGGGATCAAACCGTGTTCCCACTTTGCGAACGCGATCCTCGTCGTCGCACGCACGCCGCATGGCCATCAGGGAGAACGACCGACTGCTCAGTCACGGCGTCACAAGCATCTGCCGAGGATGCTGAGGTTGCAAGAAGACGAGATGCTGCTGCAGGTACCGAGGCGATTTTTGGCAGAGAACACAAACTGCAATAAAGTCCATTCCCAATCATCTGCGAGACGTTTGAGGCGGCGGTAACGGCCCCTTTCCCGCCGCATATATCGCTATGAGCCGGTCCTGCTTCCAAAGCTCGGCACTTCGGTCAGATAAGAATTTCTTGGCGCATTCTTTTGCTTGTTCGTCGTCGGTGCATTCCATATCGATTGCGTTTGAAATGTGCCCGTCCTGGTCAAGGAAGTAGGTCCGGTAATTCATTGCGCCAATCTCCCTCAGTGACGGTTGACCGTCTCGACGAACTTGAGAGCCGAGGCTGGCATTTCGTCGCAATAGTTCGGTCGTGCGTTGCGGTAGATCAACGAACCTTTGTTATATGGCGTATCTTTCAAAATCACTGGATCGCGAGCGGACTTCCCCACCGCAGATAGAGCCAAGTGGGCCGGTCTCCTCGCGTATAGTGCGCACTGGGAACGGCGCTGGAAACGGCGCCGTTTCTTTTGGGGGGCCAAGCGGGGCCATCCTGCTACTCGGGCGGCATTCCACCATGGACGGGCCCACCATAGATATGGACGGGCCCACGATACACGGGCCCACCATACAAGGACCCATCATACATGGGCTCATCATACATGGGCTCACCATACATCGGTTCGCCATAAACGTGGCCACCATACACGGGTCCACGATATGGAGGCGCACCATAGACGGGTCCACGATACACGGGCCCGCCATACGCGGGTCCACCATAAATGGGCTCACCATACATGGGTCCACCATATACGGGTCTACCATACGCCGGCCCACGATACATGGGCGCAGCATACACGGGTCCACCGTACACGGGTCCACCATACATGGGCTCGCCATACATGGGCGGCGTTCCACCCATATCGACGGGTGGAGGGATATCAGCTGCGAAGCAGGCCGGCGAAATTAGTAGAAATGCAATTCCGAGAAGCCATCTCATAGTTCCTCCTACCCTCATCAAGAGCCGCAGAGTTCTGAGGAGAAACGACAATCTACGTCTGCCGCCAGGGGGAAGCTTGCGGCAGATCAAAATGCGCCGGCCGGGGAGCGGCGTATATTGCTACCGCATTGACGGCGAGCGGGTTGGTCCGCCTGAACAGGAATCGTGGAAGGAGGAATCGCGATGGACAAACCTAGGAAAACGGCGAAGCAGTTGCTCGATATCAAGAAACAGGCCGGTTTCTTTTCGGTCTCGGCGAACAGCACGGTCAAGGCTGCGCTTGAGGTTCTGTCGGAAAAGAACATCGGTGCGGTGCTTGTCATGGAGGGCACCAAGCTTGTGGGAATCTTTTCGGAGCGCGACTACGCTCGTAAGGGCGAACTTCAAGGCAGGGGTGCGGGCAGCACGGCTATCCGCGAGGTTATGACCTCCGACATCGCCTCGGTGACGCCGGACCAAACGGTCGAACAGTGCCGAAGGATCATGGGCGAAAGGCGCATCCGCCACCTGCCGGTCTTGGACGGCGAGAAGGTGATCGGAGTGCTTTCCAGCAAAGACATCCTTGATGAGATCATCGCCGAGGATGAAAAGCTCATCCGCGACCTAGAGACCGAACGGTTGCAGATGACCACCACCGCCGGTAACTACTGAACCAAGCAGATCATGCGGCTGCCGGCCAGCTCTTCGACCCCGAGGAAAGGCCCGTCGAGGCGAAACAACACCACGGCCAGTCCACCGCGCCGCCGCCAAGCCGGGGGTCAGACCAAAAAAAACGGGAAAATCTCGATAAAAACCAAGAAAGGGAGGGCCCTGAGAAGGCCCTCCCCCTTTTTCACCGTTGGTCTTTTGCCGCGCGGATCTCAGAGAGAAAAATCCCCACCCCTCCCCGCGCAACCACCAATCTGTTCGACGCCCGTGTCAGATCCCCGCCGGATATCGGCGAGGCAATCGAATGCGCACGACACTAGCATGCTACCGCTACGCGCCAAGGCGATGGTTAACTTAACCTTAACGGAGCAGCATGTCGGCGCTGGCTATAAGCACTTGTAATTATATCCGTATTTTGGCAGAGCCTTATTGCGAAGGCGGACCAATAAGGCAATTTCTTACCCGTAAGTGCCATTTTGGGGACGTGCCAAACGGCCCCGCAACAGCGCTAGGGAGTCCGCTGGTGCGCGTTTTGCGGCGGGGTGCACCAAGGCGCCGCGCCCCTCCGGGCTCGATGCGGGACAGCCGGCATGGCCGCTTCACAGCACATCGCCGCCCCTCGCACCGCCAGCCAAGTGCTTGTTCAGGAAGTATTCGCGATTACTCGCGTGGCCATCCGACGAACTTCCTCGTCTTCGAACCACTTCACCAGCGCCGTCCCCTTTTCCTATGGGGTGCTGCTCTCCCCTCAGTTTGTCACGCTCATCGCGGAGGTCATGGATCTTGTTTAGCATCCGGTCGAGCAGCGCCTCGGCTGAGGTGCTGCGTATACCGGCGCGTTGAAGCTGCATGATCTCGTCGCGGTGTCGCAGAAACTGCAGCCCGCGTGCGCTGGATCTCGCCTGCGGTACACTGCCCCGGCCATGAGCCGAGGTTCGGGCTACGTCGAAAGAACCTTGTGACGCTGACCGAGCGTGCATATGCCTCGCATCAGCTGCTCTATTTCGATGTGTTTGATATTGCGGAAGCGGCTTACCCGGAAAAGAAATTGACCAAAAGAGGTCGTCGTTCGCCGCGCCATTCATTCCTTCGCCCGCAAGCATCCGCGCTATGTCGTGACCGACAGCAACTGGGGATCGGGTCGGATCGCTCTGGTCCCGCGACGGGGCCAATTCCATCAACGCCCGGCCACCGGCTAGTCAAAAGATCTAAGCGTGTAACCAAGATAGTGTTGGTGCCGGGTTTTGTGAGCCAACCCTTTGCGGCGGGGTGGCTAAGGACTACTCCGTTTTCCCCATGATCAGCCCGACGTAAAAGGGCCTATCTTGCCGGTCGGACGCCGGCTTGTGTGAGGTGTGACCATGTCGAGGCCGCGTACACGTGACCATGATTTGCGGCGACAGATAGACGAGTTGAAAGGCGAAATAGCAGTTGAAGTTTGATCGTGGACGGTGAGAGCGTGCGTTGTACAATGCATAGAATGATGGGCCTTGTGTCCGCACAGCTGCTGATTGCGGTCATACCAGCTGCCGCAGAACCGCGATGTGCTGAGATGCCATTACTGCAAGCACTTGAGGCAGAGGCCAAAGCTGGCAAGCCTGCTAGTGAAGTGGTTGAGGCGTTGCTACGTGACGCGGAGAAAATCTACACACAAAGTGCCCAAATCGTCGGGTGGAAACCGCGAACGGAAAAGCAAAGCAATGCGATCTTAGACAGGGACTTCCGTATTGTGGAGTGTCACTTTCAGGACGCCTTTTCATCGGTAATAAAGG
>Ga0306920_100005157_pt1 | contig 16846 bp, 16 predicted proteins | sample flu12Cox44000170_FD_204666 | JGI IMG/M metagenome (GOLD analysis project Ga0306920, IMG submission 204666) | Lab enrichment of tropical soil microbial communities from Luquillo Experimental Forest, Puerto Rico - flux4day.12C.oxic.44.000.170 (v2)... | ecosystem: Environmental > Terrestrial >... | reverse complement strand
CCCGCGAGGAATTGCTTCGGGTGGAGAGAACTATTGCAAGACGTGACAGGAGTACGTCTTTACCACCAGCCAAAGTTGCTTTCCAACATTCAAACCGAGGGAGTGACGCGCGCTGGGAGTAAGATGCACCTGGACTTTTGTACCGCACTCAATTTCTGCAATCACCGTCACATCCTGTTGCCGAATTGACAGAATCGATCCGGCGATGACGTTTCTGGCGCTCAGGCCTTGCGGCAGCGAGGTCGCAATTAGGATGTCACCCGCACGAATTCCCACTCGCACCGGCCTCGCACGGTCCACCCGCGACATGGGAACCTCCAGGGAGACACTGGTGCCCGCAATCCGGCACGTCATCGTGCCCTGCTCAGGATGTGACGCAACGACCGAGCATTCAAAGATGTTCTCAAAGCCCGCCAGTTGCGCCACCGACTCCTGCTGCGGACGGCCGAGAACTTCCTGGGGAGGCCCGTCGGCAATCAGCGTCCCGGCCTCCAGCAGCAATACCCGGTCGCCCAGGGCATACATTTCCTCGCGCACATGCGTGACATAGAGAATAGGAACAGCATGACGCTCATTCCAACTGCGTAGGTCGTCGAGAATTCGCGCCTTCGTCGCAGCGTCAAGGGCGGTGAGCGGTTCGTCCAGCAGCAATACCCGAGGGCGCGTCACTAGCGAGCGCGCCAAGGCCACCCGTTGCCGTTCGCCTCCGGATATGTCCGATGGCCGGCGATTGAAGAGTCCAGAAATGCCGAACGACCCGGCTACCTCGCGCGTTCGATCGTCCCTTTCCGAACTGGAGAGCGCAGACAGTCCGTACTCAATGTTTCGTCTCACTGTCATGTGCGGGAACAGCGCCAGTGTCTGAAAGAGATATCCGATCTGGCGGCGATGCGCGGCAAGGTCGACTCCCTTCTCCGAATCGAAGAAGGTCGTGCTATCCACCGCAATGAATCCAGTATCGGGCGTCTGCAGCCCGGCGATGCAATCCAGCACGGTAGTCTTACCGGCGCCCGATGCGCCGAACAGAATCGTGAATCCGGCTGCAATCGTGAAGCTGGCATCCAATTGAAACGATGCGTCAGTCTTGCGCTCGTCTGACAAGCGTTTCCTCGCGCGGAAGCTCAGCCCTCGTGCGACAATCGCCGTTTCAGTGGCACTCACTGCCAACCCCACATTCCCCACTTGCCGCTGCGGCGTAATCCGTAAAGCAGTGTGAGCAAGGTGAGGCAAAGGACCAACAACAAGAGCGCGGCACGATTGGCAGCGGCGTAGTTCAGGGACTGGACCTGGTCATAGATCAGAATCGAGACTGTCTGGGTCGCGCCGGGAATATTGCCGCCGATCATCAGTACGACACCGAATTCGCCGAGAGTATGGGCAAAGCTCAGAACGAACCCTGTCAACACCCCGGGAAAACCCAACGGCAACACGATGCTCCAAAACGTACGCCATCGAGACGCGCCCAGCGTGGCGGAGGCGTCGAGCAGCTTACGATCCACCGATGAGAAGGCAGCCGTGATCGGGTGCACGGCGAAGGGCAGGCTGTAGAGTATCGAGCCCAGGACCAGTCCTCGAAAGGTGAATGCGAGACTGCCTCCAGTGAGCGAGTGGTACCAACGGCCGAATGGACTGAGCGGACCGATCGCTACCAGGACGTAGAAACCGAGCACCGTCGGTGGCAATACGATGGGAAGCGAGACAATGGCCTCAACCACAAACTTCCATCGCCAGCGCGACGAAGCTAGCCAGTTACCCAATGGCAGCCCGATGGCCATCAGCAGAACGGACACCAGAACTGCAAGACGCAGCGTAAGTGCGAGTGCTTGCACGATCATTGGCTTGTGGGCGGCGTCAGCCCGTACTTTCGAAGTACAGCGGCACCTTCGGAGGAAAGGACATAGTCAACGAACGCCTGCGCCGTCTTTTTGTGCTTGGAAGCGGAGACGATTACGACCGCCTGCTTCAACTCAGGATATGCGTCGGAGGGCAACTCCCAGTATCGGCCCGCCGATTCCATTGCCGGAGACTTAGCAAGCGAAAGCGCGATAAGGCCTGCTTGCGCGTTTCCAGACTGCACAAACTGCGCGGCCTGGCTCATGTTTTCGCCCATCACCAGCTTGGCGGAGACTTTGCCTTTCAACCCGAAATGTTCGAGGGCCGAAATAGCGGCCCTTCCATATGGAGCGTGTTGCGGGTTAGCGATGGCAATCTTTGTAATCGCCGATTGAGTAAGTACCCCCATCTGCAGCTTCTCGGGTTCGAACGGCGAGTTGTTCGGAATCCACAACACCAAATGGCCGACGGCGTAGGTGCGCAGTGAAGAGGCATCCACGATGCCGACAGTGGCCAGTTTCTTGGGATAGTCCTCGTCCGCGGAGAAGAACACGTCGAAGGGAGCGCCACTTTGTATCTGGGAAGACAGATTCCCCGATGCCCCAAACGACAGAGTCACGTTGTTCCTGGTCGCAGTTTCGAATTGACGAGCTAGTTCCGCTAATGCGTAATTAAGGTCGGCCGCAGCCGCGACAGTAATCTCCTCAGCGGCGGCAACACACGCCGACGCTACAGCAATAATCAGTAGCAACCAGGTCTTTCGCATCAGCTCCGCCGTGAGTAATTCGGCCAACATCGACTGTTCATGCCAATTCCTGCAGCCGGGCCGGAATAGTGCGCTGCCGTAGATCGCTCTCAGCTTACAGTACCCCTGCCACTGCAAAGGTTAGCGAGAGGCCAAGCCATCCCCGGTCATCCAGGCACCCACCGAATCTCATACTATGCATAGCGACCTGGACGGTGTGGAACCGTCGCAGAATGGCTCGATCGTATGGCACGAAGGTCTTATGAACATAGCATTTTTAGGATTCTTGCTTGACCGGCCGAATCATTCCTGTCACAGTAACGCAGACGATTCTGGTGGGGACAACGCCATATCCGTTGGCGGCTTTCCTCGGATTGAGTCCGATCGCCCGAAGCTGATGATACGCATTGAGGTTACGCTCAACGCCGACGCAACGGCCATCGGTCCTGTGGTTGAGGGCATTATGGAGATGGCCCGCCGCATGGACTGCGCAGCCGGCAAGGAATTTGAGATCGAAACTGCGCTGCGCGAAGCGCTAGCCAATGCCATTCTTCATGGCTGCAAGAACGATCCTGCCAAGAGAGTTCAATGTTGCGTTTCCTGCGACGAGGAACATGGACTGCTCATCGTCGTGCGAGATCCCGGTACCGGCTTTAACCCGGTCGCGATTCCCAGCCCGCTTCGCGGCGAAAACGTCTACTCCAACCACGGGCGCGGCATATTCCTGATCAATCAATTGATGGACGAGGTCCGCTTCGAGCGAAACGGCACCGAAATCCACATGCGCAAGTACTAGCGACCCAGCCTAATTTCTTAAGAGAGAAGATTCGTCCGCGATCCGGCCTATCCGCCCTGCCGGGAAAGGACATGGGTGAAGCGCTGCTTGAGGCTCAGAAACGGCGTCTCCAGCCAGCGATATGACGCGGCTGCCATGAGGATCGTCGCCACCAGTGCGACTCCCACTCGCAGCGAATAGCGGAAGAGATTCGCGGTCTGATTTTGAACCGCGTGGTCCGAAATCAGCAAACCCAAGACGTGGAATACGTAGAGGCCATACGAAATGCGCCCGAGGTACACCAGCACGCGGTTGCTACTTTTCGTACTGTTTCTCAGCACCGCGAGCAAGACAAGCACCCCACCCAGAGCCACCGAGGGATAGCCGAAGACGATTCGCGCGGTGGTCAAGGGATCATTCTTGATTGCAAAGTACAGGCTGCCCAGTGCCAGTGCGGTGATTCCCGCCGCCATCATTGCAATGCGTGCGAGCCGCGACAGGCGCGGGATCTCGCCCTTCAGCAGCACCGCAATCAAGATCCCCGCTGCAATCGGATCGAGTTGAACGAAGGTGTTGCACCATACATCGCCTTCCAAAGCGTGGTGCATGCCCAGGTAGAGGCGCGATGCCGTTGCCACCGCCAGCAGCAGGCCCGCGAACATCAGCATCCCGGTTTCACTCACCCTGCGAACGATGGCCGGCCAGGTGATGTAGAACTGCTCTTCGATCGAGACACTCCACAGCGGGAAGATCACCGACGACGGGAATCCATGAAACACAATGAACCAGTTGCCCGCCAGGAGTGAGAACCACGCCCCCGCCCGCAACGTCAGATGCTGGCCGGGCACAAACCATTGCAAGGCGATGGCCAGCGCGAGAAACACAAAGTACAGCGGCCAGATACGCAGAATGCGCCGGACGTAGAACGATCGTATGTCCAGCGTTCCGATCAGGTCCTTCTCGCGCAACAACAATTCTGTAATCAGATAGGAACTGAGTACAAAGAACAGGCTGACGCCGAACGCGCCCGAGGCGCCAATTCCAGCGATGATGGTAGCCAGAAAAGGCGGAAATCCAAGCTTTGTCCAGAACGTTGGATCGTGCGGGAACGCATGGTGAAGAAACACCATCAGGAAGGCGCAAAATCTTAGACCATCCAATTCAGGATGATAGAAGCGCGCTGTGGAGGTGCGGGCACTCTCAAGAACCCGAACTTCGTGGCAGGTTGTGGTGATCGAGGACAATATTTAATTTTATACGAAGCGCGCTTTCGAGGTTAGGTAGCTGGGATCCTGAGAAAGCTGTTGCGCCACGCCCTTCAGTGAGTGCGCCACTTCAACCATTACGTTGCAAGGATTATCTGGTAGTTACGCGAGGGCCTTGGCAATCCGCTCCAATGCCCAATCGATCTCCGGCCGGGTGATCACGAGCGGTGGCGCGATACGGATCACGACATCGTGCGTCTCCTTGCACAACACGCCCGCCTGCTTCAACGCTTCGCAGAAAGGTCGCGCCGGAGTGTTGAGTTCGATGCCGATCCACAGGCCCTTGCCGCGTACCTCCTTGATATGCAGACTCTGCATGGCTTTCAGCTTATCCAGGAAATACGCGCCAAGTTCTGCCGACCGCTCGATCAGCTTCTCTTCCACCAGCACGCGCAACGCCGTGCGCGCCACGGCGCAGCCCAGGGGATTGCCGCCGAATGTGCTGCCATGGTCCCCGGGTTGGAAGACGCCCAACACTTCTTTCGAGCCCAGCACTGCCGACACGGGATAGAAGCCGCCCGACAGCGCCTTGCCGACGATCACAGCGTCAGGTCGGACACCTTCGTGCTCGCAGGCGAACAGCTTGCCAGTGCGGCCCAACCCCGCCTGAATCTCATCCGCGATCAACAGAACGTGGTTCTTACGGCAGATCTCGGCGGCACGCTGAAGGTATCCAGCCGGAGGAATCATAATTCCCGCTTCGCCCTGAATTGGCTCTACCAGGAATGCACACGTATTGGGAGTAATTGCAGCCTCAAGAGCACTCGCGTCCCCGAAAGGGATGATCTTGAATCCCGGCGTGAACGGTCCGAAGCCGTCGCGGTATTGTTCTTCGCTTGAGAAGCTAATCACGGTCGTCGTGCGGCCGTGAAAGTTATTGGCGCAAACGATGATCTCAGCCTGGCCATCGGGGATGCCCTTCACTTGGTAGCCCCACTTACGCGCCGCCTTCACGGCCGTCTCGACAGCTTCCGCGCCCGAGTTCATGGGCAACGCCATGTCGAAGCCCGTCAGCTCATGCAGTTCCTTGTAGAGCAGGGGAAGCTGGTCGTTGCGGAAGGCTCGCGACGTGAGCGTGACGTTGTGGGCCTGATCGACGAGTGTCTTCAGAATCTCGGGATGGCAATGCCCTTGGTTCACCGCCGAGTACGCCGCCAGACAATCCAGGTAGCGGTTGCCATCCACGTCGTACACCCACACCCCCTCAGCGCGCTCGATTACCACATCGAGGGGACAATAGTTATGAGCTCCGTACTTTTCTTCCAGCTCGACGAATTCGTTGGTGTGAAATTTTTCTTCTACCGCTTCCATGAATTCCCTTCCCATTGAATTAATGCGATCTCTATCCTTCTGTCCCCGCGGCAAGAACTAATCGCCGTCTAAGAGCATGCTCAGCAATGCCATTCGCACATAGAGTCCGTTGGCCGCCTGCCGAAAGTACAGGGCGCGAGGATCGTCGTCCACCGTTTTGTCCAGTTCCACCGTTCTCGGCAATGGATGCAGGATCATCGCGTTGGGCCTCATTCTCTGCAGTACGGTCGAGTCGATGGCATAACGCAGCGGTCCGGAAATCGCGGCCGCTCGCTCCGGCCGAATCCGCGTCTGGTACACCACGTCCACTTCTCCCATCACGTGATCGATCTCCGGTTCCAGTTCGTAACGCACGCCATGCCGCTCGAGATATTGCAGGATGTCGGGCTTCATCTGCATGGCCGCAGGGCTCACGAAGAAGATCTTTACCCGATCGAACTTCGCCAGCAAATACGCCAGTGAGCGCACCGTCCGTCCGCGGTCAAGTTCCCCAATAAATGCCACACTCAGCCCGTCAATGGGACGCTCACGATAAATGGTATACAGATCCAGCAGCGCTTGCGTGGGATGCTGACCGCCATCGCCGTCTCCTGCGTTAATGACAGGCACGGGCGACACCTTTGCCGCCCGGTTCGCTCCACCCGTCTCGTGATGCCGGATTACGATCGCGTCACAATAGGCGCCGATAATGCGGATCGAATCCTCAACCTGCTCGCCCTCGATCTCCGACGAAAAAGCCCGCGCTTGTTCCGTCGAGAGCACGCGTCCACCCAGCCGCAACATGGCCGCCTCGAAACAGAAGCGCGTCCGTGTGGAAGGCGCATAGAACAGGCTGGCCAGTATCTTGTTCTGGTAGTCGAGGGTGCCGCCGCGCGCAACGATCCGCTCCATGAGCCGCGAACGGTCAAACAATTCCATCAGCAGTGGAACGGTGAACTGCTGCGACTCAACAACATGCCTCAAACTCACTTGGCTGCGCCTTGCACCTGCATGGTGCAGTTTAGCCGGTCGCTCGATGGTGTGCATAGGGTTCACGGGGATACTAATAACGCTACTTCATTGATGTGCTGCCCATCGATTTCATCGTCATTGGGCACAATGTGGGTTCCCGCCAATCCGGACACAGCCTGGCACAAATGTTCGAATGAGGTAATCACCGCTTCTTTGCCGCCTCCGCTTATAAAGCGCAGCGCGGATTCAACTTTTGGACCCATATTGCCAGGTGGAAAATGCCCGGCGCGGTGGTGCTTCTCCAGTTCCGCAGCAGTCACGCGGGTGAGCGGTCTCTGGCCCGGCCGTTTGTAATTCAAATATACGTAGTCTGTGTCTGTGGAGATCACAAACAGGTCAACGCCTAGCCGAGCTGCGAGCAGTGCGGAAGCTCGGTCTTTGTCGATGACCGCCTCCACGCCCTGGTGAACGCCGTTCACCAATATCACCGGAATACCGCCACCACCAGTTGAGACCACCAATACTCCACGTTCCACCAGTTGATGAATCACGTCCAGCTCGACGATCTCGGTTGGCTCCGGGGAAGGCACCAGCCGGCGGTAGCCACGCGTAGCGTCTTCTACGATGTGCCATCCCAGTCGGTGGCGCTTTTCTTCAGCGTCTGCCCGCGAATAAAACGGTCCGATTGGCTTCGAGGGTTTCTGCATCGCCGGGTCGTCAAGCGACACCAGGGCCTGTGTGATCAGGCTGACGACGGGCACCTCCATGCTCTCCGACGCCAATTCGTTGTGCAGTGATTGCGCCAGCAGATACCCTATCTCGCCCTGGCTGGCCGCGCCACACACGTCGAGCGTCTGGCTATAGGTAACATCCGACGCCCGCTCCGAGCGCAGCAGCTGGGCGCCCACTTGAGGCCCGTTCCCGTGGGTGATGACCAATCGGTAGCCCATCCGGATCAGCCCCACGATGGCCACAGCCGTCTGCCGCGTGTTCGCCAGTTGCTCGGTGATGGTCCCCTTTTCACCCGCGCGAATCAGGGAGTTGCCGCCAACCGCAACCAAGGCAGTTTTCGCCATACATAGGTCCTCACCAAGGGGGGCGGAAGCCAGTTGGCACAGCTGGGGACGCGCCTTACCAGCCGCCTTCCATCCGCCCGACCCGGAACTGTGGCTACCTCTCCAGCACCAGCATCGCGTCCCGGACAACTGCATCCGGCGCCGCCTCGGCCGCTTTGCCGGTCATCAGTTCCAGCATGATCGCCTTTTGGGCGTGCAGCCGGTTCTCCGCCTGCTGGAACACAAATGACCGCGGCGAATCGATCACATCATCCGTGACTTCATCGCCCCGGTGCGCCGGCAGACAGTGCAGGAAGATGGCCTCAGGCTTCGCATAACCCACCAGCTTTGCGTTCACCTGATAGGGACGGAAGACCTCCTGCCTTTCTAAGGCTTCGGCCTCTTGTCCCATGCCGGCCCACACATCGGTATAGATCACATCTGCTCCGAAACACGCCGTCTCTGCGTTGTTGGTAACGGTGCAGGAGGCATTTGTCCCAGCGCAACGCTCACGGCTCCACGCCACGCTCTCCCCATCAGGCTCATACCCCGTCGGCGTCGCAATCCAGACATCGGCTCCTAACTGCGCACCCGCAAACATAAGCGAACGGGCCACGTTGTTGCCGTCACCGACGTAGGCGATCTTCAGCCCGGCGATCTGTCCCTTGACTTCGAGCATGGTCAAATAGTCGGCCATGGCCTGACAGGGATGGCTATAGTCCGTGAGCCCATTGATCACCGGAATGCTGGCATGTCTCGCCATCTCCACCACGAGTTCGTGGGCGAAGGTGCGAATCATGATGGCTTGCACCATGCGCTCGAGGTTTTTGGCAACATCGTACACCGACTCCCGCTTGCCGAGGTTGATCTCGGCTGGCGAGAGATACAGCGGATGCCCGCCCAACTGCTCAATGCCAACATCGAACGTTACCCGGGTACGCAAAGAGGGTTTCTCGAAGATCATCGCCAGTGTCTTTCCCTTGAGGACGCCGGCGAAGAGTTCCGGCTTCGCCTTCACTTGGCATGCCACATGCAAGAAATGCCGTATTTGCTGGGGTGAGAAATCGCGGATCGAGAGGAAGTCTTTGGGAGTCATGCTACCTCCCCGCGGCTACCAGCGCCGGCTCGTGCGATCCGGTGAATTTCTCCAGGAGTTCGGTGATCGCCGGTCTCCCGACTTCTTCCACTTCGTAGCGCACCCTCACGTAAGGTTTGTCGAGCCTGATCGCCCGCGACAGGTCGATCGGTGTCGCCACCAGCACCGCATCGCACGGCACACGCTGAATGGTCGCCTCCAGTTCTCGACGCTGGATTTCGCTGTAACCCATGGCCGGCAGCACTCTGCCGAGGTGTGGGAACTTTTCGAAGGTCTTCCGGATGGAACCAACCGCGAACGGTCGGGGATCGACGATCTTGGCTGCGTTGTAGCGGTTGGCAGCAACCACTCCGGCTCCATACGGCATTTCGCCGTGGGTAAGCGTCGGACCATCTTCGACTACCAGCACACGCTTGCCCTCGATCAGCGACGGGTCTTCCACGCCGACGGTGCAGGCGGTCTCGATCACCTGCGCATTGGGATTGTGGAGCGCGATGTTCTGCCTCACGATCTCCACCGACGCGGGATTGGCGGTATCAACCTTGTTGATGATCAGCACATGCGCAGTTCGGAAGTTGACTTCGCCCGGATAGTATGCAACTTCATGCCCCGGACGGTGTGGATCGAGCACTACGATATCCAGGTCCGGCTTGTAGAACGACGTGTCATTGTTGCCTCCATCCCACAGAATGACATCGCCCTCCTGCTCTGCCGCGTGAAGTATTTCCTCGTAATCGACACCGGCGTAAACTGTCGTACCTTCCATGATGTGTGGTTCATACTCTTCCCGTTCCTCGATGGTGCACTCGAAGCGCTCGAGGTCAACGAGGGTGGCGAACCGCTCTGCGCGTTGCGCAACCAGATCGCCATACGGCATGGGGTGGCGGACAACAACCGGATTCCAGCCCAGGGAGCGCAGCTCTGTGGCAATATGGCGAGACACCGGACTCTTGCCGCAGCCGGTGCGCACCGCACAGACCGAGATGACGGGAACCTTGGCCAGCAACTGCGTGCGTTCCGCGCCCAGCAACCAGAAATCTGCTCCAGTTGCCAGGGCTCGCGATGCGACGTGCATCAGAGCGGGGTAGGCAACATCGCTGTACGAGAACACCGCGACGTCCACCCGCTGGTCGCGAATGATCTCCTCCATCCTGTCCTCTTCGAAGATCGGAATGCCACCAGGATATCGCTCTCCCGCCAACTGCGGCGGATAGTGACGCCCGGCGATGTCTGGAATTTGGGTTGCGGTAAATGCGACTACTTGAAATTCACGATTGTTGCGGAATACGACGTTGAAATTATGAAAATCTCGTCCAGCAGCGCCAAGGATGAGGACTCGTTTCATTTGTACGGAGAAGCGTCGTTAGACCCCTGAAGTGGGGACCCCTTCCCTCCTGTCTAGATGGTGTACCTGCCCCGTCGGCTTCGCAGTGAGCGCGATCACAGTTCAATGAGATGAGAAACACGAGCAGCTATGCCTTTGCCGCCTCGTGTCGCGCCTCACATCACAATGTGACCGCTATCACTTAACCCTTGGCCATTATTGGACAAGAATCGAACTATCGTTCGGTATCAAGCGAAGGTCCTAACCGCAACGTAAGTCCATCCGCGATGGCGATTTAGCGGGGAGATGTTGACAAAACCAACCAACCCTCTAACCGCCCGCGTTAAGGAAAGGCAAAATGGCCAAAGGATCGGTACAAATCGTAGTGGAACGCTGTAAGGCGTGTGGCTTCTGCGTGGAGTTTTGCCCCACCCACGTCCTGGCGCTCTCCTCCGCCTTCAACGCCAAGGGGTATCACCCGCCCTACATGGTCAACCCCGAAAAATGCAGCGGCTGCGATCTTTGCGGCATGTACTGCCCGGACTTCGCGATCTTCGGATTCAAGAATCCCGTCGAGAAAGAGGAAGAACCCCAGATCGCCGCCCCAGCCCCGAGCGAACAGGAGGCCCAGAATGCACGCTGACCCCGCTGGCGTTCTAGCCGGTTCCCACTTCATCGACGGCGATCACGCCTGCTGTGAAGGAGCACTGGCAGCTGGTGCACGCTTCTCCGCCGGCTATCCCATCACGCCTTCAACGGAAGTCGTCGAGCGCTTTGCTTCTCGCATTCCTACCGTTGGTGGAACGTTTATCCAGATGGAAGACGAGCTCGCCGCATCAATCGCCATCCAGGGCGCGGTGTGGGGCGGAGCCAAGGCTTTCACTGTAACCTCCGGACCCGGTTTCTCGCTGATGATGGAGCACATCGGCCTCGCCGCCATGACCGAAACGCCCTGCGTGTTTGTCGACGTGCAGCGCGGCGGACCTTCCACTGGTTTGCCGACCCTGCCTGCGCAGGCCGACATGATGCAGGTTCGCTGGGGATCGCACGGCGACTACGAGATTATCGCGCTCTGTCCCAATTCTCCCCAGGAATGCTTCGACCTGACGATCACCGCGTTCAATCTGGCTGAAGAGTTTCGTTGCCCGGTGTTCGTCATGATGGATGAAGTTGTGGGGCACATGACCGAAAAGGTTGTGATCCCTCCGCCTGAGCAGATCGCGGTCACACCCCGCCGCTACACCACGATTCCACCAGGTGAATTCAAAGCGTTCGAGCCATCCGAAGACCTTGTGCCCGACATGCCGCGCGTGGGTGAGGGTTACCACATGCACGTCACCGGCCTCACGCATGACGAGCGTGGCTATCCCAATATGAAACCCGACATTCAGGACAAGCTGGTCCGCCGGCTGCAGGACAAGATCATCAAGAATGCCGACAAGATCATTCTGTTCGACGAAGATCAGGTCGAAGGCTCAGATTGCGTGGTCGTCTCCTACGGGATCACCTCGCGGGTGGCGCAACGCGCGATGGAGATGGCGCGCGCCAAAGGCGTCAAGGTCGGTAAATTCCGCTTGATTACAGCGTGGCCCTTCCCGGAGCAGAAGCTCAAGGAGATTGCCGGCAAGACGAAGTCCATCGTCGTGGCCGAACTCAATCTTGGACAGATGGTGCGCGAGGTGGAACGTGCCGTCGCCGGCAAAGTGCCAGTCTGCTTCGTGGGGCACGCCGGCGGCAGCGTTCACAAGCCAGAAGACATTTTGAAGGCCATCATGGAGGTGGCGCGATGACCACCCTTTCGGTTCGCAACCCGGTCGACCCGTTCCTGCGGATGGACCGAATTCCGCACATTTGGTGTCCGGGCTGCGGCATTGGAACCAGCGTTAACTCGTTTGCCCGAGCCCTGGTGGATGCTAAGGTCGATCTGAAGAACGTCGCGATCGTCTCCGGCATTGGCTGCACCGGCCGTGTCGCCGGCTACGTCAATCAGGATTCCTTCCATACCACCCATGGTCGCGCCATTCCATTTGCCACTGGCTTGAAGTTGGCGAACCCTAATCTCAGCGTAGTAGTCTACTCCGGCGACGGCGACCTCTTCGCCATCGGCGGAAACCATCTGATCCACGCCGCTCGTCGCAACCTCGATCTCAAAGTGATTTGCATTAATAATCTGATTTATGCCATGACTGGCGGACAAACCGCGCCCACAACCCCAGGTTCTGTCATCACCTCGACAAACCCCTACGGAACCTACGACTCATCGTTCAACCTGCCCTACTTGGTGGAGGCCGCCGGCGCCGTTTACGTCGCGCGCTGGACTACCTTCCACGTTCGTCAGATGGCCCGCGCCATGCAGGAAATGTTTGCCAAGAAGGGCTTTTCATTCCTCGAGGTACTTTCCCCTTGCCCGACGCTGTATCAGCGGCGCAACAAGATGGGCGACGGTCTCGATACCATGATCTTCTACAAGGAGCACAGCAAGGTGCGCAACGGTGCCCCCACCAGCGAAGTCTCCCTCAGTAAGTCCGGCGAAATCATCGTTGGCAAGTTCGTGGACCGCGAGCGCGCCGACTATCGTGACCTCATGCACAACAAGATGATGGAAAGCCTGGGTGACCGCTACGTCGAAAGAGAGGCGTGCGAATGCGAAATCTAACGGAAATCCGCATCTCCGGATTCGGCGGACAGGGTGTCATCCTGTCGGCGGTCGTGATCGGCAAGGCGGGATGCATTTTTGAGAACGGCTATTCGACCATGACCCAGGCCTTCGGGCCCGAGGCCCGTGGCGGCGCCTGCAGCGCGCAGGTGATTCTGTCGAACGAGCCCATTCTCTATCCCTATGTAACCCGTCCTGACATTCTGGTGACGATGTCGCAGGAAGCCTATTCCCTGTTTGCTCCGCAATTGAAGGACGACGGCATCCTGATCATCGAGCAGGAACTGGTGCGCATCGATAAGTTGCCTGCCGGAGTGCGGGTTTACAGCCTTCCGGCCACAAGGCTTGCCGAAGAACTCGGCAAGCGCATGGTGATGAACATAGTGATGGTCGGATTCTTTGGCGCAGTGACTGATGTGCTGAATCCCGAAGCGCTTCGCCAAGCCGTAGCCGACTCGGTGCCGGAAGCTTTCCGCGAACTAAACCTGAAGGCTTTTGACAAGGGTTTCGAGTATGGCACGAAGCACGCTAGCGCCGCAGTCGAGAAGGATGACGAGCCGATCGAAGTGTCAGCCCTCGAAAACTGATCGCAGAATACGGCAAACCATGAGCCGGCAATACCAAATTGCCGCCCTCCTTCTTTGCTTGCGGCAATCCTACCGAGTCGATTCCGCCGCTATGGTCTGCTGCGCGTAGCGAAATCCTTCAGGATCGACCTTCACCGCCCCTCGATACGGCTGATCGATATCTGCAATGGCGACCAGCACGAGCGAGAGCAGAAAGCTCAACACCAGCACCTGTAGTAGATGAAAGCGAAAATTGGCCACACCAAACAGGCAAGCCGCCGCAACCGTAATTACACCGCCCGCAATCAGAACCAGCCATAGTATCGGCGGAAGGGATTCCTTGGCATGCGTGATTCGAGTTCGCCGATGCCCAGTAAGTTTCGATATCTCCGTCATCAACTGCGACACTACCGCTTCGTCAGACCTCGAGTGTGCCTCCGCCTGGCCTGCCACATTCCACATGTTCCTGATAATGGAAATGCCATCCGGCGGGATCTCGCCCCTTTCAAAAGCTGGCCATTCGACATTGAGCGCCCGCTCCACGTAGTCTCGTGCGAGACCCTGCATTGCGATTCGATCGGCATCCGGCAACTGCGCTCCGATGCGAAAGACATTGATCACGTCATTGGCTTCCTGCTCCTCGTTGACCTGAGCCTGCTGAAATAAGTTCCAGACGCCAGACAACATAAATGCGAGGATGACTGCGTAGGTCGTCCCGATCACCGCTACGACCGCACCCGTGAAGTCATTTGACTCTTTGCGGAAGTGGGCTTCGGAGGCGCGAGTAACCAGCAGCAGGAATGCAACCGCCGCCAGAACAGACCCAGCAATGATTAGCACGTCAGAGAGCACGATGGTTCACCGCTATTTCGCTGAAACAACGTAAAGACACATGCGTCTGGATACTGAAGAGGTCAAAAGCTTACAACGGATGCGGCGGGTAGGTGAATGGGCTTTTCGATGCTGCCTAACCGAGGCGCACAATCTTATGTTCGGGACACCGCCCGTGGGCGGCTTCGATCAGCCGTCCTATCAGCGCGGATCCATATTTGGCGTGGAAATATAACCCTGAGATTTCGCGCTCTTGCAGGGTACGGTGCGGATACAACGCATTTTCGATCTGCGCGGCATGCCTCGTCAGGATTTGCTCGCGTCGCAGTTCGGCCTGGGCTGCCCGCTTCTCCAGACGTCCCACCTGATAGCGCATTTTGTTGGCCGCCCGCCTTGCTGCCTCAACCAGGGTCGGATCCAGCCGGTGCAGCGATTCACTGATCCGCTGCATGGACTCATCAACCGCCAACCGGCCGCGCTCGAAGTCCAGCTTGAGCTCTTCCGGCAACGAGCGCGCGGCCAGGCAGTCACGCAATTGGCATTCTCCGTGGAATAGGTCCGCCAGTTCCAGTCCGTACTTGGTAAGCAGGCGCTCCATACGCGGTTCCACCAGCGTCGCACTCGTCCGGGGTAGGATCGCGGTAACCCGGCCAAGCAACTTCTCGTACACAACGCCCACTTGAGCAAAGTAAGCGATCTCTGCTGGGCCTCCGATGTAGGCAAGCGTCGGCAACCAGTAATCCTGCAGCACCGGACGAAGCAGAACGTTAGCATTGAAGTTCTCGGGATGTTCAGCGATTCGCCGCTTCAGTTCGTCTAGCGAGATTCGTTCTTTCCTGATGGCGAATCCACCGTTGGAACGGTGAACCGGCACTCGCGCCCCATCCATCAACGTAAACAGCGGCGTCGATTCTTCTGTCACCTTGACTTGTTCGTGATAGTTGGCCCTGCTGATCTCGCGGTTTCGCGCCAGCAACGCCTCATCCAGTTCGCCGGCGCGCTCAATTGCCTCGATGAAAAACGGCGCCGCAATGCGATGCAGCTCAACGTCTGCGGGGTCGAGCAGGATCAGCCCATGCTCCGCAAACATCCGCGCGTACAGCTTCGCGTACCCCCCAGAAAATGTCTCGCCCTCTCGGTAGCACTCCCGCAGGTATTCCGCAGCCGCCGAGTCGCCCAGCAACTGCGCGGCTCGCTCGACCAGCTCGTTTGTCTGCGCCGCAAATCGAACGTTGGCCACCGGAGAGTCAGGCCTTGCGTCGGTCATCGCGGTAAACGGCACGAGTTGGAACTGGTTATCCAGCAGCAGCGACTGATTCACTTCCGCCAGATCGTGGTCCTCGGTCGCCATCCAGAAGACCGGGACGCACGGCACGCCCGAACTCTCGACCTGCTTCGCCAGCGCCAGAACCGATGCCGCCTTGAGCAATGACAGAAGCGGCCCGCCGAACAGCCCGACCTGCTGCCCCGTCACCACTACGTGTGCACCGCCCAGAAGCCGCTGGATATTCTTTAGGGTGTGCTTGGAGGCCCCCCACGCAAGGTTCTGCTTCTCGAGCGCAGCGGCCACCTGGGTGTGGATCTTGGTCCCGTGCGGCACAAGTGACGCCAGAGACGCCACCTGCATGCCGTCGGGGGGATGTGGGAAGAACTTTCGGACGTCTGGGGAGTAGGCAAGAAAATCAGAGAATATCTTGGTGGTGTGAGGAATGGAGCTAAACGGTATGCAGTCGGGGATCAAGCCGTCATCTCCCGACAACACAGAATTCGGGCCTCGAAAATAGCGGCTCCCGTTACCGAAACCGCACTTTCTCCTCCCGAGCGGGCCCTTCCGACCTGGTGGACTACCATTCTGCCGACCATTTTCAGTCGCATTCGAGCAATTTTGCGCGAGCAGACGCGTGTTCTGTGTCAGACTATCAAGCTAATAAAACGTTTGGATGTATTCGGCGGAATGCGGATGCAAGATTCGGAAGGCTGAGTCGCCGGGTTGAATCGCAACATCAATATCGCTGGGCTGTTGACTTCTCAGGAATGACTGGTAGAGTGAAGTTGACCGCGCTACACCGTTGGGGGCGTCACGGCTTCGACGGAAGTGATTGCGGTAAAGAGGCATACCGGAGTGCACGCATCCGTAATCGTGTGCAAAAACACAATTGCCAACCAAAACCTGGCATACGCAGCTTAATTAGTTAAGTTGCCGTCCTCCTTGGCTTTGCTCACGGGCCAAGAAAGGGCGTCGCACAGTGAGCTGGCTTCAAGCTCTACGTCTGGGAGTTGGAGGCGAGATTTTCAGGCTGGCTGGCCGCGTTTCTTGTCCGTTCTGAGCGCGGTTCGCGAGAGTGCCGGGCGACCGGCGCGGGAACGCGACTAAGTATGTAGTCTCTTTGCTGACAGCATTTTCGGACGCGGGTTCGATTCCCGCCGCCTCCATAAAT
>Ga0306920_100005156_pt1 | contig 16846 bp, 14 predicted proteins | sample flu12Cox44000170_FD_204666 | JGI IMG/M metagenome (GOLD analysis project Ga0306920, IMG submission 204666) | Lab enrichment of tropical soil microbial communities from Luquillo Experimental Forest, Puerto Rico - flux4day.12C.oxic.44.000.170 (v2)... | ecosystem: Environmental > Terrestrial >... | reverse complement strand
GTTCCTCCCGATTGCGGTCGTGGCTTGGGGCCTGTCCGGTGTGCTGATGCCGGCCTACTGGAGCCCGATCGTGCACGCGTGGGGCGGCAACTGGTACGCGTTCATCCACGTCACCAACTGGCTCACCGCGCTGCTGAGCGTGCCGCTCGGGGTAGCGTTCATCGCGCTCGGCCTTTGGCTCGCACCGCTGTGCCTGCGCTGCTACGGCCAGTGTGCCCGCTCGATGCTGGCGCCGACCAAGCAGGCGGCGCTGGAGCGGCAGGTGGCGCACCTGTCGGAGAGCCGTGCCGAGGTGGTGGACACCGGCGCCGCGGAGATCCGCCGGATCGAGCGGGACCTGCACGACGGGGCACAGGCCCGGCTGGTGGCGATGGGCATGACGCTGAGCGCCGCCGAGCAGGTGCTCGACCAGAACCCGGCGGCGGCGCGGGCGCTGTTGCTCGAGGCGCGCGACGCCTCGGCCAGGGCCCTCACCGAGCTCCGCGACCTGGTGCGCGGTATTCACCCACCGGTGCTTGCCGACCGCGGGATCGGCGAGGCGGTCCGGGCGCTGGCCATGGACAGCGCGCTGAAGATCCGGGTCACCAACGAGCTGCCGGGCCGGCCGCCCGCGCCCGTGGAGTCGGCGGCCTACTTCGCGGTCAGCGAGCTGCTGGCTAACGTGTCCAAGCACGCCGGCGCGCACCAGGTGTGGATCGACATGCGCTACGAACGCATGCTGCTGCGCATCGACGTCGGCGACGACGGCCGGGGCGGCGCCGACCCGGCGCTTGGGACCGGCCTGCGCGGCATCGAGCGGCGGCTGTCGGCCTTCGACGGCATACTCGCCCTGAGCAGCCCGCCGGGCGGGCCGACCGTGGCGACCTTGGAGCTGCCATGCGAGTTGTCATCGCCGAAGACCAGTTCCTTCTGAGAGACGGCTTGATCCGGATGCTCGAGGCGCACGGCTTCGAGGTCGCGGCGGCGGTGGACTCTGGGACGGGGCTGCTGGACGCGGTCGCGGAGCACCACCCCGACGCCGCCGTCGTGGACGTCAGGCTGCCGCCGACCTTCACCGACGAGGGCCTGCGCGCCGCGCTGGAGGCCCGCCGCCAGTTGCCCGGGCTGCCGGTCCTCGTGCTGTCCCAGTACGTCGAGCAGATCTACGCGCGCGAGCTGCTGGCCGACGGTTCTGGCGGGGTCGGCTACCTGCTCAAGGACCGCGTGTTCGACAGCGCCCAGTTCGCCGAGGCCCTGCGCCGGGTCGCCGCCGGAGGCACCGCCATGGACCCCGAAGTCATCTCCAAGCTGCTGGCCCGCAACGCCGGCGACAGCGAGCTTGGCGGCCTCAGCCCGCGGGAGCTGGAGGTGCTCGAGCTTATGGCCGAGGGCCGGTCCAACGCCGCGATCGCCCAGCGAATGGTGATCACTGAGCGGGCGGTGGCCAAGCACACCTCGTCCATCTTCACCAAGCTCGGCCTGCAGCCCTCCGACGACGACAACCGCCGCGTCCTCGCCGTCCTCGCCTATCTCGGCCGCTGAACCCAGCCCACGATCGGCCAGCTCGGCACGCCGTTCCCTGCTCAATACCGGATGTCCCTCAGGCGGGCCTGGAAGGGCGTCGTTACCGGCATCAGATTCTGGTGCGCCGGGGCGTCAGGAACCGGGCTGGGTACCCTCGTCGTAGGTGTAGGTGTACGGGTTGTGCAGCACCCGGGTCTCCGGGATCTCCGGGTGCATCCCGTCGGTCCACGCCTCGGGCCCTAGTTCGCCCTGCAGGTACTCCACCGTCTGCTCGGCGACCTGCCGCGCCTTGCCCAGGTCCACGCCGACGAGCCGGTGGCCGTACTTCACCACCCGGCCGTTGACCACCACCGTGTGCACGTCGCCTCGCTGGGCCTGGAACACGACATGGCCGTACGGGTGCAGCAGCGGCATCATGACCGGCGAGTCGTCGTTCTTGATCAGCACGACGTCGGCCTTCTTGCCCGGCTCCAGGCTGCCGACCACTCCGTCCAGGCCCAGTGTGTGGGCCCCGCCGCGGGTCGCCCAGCTCACCACGCGTTCGGCGCGCAGCTTGTGGTTGGTCACGGTCTCGTCGCGGGCGTGCGCCTCCAGGTGCTCCCTGGCCCGGTCCGCGTTCAGCGTCGCACGCATGGCCGAGAACAGGTCGCCGCTCCACCACACGCTGGTGTCCATGGACAGCGAGACGGGAATGTCGTGCTGGCGCAGCTTCCAGGTGGGCGGGTAGCCCTGCCCGGCGCTGCACTCGCTCTCGGTGGACAGCGATACCGAACCGCCGGTGGCGGCGATCCGGTTGTAGGAGTCGGGCGACAAGCTGGCCGCGTGCACATAGACCGTGCGCGGGGTCATGAAGCCGTGCTCGTGCATGAGCCGGATGCCCTCGTCGGTGGTGACCTTCCAGACCCCGGCGTGGGTGGTGACCGGCGCGTCCAGGTCACGCGCCACCTCGAACGCTGCCTTCTCCGGGAAGTCCGGGCTGGCCGGCGGCACGTCAAAGGCCATCTGGAAGCCAAGCATGTCATCGCTGCCGGTGAAGTTCCTGCTGACAAAGTCACGGAACTCGGGGGCGGCCGACCACTCCCATGGGGCCGCCTGGATGTTGCCGTAGCCGAGGACGAACCGCCCGGGCACCTCCTTGAGCGCGGCCAGCGCCGCCTCGGCGTGATCCACCGTCTGCAGGTTGTGCGACCAGTCCACCGAGGTGGTGACGCCGGCGTCGATCGCCTCAATAGCCGACAGCAGGTTGCCCGCGTAGATGTCCTGGGGCCGGAACGACTTGCCCCACTGCAGGTAGTTCCAGACGAAGTACTGGGTGAGCGTCCAGTCCGCGCCGTACCCGCGCATCGCGGTCTGCCACATGTGCCGGTGGGTGTCGATCATGCCGGGCATGACGATGCCGCCGGTCGCGTCGATCTCGACGGCGCCGGTGGGTGCCTCAAGCGCATGGCCCACCGCGGCGATCCGCTCACCGGAAACGAGCACGTCCGCGTCATGCAGAACGTGATGCCCTTCATCCATAGTGAGCACGGTGGCGTTGCGGAACACCACCGGCCGCCCAGGCGCGAAGTCCGCAGCAGCCGGACTGGGTGTTGTCATGTCCTACCTCCGGTTCAGGCGGTGGTCATCCTAGGATCGGACAAGCGTCCGTAGAGCGGTCATGACTAGCTTGACGGAACGCTGGCCTGTTCGCAGGCTGCTGTCAAGAAGCAACCCCGCATCGGGAGAGAGGTGGCATGGCGCGCCGCGACACCAGCCCTGATTTCATCGAGGCGCTCGCCCGCGGCCTCGATGTGATCCGGGCGTTCGGCCCGCGCCCGCAGCCGATGTCGCTGACCGCGGTGGCCGCCGCGACCGGGCTGGCCCGGCCGACCGCCCGGCGCATCCTGCTCACCCTCATCCAGCTCGGCTACGTCCGCGCCGTCGAGGGCGGCTTCGAGCTCACCGCCCGGGTGCTGGACCTGGGCATGTGTTACGTCCTCTCGCAGAACCTGTGGGAGGTCGCCAGGCCGCACATGGAGGACCTGGTCTCCCACACCCACGAGTCCTCCTCGATCGCCCAGCTGGACGGTTCCGACATCGTCTACGTGGCCAGGGTGGCGGTGCCGAAGATCATCGCCCTCGCGGTGACCATCGGCACCCGGTTCCCGGCCATGCAGACCTCCCTGGGCAAGGTGCTGCTCGCGGCGCTGCCGCCGGGGGAGGCCGAGCGGGTGCTGGCCGAGCCAAGCAGGTCCGGGATCACCGCCAAATGGCAGCCCGGGCGGGCCGAGCGGGCCGCCGCGCTGCGCGAGGTGGCCGGGCGCGGCTGGGCGCTGACCGACGAGCAGCTGGCCGCCGGTATCCGGTCGGTCGCGGCGCCGCTGCGGGACGGCGAGGGGCGCGTGATCGCGTCCATGAACGTGACCGTGCACGCGGCGGAAACTCCCGTGGAGGTGCTCACCGGTGAGTACCTGCCGCAACTGCTGCGGGCCGTCGCCGCGATCAGCGCCGACTGGGCCGCCTGCCAGGCGGCCCCGCACATCATGGTGGGCCTGAACCCTGGGCCACAGACATCCGGCGGGCCGTCCGGCCCGCCATCCGTGACAATGCCCGCCATCGGCCCGCCAGCGCTGCTGGTGCGGCCCGCTGCTCAACCCTAGGAGCCGCCATGGCCCACGTCGCCGCGGTCATCGCATCCACCCACCATCCGTTCTATTACCGGGCGAGCAACGCCACGGGGGAGGACCGGCCGCCGTTCGCGGACGAGTGGGTCGCCAAGATCGAGGCATTCAGGGAAACGCTGACCCGGGCCCGCCCGGACGTGCTCGTGATGGTCGGCTCCGATCACTTCCATCAGATCTGGCTGGACAACATGCCACAGTTCCTCATCGGGAAGGCACCGTTCTACGACGGGAACTTCTATAACGAGGAGCGGGAGTTCGGCCTGCCGCGGATGTTCATGGCCGGGCACGAAGAACTATCCGGGTACCTGCTGCGCGAAGGCATCGACGCCGGCTTCGATCTGGCGTTCAGCAATGAATTGAGGGTCGACCACAGCATCACCTGCCCGCTCATCACCCTGCGGCCAGAGACGGACCTGCCGATTGTGCCCGTATACACCAACATCTTCGCGCCGCCGATGCCTCAGCCGAAGCGCTTCGTGGAGCTGGGCAAGACGATCCGCCGGCTGGTCGAGTCGTGGCCGAGCGACCAGCGGGTGGCGATCGTCGGCACCGGGCACCTGTCGCTGGAACTGGGTGGCCCGCGGCAGTTCGGCCCGCACGGCCCCGACCCCGAGTTCGACCGCAAAGCGGTCGGCTGGATCGCCTCCGGCGACCTCGACTCGGCCCTGGCCGAGGTCAGCCTGGACAGCCTGTGGGAGCCAGGCAACGCGACCCACGGCTTCATGGACTTCATGCTGATGATGGGCGTCGCGGGCGAGAACGCCAAGGCCGACTACGCCGACTCGCTTGACCTCTTCCACACCATGGAGGCCTACTTCACCTGGTACCCGAACGGGGTGGACGCGTGAGCAAGTACCTGCTGAATAAGTTCCTGTACACGATCGACCGCGACCCGGAACTGGTCGAGCGCTACCGCGCCGACCCGCGCGGCACCGTGGCCTGGTGGGAGGCCGAGCAGGCCAACGTGATCCTCAACTGCCCCGGGGCCGAACGCAGCACCTGGCTGAAGTTCACCGACGCCGAACGGGAGGCACTGGCCAGCCACGACTACGTCACGCTGTTCGAGATGGGCGCGCACAACTTCCTCACGCTGACCCTGTTCATCGCGCTGTTCGAGCGCGACTACGCCGAGCCGCTGGCCTTCCAGCGGGAGTTCGCGGCCCGGCTCAGCCACTGGAGCGTGCCCTACCCCGACATCTCCACCTGACCTGCCCGCGGGCATCGCCCTGCGCCTGGGGGTTAGAACGGACCGGGGCCTGGCTTGTCGGTCCGCGTGTTCGGGCGAACACTAACAGAACATGGCAAAACGGCACATCCCCGCTGAGCGGCGGCCGGTGGTTGAGGTCCGGTGCAGACCGATGGACAACAGACGGCAGAGGCAGCAGAGTCGCGGCATGGATATCCGCATCCAGTGCCTGAGCATCCACACGACCGACCCGCTCCGGCTGGCCACGTTCTGGCAGGCGGCGCTGGGCTGGCGCCTCGAAGCCGGCGACGAGAACGAGGTCGTGCTGGAGCCCCCGGAGGGCAGCCCCGAGGACGGGGTGGCCCCGGACCTGCTGTTCCTGCGCCACCCCGAGGAGAAGTCGGGCCAGAACCGGCTGCACCTGGACCTGCGGCCGCTGGACCAGGCGGCCGAGGTCGCCCGATTGGAGGACCTCGGTGCGCGCCGGGCCGACGTGGGCCAGGGCCCGGAGGTGACCTGGGTGGTGCTGGCCGACCCGGACGGGAACGAGTTCTGCGTGCTGCGGGCGTTCCGACCAGAGGAACTGGCCGAAATGGCCGGCGACTGAGCCACCGGCCTGGGCGGGTCACGGCTGCGTGCGGTGGCCTCGGTTGTCCCGCCGCGCGGGTGCGCCTGCTCCGGCTGCTCGGTACTGCTGCACTGGGTATTGACCCAGCGAGATGGCGCAGGGGGCACGGCGCGCACGGCTCCATGGCCAAGCCGCCTAGTGGAGTACTTGAGCTGACGCAACACCACCGCCCCCGAGAGGGCGGTGGTGCCGGTGCGCTGAGTATCTGTTACTTGGTGGTGGTGTAGACGACTACTTGGTGGTGGTGTAGACGACCGTGGCCTTCTGGCCCGGTGCCGCGTTCTTGGCGATGACCTTCACAGCGTAGGTGTTCTTCGCCTTGAGGTGGCCGATGCGGCAGGTCGTCCCGGTCGTCGTGGCCGAGCCGACAATGACGGATCCATTGTGCTGGCTCACCGTGACCGTGTAGCCCGTGGCGGCGCTGCTGGGCTTCCAGGTGGCGGTCAGGCTGGTGTATCCGGGGGTGACCTTCAGTCCGGTCACCGGGGCGGCGTACGTGGACACCAGGTTAAGAATGTCGCCATTCTCATTCACGGACGTGATGTTGGCTGTCTGGTTCGGGTTCGGGGTGGTCTGGACGCCGATCCACGCCCACACCTCTGGGTCAGTGGTCCCGCCAGTGTTGTTGGCGAAGGCTTGCTGCACGGCCTCCATGCTCTTCTGGCCGGTCAGGGCCCCGCCCAGGTCGTTGACGCCTTGCTGGCTGGCGAAGGTGGTGAAGTCGGCCTGGTCGCCGCCGGTGTTGACCTGGCCCATGGACGCCGCGCTGTCGCCGTTCATGCTGGTGTAGGAGTACGGGTCGTGGCTGCCGTCCCACCCGAAGTATTGGCCATTGCCGCTGGTGTCGAAGTACAGGTTGTAGAGGACCTGCGGGAAGTCGGTTCCGGTTCCGGAGACCTTGGGCGGCACGAAGTTGCCGCTGGAATCGAACAGGGTGCTCAGCTTGCCCAGGTCCACGATCACGCCGGAACTGGCGTAGTTAGACGCGGTCGCGGAGACCGTGACGCCATTGGCGCCGAGCGATTGCGAGGCGTCCTGATAGCTGAATGGAGAGTTCGACACCATGAACGGGGTCGATGAGCCGTCGGTGTAGTTGGAGGCGAACTGGTAGCTGCCGCCCTTGGCGTAGACCGGCGCCGCCGAGGCGGGGCCTGCGGCCAGGATGACACCTGTCAGGGACGCCGCCACGGCGCAGAGGGGGATGAGTTTCTTGGCGATGTGCACGGTGGCCTCTCTTGGATTGCTCTCGCCATCCTGGCGAGTCGTTTCACTGGTTGTCGTCGTCGGCGGGTGCTGACGGTGGCGGGAGCCCGTCAGGTGTTGCTCGAACCTGTATGAGTATTCTATAGTATCTCTATAATGTCTGTAAAGTGACTGTAAGACAGATCACATCCGCATGTGTTGTGCTACAATGAGTGTCATGCCGCGCCCCTATACAGATCCTGTGGAGATCATCACCGCGCCGGTGCCGGCGCAGTCCCCGTTCATCCCCACCGACGCCAAGATCGTCGTCGGCGCGGTCGCCCCGGCCTCCCCCGACCCGATCCCGATCGTGCTGCTCCCCGGGTTCGAGTACCGGATGCGCGAATGGCGGCACCCCGACACCCACGAGGTCCACTGGCGACTCGAACGCAGACGCTCCGCGCAACACGGCGACAACGACGAGTAGCCGCGAGTGCCCGGTGTGCGGGAAGGTTGTTCTCTGGGCGCACCCTTAAGGTTGCCTTCTGACCGCACCCTTTTCCGGGCGGGTCACGGCCGCGGGCGGTGGCCCCGGACGTCCTACATGGTCAGGGCCACCGCCACCAGGACCGTAGCCGTGGCCAGTTCGATCTGGGCACCGAAGATGTCACCGGTCATGCCGCCGAGGCGGCGCCGGGCGAGGCGGCGCAGGAGGTCGCCGGCGAGCAACCCGGCGAGCACGGCGACCACGCCCCGCAGCGCCGGATACCAGCCCCACGCCGCAGCAGCCATCACGCCCACGGCGACCAGCAGAGTGCCACTCGCGGCGATCCTCGCCCGGGCGGTCGTGGCCCCCGCCACCAGTGCGCCGAACCCGTCCGGGCGCGCGGCGGGGGTGCCCGGCCCGGTCGCCAGCACGACAGCCACGCGCCCGGTGACCGCCGCACCGGCCAGCACGGCGGCCGCGGGCCAGCCAGGGTTCACCGTGGCCAGCGCGGTGATCTGCAGGACACATGTGAACAGCAGCGCCGCCACGCCGAACGGGCCGATATCGGATCGCCGCATGATCGCCAGCGCCTCGTCCCGTGGGCGGCGGCTGCCAAGCCCGTCCGCGGTGTCCGCCAGGCCGTCCAGGTGCAGGCCCCCGGTGAGCAGCGCGAGCACGGCGATCGCCAGGGCCGCGGCCAGCAGCCGGCGGGGCCCGGAGTGGCCACCGGCCTCCACCGCGAGCAGTACCGCGGCGGCCGGGACCGCGAGCAACAGCCCTACCACGGGCAGCCAGAGCACGGCCCGGGCGGCGTCGTCCCCGCCAATCTCCGGTGCCGCCCGCACCGGGAGGATCGTGAACAGGCCGAGCGCGGTTCGCAGCGGGACCAGGCCGCCGTGCCAAGACCGTCCCGGCCGGGCTGGCCGCCCCGGCCGGGACGGCGGGGCCTGCGTCATCGCAACCGCCGGGGGATCCCCGCGGTGCACAGCCAGACCTCGTCGCTGTCCGCGGCGATGCGGGCGTTCAATTGCCCGAGCTCGTCACGGAACCGCCGCCCGGAGGCCGTGTCCGGCACCACGCCGGAACCGATCTCGTTGCTGACCGCGATCACCTGCCGCCGGGTGTGCCGCCACGCGTGCAGCACCTGCTCGATCCGGTCCGCCAGCACCCAAGCGCTGCCGTCGGCGTCGTCCCAGGCACCGCAGTCGTCCATCACCCGGGCCAGCCAGGTAGTCAGGCAGTCCACCAGCATGGGGGCCGGGCCCTGCGCGGCAAGCACCTCCGCCAGCGCCAGCGTCTCCACGGTGCGCCAGTGCGGCGGGCGCCGCCGCTGGTGCTCGGCCAGCCGGGCGTCCCACTCCGCATCGCCCGAGCCCGGCGGCGCGCCCGTCGCGACGTAGTCCACCGGGCCATCGCCGGTCAGCATGCCTTCGGCCGTGGCCGACTTCCCCGACCGTGCCCCGCCGAGCACCAGCACCCGCCGCCCCGTCCGCCCACTGGCTGAGGCGTAGGAGGAGGGTTCGGGCGCCGGGCTGGCGGCGGCGGCGTAGGAGGAGGGTTCGGGTCCCGGGTCGGCCCCGGCCGTGGTGCTGAAGGAAGGTTCGGGCGCTCCGCCTGGGGATGGCGGCTCGGGGGGCAGGGGAGCGCTGGGTATCCCAAGGCCGGTGGCGGCCAGTTCGGCCACGTCGCCGATCACCACGACCGCCGGGTTCGTAACCCCGGCCGCCCGCACCGCACCGGCCAGGTCCCGCAGCGGCGCGGTGACGACCCGCTGCTGCCGGCTCCAGCCGTCGGACACCACCGCGCCCGGGGTGCCGCCGCCCAGCCCGGCGGCGATGAGCGTGTCCGCGATCTCGGCCAGGTGGTCGATCGACATCAGCAGCACCAGGGTGATCCCGCTGCGGGCCAGCGCAACCCAGTCCACCGAACTGCGCGAGTCTCCCGGCCGCACATGCCCGGCGAGCACGCAGAAACCCTGGCTCACGGCGCGGTGCGTGACCGGGATGCCTGCCGCGGCTGGGACCGAGATCGCGCTGGTCACGCCGGGCACCACCTCGACGGGGACGTCGGCGGTCAGGCACGCCTCGACCTCCTCGCGGCCGCGGCCGAACACGAACGGGTCCCCGCCCTTGAGCCGGACCACGGCACGGCCCGCGCGGGCATGCTCGACAAGCGCCTGGTTGATGTGGTCCTGCCGCATGGCCGGCCCGCCAGGCACCTTCGCCGCGTCCACCACCTGCACGCCGGGCGCCAGTTGCTCGAGCAGGGCCAGCGGCGCGAGCCGGTCGGCCACCACCACGTCGGCTTGCCGCAGCCGCAGTAGCCCGGTCACCGTGATCAGCCCGGGATCCCCGGGCCCACCGCCGACGATCGACACCCGTCCCGGCGCCCGCTGCCCGGGTGCCGCGGGCTCATGTCCTTCTAGTGCCGAACGATCGACCGTGCCGACGGCGTCCACGAAGTGGTCACGGAGTTCCGCGGCGCGCCGCGGGTTGCGGCCCGCGTTGACCGCCACGGTCACCGCGCCCGCCCGGCCCACCGCGGGAACCCAGGCCGCGGAGGCGGTCGCGTCGTCGGCGCGGGCGCACCACAGGTGCTGCCGCTCGGCGTCCGCCGCCACGGCCTGGTTGACCTCGGGTTGGTCGGTGCAGGCCAGGACCAGCCAGGCGCCATCCAGGTCGCCCGGCTGGTACCCGCGCCTGTGCGCGGTGATCTGCCCGCGGTCGGCCTGATCGGCCAGCGCCGGGGTGAGCCAGGGGGCCACCACCACGATCTCGGCGCCCGCCTCACGCAGCCCGGCCACCCGGCGCAGCGCTACCGGGCCGCCACCCACCACGAGGACCCGGCGTCCCTCCAGCCGCAGGCTGAGGGGGTAAATGGGGGTGGCCGCGGCTGGTGGGGCGGGTGAGGTTGGCGTGGATGGCGGGGTGGCTGGTCCCGGCGTCGATGTCGCCGATTCCGGCGCTGGCGGGGTAGCCGTGGCGCCCGAGGCGGGGGGGGTCGGCTCGGGCCCGGACGCGGGCCGCGGTTCGGACGGGGTTGCCATTTTCCGTCCCTTACTCCTTGGCGCCGGACACACCGGCGCTGTCGAACGTCGCCACGTCGCGCAGCACCCGGGCGGCGGCCTGCACGATCGGCACCGCGAGCGCGGCGCCGGAACCCTCGCCTAGCCGCATGTCCAGGTCAAGCAGCGGCCGCAGGCCAAGCGCGGTCAGCGCCCGGCGCGCCCCCGGCTCGGTGGACATGTGCCCGGCCACCAGGCAGTCCACCACGTCCGGGGCCATCGCCTTGGCGGCCAGTGCGGCCGCGCACGCGATCACGCCGTCGAGCACCACCGGCGTCCGCAGCGCCGCCGCGCCCAGCAGGAACCCGGCCAGCGCGGCATGCTCCAGGCCGCCGACCGCGGCCAGCACGCCCAGCGGGTCCGCCGGGTCCGGATGATGCCTGGCCAGCGCCCGGCGGATCACGCTGACCTTCCGCTCCCACGTCTCGTCGTCGATGCCGGTGCCCCGGCCGGTGACCTCCTGCGCCTCCGCGCCGGTGAACACCGCGATCAGGGCCGCGGATGCGGTGGTGTTCGCGATCCCCATGTCCCCGGTGACCAGGCACCGGTTGCCCGCCGCGACCAGGTCGCGGGCGGTCTCGATGCCCGCCTCCACCGCGCGCTGCGCCTCCTCCCGGCTCATCGCCGGGCCTTCGGTCATGTCCGCGGTCCCCGGGCGGACCTTGCGCGGCAGCAACCCGGGCGCGGGCGGGATCTCGGCGGCGACGCCCACGTCCACCACGCACACCTCGGCCCCGGCCTGCGCGGCGATCGCGTTCACCACGGCCCCGCCGGCCAGGAAGTTCGCCACCATCTGCACGGTGACCTCCTGCGGCCAGGGTGTGACCCCCTGGGCGTGCACGCCGTGGTCGGCGGCGAACACCGCCACGGCCGCAGGCTCGGGCACCGGGGGCGGGCAGTCACCGGCCAGGCCGGCCAGTCGTACCGAGAGGTCTTCGAGCACGCCGAGGGAGCCGCTGGGCTTGGTGAGCCGTTCCTGGCGCTCTCTGGCCTGCGCCATCGCGCCCGCGTCCGCGGGGGCGACGGCGGCCAGGGTGTCGGCGAGCAGGCTCACCGCGTGCCCGCCGGGCAGCCCGCGCTGGCCCCACCGTTCCTCGTGCACGGCCCAGGCCAGCGGCCGCCGCCGGGCCCAGCCGGACAGCGCCAGCTCCGGACCTGGCGGGAACTCGGTCACGTTCCCGACGCACAGGTAGGCCACGACCTCCAGGTGCGGCGGCAGGCCAAGGGCGGCCGCCAGTTCCCGCTCGTCGAAGAAGCTGACCCAGCCCACGCCCAGGCCCTCGGCCCTGGCCGCCAGCCACAGGTTCTGCACCGCGCACACGCTGGAGTACGCGGCGACCTGCGGCTGGGCGTGCCGGCCAAGGACATGCCTGCCGCCCCTGGTGGGATCGCAGGTCACCACGATGTTGACCGGTGTGTCCAGGATGGCCTCTACCTTGAGGTCGCCGAACCGCAGCGCCCGGGACCGGGGCAGCGACCCGGCGAACACGTCCTGCTGGCGCCGCGCCAGGGCGCGGATCCGCTCGCGCACCGCCCGGTCGCGCACGATAAGGAAGTCCCACGGCTGGCTGAGCCCCACGCTGGGCGCCTGATGCGCCGCGGTGAGCACCCTGGTCAGTACCTCGTCGGACACCGGGCCGGGCAGGAAGCCGTTGCGCATGTCCCGCCGCGCGGCGGCGAGCCGGTAGAACGCGTCGATGTCCTGCTGGGGCATGGGCTCGCCGGGCAGGGCCGCGCCTGTCTCGGTCATGACAGCACCTCGTGGCCGGCGTGCACGTGCCGGTGCCCCGCCTCGTCGTCCGGATGGGAGTGCGGAACCTGCGGTCGCCCGACCTTGTCCGCGAAGCCGGGCAGCGCCACCCGGTAGGCGCACGTGTCGCAGTTCATCCTGATGTCGCCCCCCAGCGCCTCGTCGTAGCGTTCCAGCACGAGCCCGGCCAGTTCGTCGCACGCTCCGATTAGCCCCGCGACCGTGACCGATAGCCCGGGGTGCCCAGCGGCGAACTCGTGCGACTGGGCCGCCACCCGGTCCGGCAGCACGCCGGGGAACAGGAAGTACGGCGCCACCACGATGCGCCGCGCGCCAAGCAGCACGGCCCGCTCCAGGGCGGCGGGCACCGAGGGCCCGGCCAGCGAGATGAAGCAGAACTCCACCCCCGCGTAACCCCGGCCCTCCCAGAGCAGCCGGGCCACCTTGGCAACCTCGGCGTTGGCGTCCGGGTCGGTGGACCCGCGCGCGGCCAGCACCACCGTGGTCTCCGCCCGGGGCGCGCCAGCCAGTGCGGCGTCGATCCGCGCCGCCATGACGTCCTGCAGCACAGGGTGCGGGCCGAGTGGGCGCCCGTAGGAGTAGGACAGGCCAGGATGCCGCGCCAGTTCCCTGGCCAGCGCGGCCGGAATGTCCCCCTTGCCGTGCCCGGCGGCGGTGAGCACAAGCGGCACCGCGACGATCGGCCCCGGGCCACCGGTCCCCGCCTGGGCCAGCCGGGCGACGGCGTCCGCCACGGACGGGCGGGACAACTCGATGAACCCGCCGTCGACGGCGGGCACCCGGCCCGCGGTGCGGGCGCGCACCTGCCCGACGAGCCGGCCGAACTCGGCCACGCCCACGTCGCTGCGGGTGCCGTGGCCGACGACGAGCATGGGAGGCGCGGTCATGATGGCTGTTCCTTATCGTCGAACGGGTCGCCGTAGAGCAGGGCGTTGAGCGCGGCCGCGGCGACCGCGGCGCCTCCCTTCTCGCTCCGGTTGGTCAGCGCGGGCAGGCCGCTGTCGCGCAGCGCCTGCTTGGCTTCGACCGCGCCAACGAAGCCCACCGGCAGGCCGATGACCAGCGCCGGGGCCGGGCCACGCGCGAGGAGGTCTTCGACGGCGGTGGGCGCGGTGCCGATGACCCACACCGCGCCGGGGCCGACCTCGCCACCGGCCACCCTGATGCCGGCTGCCGCGCGGGTGATGCCGAGCACCCGGGTCAGTGCCGCGGCCCTCCGGTCGTCGATCCGGCATATCGCCTCGCGGGCGGTGATCCCCGCCGCCGTCATCGCCGAGTCCGCCACGACCGGCGCGCCGTCGCGCAGCGCCTGCGCACCCGCGGCCAGCTCGGCCTCCGTGCAGACCAGGTCGTCGAGGTAGCCGAGATCGGCGCTGGCGTGGATGACACGCTCCACCACGGCCCGGGTCCACGGCGGCAGCACCGAAGTGTCCACCCGCGCGCGCAGGATCTTATACGACTGCTTCTCTATTGCGTGCACTACGCGGGCCATCGTTCCGTCCTCCCCGCCGGGACCGTGGTACCTGCCACGCGTCGAGCCGGTCCGGTCTCGGTAATCGCGTCCACCGGGCAGATCTCGATGCACTCACCGCACCCCGAACACAGGTCGTCCAGGACGATCAGGGTGCCCCCGGAAGGCCGTATCGCATGCTCTGGACAGGTGAGCAGGCATGCACCGCAGCCCTGACAGGCACCGATCGTCACGGTGCCCAGGCGGGGCGGCGGAGTCGGGGCTAGGCCTGGGCGGGGTGGCGGGGTCGAGGTTAGCCCTGGGCGGGGTGGCGGGGTCGAGGTTAGCCCTGGGCGGGGTGGCGGGGTCGAGGTTAGCCCTGGGCGGGGTGGCGGGGTCGAGGTTAGCGGAGCCATCGGTACCCCCTCGGCGTGACCATCCGGCCGGCGATGATCTGGGTGCTGGCCGAGCCGACGATGACCACGCTGGTCATGTCCGCGGCGGCCGGGTCGATCTCGGCCAGGGTGGTGACCAGCACCCGCTGCCCGGGGCGGAACGCGTCGTGCACCACGCCGACCGGGGTGCCGGGATCCCGGTAGCCGGCCAGGATCTCCAGCGCCGCGCCGAGCTGCCAGTCACGCTCCTTGCTGCGCGGGTTGTAGAACGCCACCACGAAGTCGCCTTCTGCGGCGGCCCGGATCCGGCGCTCGATGATCTCCCACGGCGTGTGCAGGTCGGACAGGGAAATGATCACGTGGTCGTGGCCGAGCGGGGCGCCGAGCAGCGCGGCGGCCGCGAGCCCGGCGGTCACCCCCGGCACCCCGGTCACGTCGATGTCTGCGCCCGCGATGCCCAGGGCGGGGCTGGCCATCGCGTAGACGCCCGCGTCGCCTGAGCCGATCAGCGCGACCGCGTGCCCCATGCGGGCTTCGGCCACGGCGCTGGCGGCCCGCTGTTCCTCGTCACCGAGGCCGCTGGACAGCACCCGGGTGCCGGGCCGTAGCAGGTCGCGGATCTGGTCCAGGTACTGGTCCAGGCCCACCACCACCGAGGCGCGGCGCAGTTCCTCGATAGCCCGCGGGGTGACCAGATCCCGGGCGCCGGGGCCGAGCCCGACCAGGGCCAGCCTGCCCCGCGGCCGGACCCGGGCCAGCGCCACAGTGGCCATTTCCGACTTGCGCTTGGCCACCACAAGCTCATCGCCGTAGGTCAGGGCCGCCGCCTCGGCCACGCTCGGGGTGCCGACGGCCGCGAGCGCCGCCTCGCCCGGGTTCGGCACCTGCACGCCCGCGAGCTGGCTGGCCGGGTAGGCGTGCAGCGGCCAGCGGCCCTGCCTGGCGGCCGCCACGATCCCCTCCTCCCCGGCCTTGGCGACGACCGTGGCCAGCGCGGTTACCGAGTCCCACGCCAGCCCGCCCACGGCCAGCGCCTCGCGGAGCAGCCCGAGTACCTCTTCCTCGGTAACGCCCTTGCTGGCTCCGACGCCCGCGACCAGCGACGGCGGGCGGAGCACCACGGTGATGTCGTCGATCGGCACGATCCGGTCGGTCACCACGATCCGGCACTGGCCCGGGGCGCCGATGGTGACCGGGAGCGACGGCAGCGGCCACGTGGCGTCGGACTCGAAGCCGACGGGTTCGCCGTCAAGCAGGGCGCGGCTGACCCGCGCGATCGCGCCCTCGGCGGGCCAGCCCAGGGTGTCGAGCCCGGGCAGCCCGGTGGCGTCGGTCGCCGTGGTGATGATCGCCTGGGCGCCGAACACGTCGGCGACCCTGGTGCACAGCGCGTTGGCGCCGGCCGCGTGCCCGCCAACCAGCGTCACCGCGTACCGGGCCGGCTCGTCCACACAGACGACGGCGGGGTCGATCCACTTGCTGTCCAGCAACGGGGCGACCAGCCGGGCGGTCGCCCCTACGGCGAGGAAGCACACCAGCCCGTCGCACTCTGCCCAGGCCCGGTGCAGCGCCTGCCTGGCGGGCCCTTCGTAGCTGCGCGTCTCGCCGGGCCAGGCCGCTGCCAGCCGGGAGGCGGAGGCACGGCCCGCCATGGTGACTGCGATGAGCCCGATCACCGGAGTTCTCCGGGGCCGGTGCCGGGCTTCCCTGGGCCGTCGTGGTCCCCGGCGCTGACGGCCTCCGTGGTGCCGGGGAGCGCGCCCCATACCAGGAACACCGGGTTGATGGCGGCCAGGCGGTGCACGGCGCTGGGCAGCGGGGCGAATCTGGCCGCCTGCACCAGGGCGCCGTCCGCAACATAACCTGTCGCGGCCAGGGCGGCGGTTGCCAAGCCGGCCCGTTCCACCGCGGCGAGCGCCACCACGATCCGGGCCGGGTGCCGGGCGGCGACCGCCTCCACCACCTCGGGCCCACCGCCACCGACGAACACCGCGTCCGGGTCCGGGAGTTCTGCCAGCACCTGTGGTGCCGGGCCCGCCACGACCCGCACGTCCACGCCATGCCGGGCGGCGTTGGCCTGAACCCGCTGACAGCGCACGGCGTCGCGTTCCACCGCGATCACCGCCGCGCCGAACCGGGCGCACTCGATGCCTACGGAGCCGCTGCCCGCGCCCACGTCCCAGACCAGCATCCCTGGGCCGGGGCCGAGCCTGGCCAGTGCCAGCGCCCGCACCTCGGCCTTCGTGATCACCGCATCCCGGCTGTCGAACGCCTCCTCGCTCAGCGCCCAGCCATCCGGGACGCCTGGTGCGCCTGCCAGCCACCCGGGGGCATTCATCACTTTCCCCGGGTCGCTTGGGGAGCCGGGGGAGGCAGCTCGGGAGGTGGGGGAGCCGGCTCGGGTGGTGGAGGAGCGGGCCAGGACCAGGACCACGTTCGGGTCCGCCCAGCCGCGGCCCGCCGCCTCGGCGGGGGAGCACTCGGTGATCCGCTCGTCCTCGGTGCCGAGGTGCTCGG
>Ga0306920_100005155_pt1 | contig 16848 bp, 13 predicted proteins | sample flu12Cox44000170_FD_204666 | JGI IMG/M metagenome (GOLD analysis project Ga0306920, IMG submission 204666) | Lab enrichment of tropical soil microbial communities from Luquillo Experimental Forest, Puerto Rico - flux4day.12C.oxic.44.000.170 (v2)... | ecosystem: Environmental > Terrestrial >... | reverse complement strand
ACGATCTGGTGACGTGGTCGGGCGGCCTCTACACGCCGCCTGCGCGCTTTCGCAGCTGGTAAGCGCGATGCGTACACTTTCCCTTACGCCGCTCGCCGAAGGCTCGGCGGGCCTCGCGCGGCGTGTCCCGTACGCCGCCGATGCGCCGTTGCCCGCCCCCGCCGCGGAGCTTGCGCCGCAGCTCGCCCGCTTCGCCCGCAACGCGCTGATCGAAGAGGCGCGCCTCACGCCCAAGCCCGCGCTCGTGGACGCGCGCGGTAGTGGCGCACACAACGATCTCGATCTCGCGACGATGCTGCGCTCGGCCCACGCGCTCGAACCCACGTTCGAAGCGCTCGCGCGCGCTTCGCGCGGCGCCGCGCCCGGCACGGCGCTGCGCACCGATCTCGCGCGCATCGGCCGCGCCGGCGAAGCCGCGATGATGCGCGCGACACAAGGCAGCAATGCGCATCGCGGCGCGATCTGGATCGTCGGGCTGCTCGTGGCGGGCGCGGCGATCGTGTACACGCCTCACGCCAGCGATAGCGCGTACGCGCATGCGGCCCGCATCTGCGAAACGGCTGCGAGCATTGCGCGCTTCGACGACCTGCTCGCGCAGCCCATGCAAAGCCATGGCGAGCGTGTGCGCCAGCGTTTCAACGTAGGTGGCGCGCGCAGCGAAGCTCAGGACGGTTTTCCGCACGTCGTGCGCGTGGGTCTGCCCGCGCTGCACGCCGCGCGCGCACAAGGTTGCGACGAAGCCCATGCGCGCGTGGATGCGCTGCTCGCGATCATGGCATCGCTTGACGACACCTGCGTGCTCCATCGCGCGGGGCTCGCGGGGCGCGAGGCCGCGCAAGCCGGCGCGCAGCGCGTGCGCGACGCCGGCGGCGTTGCCACGCAGGCCGGGCGCGCGGCGTTCGACGCGCTCGAACGCGCGCTGCTCGCCCTCAACGCATCGCCGGGTGGCGCGGCCGATCTGCTCGCCGCGACGCTCTTCATCGACAGACTGGTTCAGCACCGCATGGGCGGGAGGACGGTTTCATGGAACAACTGACATTCGACTACCCGGCGCAACGCGCCGTGACGACGCGCGCCCATGTGGGCGTGGTGGGTTCGGGCGATCTCGAAGTGCTGCTGCAACCCGCCAGCGACATGCAGGCGCGCGTGGTCGTGCATACGAGCGTGGACGGCTACGGGGACATCTGGAAGCGCGTGCTCGACCGCTTCTTCACGCGCTATGACGGCGCGGCGCTCATCCAGATCAACGACTTCGGCGCGACGCCCGGCGTGGTGGCGCTGCGGCTCGCAGAGGCAGTGGAAGCGGCTCAGGGCGGCAAACAAGGAGCGCAGCCATGAGCACCGCTAATCAAATTGCGCCGGGCGCGCTGCTGCGCGAGAGCTTCATCGAGTTGAGCGCCCGCGAACGCGCGGCCGCCGTGCTCGACGCGGGCACGTTTCGCGAACTGCTTGGCCCGTTCGACCGTATCGAATCGCCGTGGCTGCCGCTGCAGGGCATCGTCTGCCAGGCCGACGACGGCGCGGTGATCGCGCGCGGGACCATCGACGGCCAGCCCGCCGTGGTCGCCGCCATCGAATCCGCGTTCCAGGGCGGCAGCATCGGCGAGGTGTCGGGCAGCAAGATCGCCGCCGCGCTCGAACTCGCACTCGCCGACTGCGAGCGCGGCAAGATCGTGCGGCCCGTCATCCTGTTCGAAACGGGCGGCGTGCGCTTGCAGGAAGCGAATCTCGGCCTCGCCGTGATCGCGGAGATCCAGTCGGCCATCGTCGCGTTGCGCGCTCACGTCCCCGTGGTCGGCGTGATCGCGGGCATGGTGGGTTGCTTTGGCGGGATGTCGCTCGCGGCGGCACTGTGTTCGACGCTCGTGATGACGAAGCAAGGCCGCCTCGGCATGAACGGCCCCGAGGTGATCGAGCAGGAAGCCGGCATCGAGGAACTCGATTCGAGCGATCGCCGTCAGGTCTGGCAATTGATCGGCGGCGAGCAGCGCACGCAAACAGGCTTCGCCGATGCGCTGGTGGAAGATGCCGTGGACGACGTGCGCGCCGCCGTGCGCGCGGCGTTTGCGCAAGGCTTTCCGTCGACGCACCGCTCGGCGAACGTGGATGCCACGCTCGCGAGACTCGCGCAGATCGATCCCGAGAGCGTCACCCCAGAAACGATGCGCGCGGTGTTCGCCGCGTCGCCCCTGAAGCTGCGCGGAGAAAACGCATGAACGACACGACGACGAGCCGCGGCGCACGCTGGCTGCGCGCCCTCGCGGGTGCAGACGCACAAGGCGCGTGCGTTCGGTACGCCGATGCGCCGCTCGGCGACGAGACCGCGCGCTTCATCACCGTAGCGCCCGATCCCGCGAACCGCTTTCCGCGTGCGCGCGACAACGTGGTGGGCCTCGAACAAGGCTGGCATCTCGCGAAGGCCGTGCGCGACGCGATGGCCGAAGACGCCGCGAGCGGCAAGCGCCGCCCCATCATTGCGATCGTCGACGTGAAGAGCCAGGCCTACGGCTATCGCGAGGAGATGCTCGGCATCCACCTCGCGTGCGCATCGGCCGTGGACGCCTATGCAAGCGCGCGCCTCGCCGGGCATCCCGTGGTGGCGCTGATCGTCGGCCCCGCGATGTCGGGCGCGTTCCTCGCGCACGGCTACCAGGCCAATCGCATCGTCGCGCTCGACGCGCCCGGCACGATGGTCCACGCCATGGGCAAGGAAGCCGCGGCGCGCGTCACGCGGCGCAGCGTCGAGGATCTCGATGAACTCGGCGAGAGGATCGTGCCGATGTCGTATTCGATGGCCTCGTTCGCGAAGCTCGGTCTGCTCGACGAACTGATCGAAGGCGTCGATGCGGACGCGCCCAGCGACGCCCAGATCGCGCGCGTGCGCGACGTGCTCGCGCAGCAGGTGCGCGAAGCACGCGCCGACAAGAGCGGTCTCGCGCATCGCTTGCAGGGCGAATCGGCACAGCGCACGCGCGCGGCGTCGATCGCGGTGCGCAAGCGCCTGGCGCAGCAGTGGGACGCCAGCTGATGCGCGTCTGCGCCGCCCCGCCGTTCGTCGAAGATGCGCCGCGCGTGGACGATGCGCGCTGGCGCGCACACGACCTGCTGCGTATTCGACGTGGCGCATGGATTGCGCTTTCGAGCGACGAGCCGGACTGGGTGCGCGACGCGCTCGCCCGCGCGCCCTGGGTCGTCGTGCGGCGTACGCGCGCTGCGGCAGGTTTCGTGGCGGTCGGCGTGCGGGGCTGCGCGCGTTCACAGCGTTTCGGCACATGGCTAAATACTGAGGATATCGAATCATCTTCAGGACCGGAGGACCTTCGCGATATCGAGCCCCTGCGAGAGCGCCGCGCACTGCCTGCGTTCATCGCGCTGGCCGCCCTGCGCGAGACCGCCTCGCCACTGCGCGAATACGTCTGGGGACCCACGGGCAGCGCGGGTTTCGAACTCGCCACGAGCGTCCCCGCCCTCACGGCGTCGAGCGATCTCGACATCCTGATTCGCCTGCCGCAACGCGTCTCGCGCGCGGCGATCGACTCGCTTGCGCAAACGCTCGCGCAAACCGCCAGCCGCACCGGCACGCGCGTCGACGCGCAGCTCGAAACGCCTTCTGGCGGCGTCGCGCTCGCCGAACTCGCCGCGCACAAGCCACGCGTGCTGGCACGCGCTTCGAGCGGCGCGCAACTCGTCGCCGATCCCTGGCGCACGCCATGACGCTCGCGCTGGTGTTTCCCGGCCAGGGCGCGCAAAGTCCCGGCTTTCTCCACAAGCTGCCGCAGCACGACGCGGTGCGGGCGACGCTCGCCGAGGCATCGGCCGCGCTTGGCTTCGACGTCCTCACGCTCGACAGCGACGACGGCTTGCGCTCCACGATTGCGGTGCAGATCGGGCTCACGGTCGCGGGCGTTGCCGTCGCGCGCGCGCTCGTCCGGGACGGCCTCGTGCCGCAGTTCTGCGCAGGGCTATCCGTGGGCGCCTATGCAGCCGCGGTGAGCTGCGAAGCCCTGACGTTCGGCGACGCGCTGCACATGGTGCGCAAACGCGCCGAGCTGATGGAGAGCGCATGGCCATCGGGCTACGGCCTCACGGCCGTCGCGGGGCTGAGCGAGACGCAGGTGGAAACGCTCGCGCAAGCGCATGCGCGCGATGGCGGCGAAGCCGTATACGTGGCGAACGTCAACGCGCCGCGCCAGATCGTCGTGGCCGGGGCCGATGCGGCGCTCGAAGCCTTCGCCGCACGCGCGCTTGCGGCCGGCGCGCGCAAGGCGCAACGGCTCGAGGTTGCCGTTCCTTCGCATTGCGAACTATTGGCCGACGCCGCCGACGCGCTCGCCACGTGGGCGCGAGACGTTCCGTTTAGCGCGCCACGCAGCGTCTACGTCGATAATCGCGGCGGCCGCCCGCTCCACAGCGCCGACGCGATCCGCGCCGATCTCGCCACCAACATGCGCTACACAGTGCGCTGGTACGACGCGCTGACGGTCATGATCGAATCGGGCGCGAGCGTGCTGGTCGAAGCGCCGCCGGGCCAGGTGCTCACCGACATCGCGCGCGGGCAGTATCCCGAGGCGGCAGCGCTCGCGGCATCGACCTTGCCGCTGGAGCGGCTCGTTGCCATCGTGCGGCGGCGGTTGGGTGAGGTTGCCTGAGTCGTGTGCGCGAGCGCCGAATGCGGCGTTTATGCGCATAAAGAGTTATTCGACTTATACGGCAAGACCACACGCGCCGAGCCAGTCGCCACGCGAGAAAATCGGCGATCTCACGCCCATCTCACGCGATTTATCATCTTATTTTCGCAAACCCGCCGTCACGACGCGAAACGTGAGATTCACACGCTCCCCGCCCACGGCGGGCTCCTTCGGCACGCGATGCCGCCACTGCGCCTGGGTCTTGCCCTGCATCACGAGCAGGCTGCCGCTCGTCAGGCGGAAGGAGCGCACCACGCCCGTCGCGTTGTGGCGCAGGTCGAAGCGCCGCGTCGCGCCGAGGCTCAGCGAGGCAATGACCGGTTCCGGGCCCAACTCGGGTTCGTGATCGGCATGCCAGCCCATGCTGTCGGTGCCCGTGCGATAACGATTGAGCAGCACGCTGTTGAAGCGCACGCCGCACAGCGCAGAGATGGCATCGCGCAGCTCGGCCACCTTGGCCGTCCACGGCTGCGGCACGTTGCGGATACCCGAGTAAATGTAGACCGCGCCCTCATCGCCCTGCCAGGCCGTGAGACGCGGCTGGTCCACCCAGCCGCCGGGCGTGCGGATGCGCTCCTGGCGCCAGTCAGTCTCGGCGATGATGCGCGCGAGCGCGTCGGCCGCCGCGTCGGCCGCGAGCCATGACGGATGCCACGCCACGTCGGGGTGAGGCGCGGACTGGGGCATGCCGTCGAAGAGATCGAACATCGCGAGTGCTTGAATCGAGCGGGGAAAACGTGCAGTTTCGCATGGCGCGGACCCGGCCGCCGCGCCTCGCCGATTTCAGCCGTTCTGCATCCGGGATCAGGTGAGCAGCGCGATATAGAACACCGCCGCGCCGATGAGCGCGCCGGTGAAACAGAAGCCTTCGGCAGGCTCGTCGGTGGTGCGGGAGCGCAGCCACGCGCCCACTACGCCGAACATGCCCGCGATACCCAGGGCGACGAACACCATCACGACGTCGAACAACACGCTTCGGCCGATGTCCGGGATATCGACGCGCTTGATGGCGAAATAAAGCGCGACCGCCATGATCGAGAGCATGACCATCGGCAGCATGACGTGGCTGCCCTCATACCCGACGTGACGACCATGCAGCCCCTCATGCAGCCCATGCGTGACCGGCCGGATGATTTTCATGATTCGTCTCCCCCAGAGCGCCCGAAACCACGCGGGCCTCGATTCGAGCATAGTCCATCGCCGAGGCCGATTCAATGGACGTTTAATTAAGTGAGCGCAGCCCCGCATGAACATAGTGCGACGACTGGGATCGCACTGGCAATCCAGGGAAATGCCGCAGCGCCACAACCCTGCTGCGCGTCGCGCAAGCGCCCATTCATACACGCATGCATGTATGTCGATACCTATTCGGCCACGGCTTCGATGACGCGTCGCAGCAACCACGATGGAAAGCCGCCGCTGCGCGCCGGCACGAACTCTGCTGCCCCGGTAAAATGCAACGCAGCCGCCTGCGCCGCCCGTCCGCTGCGTTCTCGACGCCTGGGCCTTACCGCAGCGCACTGCGCCGCCCCTGCCATCCGTTCGCGCCGCCATGCCCCGACTCTCGTTTCTGGTCCGCTTCATCGCCATCGGCGTGCTGCTGCACGCCTATGTCGGCTTTCGCCTGATCCCCGATCTACCCGTGCCCGCCGCCGGCAAATGGCTCGCGGCGCTGTGGCTCGTGCTCTCGGTGCTGTTCATCCCGCCCGGCATGCTCGCGCGGCGCTTCAAGCGCCAGCCGCTCGGCGACCGCCTCGCCTGGATCGGCATGCTCGCCATGGGCTTCTTCTCGTCGCTGCTCATGCTGACGATCGCGCGCGACATCGTGCTCGCCTCGGCCATGACCGTGGAGGCGCTGTGGCCCCGCGCCATCGATCTCGCGGGCTGGCGCACCGTGAGCGCCGCCACGGTGATCGCGCTCGCGTTCCTTTCCTCCGCATTCGGCTTCTTCAATGCGCGGCGGCGCGCGCGCGTGCGCAACGTCGAGGTGCCGATTCGCGGCCTGCCCGCCGCGCTCGACGGCTTCACCATCGTGCAGCTGAGCGACATCCACGTCGGGCCGACGATCAAGCACGGCTACGTCGACGCGATCGTGCGCGCGGTGAACCAGCTCGACGCCGACGTGGTCGCCATCACCGGCGACGTGGTGGACGGCAGCGTGGCGCATCTCGCCGATCACACCGCGCCGCTCGGCAAGCTCAACGCGCAGCACGGTGTGTATCTCGTGACCGGCAATCACGAGTACTACTCCGGCGCGGATGCGTGGATTGCCGAGTTCCGCCGCATCGGCCTCACGGTGCTGATGAATCAGCACGTGGTGATCGAGCATGGCGGTGGGCGGCTCGTGCTGGCCGGCGTGACCGACTACACGGGCGGCCAGTTCGATCCCGCGCACCGCAGCGATCCGGCCGCGGCGCTGCGCGGCGCGCCCGCCGACGTCAACACACGCGTGCTGCTCGCGCACCAGCCGCGCACCGCGCACGCCGCCGCCGACGCGGGCTTCACGCTGCAGCTGTCCGGCCACACGCACGGCGGCCAGATCTTCCCGTGGAATTTCCTCGTGCGGCTGCAGCAGCCGTTCACGGCGGGCCTCGAGAAACTCGGCAGTCTGTGGGTCTATACGAGCCGCGGCACCGGCTACTGGGGGCCGCCCAAGCGCCTTGGCGCGCCTTCGGAAATCACGCGCGTGCGGCTCGTGGGCGCGCATTGAGGGCGGGCTGAGGGCGGGCTGAGGGCGTACTGAGGGCCCGCTGAGTGCACATCGCAGGCGGCGCGCGACGGCCCGCGCGGCCTTGCCGGTATCATCGGGCAATGCCGTCGTTCGTCCGCCCCACGGCCTTAACTGGAATCCCAGCTCATGGAAGGCAACAAGCACCTTCACCAGACGTCGTTCTACTTGCTGCTGTTCGCGGTATCCGTCGCGCTGTGCTTCATTCTCGCGCCGTTCTTCAGCACGGTGCTCTGGGGCGCCATTCTCGCGTTAATCTTCCAGCCGGTGCAGCGCAGGCTCGTCGCGCGGCTCGGGCGCAGGCGCAATCTCGCCGCGCTCATCACGCTCACGATCTGCGTGGTGATCGTGATCTTCCCGCTCACGCTCGTGGCGGGCACGCTGGTCCAGCAGGTCACCCTGGCCTACCAGCAGGTGCGCAGCGGCAGTCTCGACTTCGGCGCGTACTTCAGCCAGATCGTCCATGCGCTGCCTGTGTCGATTCAGAACCTGCTCGCGCGCTACGACCTCATGGATCTGCCGGGACTGCAGCAGCGGCTTTCGGCGGGCGCCGCGCAGATCAGCCAGTTCATCGCCACGCGCGCGCTGAGCTTCGGGCAGAACACCCTGCAGTTTCTGGTGAGCTTTGGCGTGATGCTCTATCTGTTCTTCTTCCTCGTGCGCGACGGCTGCGAAATCTCGCGGCTCGTGCGCGACGCCATTCCGCTCGACGAACAACACAAGCTGCATCTCATGCGCAAGTTCACGACGGTGATACGCGCGACGGTGAAGGGCAACGTGGCGGTCGCGGTCGTGCAGGGCGGGCTGGGCGGCATCGCGCTCTGGGTGCTCGGCATTCAGGGCGCGCTGCTGTGGGGCTTCGTGATGATGCTGCTCTCGCTCCTGCCCGCCGTGGGCGCGGCGCTGGTGTGGGGGCCGATCGCCATTTACTTCCTGTCGATAGGCGCGATGGCCAAAGGTGTCGGGCTCATCGTTTTCGGCTCGGTGGTGATCGGCACCGTGGACAACGTGCTGCGCCCGGTGCTCGTGGGCAAGGACACGCGCCTGCCCGACTGGGTCGTGCTGATCTCGACGCTCGGCGGCATTTCGCTCATCGGCATCAACGGCTTCGTGATCGGGCCGCTCGTGGCGGCGCTCTTCATCAGCTGCTGGGACCTGCTGCGCAAGGATCAGCACAACCTCGAAAACGAGCGCACGCCCGTGGAAGACGAGCCCGTATAAGGGCGTTGCGCAGCGGCATCAGGGCGAGACGTGCAGCGGCAAACCGGCGCGGCCCTGGCGCGCGATGCCGGCAGCGACAGGCGCCTCGCGCGCGTCGCCGCCGTCCACGGCCACCGAGAAGCCGAACGTATTGACACCGTCAGCACTGCGCACGAACACCGTGCCGCCGTGCATCTCCGCCACGGCCTTGACGATCGAAAGCCCGAGCCCGTGATTTTCGTGACTGTTCGAGCGCGCTTCCTGAATGCGGTAGAAGCGGTCGAAGATATGTTCGCGCACCACCGGATCGAGCGGCTCGCCGGGGTTCGAAACGGCGATCTCGACGTGCCCGTCCTGCGGCGCGACGGTAGCGCACAGGGTCGTGCCGGGCTGCGAATGCTGGATCGCATTGACGAACAGATTGCTCACGGCGCGCCCGATCAGCGACGTGTTCACCCATGCGCGCGCGTCGCCCTGCACTTCCACGCGTAGCTGCGCTTCTTCCAGCGGCATCTCCAGAAAGTCGAGCATGCGCTCGAGCTCCGCGCGCAACGACACTTCAGCGAGATCCGTCGCACGTTCGCCGCGATCGCTGCGCGAGAGGAACAGCATGTCGTTCACGATGACGCGCAATCGTTCGAACTCCTCGAGATTCGATTGCAGCGTCTGTTGCAGCTGCTCGACCGAACGGTCGCGCGTGAGCGCCACCTGGGTCTGGCCGATCAGGATGCTCACTGGCGTGCGCAACTCGTGCGCCACGTCGGCGTTGAACGACTCGAGGCGCTCATACGCCTTGTCGAGGCGCTCCAGCGCGCCGTTGAACGAGGTGGCGAGTTCATGCAGCTCCTCGGGCAGCGCGTCCGAATGCAGACGCTGGCGCCGGTTCGACGGGCTCAGTTGCGCGGCCTCTCGCGAAAGGCGCGTGAGCGGGGCGAGCCCGAAGCGCGTGACCGCACGGCTCAGGAGCGCGACCGCGATGGTGGAGAGCGCGATCAGCACGCCGAGCGCGATGCCAAAGCTCCGCAGCATGCCTTCGGTGCGCACGCAGTCGCTGCCGACCACGAGCGTCACCTGGGGCCGGTCGCCGCTCGCGGGCACGATAAAGGTCGATGTGATGATGTCGTAGCTGGAGCCGGGCGGGCGCACGAGCAGATGATTCGGTCCCACGTTACCCGTGATCTTGCCGACGATGGGCGTGCCGAAGCGAAAGCGCGGATCGGGTCCCTCGACGTAGTAATGCATGCGGCTGTCGGCGGGCGAGAGGTCGCGCAGCTTTTCCTGCACGAAGGCCCACTTCTGCACGTCAGGTGCGTGCGCAACGATCAGGCTCGCAATGCGCGCGCGCGTGTCGAGCGACTCGCGCAGCTCGTTGAAGAGCTGGCGCTGCATCAGGAAGAACAGGCCCGCGCCCGTGAGCGTGAACACGATGAGCGACACCGCTGCGAACATCGCCGAGAGCCGCAGCGAAATCGAGCGTTTCATGACGTCTGGCCTCCTTCCTCGCGCACTTCGAGCACGTAGCCCATGCCGCGGATGGTGTGCAGCAGTTTCGCCGCATGCGGACCGTCCAGTTTCGCGCGCAGCCGCTTGATCGCCGTTTCCACCACGTTCGCGTTGCTTTCGAAATTGACGTCCCAGACGAGCTCGGTGATGAGCGTCTTGGAGAGAATCTCGCCGCGCCGGCGCGCGAGCACGGAGAGCAGCTGGAATTCCTTCGCCGTGAGATCGAGGCGCACGCCGTCGCGCGTCGCCCGGCGGCTGATGAGGTCCACCTGCAGATCGCCCACCGAAATCAAGGTGGATTCCTGTGCGCGTGCGCGGCGCGTGAGCGCGCGCAGCCGCTCGATGAGTTCGAGAAACGAGAACGGCTTCGTGAGGTAGTCGTCGGCGCCGTCGCGCAGGCCGTGCACGCGGTCGTCCACGCGGTCGCGCGCCGTCAGCATGATGACCGGCGTGTCCTTCTTCGCGCGCACGGCGCGCAGCACGCCAAAGCCGTCGAGCTTCGGCAGCATGACGTCGAGCACGATCACGTCGAAGTCATATTCGGTGGCCATCCATGCGCCTTCCTCGCCATCCATGGCGACGTCCACGACCCAGCCTTGTTCCGTGAGTCCGCTGCGCAGATAGTCCACGACCTTGCGCTCGTCTTCGATTACCAATACTTTCATGCCCACCCTCCTCTTCGCGCGATGCCTGCGGTTCCGGCCGGCGCTCTTTCACTTTCCGCCAGCCGCCCGCCGCGGCACTTGTCCGCAGTTCCGCGCGCTTTTATAAGCCCTCGTGCCGGGCTCGTTCAAGCCCTGTCATATGCCCTTTTGTACGACTTAGCTTCGGTCCGCCGCTTTCGGCACTTCGCGGCAGGTGCCCGCGCTGCACGCCACCTCACGCTCGTCGGCGCTCCAGCCGCCGCCCAGCGCTTTCGCCAGGAAGACCACCGTGGCGACCTGCTGCCCGTGAATCTGCACTTCCTGGCGCTCGCTGGCAAGCAACTGCTGCTCCGCGTTGAGCACGTCGATGAACGCCACGAGCCCGCCCTGATAGCGGTCGTTGGCGAGGTCGAAGGACTTGCGTGCGTCATCCACGGCCGACTGGCCATCGGTCGATGCGCGCTCCAGCACCGAGAGGCCCGTCACCGCATTTTGCACCTCCTGGAACGCGGTGAGCACGGTCTGACGATATGACGCCTGCGCCGACTCGTAACCGGCCTGCGCGAAATCCACGCCCGCTGCGCGCTTGCCGCCGTCGAACAACACCTCGCTGGCCGTCGCGCCCACTGACCACATCAGGCTCGGCACCGAGAAAAGACTACCGAAACGCGTCGACTCCCAGCCAAGCGTGGGCGAGAGCGTGATGTCCGGAAAGTACGCCGAGCGGGCCACGCCGATCTGCGCATTGGCGGCGGCCATTGCCCGCTCGGCCGACGCGACGTCGGGCCGCCGCTGCAGCAGCTCGCTCGGCAGGCCGGTGGGCAGCGCCGGCACCGGCAGCGGCGTGACCTTCTGCGCGATCGCGAACTCGGGCGCGGGCTTGCCGACCAGCACGGCAATCGCGTTCTGCTCCTGCTGGCGCTGATTTTCGAGCAGATGCACCTGGGTCTGGGTCGCGGCGAGTTGCGCCTTCTGCTGCAGCAGCTCGAGACCCGAAACGGCGCCGAGATCGTGCTGCGCGGTCACGAAATCGAGCGCCTTTTGCTGCAATTGCGCCGAGCGGTTCACCACGTCGATCTCGTTGTCGAGTTCGCGCATGGCGAAATAGTCGGTGGCGAGTTCGGCGGTGAGCACGAGGCGCGCGTTGGCGAGATCGTCGCCCGCCTGTTGCGTCGAGGCCTGCGCGGACTCGACCATGCGCCGGATGCGCCCGAACAGATCCAGTTCGTAGCTCACGGTCGCGCCGACGATCACCTGGTTCTGCACCGTCGACGTGTTGGGCGTCGCGTAGTTCGTGAGCGGACGGTTCGCGGAAATGCGCTCGCGCGCGAGGCCTGCATCGAGGCCGACCTGCGGGCTTTGCTGCGATGAAACCGAAGCCAGCGTGGCGCGCGCCTGGGCGTAGTGCGCGGCGGCCACGCGCAGCGTCTGGTTCCCGGCGAGCGCGGCCGTTTCCAGGCTGTCGAGTTCCGCGTTGTCGAACGCCTTCCACCATTGCGGATCGAGCGGCGCATGCGAAGGCTGCGCCGCGTGCCAGTATGCATCGGCGGAATCGACGCGCCACGTGGCCGGACTTTCGGTTTGCGGCGCGTGGTAGTCGGGTCCCACCGTACAGGCAGCGAGACCGATCGCGCCGAGCGCCGTGATGTACGCGAGCGGCCGCACGCGTGGCCGTTGCAGCGTGTTTTGCGGCATGCTCACGTCGCGCTCCGCTTCGCGGCCTCGCGTGCCGCTTCGGTCTTCGCTTCGGTCTTCGCTTCGGTCTTGTTTGGCGCGACCACCACGACGCTGTCGCCATCGGCGATCGAATCGCTCGGGTTCAGCACCACACGATCGGTCGGTTCGAGGCCGCGGCTGATTTCGAGCGTTTGCCCGAGGTCCTGGGCGATTTCCACGGGCCTGAGCTTGACCTTGCCATCCGCATCGACGACTGCGAGGCGCGGTCCTTCGGAACGGAACAGCAGCGTGTTGCCCGGCACCGTGAGCAAGCCCTTTGCGTCGGTCTGCAATGCGGCCTGCACGTAAGCGCCGGGCAGCAGCTTGCCGTCGTGATTGGGCAGCGAGATTTCGGCCTGCAGCGTGCGCGTGGCCACGTTGATGGCCTGCGCCGTGCGCGTGACGGTACCGTCGAACGTGACGCCCGGCAGCTCCTGCTCGGTCACGCTCACGTGCTGGCCAACCGCCACCTGCTGCGCGTAGGTCTGCGGCACGTCGAGGTAAAGGCGCAGCGGGTCCGATTGCGCGATCGAAAAGAGCGCATGCCCCGCGCCGCCGTTGCCCGCGTTCACAAGGTCGCCGATATCGACGTTGCGCTGTGTGATGATGCCTGTGATCGGCGCGACGATACGCTGAAACGATTTCATCTCCGTGAGGCGGCGCACGTTCGCGTCGGCGGCGGCGAGATTCGCCTGGTCCGTGTTGAATGCGCCCTGGCGGTCGTCCAGCTCCTGCTGCGAGACCGCATCGCGCTGGCGCAACTGCTGCGCGCGTTCGAACGAGGTCTTCGCAAGCGCGAGTGTCGAGGCAGCCTGCTCGCGCTGCGCCTGGGCCTGCGCGAGTTCCTGATCGATCTCGGGCGTATCGATCTCCGCCAGCAACTGGCCTTGTTGCACGTGCGCGCCGATATCGGCGTACCAGCGCCGCACGTAGCCGTTCGCGCGCGAATAGATCGGCGCTTCGACATAGCCGCGCAGCGTTCCCGGCAGCACGATGCGGCCGTCCGCGCCTGCCGCGACGGGTCGCACGACGCTCACGTACTGCTTCGCGTTCTGCTTCGTGACATCGGCGAGATGGTGCGCGTTCATGAGGTTCGAGACGACCGTCCGCGTCGCGCCCGCCGCCAGCAGCAGCGCGACGACGATCACCGCGAAGCGCGCGCGCTTGCCCGCCTGGTCGCGCGCCGGCAGGTCCATGCCCTGCTCGCCGCCCACGGTGATGTCGAGAGATGAATGGTGGTGAGGTTCGTTCATGTCATCGGCCAGTTTTGACTCAACGGGTGTCGCCGCGTGCACCATGCCGCTGCGCCTCGCGCTCGCGTTTCACGGCGGCGCGGTGGGCGAGCCGCGTATGCACGGTCGCAAACATAAGTGGTACGAACAACAGGGTGGAGACGGTAGCGAACAGCAGGCCGCCGATCACCGCGCGCCCGAGCGGCGCGTTCTGCTCGGCGCCTTCGCCGAGACCCAGCGCCATCGGCACCATGCCGATCATCATCGCGAACGCCGTCATCAGCACGGGGCGTATGCGCGTGGCGCCCGCTTCTAGCGCGGCGGCAAGCGGGGTCGCGCCATCGGCGAGACGCTGGCGCGCGAAGGCGACCACGAGAATGCTGTTCGCGGTCGCCACGCCCACGGTCATGATCGCGCCCGTGAGCGCGGGCACGCTCAGGTGCGTGCCCGTGATGAACAGCATCCACGCAATGCCCGCGAGCGCCGCGGGCAACGCGCTGATGATGATGAGCGGATCGGCCCACGACTGGAAGTTCACGACGATCAGCAGATAGACGAGCACCACCGCCATCGCAATGCCGATGCCGAGGCCGACATACGACGAGCGCATCGTGCCGATCTGTCCGCGCATCGTGATGGTCGTGCCGCGCGGCGCGTGCGCCTGCACCTGCCTGATGATGTCGTTGATGTTCACGCCCACGGAGCCCAGATCGCTGCCCTCCACGCTCACGAGCAGGTCGATCACGGGACGAATGTTGTAGTGCGTGACGATGGCCGGCCCGTTGTGCGGCCTGAGCTGCACGAGGTTGCTCACCAGTTGCAGCGGTGCGTCGGGGTTCGCGCTGCGCGCGGAAACGGGCGTGCCCATCACCTCGTTCATGGACGTTTCGCGATACTGCGGCGTCTGCACCGTGAGCGGATATTCCACGCCGTTTTGCGGGCTCACCCAGAACGCGGGCGAGGTCTGCGTGCTGCCCGAGAGCGCGATCAGCACGTCCTGCGCGACGTTCTGCGGGCTCAGGCTCAGCTGCTGCATGCGCGTGCGGTCCATCGCGAGCGTGAGCGCGGGCTCGTCGTTGCGCTGCTCGATGTGCGCGTCGACGGCGCCCGGCAGTTGCCGCACCTGCTTGAGCAGCGTGCTCGCAAGCGCCATGTCCTGGCCGAGATTGGCGCCCACCACCTGCACGTCGATCGCCGCGGGTTGCCCGAAGTTGAGGATCTGCGTGATGATGTCCGCGGGCTGGAAGAAGAACTCGACGCCCGGAAACCGCTGCGGCAACAGCGCGCGCAGCTTGTCGATGTAGACGCGCGAGGGATCGTGGTCGGGCTTCAGGGCGATCTGGATCTCGCCGTCGAGCGTGCCCATCGTTCCCGCATTGCTGTACGAGAGATTAATGCCGCTATACGGCAGCCCGAGGTTGTCGACGACCGTTTCGAGCTGGTCCGGCGGCACGACTTCGCGAATCACGTGCTCGACCTGGTCGGCAAGGCGCGCGGTCTCCTCGATGCGAAAGCCCGTTGGCCCGCGCATATGCAAGCGGATGTTGCCCGCATCGACCGAGGGGAAGAAGTCGCGGCCCAGGAAGAACACGAGGCCGAGCGAGAGCAGGCAAAACGCGAGGAATGTGCCGCCGAAGAACTTGCGGCGCGAGAGCAGCAGGCTCAGGAGCGCGATGTAGTTGGCGCGCACGCGCTCGAATGCGTGATTGAAGCGCCAGTGTATGCGCGCAAAGAGCGATCCATCCAGGCGCCGCGTGTGCGCGGCAGGATCGTGCCCCTCGAACAGCAGCATGGCGAGCGTCGGCACGAGCGTGCGCGAGAGGATGTATGACGCGATCATCGCGAACACCACGGCTTGCGCGAGCGGCACGAACAGAAAGCGCGCCACGCCGGTGAGGAAGAACATCGGCACGAACACGATGCAGATGCACAGCGTCGAAACGAGCGCGGGCACGGCGATTTCACCCGCGCCTTCGAGAATGCCGTCGTGCAGGCCCGCGCCCAGATGCAGGTGGCGCTCGATGTTCTCGATGGTGACCGTTGCGTCATCAACGAGTATGCCGACCGCGAGCGCGAGGCCGCCGAGCGTCATGATGTTGATGGTCTCGCCTAGCGCGTAGAGCGCGATGATCGAGGCGAGAATCGACAGCGGAATCGACACGGCAATGATGAGCGTGCTGCGCCAGTTGCCGAGAAAGAGCAGGATCATCGCCGCCGTGAGCACGGCGGCGATGACCGCCTCGCGCACCACGCCCTGCACGGCGGCGGAAACGAATACCGACTGGTCGAAGAGCGGCTTGACGACGAGGTCGGCGGGCAGCGTGTCGCGCGCCTTCGGTAAAAGATCCTTTAGGGCCCCCACCACCTGAAGCGTCGAAGCATCGCCGCTCTTGAGGATCGACATCAGCACGCCGCGCTGCCCGTCCTGGCGCACGACGTTGGTCTGCGGCGTGAAGCCGTCGCGCACGTGCGCCACGTCGCCGAGATAGGTCGTCGCGCCGTTCACCGTCTGCACGGGAATGCGGTTCAGTCCGGCGATCGTATCGGGTGACGCGTTGGTGTCCACGCGATACTCGGTTTGCCCGAGCTTGGCCGTGCCCGTCGGCAAAATGAGGTTCTGCGCGTTGACGGCATTGACGATGTCGGCAGGCGTGAGGCCCTTCGATATGAGCGCGCGCGTGTCGAGATCCACCGAGATCACACGCGTCTTGCCGCCATACGGGTAAGGCACCTGCGCACCGGGAATCGTGATGAGCTGCGGACGCAGGAAGTTCATCGCAATGTCGGCGAGGGCCTGCTCGCTCATCGACTTGCTGGAGAGGCCGAGCTGAATCACCGGAATGCTCGAGGCCGAATAGCTGATGACGAGCGGCGGCGTGGCGCCGGGCGGCATCTGCTTCACCTGTGCCTGCTCGGAGGCAACGGCTTGCGCGATGGCCGTTTGCAGGCTCGCGCCCGGCTGCAGGAACAGCTTGATGATGGCGATGCCCGGCAGCGACTGGGATTCGATGTGCTCGATATTGCCGACCGTGGTCGTGAGGCTGCGCTCGTTGACCGAGGTGATGCGGTCGGCCATGTCCTTTGCGGAGAAGCCGTTGTACGACCAGATGATGCTGATGACCGGGATGTTGATGTTC
>Ga0306920_100005153_pt1 | contig 16849 bp, 16 predicted proteins | sample flu12Cox44000170_FD_204666 | JGI IMG/M metagenome (GOLD analysis project Ga0306920, IMG submission 204666) | Lab enrichment of tropical soil microbial communities from Luquillo Experimental Forest, Puerto Rico - flux4day.12C.oxic.44.000.170 (v2)... | ecosystem: Environmental > Terrestrial >... | reverse complement strand
GGCCAGGAAAAGGGAGGCTGGGGTGACGAGCATGCCGACGTCTGTCTGACATCGGCAGCATCGTCAATAACTATAAGGAATTCCGGGGGGCCGCTCGATCTCGGGGACCCGCTTGGGGGGCCGCTGGCCGGCCATCGCCTCCCGGTGCTCCTCCATCCTCGCCCGCCCGCTCCCCGCGAACGCGCCGGTCCTCGGGCTGCCGACGCTGGTCGCGGAGTAGAAGTTCGGATCGTGGGGCTGGAAGGCGGCGGGGGTCCCGCCGATCGGCACGCCCCGCGGATCGACGGGGGGGCTGCCGCCACCCATCCTGGTCGCGTAGCTGCTCGCGCACGATGGTGCCGCCAGCAGCGCCGCGGCCAACATGGTTCTGATGACGGCGTGGATGACCTTCATCGACGGACCTCCTCCATCAGGACTGCGGGAGACCGCCGGTCGGCAGCTGGCGACCCCCAGCGCCCCCTTCGTGGATCTGCTTGAGGTGACGCAGCCGGAAACCGACGACCATCATGCTCACACCAAAGACGATCGCGTACGCGCCGAGCCACCAGATGAGCGCCAGCGCCCCGGCCATGGGCCGGAACAGCAGGATGAGGCCGAGGGCGATCGACGCCAGGCCGGCCAGACCCATCGCCCACTCGTGGTCGATGATCTTGCGCAAGCGGATCGCGCTCGCGATCCGGAAGCCGCCTGCAAGGATGGCCCAGAAGCCGATCACCCAGACCAAGGCCAGCGACATTCGCGCGGGCGACAACACGGCCAGCACCGCGACGGCGATGCTGAGCAACCCCTCGACGAGCAGGCTCCCCCAGCGGGGCTCCCCCTCGCGGCCGCCCACGGCGGCGCTGATCACGTTCGCGATCCCCTCGAAGAACGCGAACACGGCGAACAACATGATGAGCGTGAACCAGGTGGCGCTCGGCCGGGCGAGCGCGATGATGCCGAACAAGATGCCGGCAACGCCGCGGGCCACGACCCAGCCCCAATGCCTCTCGAGCGTGGTCGCTCTTCCGAGCAAGGTCCCTTCGAGCATGGCGCACTCCTCCCCCGTCCCGGTCCAGCTCGATGGGCCTTTCCGGTTCGGGACTGCAACCGCAACCGACATCTAAGAAGCTAGGTCGGCTTTCCCCGGCGAGAAGGGCGGTATGGCATGATGGCCCGGTGTCAGGACGGTCGTGGCGAACGGTGGTTACGCTCGCCGCGGCGGCCGGGATCGGCGCGGCGTGCACGGGCAGCCCGCCGGTCGAGCGGGGCTTCGGGTCGCGCCAGCTCGTCAACCTGCGCGACAGCTCCTTCACCTTCAACGGCTCGTACGGCAGCCTCGTCTACTACTCGACCGGCGGCGGCAGCTCGAGCGCCTCGGCGTCGTACTTCTCCGTCGACACGGTCAGCGGCAAAGTGATGAGCTACGGCTCGTCGTTCCCGAGCATCGTGCCGCCGACGCCGTCCGGGTTCAGCTGCGAGATTGACCTCGACTCCACGAGCGCGTCGCCCCACTTCGTCATCACGAACACCGCCTCCGGGACTGCCTTCATCATCGACGACTACGTGACCTCCCTCCCCAGCTGCCCGGACACGGCGGACGAGCCGCTGGTCGTCTGGCGGCGTGACGACCAGAGCCACCTCACGCTGTGGACCGGACCGTTCGCGGCGCTCACGCAGGTGCCCTTGTCGCTGGCCATCGATCAGCTGGTGTCGTGGGGGACCTCGTCGGCGACGGTGCTGGCCGCAACGCCGGACGCGCCTGACGCGCGCGGCCTCTACACGATCGACATGACGACGTTCGCGACCGCGACCGTCGTGCCGCCGGCCACCGGGTCGGACGCGTGGGCCGCGGGCGCGAACGCCACCGGCTCGCTGGCGTCCGCCAGCCTGGCGAGCCTGCAGACCCTTTCGTTCCAGATCGTGTCTCTCGTCGACCGCTACATCTACCCGCGCACCATGAGCGACAGCGGCACGACGATGTTCGTCGGTCCGTTCCCCTCCGGCGCCCCCAGCGAGCTCGCGCTCTACTCCATCCCTCCCGGCACGCTGATCGACGGGATCAACGTCCTGCCCACGCCCCTCTCCGCGGGGACGTCGTGGCTCGATCCCGCCTGGCGGCTCGAGGGGGGGACGACGAACGCGATTGCCTACTGGCACGACGCGACCCAGCGGCTCATCACCTGCCCGCTCCCCGCCGGAGCCTCCTGGATGCAAGGGATGATGGCCCCGGGGCGATCGCAGGTGCTGTTCCAGCCGTACAACAGCTACGGAGCGCCGATCATGAGCGGGCCGCTCGAGCTCGTGTCGTTCGACGACGCCGGCGGGGGGACGTGCACGCCGATCGCGACGGCCGACGTCACCGAGGCCTCGTTCTCCCCCGACGGCAGCGCGATGTTCTGGCTGTCGTCGCCCGCCACCGGCGACGCCACGCTGTGGGCGGCCGCCAGCGACGGCAGCGCGCCGCGCATGATCGGCAGCGGGCCGATCGACGCCTCGTCCCCGCCCCACTTCGTCACCACCACAGAGATCGAGCTGACGCTCGGGGGCGACCTGGCCTGGATCGATCTCCGCGACGACCCGGTGAAGATGCACTACATCGCCGAGCAGGTCTGGGGCGCGAGCATCGACTTCGGCGACTGGCTACTGGCGGACTACGACCTCTCCGGCCAGGACGGCACCGGCCGGCTCGCGGTCATCGAGCGCGCGAGCGGGAACAAGAAGCTCGTCTCCCCCGAGGTGGCGGATTTCGACGCCGTGGGATCGTACCCACCGCAGCTCCCCTTCGAGGTCGTCTACCTCGTGCGCGGCCGCAACCCGTCGCCGCAGGACGGAATCTGGGTCGCGACCATCACCGACGCCGACCTCCCGTAGCCGGATGCTGAGACGGTTCCGCGCTCTGATCGCCGTGCTCGCCCTCGGCGCCGCGAGCGCCGCGAGCGCCGTGAGCGCCGACGCGCAAACGACGCCAGCGACGCTGGACGCGGGGACCGACGACGCGACCCGCGCCGACGCGGCGATTTCGCCCGACGGCGCGCCGGACGGTGGCCTCGTCGACGGCGCGGCGGCCGTCGACGGCAGCGCAGCCGAGCCCGCCGCCTCGCCCCGTCCGCTGGAGGTCTGGCTCCGGTCCCAGGTGCTCGAGAAGGGGACCCGGCGGCCGCTCGGCGGCGCGAGCGTCACCGTCGACGGCGTCCCGGCGGGTGACGCCGGCGCCAACGGGCGGTTTCAGGTCCGCGTGCTCCCCGGTCCCCACCACGTAGGGGCGCAGCTGCCGGGACACGAGCCCGCCGACCTGCGCGTCGAGGCGTTCGACGGCGCGCCCGAGGCGGTGATCCGGCTGGCGCCGCGCCTCTCCGGCGAGCGCTACGAGACCACGGTCCACGCCCCCTCGCTCCAGCCCGCGGTCGCCGTCAGCGGCGACGAAGCGCGGCAGGTGGCGGGATCGTCGGGCGACCCCGTCCGCGTGATCGGCTCGCTCCCCGGGGTCTCGCAGATCGTCTGGCCGACCGCGCTCTACGTCGTGCGCGGCGCCAACCCCGGCAACACGGGCTTCTACGTCGACGGCGTGCGCGTCCCCGCGCTGTTTCACCTCGCGCTCGGGCCGTCGGTCATCCACCCCTACCTCATCGGGGGCCTCGACTTCTACCCGGGCGGCTACCCCGCCGTGTACGGCGGCTACGTCTCCGGGATCGTCGCCGCGCGGACCGCGCAGCCACCACCCGACCGCGTCCACGCCTCGGCCGACGTCACCCTCTACGACGCCGGCGGCGTCGTCACCGCGCCGTTCGACGACGGGCGCGGCACCGCCGCCGTGGCCGCGCGCTACTCCTACACCGGCGCGCTGTTCTCCTTGCTGCAGACCAACTCGGTGCTCCGCTACGGCGACTACCAGCTGCGGGTCGATCACCCGCTCGGCGGCGGCCAGGCGACGGTGTTCGCCTTCGGCTCGCTCGACCAGGTCGGCTGGCTGGACCTCAACAACCTCACCAACGTGTACGCCTCGCTGCAGTTCAACCGCCTCGACGCCCGCTGGCGCTCGAGCGCCGGCGGCGGGCGGCTCCTGGCCGGGATCACCTTCGGCGCCGACTGGTCGCAGTCGACGCTGTTCGATCGCCCCATCAAGGTGCGCGTGCTCGGGGCCACGCCGCGCCTCATCTACGACCGGGCGCTGTCGCCGCTCTTCGATCTGCAGGTCGGCGCCGACGGTGGCGGCCAGGTCTTCGCCACCGAGGTGCCGAACTTCCAGCGGCGCCAGAGCGACCTCGCCAACTCGCGCCGCGCGTTCACGCAGGGGACGTTCGCGACGCTGGCCTTTCACGCCAGCCGGCTCACCATCGCGCCGGGCGTGCGCGGCGACCTGTTCGTCGAGGAGGGGGTCCACCCCTACGTCATCGAGCCGCGCCTCGACATCGTCTACCGGCTCTCGGAGACGACGACGCTCAAGGCGGACGGCGGCCGCTTCGCCCAGATGCCGAGCCTGCCGGTGAGCGTCCCCGGCTTCGAGGCCTTCGGGCTCGCCGACTACGGCTTGCAGACGTCGACCGGCGGCTCGCTCGGCGTCGAGCGGCGCCTCGGCTCGCTGTTCGCGCTGGGGCTCACCGGCTACCTCTCGCGCCTGCGGGTCACCGACGTGCGCGACATCGACCTCACCATGCTCGACCCGATGGCGCCCGACTTTCTCGTGTCGCGCGCCGGCTGGGCCTACGGCGCCGAGCTCATGCTCCGGCGGGCCGACCAGGGCCGGCTGTTCGGCTGGCTCGCCTACACCTTGTCGTGGAGCCTGCGCGAGGACGACGGCGGCATCCTCGGTCAGTCGGACTGGGACCAGCGCCACCTCCTCAACATCGTCGCCGGCTACCGGCTGCGCGGCGGCATCTCGGTCGGCGCGCGCTTCCACTTCAACACCGGCCGCCGCGCGCCGATCATCGGCACCGGCGAGTATCAGAAGCTCCCGGACTTCTACCAGCTGGACCTGCGCGCCGAACGCCGCTTCGTCCTCGATCGCTTCCTCATCGACCTCTACGCCGACTTCGCCAACGTCACCGACACGCGAGAGGTCGTGCAGCTCGTCAACGCGTACGATCCGAACACCCAGCAGATGTACGTTCAGCAGCAGAGCTTCCGGTTCATCCTCCCGACGATCGGCGTGCACGCCCAGTTCTGAGGCGCCGGATGGTCAGGCGGCGGTCACGAAGCTGCGGATGGCGTCGAGGACGCGGGCGTCGGAGGCGGCCTGGGTCTCGCCGGCGGCCTTGCGGGCGGCGGCGGAGGTCTCGAGGGAGTGGTTGCCCCCCTCGACGACGAGGAGGGTGTTGGGCGCGGTCATGCGCGCGCGGACCTCGGCGAGCAGCGGCAGCGGGCACAGCGGGTCGCGCGTCCCCTGGACGAACAGCACCGGGACGCGCAGCGCGAGCAGCACCTCGTCGCGCAGCGCCCCCGAGCCGCCGGCCTTGAGCGGGTAGCCGAGGCAGACGACGCCGGCCACCGGCTCCTCGACGGCCAGGTGGCAGCCGACCCGGCCTCCCATCGACTTGCCTACGAGGAAAAGCGGCCCCTTGGCCCTGCCCCGCGCGTCGGCGAGCGCCGCGCGGTGCGACTCCACGAGCACCGGGAGCTTGTCGGGCGACTTCCGGCCGGCGCGCATGTACGGGTAGTCGAGCGTGGCCACGTCGCCGAGCGTCGCCAGGCGATCGCGCCACCCCTGCATCCAGGCCGACGACGACGGCGCGCCGGCGCCGGGCGCGAACAGGAAGAAGGGGCGGGCGGACGTCATGCGGTCATCCTACCCCGAGCGGAGGCGCGCGCCGGTCCGACGACCGCGCTCGGCGCTCAAGCCGCCTCTGCCGCGGGGCCGTCGTCGATCGGCGTCTTCGGCACGAAGAACACCAGCGCCAGGCTCGGCACGCTGCACAGGAAGGCGACCGAGAGCGCGACGACGAATCCCGTCCGCTGGGCCACCCATCCGGAGATGATCCCGCTCGCCCACGCGGTGAACGAAACGATCGACGTGATAAACGCGAAATGCGACGCCGAGAACATGCTCCGGCAGCGCTGCATCTGGAAGATCGAGTATGCGGTAATCCCAATGCCACCGGCGAGCTGCTCGAACAGGGTGATGGCCGCGATCCCAGCGAGGTGAGGCCGGAAGACCGCCATGGCGACGTAGAGCAAGATCGACAGATTCTGGAAGTAGGCGATCGGAACGAGCGTACGGGCCAGAGTCCGCCGCCCGATGATGATCCCGCCGAGGATGGCCCCCACCGATGCGACGCCGATCTGAAATCCGTTGAGCACGCCTCGCTGGGCCGTGGTGACGCCGAGGTCGCGCAGGAGTGGCTTCGACAGGTTGAACATCATGATGTCCCCGATCCGGTAGAGGAACAGGAACGCCAGCACGCGCAGCGCCTGTGGCTGCCGAACGAACGAGACATAGGAGGTGAAGAATGTCTCGAGCTTCGAGCGGTGCAACTCCGCGTCGGGGTGGTGTTCGGGAGGGTGAGGCATGATCGCGCGGTTGACGAGGCCGACCAGCACCATGAGCCCGCCGGCCGCGCCGAAGCCGAGCGTCCAGTTGGTCTTGGCGGCCAACACCACCAGCCCCGAGGAACCGACGATGGTCGCAACTTTGAAGGCGGCGTTGCGCGTCCCGGCGAACGTCGCCTGCTCCTTCTTGGTCAGAGCCTGCAGGTAGAACCCGTCACAAGCGACGTCGTGGACTGCCTCCATGACGGCCACGACGCCCACGACGATCCAGAAGATGCGCAAGGTCCCGTGGGGTACGATCGCCGCGACGCCGAACATCCCCAGACCGAGCACGAGCTGCATCACCCAGAGCCAGGTCCTCTTGCGGCCGAACAGGTCGACCATCGGGCTCCAGAGAAACTTCAGCGTCACCGCCAGGTGGAACGTCGAGGTGGATGTCACCGCCAGAATTGAGGCCCCGATGGCGGTCAGGTACTCGGCGGCCATCTGGTGGAGGAAGCTCCAGGGGAGCCCCTCGCCGAAGTAGGTCGTCGAGGTCCAGAGCAGGTGGCGGGCTTCGCGACGCACGGGCGCCCGTGTGGAGATCGACTTGCCGTCGGACGCAGCCACCGTCGAAAGATGCTCGGGCCCAGACGGGCGCGCCGCCAGTTTTTTCGGGAGCGTCCCGGAGGCGGCTCCGATCCCCGCCGAGAACGCGCTTGACCTCGGCCGGGCCCGCCTGATATTTGGTTGGCGATGAAATTGAGAATGCTTCTCAATATCAGTTGGACCTCGCTGCTGCTCGCCGGCGCGGGCTTCCCTGCGTCGGCCCAAGTCGTTCCGACGCCGGCGCCCGCCGGCGCGGCGTCTGCGCCGGCCGCGACCGGTCCGGCCATCGAGCTGCCGAGCGAGCGCGACATGCCGAGCACGGAGCTGCCGCGCGAGTCGGCGATCGAAAACCCGCTCCGGCAGGCGGCGGCGGCGAACGCGACGGCGGTCGGCGGCTACGGCGAGCTGACGCTGAACATCCCCTCGAACAACCCGGCCATCGTCGACCTGCGGCGCGTGGTGCTGTTCGTCGGCCACAACTTCAACGAGCACCTCCGCTTCTACTCGGAGCTGGAGGTCGAGCACGCGGTCGCCTCATCCGGCGACCAGGGGGAGTTCGAGGTCGAGCAGGCCTACCTCGACGGCCTGTTCACGCGGCGGTTCAACCTGCGCGCCGGCCTCATCATCATGCCGGTCGGGATCATCAACGTGTACCACGAGCCCCCGACATTCAACGGCGTCGACCGCCCGCAGGTCGACACCCTCGTCATCCCCTCGACCTGGCGCGAGCCCGGCTTCGGCGTCTTCGGCGAGCTCGCGACGGGCCTCACCTACCAGCTCTACCTGGTGAACGGCTTCAACGCGAACGGCTTCACCGCCGAGACCGGCGTCGCCGACGGCCACCAGGAGGCGCAGCTCGCGCGGGCGCGCGATTTCGGCGCCGTCGCGCGCCTCAGCTACGAGCCGCGCCTGGCGACCATCTTCGGCGTCTCCGCCTACGGGGCCACGTCGGGCAATACCCTGCGTCCCATCGTCGGCAACGTGCCCGTCTGGCTGTTCGAGGCCGACGCCCGGACGCGCATGCGCGGCTTCTCGGCCCGCGGCGAGCTCGCCTTCATGTTCATCGGCGACGCCGAGGCGCTGAACCAATACTTCATGTCGCCCAACGCCACCGCCGAGCAGATGATGGCCACGCCCGTCGCCTCGCAGCTCCGCGGCGGCTATTTGGAGGTCGGCTACAACATCCTCCAGCTCGCGCTGCCATCGACGGCGCAGGATCTGACGCTGTTCGCCCGCTACGACTACGCCAACACGCAGGCCAGCGTCCCCGCCGGCTTCGCCGCCAACCCGGAGTTCGTCCGCACTACATTCATCGCCGGCCTCACCTACCGGCCCATCCCGGAGATCGCGCTCAAGCTCGACTACGGCCGCCACGCGTTCGCCGCCGGACCCGGCTTCAACGAGCTCGCCGCCGCGCTCACCTGGATGTTCTGAGGTGGGTGCGCTCACGGACCGGCGAGGTCGAGCGCCACCGCCGCCCCGTGCACCGTGGCCGCGATCCGGATGGCGTCGAAGACCTGTTCCTCGCCGAGCCCGCCCGCCAGCACCACCTTCTCGTGCGCCTGCATGCAGGTGCCGCAGCCGAACACCGCGCTCGCCGCCAGCGCGTAGAGCTCGAAGTCGACCTTGGGCCCGGCGGGCTTGACCAGGCGGTTCATGCGCAGGCGTGCCGGCCGATCGTCGTAGCTCGGCTTGCAGACGAGGTGCCGGAACCGGTAGAGGACGTTGTTCATCCCCATGATCGCCGCCGCGGCGATGGCGTCCTCCACCGTCGCCGCTCCGACCGCCGCCCGCGCGTCGGCGAGCACCGCCTCGCGCAGGCGCGCGTTGCGGGCGGCGACGGCGGCCGCGACCGCCACGCCCCAGCGCTGCGCCTCGCCGAGGCTGCTCTCGCCGAGCACCGTCTGGATGTTGAGCGCCAGGTCCCGGGCCGGCGCGGGGATCGCCTCCCGCGCTGCTTCGAGGGCGGTCATGTCAGGCCGCCTCCAGCGTCGGCTCGCCCTTGTGCCAGTTGCAAGGGCAGAGCTCGTCGGTCTGCAGGGCGTCGAGGACGCGCAGCACCTCGTCGACGTTGCGCCCGACGTCGAGGTCGGTCACCGACACGAACCGGATCGTCCCCTCCGGGTCGACGATGTACGTCGCGCGCATCGCCACCCCGGCCGTGGGGTGCAGGATGCCGAGCGCCTGGCTGAGATCGCGGCGCACGTCCGCGATCATCGGGTAGGGGATCTCCTTGAGGTCGGGGTGGCTCTTCCGCCAGGCGAGGTGGACGTACTCGTTGTCGGTGCTCACGCCCAGCACCTGCGCGTCGCGGTCGGCGAAGTCGCGGTTCCGCTTCCCGAACGCCGCGATCTCCGTCGGACAGACGAAGGTGAAGTCCTTCGGCCAGAAGAAGACCACCTTCCACTTCCCCGGGAAATCGTCCCCGGTGACTGTCTTGAACTCCTGCCCCCTCTCGAGCCCGACGACGGCGTCGGCGGTGAAGTTGGGAAACTTGTCTCCGATGGTCAGCATGTCGATTCCTCCTGGCCCTCAAGATGGCGTCGCCGAGCTGATAGCTCCAAGACATCGTCTATATCCATGTCATAGTTAATGCCTATCACATGCCCGCTGCTGTCTCTGCCCCCCGCCTCGCGCCCCACCCCTTCTCCTCCCGGCAGCTCCAGTACGCCGTCGCGGTCGCGGAGACGAAGAGCTTCCGCCGCGCCGCGAAGCTCTGCGGCGTCTCGCAGCCTTCTCTGTCGGCCCAGATCGCCGAGCTCGAGTCCGCCCTCGGCGTGCGCCTGTTCGAGCGCGACCGCCGCCGCGTCCTCGTCACTGCCCCGGGCGAGGCCCTCGTCGCCCGCGCCCGCCGTGTCCTCACGGAAACGGAAGATCTCGCCGCCGCCGCCCGCCACCTCGGCGACCCCTTGGCCGGCACCATGCGCATCGGCGTGATCCCGACGATCTCGCCTTACCTCCTGCCCGACGTCGTCCGCGCGCTACGCCGCGCCTTCCCGCGGCTCGAGGTCCGCTGGACCGAGGACAAGACCGAGTCCCTCGTCCGCGCCGTCGAGGAGGGGACCCTCGACGCCGCGCTCCTCGCCCTGGAGGCCGATCTCGGCGATCTGGCGACGGAGGCGATCGCCCGCGACCCCTTCGTCCTCGCCGCGCCCCGCGGCCACGCCCTCGCCCGCGCCACCTCGCCCCTCGCGCCGCGGGACCTGCGCGACACGCCGGTGCTTCTCCTCGACGACGGCCACTGCCTGCGCGATCAGGCCCTCGCCGTCTGCGCCAGCGCCCGCACCGAAGAGCTCGAGTTTCGCGCCACCAGCCTGCCGACCCTGGTGCAGATGGTCGCTTCGGGTGCCGGCGTCACGCTGCTCCCCGAGATGTCAGTCGCCACCGAGAGCCGCCGCGCGCCGATCGCGTTGCGCCCGCTCGCCGACGCGCGCGCCTTCCGCACCGTCGGCCTCGTCTGGCGACCGAGCTCCCCTCTCGCGCCAGCGTTAGGGGAGATCGCGGCGTCGATCCGGGGCGTCTGCAAGAAGTTCCCGTGACAACTGCCGCAGGATTGAGACAATGACTAGGGTGCCCTGGCTCTGCTCAGATAGGGCACATCGCGTCAGGCGCTGACCCAGTCTCCAGATTCGACCCGGCGGGAGTGCGTGGCGGGCGGGATGCCTAGTTCCCTTTTAAGGAGCAGCCCCCCATGAGATCCAAAGTCCCCTTCGCAGGTGTTGTCACTTGGCTGGCCCTCGCATGCTGCGGCTGCGGGAGCACGATCGGATCCGGGACCACGACCGGCTCAGGCGGAACGACGGGGTCGGGGGGAACCACGGGAACGGCCGGGACGAGCGGTGATGCCGGAACGAGCGGTTCGGCAGGGACCACCGGGGCAGCCGGGACGACGGGCGTTGCCGGGACAATCGGCACCGCCGGGACGACCGGCGCGGCGGGCACCGCCGGCACGACCGGGGCGGCCGGGCGCGGCGGCTCGACGGGCAGCGCGGGCACGACCGGGGCGGCCGGACGCGGCGGCAGCACCGGTGCGGCGGGGCGCGGCGGTTCGACCGGCACCGCCGGCTCGACCGGCGCCGCCGGCATGATCACCGCTGACGGCGGCGTGACCGTCGATTGCACGACCACCTTCCCGACCGGCGGCATGACCTACACGGGAACCAACGTCAACGGCATGGCCGATGGCCTCAACTACGGCATCTGGACGAACGGCAGCGGCGGGAGCATCACCGTCTTCCCCAGCGCGCACGCGTTCTCCGCGACCTGGAACAACAGCATGGACTTCCTGGCCCACGTCGGCCTGGACTTCAACACGCCCAAGGTCTACACGGCGTACGGGACGATTCAGGCGGAGTTCGTGGAGTCGAAGACGGGAACCTCCGGCGGCTTCTCGTCGATCGGAATGTACGGGTGGATGCACAGCCCGTGCATCGAGTGGTACATCAACGAAGACTCGTTCAGCACCCTGGCGCCGAGGGGGAGCGTCACGGCCGTCATCGACGGGGCGACGTACTACCTCACCACCAGCCAGACCACCGGAACGGGCGGCGCCAACGCCTGCGAAGCCGGGCATACGGGCGGCTGGACCAACATCACGAGCACCCGCATGGGAGGTCACCAGTGCGGGATCGTCACCGTCAGCGACCACTTCGCGGCGTGGGCGGCCCAGGGTTGGAGCCTCGGGACGGTGGCCTCGGTTCACATCAACGTGGAAGTTGGAGGCGGGAGCGGGAGCATCCAGTTCCCGGTCGCCAACGTGACGACGACCAGCAAGTGAGGCGGCGGCGCCGCCCGGCGCCGTTCAGAGCGGCGGGTTCGCGTTCTTCGCGAGGTCGATGAGGTACGGCGCGAACAGCTCGCCGGCCTCGGGGGCGCCGGGCATGGCGTCGTCGGAGGCGCAGTTCTCGTCGAAGCGCGCGGCCTTGGTGTCGGTCGTGCCGTCGGACTCGCCCGGCGTCTTGATCCAGAAGTAGGCGTCGACGTTCGGAGCGGGGGCGACGGTCGGGCGCTCGCCGAGGCCGGCGCCCTTGACGTTGCACCAGTTGCCGGGCGTGCTGCGGATCGAGCCCTTGCCGTTGCGGCTGGTGTCGATGATGAACCCCTTGCCGGTGATCCCGACCTTGGCCAGCCCCTCGGCGAGGTCGGCGGCGTAGCCGAGCTCGTCCTGGCTCGGCTCGTCGGGGCTGTTCTTGGTCGCGCCCGGCTCGTGCGACGGATCGTAGTTCGAGACGTTCAGGGCGAAGCCGCGGATGCGATCGGCGCCGCCCGCCGTCTGCAGCACCTCCTTGAACAGCGTCACGGCGCGCGGGAGGTTCTTGGGCCAGCCCAGCCAGCCGGCGTGCGCGGCGTCGAGGTAGATGAACACGTTCGGCATCGACAGCTTGGTGATGGCGTACGCGACGCTGCGCCGGTAGACGTCGGCGGCGGCGGCGCAGGACGGCAGCTCGAGGTTCGTCACCAGGTTGGGCAGCGAGTCCGGCTCCAGGATCACCGCCGCCTTCTGGTTGGGGTGGGCCGCGAACGCCGCCGCGATGACGTCGATGAACTCCGTCTGGTAGCGGGCCTCGCCCCCCTTGTCGACGAACAGCTCGCCGCGCGAGCCGGCCGCCGCGCAGTCGCGGTTGGGCAGATCGTAGATCACGAACACCGGGACCACGGGCCCGCCGCCCGCGGCCTGCGCCTTCTGCGCGTCGTCCAGCGTCGACGCCGCGAGCTTCGCGGTCTCGACCGACTCCAGCCAGACGGCGGTCGGGAAGGTGGCCACCTTCTTGAGCCGGGCGGCATCCTCGGGCGTCGGGGCCTGCGCGCGCGCGACCGTGCGCACGAACTCCGGATCGCCGTAGAAGCGGGCGCCGGCGAAGGGGTTGACGGCCGGCGGCGGCGCCGCCGTGGGCGCGGTGATGGCCTTGGCCTTGAGCGACGACGAGCCGGCGCACGCCGCGCCGAGCACGAGCGCCAGAAGAGCCGCCAGAGGACCCGCCGAAAGACCAAAGCTCGAGAGCGTGCGCCGCATCGACATCGTCAGGACCTCCAGGACAGGGTTGAGGTTCGACCCGGCGCGAACATACCCTCTGCGACAATTTCGCAACAGGGCGTGAATACGGCCGTCCCTTAGGTCCCGTGGCACGGAGCATTCCTAACTTCGGGTTCGTCCATGATCGAACCCACCGACCGCGAGTTCGCGCATGAGCTTCGGACGCTGAAGCAGCGGCTGTCGGCGATGGCCGAGCGCGCGTCCGAGCAGATCGAGCTGGCGATGGAGGCGCTCACCAACCGGGACGACGACCTCGCCAACCAGGTGATCGCCAACGACGAGGCGATCGACAACGACGAGAGCGACATCGACCGGCTGGCGATGGAGATCCTGATGACGAAGCAGCCGGTCGCCTCCGACCTGCGCTTCGTCACCATGGCGCTCAAGTTCGTGACCGACGTCGAGCGAATCGGCGACATGGCGGTGAACATCGCCAAGCGGGTGCTCGAGCTCAACCGGCTCGAGGCGCTGGACGGGCGCGGCGACCTGAACCGGCTGGCGACGATGGTCCAGAAGAACCTGCACCGCGCCATCGAGGCCTTCGTGACCCAGAACAGCGACCTCGCCTACGCCGCCATCAAGGCCGACGAGGAGATCGATCACCTCAACGCGAGCCTGTTCGCCCAGCTCATCGCGCACGTCGCCGCGGACCCCGCCACGGTGACGCGCGTGCTGCCGCTCACCTCGGTGAGCCGGTGCCTGGAACGCATCGGCGACCACGTCCAGAACCTCGCCGAGGAGGTGATCTACATGGTCTCGGCGACCGACGTGCGACACACGCAGCCCGTCTCCTCCCACTGAAGCCGAAACAAACCAAAACGCAGGAGCTTCCGTCATGTCGATCAAGCTGTCGTTCCTCGCCGGCACCGTCGGCGCCGCCGCGATCGTCGTCTTCACGTTGCTCACGACCGGGAGCGCGCACGGCGCCGGCGTCACCCTCAACGGCAGCGGCTCCACGCTCTCCAAGCCCTACCAGGAGGCGGCGATCGACCAGTTCCGGAAGACGCACAAGGAGATCACCATCAACTACGGTGGCGGCGGTAGCGGCAAGGGGCGGCAGGATCTGGCGGACATGGTGGTGGACTTCGCCGGGTCCGATTCGCCGTTCAAAGACGCGGAGGCGGCGAAGGCCAAGGGGGGACAGCTGCTCTACTTCCCGATCCTCCTGTCGCCGATCGCGGTCGTCTACCACGTGGACGGCGTCGACAAGCTGCAGCTCTCGGCGCCGACCATCGCCAAGATCTTCCAGCGCGAGATCAAGACCTGGAACGACAAGGCGATCGCTGACGACAACCCGGGCGTGAAGCTCCCCGACACCGCGATCGTGGTCGCCCACCGCGCCGACGGCTCGGGGACGACGCAGAACTTCACCGAGTACCTCGCCGGCGCCGCCAAGGGGATCTGGAAGCTGAAGAGCGGCTCGACGGTCGAGTGGCCGAGCGACACACAGGCCGGCCAGGGGAGCGCCGGGGTGGCCCAGATCGTGAAGTCGACGAAGGGCGCCATCGCCTACGTCGACCTCTCGGACGCCAAAGCCTCCGGCCTCAAGTACGGGACCGTCAAGAACAAAGCCGGCAAGTTCGTGGAGCCGACGCCCGAGGGGGCCTCCGCCGCCGGCGACGGCATCCAAGTGAAGGACAACCTCACCTTCAGCGCCATCGACGCCAAGGGGGAGAAGGCCTACCCGATCACCGCCCAGACCTGGGTGATCGTCTACGCCAAGCAGATCGACAGAGCCAAGGGCGAGGCGCTCAAGACCTACGTCACCTTCCTGGTCAAAGACGGCCAGAGCCTGCTCAAGGAGATCGACTACGCGCCGCTGCCGAAGTCGCTGCAGGACAAGGCCTTGAAGCAGGTCGACAAGATCAAGGTCGCGACGCAGGCCTCGAACACGCCATGATCGACCTGCGGGGGAGGCGCGCGTACGGGGATCGCGCCTTCGGCTCTGCCACCGCCGCCGCCGCCGCCATGGTGCTGCTCATCCTGGGGCTCATCGCCCTCACCATGACCCGGCGGTCGATCCCCGTCCTCCAGCACATGGGGCTCGGGTTCCTGACCGGGAGCCGGTGGTCGCCGGCCGACGACGCCTTCGGCGCGCTGGCTTTCATCTTCGGGACGGCGTTCACGGCGCTCATCGCCGTCGTCATCGCCGTCCCCATCAGCCTCGGGGTGGCGTTGTTCATGACCCAGGTGGCGCCGCCGCGGCTCGGGCGGCCGCTCGTCTACCTCATGGATCTCCTGGCCGGCGTCCCGTCGGTGGTGTTCGGGCTCTGGGGCGTGCTCGTGCTGTCGCAGCACTTCGGTCTCGGGCGTTCGTTCTTCACCGCCGGGCTCATCCTGGCGATCATGATCATCCCCATCGTCACCTCGCTGTCGCGCGAGGTCATGGACACCACGCCCGTCGGCGACAAGGAGGGGGCGCTGGCGATGGGGACCACCCGCTGGGAGATGATCCGCGCCACCGTGCTGCCGCACAGCGCGTCCGGCCTGGTGGGGGCGGTCATGCTCGGCCTCGGCCGGGCGATGGGCGAGACCATCGCCGCCGCGCTGGTCATCGGCTCGGCGCTGGGGCAGATCACGCTGGATCCGTTCGCGCCGGGCAACTCGATGCCGGCGGTGATCGCCAACGAGTGGGGCGAGGCGCAGGAGCTGCACAAGTCGTCGCTGATCGCGCTGGCCGTGACGCTGTTCGCGATCACGATCATCGTCAACCTCATCGCCACGGGGATCGTGGAGCGCACGCTCAAGCAGGGGCGCGGAACGTGACCGCCGGGCCCATGACGGACCTGACGGACACACTCGCCGTCCCTCTCGATCTGCGGGCCAAGCGAACCTGGCGGTCCGTCAAGAGCGTGATCATGACCGGGCTCATGACCGCGGCAGTCATCGCGGTGGCGGTGCCGCTGGTCGCGGTGGTGGTGGCGGTGGTCTCGCGCGGGGCGCGCGTGGTCGTGCGCGGATTCCCCGCCTTCTTCATCGCGGAGATCCCGCTCGTCGGGCGGCGCCCCGGACCAGGCATGGGGCCGGCCATCCTTGGAACGCTGCTCTCGACCGGCGCGGCGACGCTCATCGCCGTCCCGCTCGGTGTGCTCGGCGCCGTCTACCTCAACGAGTACGGCGGCAAGCGCCGCTTCGCGCGGCTGGTCCGGTTCATGTCCAACGTCATGACCGGCGTCCCCTCCATCGTCATGGGCCTGTTCATCTACGTCACCTGGACGCTGCGATTCGGCTACTCGGCGTTCGGCGGGGCGCTGGCGCTGGGCTGCCTCATGCTGCCCGTCGTCATCGGGGCCAGCGAGCAGATGCTGCGGCTCGTCCCCGATCATCTGCGCGAGGCCTCCTACGCGGTCGGCAGCTCGAAGAGCCGGACCATCCTCGCCGTCGTGCTCCCGGCCGCGATGCCGGGGATCGTGTCGGGCTCGCTGCTGGCGGTCGCTCGCGCCGCCGGCGAGACCGCGCCCCTGCTGTTCGCCGTCGGCGCCGCCAGCGCCTACAACCCGAACCTGTTCCGGGAGGCGAACACGGCGCTCTCGATCCAGATCTTCAGCAACGCCACCTCGTCGTTCGTCGCCGCGCAGGACCGGGCCTGGGGCGCGGCCCTGACGCTGATGCTCTTGACCTTCATCATCACGCTGGCAGCGCGGGTCGTCACCGCCCGGTTCGCCCGGAGGAGGTAGCCCAGGATGGCCGTGCACGATCAACCGGGCATCGGACCGGGCATCCAGCCTGACCCGCGCCCGGGGATCGTGATCCAGCCGCCGC
>Ga0306920_100005151_pt1 | contig 16853 bp, 19 predicted proteins | sample flu12Cox44000170_FD_204666 | JGI IMG/M metagenome (GOLD analysis project Ga0306920, IMG submission 204666) | Lab enrichment of tropical soil microbial communities from Luquillo Experimental Forest, Puerto Rico - flux4day.12C.oxic.44.000.170 (v2)... | ecosystem: Environmental > Terrestrial >... | reverse complement strand
CCGCTAATCAGGATGGCTTCAAGCGCCTCGGGAATGCCGTGTCCCCGAATCCGCTCCGATCCGTAACGGGCCATCAGTCCAATGATCAGTGCGCCACCGACAGGTACCAGCGGTTCCCAAAGTCCGAGGAGGTTCGCGGCCGGCGACACTAGCGCGCTCGCCAAGCGGCCGAAGAAAAACAGGTTCGTGAACAGTCCGATCAGCCGCAAGAGAGCGAGCGCCACGTAGGCGCCCACCACCCCGATGGCGATGGCCAGCAGGGAGAGCCCGATCACGCGGGGCGTGGTCGTAAAGTCACCTAGGTTCTCGGCTCCGCTTTCATTCCGATGAGCGGCCTTATGGATGGCGTTCTGGATCTGCGGAAACATCCTCCTCCTTGGCACCCGGGGTCTCCTCCGCCTGCACGCGCTCGAGCAACCTGCCCAGGGTGTCGACCAGGCGCGGACCGGAATTGCGCAACTCGGCCCTGTGTATCACCGTGAGGCGCCTCAAAATCGCTTCTCCTGCAACGGTCAGTCGCACTCTTACCTCGCGCCGGTCGGTCATGCTCCGCACTCGTTCGACCAAGCCTCGCTGCTCCAACCGGTCGATCAACCCGACCGCGCTGTGGTGGCGGATTAAAAGGTGATCGGCGACCTGGCGGATGGTGGGCCCCCCCGGTTGCGCCAGGGCACGCGCCGCCAGCAGCAACTGGTGTTGCTGCGGTTCGAGCCCTTCCTGGTGGGCGGCCCTCTCGCTAAAGTGAAGGAAATACCGGATTTGATAGCGAAGTTCACCGAGCGCAGAATAGTCTTTCGCAGTCAGGGCCCCCGGCTCTCGAACCATGCTTATATCGTATCACGATATGATTTGGGTCATGATTCCAGGCCGCGCGGCTTCAGATTCGCCTCTCATTGCTCGGTGAACTCGGATGGTAGGGTCCTTCGTACATCGTTTCATTCATACGGTCGCGTATTTCTTGGCTATGTCGGCGGTTGATTTTCGAGTTTTGCGAGCAGTTTGGCAAGATCTTGGCGAGTGAATTTCCATTCAAACGGCTGAGCCGCTGATTCCCAGTAGTACGGAAAATCGAGCAGTCGTTCTGCCAGCGCTTCCAAGCTCGGAAAAGTCGTTTGGGGATAGAAACGATGAAGAAGTATATTTCGACCTGTTTCAACCAACTGGCGTAGACAGGTGCGTGGACCAGCGTCAACCGCGGATACTGATCGCGCAAGCGTTGGGCTGGCTTAGATCCGCGATGCGCAGAACAATGGTCGACGATTCCAGAACACGCGGCGTGCGTCGTTGCACGGCGGCCGCGTCATCACCTGCTCGACCAAGCGGTCAATGGGAACGTTCCCGTTTTTGGCTCGCAACGACCAAAGACTCTGGCGTGATGCACATCCAAGGCGGCTATGTAGGCCCAGGCATCGCATCGAGAGTACTCATGGTCGACGCGCATGGCGGTGCGTGGTCGGCAAGCTCGTGTGAGGTGTTTGCGGTGCCGCGCCTGGATGCAGACTCTTGTGCCGCGGGGTGTATTTTTGGAACGTTTCGCCCACACAAACTGCTGAAGGGGAGCGGCCTCGAAGAGCATCACAGGCGCATCGTGACAACAAAAATAGATCGGTCCCCAGTTATCGCTCCCCAGCTGCGGATCCACGACCCAGAAGTTCCCGCATCCATCATGCGCGTTTGGGTGCCCGTAAGGTAGCAGGACGTCCTTCCAACCATCACGGAAGCTTCTACGAGTGAAATCGATCTGTTCGAGCATCCCTTTCCATGCCCGAACAGAACTGCCGAAGGTCGCGGACATCGTCCGATGGCGGCACAGCCAACGAGCGCCTAAACTCATCAGCTCTTCTCTTGTTAAATCGGGCAGCAGCCGCGGAAGGACGGGCTTGCGATTTTCATCAATCAAGTTCTGCTCAACTGCAGCCTGAATGATTTCGCGCGTGCTTGGCACGTCTTCGATGATCTGCCCGAATCACGAGCGAAGGCAACCCTGAAAGCACCGGAACTCAAAAACGACGTCGCCCCGCCTTACTTGAGCCAGCCCGCGACATTGTCCGCACCGGCTTCAACATCGGTTTGTGTATCTCCTCAGGGTCGAAACCGGCCGCGCAGCGTTCGCCTCCATGATTGCGATTCGGCCGGCAAGTCCCTTGCTGCGCCCGCGTTCTTTCTCGAGTTCCTCCGTTAATCTGCGATCTCGCCCTTAGAAGTAGTCCTCGTCGAGGGCAGGACCCAGCGATGAGCTCTGGACATTCTCTCGGGGGCGGGAAGGCGCGAATGAGTGGCGGGGGTTGCGGCTCTGTTCGTGCGCGCAAATCGCTTCAGCCTACGCGATTTGCGCGCACGGACACGAAAAGGCAGGACACGGCGCCAGAAACCGGTCCTAAAAGGGCACGTCGTCGTCTGTGATGCCTGGGCCCATCTCATTGGACACGGGCGCCGGGCTTTGCGCGCGCGGTGCCGAGGACGTCCGAGGCATCGCAGCCGGCTGTGCGAACTCACCGCTACCGGCGCTGTCGCCGCGGCCGCTAAGCAGGATGAGATCATCGCAAATCACTTCGGTCGTATATCGCTTCTGGCCATCCTTATCTTCCCAACTTCGTGTTTGCAGACGACCTTCAATGTAAACCTGCTTGCCTTTGAGCAGATAGTTGGAGACATTCTCGGAGCGCCATAAAACCGCGCGGTGCCACTCTGTCTCTTCTTTCCACTCGCCCGATTGCTGGTCTTTCCAGCGACGGGAAGTCGCTAGCGTAAAATTTGTGACGGCCACGCCGCTCGGCGTGAACTTAGTCTCGGCGTCTTTGCCGAGATGCCCGAGCAAAATCACCTTGTTGACGCTGCGGGATGCCATAACTTGCAATGTATCATACGCCCGAACCGCCGAGCGGGCAGGCCGCCGCCAGCGCGCGTGCCTCGTCCTTGGGGAAATAAGGTGTAACCCTGGTCAGCGATTCTTCGAGAGCGGTGCGTGAAGATCCGCAGGAGCCCGCTGCGACCGCTGCCATGTGTCTCCAGGCTTCGGCATCCGGCCGCAAAGTAGTCGAGATGTCGAAATTGAGCGCGCTGCTGAACTCGTCCTCGGCGTGCGCATAGTCCTTGCGCCGGTAGAGCAGCACGCCACGGTACAAATGCGCTTCCCCGGAGGACAGGTCCTGCGCATCCGCCAGCGCCGTTCGGCTGGCCAGGCTGTAGTCCGCGAGCGCCGCCTCTGTCATCCCCGACCGCTCCTCGGCACGGCCTCGCAGATACAGCGCCCGGGCAAGATGAGGATCCGCCTTTACGGCCGCGCTCAAGGTGGCGATGGCCTGAGACCAATTGCCGCTGAGAAACTGTGCCCCGCCCCAGTCCGTCAAGGCAACGTCCAGATCGAGCCGCGGTGCGAGCCGCACGGCGAGAGAAGCGGATGGGTCGCGCTGCTCGCCCATCCACAGGTCCACCGCTCGCTGATACTGCGCGGCGGCCTCGGCGTATTGGCGGTCGCGGAATGCCCGCTTTCCCGAGGCCCAATGGCCCCACGCCGATTCCGACAAACCCGCCAGGTGCGTGGTGGCTTGATAGAGATCATCCTTGTCCAACGCCAGTGCGGCCAGCCACACCCGGCCCGCCTCCAACACAGACCGGCATTCGTCTCCAGGCAGGAGGTTGCCAGTGCAGAAGGCAGGATCGACCGCGGCGGCTATATCCCTACCGGCGAGCTCCCGCGCGGCCGCACCCGCTCCCGCTCCCGCGTCCAGCCGCGCGATCGCGGCCAGTACAAGCAGGCCCGACGAGACCCGCTCTGGAGCGATATTCCGCCCGGGGGGCGTCCGGTCCGACCACGCTTGGATGGCTTGCTCGAATTCGCCGGCGGCTTCCTGGAAGCCTTGTTTGCTGTGCGAGATCGTGGCGCCAATTAACGCGCAGTAGCCCTTGCGGAAATGAATGCTCGAGACTTCGGTCCGCGGCGCCACCGCCAGCAGCGCGGCTTGCGACTGCTCGCAACGCGCTGCATCGGGCAGTTCCGGCCCGCGAGTCCGCTCGACCCGCTCGAAATCCGATTGCGCCCGAACGACGAGCGCGAGTTGCTGCGGATCGGCCGCCCGCATCACCGGGCTACCCACTAGCAGCAAAACTGAAAGACCAATCAATTTCGATGCACTCTGACAGTCTGGTTGCACAAGGAAATATCGAGCAGTTCCATTGCCAGAATTCCTGATCTGGCGTCCGCTTTCCGGTGGACCTCCGATCACTCGCTTTTCCTCCTTGTTCCCAATGGGTTGCAGCGTTCAACCGGAGTCGGCTCGGGTCGTCAAAACACAGGATACCAGTCGCGGTTGGCCGCCAGAGATCTCCGGACGGAAAAAGCGTCATTTCTCTGGCAAGTACTTGCCACTGCGGACAAAAAAAGTGCCTTATGGGGGGAACCCCGGGCCCCGGCGAAATTTTTCAGAATCGGAAAAACACGATGCTTCGAAAAATCATGAAGGACCCGCCGCCCTAGCACATGGGGCAGCGGCCATCGTGGGAACGCATTCGGCGTCCGCAGCGGCAGGATTATATCGGAACGGGGAATCACGGATCCCTGGGGAGGCGAGAACTCAACGTTTCATGATCTCGCATCCGTTCAAATTCAAATCTGATTCCATCGACAGGCTTATCTTCCACACCGCAACCCTGCAATTACGGGTTCGCGGTTTCGCTGCGGACGAATTTGAAATCGCCGCAGGCGGTGTGGAGCAGGAATGAGTCACCGTTCCTTTGTCGTCCTTTACAAACTCCATCGGGAAACCGCCAGAGAAATAGCAGCCGGTTTCCGATAAGTTCGTCAGCGGGACGGCCCCCTTGCCGCCGATCGAAAACATCAGTCGCCCGCCGGCTACGGTGATCGTGCCCTTCATCTTCGGTTCCCGCGCCTGATAGTTTCCGGCGCATCGGGACAACGCCTGCAAGCTGGAGCTTCACCTCGCCCTTCACCTCGTCACTGGCTTTTCCGACCAGGTGACCGGAATCCTTCTCGTTCTCATTGCGCACCTACTTCAGCATCTCGGTGTCGGGAACGAAGTTGACGGCCAGTGTGACGGTAATCGGCTTGGTGAAGGCTTTGGAATCTTCCAGTGTCAGTTGGAATGCATGAGTCCGAGTCGCGGCGCTCGAACCGCTCTGTCACGCGCCACTCTTCGCTAGAGGGTGACCGGAGAAATCGAGCCAGCTCCCATCGCTGAATCCGACCGTTTGGACGACTAGGCTTAGCAGCCTCTCCCGATACGGCGGAAGCTCGCGCCTTGGGCGCAGTACTCAGGAAGGCGCGTTTCGGTCTCACGAAACACCATGTACGCGAACCTCAGCTATACCATTCCCGGCTCGGACTGGCTTAGCTTAGCCGAAGTTTAGCCGGGCTTAGCGAGTGACCTGACCGGTCCGTCACGTCACTTACTCCAAAGTGCCTGCTGAGACTCGTGAGCAGAACCCTTCGGCTGCCCGAGTTGGCCCAACACCTCCTTGTCGCTGGCTCCTCGATTCAGCCCGTTCTGGCTTGCGAACCGAAACCGTTGATGCGACACGAAGGGATCAATTGGCCGGCCTGGGCCCTTTTTGTGTCCGGACAAAACAGAAGTGCTCCTTGGAATCAGCGCCTGATCTGCTTGCTGCATCTTCTGCCTCACTTCGGGCGGGTACGGATTGCTCTTTTCACCCCGCATCACCCTCACCTCGCATCCGGTATCACGCTTCACCCCCATCCTTACATAGTGGTCGCTGCAAAAAGCATCAGATCTGATGAAAGGAACTGAGGCTGGAGTGTGAAATTCCTCAGAGAGGACCGCATTCAATGTCGTTTAATTTGACATCTGGGGGTGAACTCATATGCCGGAGGCAGAGCGTTTCACGAACATCGTTTTTGGTAATGGCACGGGGGGCAAGATTGTCGCATGGACCCTGGCGGAAGAGGGCCAACGCAGTGCTATTGTAGAACGAAAATGGATCGGAGGTTCCTGCCACAACATCGCATGCCTGCCGAGCAAAAACGTAATCCACAGTGCCAAAGTGGCGGCGCTATTTGGCCGTGCGGCAGAGTTCGGCATTGAAGCCGGGCCTTACTCTATCAACATGGAGCGGGTGCGCGAACGAAAGCGCAACATGGTTGATGCTTCGGTCAAATACCACCTTGCCAAGTATAGGGAAAGCGGCACAGAGCTGATCCTGGGCGAAGGTCGGATGGTCGGTCGCAGAACGCTGGAAGTGAAAACCAGGGACGGGACTACACGCCGGCTGACCGCAGACCGGCTGTTTCTGAATCTAGGTACTCACGCCACCATTCCGGATATCCCGGGCTTGGCGGCAGCCAGACCGATGACGCATATTGAAGCTCTCGAACTAGATCGTGTTCCCGGCCATCTTCTCATCGTGGGTGGCGGGTACGTCGGGCTTGAGTTCGCTCAGGCGATGAAGCGCTTCGGCAGCCAGGTCACCGTGATCGAGAGAGGGCCGCAACTGCTCAGCCGCGAGGATCAGGATACCGGGGAATCCCTCCTTGAACTCTTCCGCGAGGAAGGCATTGAGGTGCTGCTCCGGGCGCAGGTGAGGAAGGTGAACGGCGTTTCCGGTGAAGGCGTGCGCGTACAGATCGCCCACGAGGGCCGGGAGCGCACGATTGATGCAACCCATATCCTTGTCGCCGCCGGACGCACCCCGAACACAAGCGGTATAGGACTTGAGGATGCTGGCATCAAGCTAGATGAGAGGGGCTATATAGAGGTTAATGACCGGCTGGAGACGACAGAGCCAGGCGTCTGGGCGTTGGGTGAGTGCGCGGGAAGCCCACAATTCACTCACGTATCCTATGACGATGCTCTTGTGATTCTCGGGAATTTGAAGGGAGGCGGCCGGACAACGCGCGACCGGCTGATTCCGTTCTGCATCTTTACAGATCCCGAGCTTGCACGTGTGGGATTGAATGAATCGGAGGCGCGAGAGCGGCGTATCCGGTACCGCGTGGCAAGGATGCCTGCCGAAGGCGTGTTCCGCGCCCGTACTATTTCCGAAACTCGCGGATTTCTCAAGATGCTCATCGACGAAGGTGGCAACCGGATTCTGGGTTTCACTGCTTTCATAACCGGTGGCGGCGACTTGATTGCGGTGGTGCAGACCGCGATGCTGAGCGGCATGGAATTTCCAGCGCTTCGGGACGCAATCTTCACCCACCCGACAATGCCGGAAGGGTTGAATCTACTGCTCTCCAACGTCGAGGTAAGACAGCCTGAGGTCCTTCGCGAAAAGAGCCATTCAGCCTAGCTCACCCCATCACCATCAGTCTTCGCCGGCTTCTCCGCCGGCAGCGCCAGCGGTCTGCGCCTCCGTCACGATCGAGTGTCCAACATGAGCGATGACTTCCAGTGCGAAATCCAGTTCTTAGGAATCGAACCATCCCCCGCATTCGTGCGACAACACGAAGGAACGGATGCGTCGAACGTTTTTTTTGCACGCTGAAAGAACAGCTCCTGTGGATCGATCGTTTCCGGAACCTTGGAACTCCGCGCCGCCCTGATGGAGTTCCGAGATCGCTACAGCCACCAATGGTGGGGAGTCGCAAAAGCAGGATCTTTCGCACCGGTTTTTGCCCAGTGTCTCTGCCGTAAGTGCCGGGAGGGGTCAGATTGATGCTCGATGCGTCGCCTGTGGGGTGGGGGGCTAACTCCGGACAGGCCTACGTGAGTGTGTCGGCCCAGATGCACAGGAATTCAAAAACAAAAATCAGGCACCTGAGAACATCATTGAAAACGAAGTGCGTTTCACTGTTGGGGGGACTATTAAGTTTCCTCTATTTTCCCTGGCCGAGGGGCGGCAACCCGGAGGATAGGTTTAAAATGGCGAGCCGCGTCTTGGCTTGTTCTATAGCGGCAAGAGAATCCCTGAGCTTGGCTATGATCTCGTCCAGATCTGTCCGTTCTGTTATTAGCCAGCCCTTCCTCTGCATCTCCTCCATGATAAGCTCGGCATAGTGGCACGAGGCACTCTTGTCATCGTGCCGGGCCCGTTCTACGATATTACAGATTAGCTCGTGAAGGTCGATGGCACGTGTTGTTGTGTGCTGCATTGCTCCTCCTTGGTCATTGTAGTAAGAGGGCCGAGTCCACGATATTTCACACGGAGCAGTAGTCTAAGCCCACAGGGCCAGGGCCAAACAACAAGCAAAGAGCAGCTCTCTCATCGTGAGCCCCCGTCGATGAAAATCTTATCTTCGAATGCGAAAATGACAAGGGAAGCATTTTGCCAAAGATGATTCAAAGCCATCCTGCGTCATCTGGCTTCGAAGAATTGCAGGTTCATGGTTCACCATGTCCGATGTCACTGACCTGTAACCTCCCACGGAGCATTGGGTAAAACTGAATCCAGGTCATATCGGTCTTGGCAACGTTGGCCATGTGGCACCCTGCACACACCGTGGCCGGCGATTCCGCGGACGTTTTGTCATACGGTAACGGGTGATGGCCAAAGGTAAAGAAGCCCCACCCATTCGTTTTCGAGAAACGTTTGCTGTCCTTCACAGTTAAGTCGATCCCGTTGAACTCCCCGTTGAAGAAGCCACGCCCGGACGGCTCGGTACGCGAACCATCGGGGAAGGTTGGATCAAGGACGCGAGTCAGTTCCTTCACGATGACAGTGCCCTCAGGGAATGAGCCCGTTTTTAGATAGGCATCCACATTTTGAGCCTGGATGTACACATGATGGTATTCGGGGAAATTAGCCATCCCGTCGTTAAGGGCGTTAGGCGTCAACGGAGCGCCGACGAAAACCCATCTGCGATATCCTGTCGGCAACTTCAGCTTGCCATCAGAAGTGAAAACGGCCGCAGGGCGCTCCATTTGCGCGACGACGGGTTTGGCTCGGAAGAGAGCGACACCCGCCGCTATGAAAGCAACCCCAGTGAGCGTTGCCGCCACATATTGTTTCTTTTGCATTCGTACCTCCTAATTTGCGCCACGCCGCGTCCGCGGGCCGACGGGGATTCTTTTTCTCACCTTGAATGGAGAACGGGATAGCCTTTGACGTAAATCCAATCGTCCCCTTTTGCGGGCATGTGGCAGCCCAGGCAATCCTTCTTATAGTCGGTCGCAACCTGTTTATCCGGCGCATCAGACTTGAAGAGGGCCCAACCCCAGCCATCGCCCCAAAGGGGGTTGTTGGGATAGCGGCCTTTTGCGTCCTTTATGAGGACGAACCACACCTTGGTGTCGGTAGCCCAGTGGGCATCACCGGTGGTCATTTGCGCGTGGTCCGTTCCATTGATCTCCTTCACCAGCACGGTGCCATCCGCGAATTTCTTATTGCGGCGGTAGTACTCGGCGGCTCCAGGCGACGCATAGGTGAAGTGCATCTGATTGCCCTTTGGATCGAGCACCGTCCATGAACCGAGCATGTGATACCGATCGCGATACTCGGCCGGTTTGCTGATGTTTCCCATCTTGTCGGCGAGCTTAAATCCGTCAAATGACTCTCTGCCTTGCGCTCCTGCTACTCGGAATGTTCCGAGAACGGTTAGCGAGAGGATGAGTATGAACGTGCGAAACACGTGGAATGTCTCCCTTCTTTCAAATCTTCGGATGTCATCTGGTTATGACATTACGGTTATGTCAGTCGAAAGGCGATCGAGGGGAAGCCTTTAAAAAGCGCGAGTGAATTGAAGCGTTGAGGGCATTCACGGGTTTCAAGGCCCCGCGCCTCGGGAAAGGACTAAACCTTCTCTCGTCCTTCTGAATGTTTTGGATGGCAGTTTCCACCAACGAGGTGTAGAAAGTTTGAGTCCGCTTCACCATCTGGAGTTCTACTCGTATTTCATCGCTAGAGGCAAAATGGGCCGCCAAGAGGAAAGGAGTGAGACTTTCTCAGCGGCCCTTCAATGCTGCCTCTCAGTGTGCTCAGATGGCCACTCCAAGGCGGGAGACGCAGTTTGTGACAAAGGCCGGGCAAAAATCATTCGATTTATCGGGACAAATATCATTCGACTCACCGCCTAGAGCGGACTTGTCTCACTTGCGATTTCTTGTCTTCGGGGTGCGGGAATCGTTAGGCTGCTAATAGGGAAGCTGAATGAGCGCCATCCAACTTTGGAGGCCAGCCAAGAGCCTTGGCAGACGCGGCCTGGATTTGGATCGGGTTGGCAACGGCCGGTAGAACATGTCTCGACGCCGCCGACCAATTCCCGAAATACGAGTAACAAAAGCAGGGCCTAGTCCGAGCGCAAGTTCGGGTTCGAGGGCTTCTTGTAGATGATTCGTCGGCAACAGATGAACACGCCTGTGAAGGCGAGGACGGCGGGTGCCAGCCCGACTATGCTCCACACGAGTTCGGAGAGCCTTCCGAACCTGCCAAAATGCAGTTGGGCCAGCCAAAAGAATCCTTGGTCGGTATAGCGATCGGCGGGGTCTACACGCAATAACGGGTTTACGATGCCTGGGAAAGCGAAATAGACTGCCGACAACCCCCAGACCAGAATGAAGACGAAAGACCAGAGCCCTAGCGCACTATGCAGATCCCAATTCATCCTAGCGAAATGCGCCCGCCAGTTCACAGTCAGGCTCCGACGCCAGTTTCTGATTCCAGGCCACCAGATCACTGCCCCGGTCAAACAAAGGGACACCAAACAGATTCCGCCAAGTCCATTTACGAACCTTCCATTCGATCTGGATAGCAGGTTGTCGTGGGCCTTAACGAGCCACGCGATGGAAGCCCTTTTCGATAGTTCGTTCTGCCAAACGATGATGCTACCAGAGATACTCATGAGCAAAACGTAAGCACTGACACCGGCGCCTACCCACATGTGAATCTGGAAAATCATGTTGCGGAGGCATGATCTCTCTGGATGCTCCACCCATTGCCGCCAACCTTTCATTCCTTGCAGTATAGCTGCGAAGGGGTTACTGGCGTGTTTCGGCTGGTGCTCTCATTCACCGGGCTCACGGCCTTCGGCCGCCCGAAGAAGTCCCGCGGATCTGGGGTCTTCACGAACACGGAGGACAGGGCGCCGTTTCTCTGGCCGGCTCGTGTGCCCCGATGAACCTGCCGCGTGAGTAGCGAGGTCGATCCCATGGTAGCGCTGGCGACGGAATGAGCGTGCGCGTTCATGCAAACCAACATCGAGACGCAGGGCTGACGCGGCCGACACCCGCGTCCGGTGAACAAAGTAGGCCCCTCCCGAGAAGCGTATTATTTGCACCTCGACGGATTCCAGGACGGACCGCGGCGCGATACTGGATAGCTGCTCATATGTGGGGTTATCGTTCCGTTTGAATTCCGGGTCTAGCCGGGCTTGAATCACACCGCGCACATGAATCAAGCAGGTCATGACTACCCACATCTCCTCGGCGAAATCGAAACTCCCGAGGACTGCTCGGTGCACTTTCTTGCGTCCGGATGGCCGCCGGAGATTTCGAGCTTTGCATAGACTTGTAAGAGCATGTCGGAATTACGGATCGTCCCCGCGACTCAAGTGGACCTCCCTGTGATCTTGGATTTGATTCGTGCCCTCGCAGAGTACGAAAAGCTTGGTCATATCATAACGGCGACTCAAGACAAGCTGCGCGAGACATTGTTCGGTAGCAAGCCCGCTGCCGACGTGCTGTTGGCGCATTTGGATGGGGAATGCGCGGGGTTTGCCGTTTTCTTCGCGACTTATTCTACGTTTCTGGCTGAGCCAGGCCTCCATTTAGAAGACCTGTACGTGAAACCTCACCTGCGAAGCAAGGGGATTGGTTTGGCCCTGCTGAAGCGGGTCGCAAGAATTGCGATCGAACGCGGCTGCGGCAGGTTGGAGTGGGGCGTCCTCGATTGGAACGAAGCAGCCATCCAGTTCTACAAGAAGTTGGGCGCTCTGCCGATGGATGCGTGGACGAAATACCGGCTCACCGGGGAGGCTCTTAAGAACCTCCGGGACATCGGTGTCTGAGTCCGCCCGCCAGTACCGGGAGCGGGCCGAGGAAATCTGCGGCTGAGATCGAGCAGCAGCTCTACGCTCGCGTGAATCCACTCCGCGTGGTCAAGGGAAAAGGCCTACCCGACGCCCAAAAACGCAAGGAAGGGCCATTTCCGCCCGAAGAAACGGCATTCTCGGGGAGACCTTGCAAACATTCCAACCCAGAAATGATTTAGAGGCACAGCACCCGGCAAGCAACTGAACCGTTAGGGCAACGGATGGGCTAGCAGCATCAACTCGGGCTTCTGGTTGACTTCGAGCGGATAACGGTCGACATTCATGAATAGCGAAACCATTTGATACTGGCCGGCCGCACCAATGATTTCGACAATACCGCGCTCTCCGATTTTGTCCTTCACGGCATCGAACGTCGCGTCGGAGACCTGCTTCGTTTTGAAGAACTCGGTGCAAAAGTTGTAAACTGCTTGCTCGTCAGGAGGCAAGTTGGTCGGACGCTTACCCTCGGCGATGGCGCGAACCGTGGCTTCGGCCAATCCCGCGCGGACGCCGGCATTGCGGTGAGCGAGCCATTCAAACTGGGCGCCCCAATAGCGCCCAGCAATTAAGATGGACAGCTCTTTGAGTCTCTCTCCCACAGTCATGTGAAAGCGGATGCGCTCACCGACTGGCCAGAGCAGATCGGTGAGTTCCACGTCGCGGACATTGATGTTGAAGGTGCCGGTGGTGCCACGGCCGTTCACGGCGCGATCCGCCATGGCCCGTTGCAAGGGAGTCATTTCTTCGTAGGACAGGCCGGGAAACCGATCGCCGCGCAGAATCATTTTCTTGCCGTTGGCCACGGTCGAAGCCTGGAACACGATCGGAGACGCGGGCGGCTCGGGTGGGGTGGCGAACCCCAGAGGGTTCGCTTCGGGCAAGCTGCTATCGGCCTGCTTTAGTTCGGGCTTGACGCTTTTCGGCAACGGGTAGCGGTCGACATTGAGCGCGAACGAGACGATGCCATAATATCCCATGGCACCCATCATATCGACCACTCCTTTTTCGCCGAATCGGTCAATGGCGGCTCTGAAGGCCCTGGAAGTGAGTTGGTGAGTGGTGAGCAGTTCATCGACGAAATTGTAGGCGGCCTCAACGTCGGGCGGCATGTGCTGAGGCCTTACTCCCTCAGCGATAGCGCTGGCGATGGCGGGGTCGAGGGCCGCCCGCAGCGCGATCGTCTTGTGAGCGTTCCACTCCGACTCGGTATTCCAGTAGCGGACCGTTGTCATAATCACCAGTTCTGTAATCTGCCGAGGCAGCGAAGGATGGTAGCGGATGTATGCGCCGTAGGCTTGTAACTCGTCGCCGAGTTCGGGAGCGCGGAGTAACACGTTGAAAGGACCACCTGCGCCGTGGCGCTCGCCATTGAATAGGTGCTCGACCATGACCTTCTGTTCCGGGGTCAGGGCGTCCCAGATCAGTGGAGCGAAGCGGTCGCCTACCAATTTCAAATCGTGGTCCGCAGGAACCTGGGCGTAACACAAGGCAAGGGCACCGGCAAAGCCGGCGCTCAACAATCGCAGGCGCATTCGGATGTTCCTCTCTGGGGATGATTATGGCAGATTACATCGGCCCCGAACCTCGGAGCCGCACTGGTATGTGCTACGCCAACTGCGCCCAGAGATGATTTCCCGGCGATCGAGCCCAGCTAGCCTGGAATCCGGTTGCACCGTTAATCCTTTGATCGGCGGCTGTTGTAAATCCTCTGAATCGATGGCGCCCGGCTCGATTTAGGGCGGCCATTGTGCGACGCTACATTCACACGCGATGGGCCAGGCCCGGTCCGTCACCACAAATGCTTCGCGAGAAAGGTGAAACCGGCCATGCCTGAGGTTGCGCTCAACTCCTTTCCTATTCCTGCATCTTATGTGGTCAAATTACTTGTTGACATGAGGAAGAACAACGCGAGATTCGCAACAATCATAGGACTATTCGCACTTCTTGCGCCAGCTTACGCTCAGTGGCTGCACCCGGACCCAAACACCCCCCGGACCCGCGACGGCAAGCCGGTCCTGACAGCGCCCGCGCCGCGGATGAGTGGCAAGCCGGACCTTTCCGGAGTCTGGGAGGCCACGCGGCCGACAATAGACGCCCTCAGATCCTACACCGGGCGAGCCACGCCCGATCCGGTCAACTTGCAGATCGATCAATCAGATGCTGCAGATATCCGCCGGAGTGTCTTCTTCGGAATGAACCGCGAACAAGAGCCACTGAAGGCCGAGGCGATCGCCGTCTTATCGAAACGCCAGAATGAGCAGCCGCCTCAGGTGCGTTGCCTGCCTCAGGGGGTGCCCGGCGTCATGATGGTCTACGCATTTAAGATGATTCAAACGCCGCGTGAACTCATCATGATCCCTGAGAGCCAAGAACCGCCGCGGCAGATTTACCTGGACGGGCGCGAATTACCAAAAGATCCGGACCCTACGTGGATGGGATATTCGACGGGAAAATGGGAGGGCGACACCCTTGTCGTTCAAACGACGGGCTTTAAGGAGGAGGGTTGGCTGGATAACGCCGGCCACCCGCGCGGCCAGTCGATGTTGATCACCGAGCGTTTCCATCGCCGCGATTTCGGGCATATCGAACTCGAAATCCGTTATGACGATCCGAAGCATTACACGCGGTCTTTTACAAACAAGACAACACTGAACCTGATTCCCGATTCGGACATCATTGAATTCGTGTGCACGGAGAACGAAAAGGATATGCAACATTTGGGCAAGCGGTAGAATCTGAACCTGTGGTTCACCAAAATTCCGTCCAGGCATTTAAAGGAACAAACGAATGATTCCTGATGACGCGCTGAACGACCTCAGACTTCGACTTGCAGGCTACACCCGGCCTGGACAGGAGTTGCACCGGAATATCCTTTTCGACACTCTCGTCTCGTCTGTACCCAGGGATCCGCAGGTCAAGGTGCAGATATACAACGCCGAAATTGCTCCAGGCGGCTACACCAACTGGCACTGCCACAACGGAGCGACATTTTTTGTTGCATTGCAGGGAATATTCGAAGCCGAGTTTGAGGAGGGAATTCTCGTGAGAGCCCGCGCTGGCGACGTTTACAGCGAACCGATCGCAAAATTCCATCGTGGCCATAACCCGCATCCCCAGATTCCGTACTTGTGCATCGGATTCTGCCTTACCTCGCCCGATCGGGAGCATGTAACCAATGTCATTCGTCCGTGGTAGCGCCCGCCGAGCGCCTGGACGAAGAGGCATTCACGCCCTCCATGTTCCGGGTTATCGGAGTACAGCCGCAGTTCGGGCACGTCTTCGCCGATGCGGAAGATCACGTGGACGTTTGTGCGCGTGGAGAAGCAGAATCTGGGCGCCCATCCAAAGGGCTCGTCAGTTTCAATTTTCGCTTCCTCCAAGGCGAAGCCATCGATCCGGTATCGCGGCATGGGCGTCTGGGAGGTCAGCCCCGCAACTACTCGGTCGTTCCAGCGCGTGTTGGACCAAATGCAAGGGCGGCCGGGAGTGGCCGCGGCGATCAGCCAGCCTCCTATGGTCTGAGGCGGTACCAGCATGCCGTTTCTCATCGAAGGCCGCACCGGCTCCTCCGCCGCCACCGGACTCGAGCCCGAATTCGCTAGGATCAGACGCGCGCTACTTCGCGATAACGCCGGGCTACTTCGGCACCATGAGAATTCCGAATAGCGTTGGGCGCCGGCGCCGACCACGTATTGAGGCTGATCGCGCGCCAGGCGGCGACTGTGATCTCGATCGGTCTCGTAGCTCGTTCGCGCTGACGCGCTCCTCAAATCCGCGCTCGTCTGAGTGACGGCCACCGATCCGGCAACCTATACAGCGGTCTCGCTGGCTTTGATGGCAGTGGCGGTTCCTGGTTCCCACGCGGCGGGCGATTGCGGTCGATCCTAACATCGCTCTTCGGTACGAATAGCTCCTCGGACGGGCTTGACGCCTCAGCGGCGCAAACGGCGAAAACCGACTTTGACCGCGGAATGTTCCGATGTTTATCGTTCGACTCCTCACGGAAAGCCCAAGGCTGGGGATGTGCTACCGAGGACGATATTACACCGGGGTCTTGTTTGAGTCTCTAAGAGATCACTGATTAATGCGGAGATCGAGTACCTTCGTCAAGAACGCCAGCCGATCGGTCCACTCATCGATGGTTTTGTAAGTCGGCCTACCGGCTCCGTGGCCCGCCTGTGTTTCGATACGGATCAGGATGGGGGCTGCACCTACCTGAGCCTGCTGCAGGGTGGCTGCGTACTTGAAGCTGTGTCCGGGAACAACACGGTCGTCATGGTCCGACGTTGTGATCAAGGTGGCCGGGTAGCGGGCGCCGTTTCGAATATTGTGCAGCGGTGAGTAAGCTAGCAAGGTTTTGAAGTCGTCGCGGTCGTCCGGCGATCCGTACTCGCCAACCCATCCGGCGCCTGCGGTGAATTTGTGAAAGCGGAGCATGTCCATGACTCCCACGGCCGGCATAGCGGCGCCGAACAGGTCCGGCCGTTGATTCAGGCAGGCGCCGACCAGCAGGCCGCCGTTGCTGCCGCCGAAGATGGCGAGCTTGGGTGTGGAGGTGTAGTGATTGGCGATGAGCCATTCGGCAGCCGCAATGAAGTCGTCAAAGACGTTCTGCTTCCTGTGTTTGACGCCCGCCTGATGCCAGGCTTCCCCGTACTCCGCCCCGCCGCGCAGATTGGCCACCGCATAGATACCGCCCATCTCCAGCCACTGAATGATGGGCGCGTTAAAGGTGGGCGTCAGCGAGACGTTGAAACCTCCGTAACCGTAGAGCAGGGCCGGGTTGTGGCCATTCTGCCGCAGGCCCCGATGGTACACCAGAAACATGGGAACCTTTGTGCCATCCTTGCTGGGATAGAAAACCTGCCTGGTCTCGAAGCTGCCCGGATCGAAATGCAGCTTGCTCCTGTGC
>Ga0306920_100005150_pt1 | contig 16855 bp, 14 predicted proteins | sample flu12Cox44000170_FD_204666 | JGI IMG/M metagenome (GOLD analysis project Ga0306920, IMG submission 204666) | Lab enrichment of tropical soil microbial communities from Luquillo Experimental Forest, Puerto Rico - flux4day.12C.oxic.44.000.170 (v2)... | ecosystem: Environmental > Terrestrial >... | reverse complement strand
GCGTTACCCGATAAGCCCTCGATTGCAGTGTTGCCCTTCACCAATATGAGCGGCGACCGCGAGCAGGAATATTTCAGCGACGGCATCACCGATGACCTGATAACCGACCTCTCCCGGCTTCCGGGCTTGTTTGTCATCGCCCGCGAATCGAGTTTCACCTATAAGGGCAAGGCGGCAAAGTTGCAGGACGTGGGCCGAGAACTGGGAGTGAAATACATACTCGGGGGCGGGGTGCGCAGAGCCGCGGGGCAGGTGCGGATCACGGTTCAACTGGCGGATGCTACCACCGCCGAAGAACTGTGGGCTGAGCGCTATGACCGCCCGCTGCGGGACGTGTTTGCAGTGCAAGACGAGATCGTCCGGAGAATCGTGACAACCCTGAATCTTCAGATCGAGCTTTCGCAGCAGGGGCTGGTGGTTCCGCGGCGTACTGACAATCTTGAGGCCTATGACGATGTGTTGCGCGGAACACTTTTCTATTACCAATACTCGAGGGACGGGAATGCAAAAGCACGCGAGATGTTCGACCATGCGATCGAGCTCGACCCTAAGTATGCCGAAGCATATGCGCTTTTAGCTGGAAACTATTACGCGGGTTGGGCGCTCGCGCTGAATCCCGATCGCGGCGGATTGGACCATGCGCGGCAGCTGGCACAACAAGCCATTATGCTCGATGACTCGCTGCCGTTAGCTCATCGCGAGCTCGCGTATATCGATACGCAAGAAGGCCAGCTTGATCACGCTCTAACCGAGGCACAGCGAGTTATTGCCCTCGATCCCAACTCTGCGGTAGGTTACGCCGCCCTGGCGCAGGTACTGAATTCAAGGGGGAAGTCGGACGAGGCTCTAGCCGCGGTCGAGAAAGCAATGCGCCTCGACCCGCGCAGCACTCGGAATAATTATCTGTGGCAGCAGGGCTGGGCATACAGTCAGCTCGGACAATGGGAAGAAGGGATTACCGCTCTCAAGCGCGCTCCCGATTTTATTGTGTGCCATGTTCTTCTTGCGGCTGATTATTTCAACCTCGGCGACCACGATGCGGCGCGAGCCGAGACAGCAAAAGTCGAAAATGCGGTTGCCATGGATCCCGCTTCCGGGGTTGCGTATCAAATGCTGGCCCAGACACTTTTTCTTCAGGGAAGGCCAGTCGAAGCCCTGGCGGCCGCGGAAAAGGCGGTCAGCCTCGGCTTGCAAGCCCCGGGTCTTTTTCTACTCCGGGGAAATCTCTACCTCGATCTGGCACGCTGGCAAGAAGCAGCCGTCGATCTGAAGCATTACCTTGCTGTCGATCCCGATTATATTTTTGGCCATGGTTTGCTGGCTTTTGACTATGCAGCTCTCGGCCATGAGGATGCCGTTCGGATAGAGGCGGCAGAGGTCGAACGAGTCCTGGCGCTCGAGCCCGACTCTTCTACCTGGGCTCCCGCCATCTGGGCTCTCGCCTTCACACGCTATGCTGAGGGGAAGCCAGCCGAAGCGCTTGCGGCTTTAGAAAAGGCGATGCGGCTCGATCCCCGCCATCGTGTCGATTACCTCGCGTTAGAGGGCCCTATCTACTCGGAAATGGCCCGGTGGGAAGACGGAATTTCCGCTTTTAAAGATTATCTGGCTCATTACCCCAATCAGGTTGGGCCTCGTGTTGCACTGGCGATCGACTATGTTGAGGTCGGGCGCCCCGACGACGCGCGGGCCGAGGTGGCGGAAGCCGTCAGGCTTTATCCTCAACTCTCTCTGAACACTGCCGCTGACGGACTGTACCATCTGTATCATATGGAGGAAGATCGGGTGGCTGCCGATTTGCGGAGGGCTGGACTGAAATAGGACTCAGAGCGAGAGAGTCGCTCATGGGTCTGTGGCCCACCCGCGCACGCTGGGAAAATCTTAAATCGCTGCCCCTGACCAGGGGGAGGTAAGGCGCGGGTTGGCCGACTGGCTGCGTAGTCAATTTTCAGAGCAGGCGGCTGAAGTCCTAAGGCTCAACCCGAGCACACTAAACCTTGCTTCTCTGAACGGCATCAAGCTCACCGCGATCCTTTGCGCCGACGTCCACGGCTACGGCCGATCGTAATTTTGGCAATCCTAAACCGAGGGACGAGATTGCGTGCAATACGCTAGAGTAATTTTTAGCTCGGATGCTGCCGCTACCCCTAATCGGCAAATCCTGAACGCGCAAGTTCGCCAGTGAGATGGCCAGCCCGGAACTTCACCTAGTACTTGAGCTTTGCCGATTCTCGCGGCGCAAGCGGCTTCCTGCCGTGATCCAGCTTCGCCGCCTGGCAGAATTACGTGCCGAGTACGACGAAATTGCGCGGTGTCATCCGCTCCCCAGCGACGTTAGTTATCAGCCGATAGATGCGGGAGGGGTAAGTGCGGAATGGCTGAGCGCACCGAATGCGGGCGGTGATTGCGTGATACTCTACCTGCACGGCGGCTGCTATGCGACCGGGTCGGTAGAGACTCATCGCGATCTGATGACCCGTCTGTCAATCGCGGCCTCGACGCGAGTGCTGGGACTCAATTATCGGCTCGCCCCGATGCATCCGTTCCCCGCCGCAATTGAGGACGCAACCGCAGCGTATCGATGGTTGCTCAAGATCGGAATCGACCCTGCCCGTATCGCGGTTGCGGGCGATTCCGCCGGAGCAGGTTTGGCCCTGGCGGCCATAATAACAATCCGTGATGAGGGGTTGCCCGTTCCTGGCGCGCTTGTATGTCTTTCACCATGGGTCGACCTCGCCCTCACGGGGGCCTCGATGGAAAGCAAGGCCAGTGAAGATCCCATTGTGAGTCGCGAGATGCTCCTCGGTTGGGGGAAGTTGTATCTTGGTGATCGCGATCCGCTCACGCCGCTCGCATCGCCCTTATATGCGGACCTGCGCCGCATCCCGCCGATGCTTATTCAGGTTGGATCAGCCGAGGTTCTGCTCGACGATTCGACGCGCCTGACTGAGCGGGCATTAGCCGAAGGTGTCGACGCTACGCTGGAAGTCTGGCCCGGCATGATCCACGTGTGGCAAAGCTTTGCTGCGATCCTGCCCGAGGCGCGACAGGCCATCGAACGTATCGGCAAGTTTGTCCGAACGCACCTCGAAACTTAAGCGCCCTGCAGATGACAAACGTGCGATTAACACCTTGAATCCGTTGCGGCGAGGCGCCCCAGTTCAAGGTTCCCATGGTGGGCCATTCAAAGTCAGTTGCGATCACCTACAAACAAATGCTGCGCTCCGCAACTCGTCGCGAGCATCAGGACCGGCCGCCGCATGACTATCAACTTTCAAACATCGAAAATGACGCGGGCGCGCCATTCGTTGGACGTCTTCTCAACAGTCAGTTGATGATATGTGACAGCTTTGATCTCACCTCTGGACGTGCGGCGGCTCGGGTCGAAAAATTCCCCGTGCAGGATCACGTGAAGCTTTGGGCCGTGTTCCTCCACGGCGGCGTCGCGCCAGATGAAACCGTCGGCCGCAAAAAGCTGTAGCAGTTCCGTCAGCAGGTCATGCATCAAATCGATGTCGTCGGCGGCGGTGATGTCTACGATGTGGGGCTTGGTGCCTTCGACATGCGACGGATCCACCAGGAGAGCGGCCAGCGCCAGCGCGGCGCGACGGAAGAGTTCGGAGCGCGTCGGCGCGGTGACTTCGATGCCGAAGTCGCCGGTGTGCTCAACTTCCCGATAGAGCGGCGTGTCGTCGGCGCGGGTTTTGTTCATGTTCTGGGGAGGAAAGAAACCAAGGGGGTAGGGTACACATTTCAACCCTTGATCACGGCGAGTGGTCTCAGCCTGGCGATGCGTTTGGTGACGCCCGCGGCCTCCATCACTTCGACTACCTCGGCCACGTCCTTGTAGGCTTCTGGCATTTCCTCGGCGACGCCACCCCGGCTATGCGCCCGGACGGTCACACCTAGCGCCTTCAATTCAGCGAATAGATCGCGGCCGCGCGCTACCTTCTTCGCCGCGCTTCGGCTCATCCGCCGTCCCGCGCCATGGCACGAAGAGCCGAACGTCTCGCGCATCGCCGCTTCGAGCCCGATCAATACGAACGAGTAACGGCCCATGTCACCCGGGATGAGCACCGGCTGGCCGAAGGGGCGCAATGCTTCCGGCAGGGCAGGATTGCCGGGACCATACGCGCGCGTTGCGCCCTTGCGATGGACGCAGACCCGGCGCTTGCGGCCGTCGAGGTCATGCTGCTCGAATTTGGCGATGTTGTGGCAGACGTCGTACACCAGGGCGAAGCCCAGCTCTCGCGGCGTAATCGCGAGCGCTTCGAGAAAAGCCTGTTGCGCCAAATGCATCATCAACTGCCGATTGCACCAGGCGAAATTCGCCGCCGCCGCCATCGCGGCCAGGTACGCCTTCCCTTCCGGCGAGTTAATCGGAACGGCCGCCAGTTGGCGATCGGGCACTTTTAGATCGTAACGTCCCACAGCACTGACGATGAGCTTTAGGTAATCGTCGCAAGTCTGATGGCCCAGACCACGCGAGCCCGAATGGATCAGCACGGTGACATGGCCGGGATGGAGGCCCAATGCGCTGGCGAGCCTCGCGTCATAAATATGGTCAATCCGGCTGACTTCGAGAAAATGATTGCCGGAGCCAAGCGTGCCGAGTTGCTTGGAGCCGCGCTTGTACGCTCGTTCGCTGATGCGCTCAGGGTCCGCGCCGGCGAGCCTTCCGCCTTCTTCGGTGTGTTCAAGGTCCTGCTGCGTCGCGTAACCATTGTGCAGTGCCCATTCCGCACCTTCGTACGCCACCAGCTTGATTTGCTGGCTGGATAATCCTGGGATGGCGCCCTCGGAGCCTAATCCGGCCGGTATTTTCGAAAATAGCGCATCGGCGAGCCGCTCAATCCGTGGTTCGACGAAATCGGACTGCAATCCGGTTCGCGCCAGCCGTACTCCGCAATTGATGTCGTAGCCCACGCCACCCGGCGAGATGACACCATGTTCTGCGTCGACGGCGGCGACCCCGCCGATTGGGAAACCGTAACCCAAATGAATATCAGGCATCGCCAGCGAGTAACCGACGATGCCCGGCAGGCAGGCGACATTGGCGACTTGCGTCAGGCATGGATCGCTGCGCATTTCGTCCATCATCCGGGCGCTGGCATAGATGCGGCCCGGCACGCGCATCGCGCCGCTTTGGGGAATTTCCCAGAGGCAATCGCTGCGTCTGATGAGTTGCATGGTTGAAGCAGAATCTACCCGCAGGACGGAAAAAAGGAGCAAATCGTGTTGCTCCTTTCATTTTTGTGTGGGCGATGATCGGTCGCAACCAGCGCAAATAGTTGCGCGGTCAGCCAATTATAATCTCCGGTTCGAGACGCACCGGCGTCGACAGCGAGGCCGTAACCAGGCAGGCTTGTTCGCTTTTTTCCATTATCCGCATCGCCCGGTCTCGCTCATTGCTCGCCGTGAGCCGCAGTGTCGGACGAAGAACAATTGCGCTGAAACGGGTGACACCCTCTTTTCGGTCGACGATACCCTCGCCCGAAAGCTCCAGCGACGTGTATGCCAGCTTGGAATTGCGCGCGATCGTCTGAAACGTGAATAGAAAGCAACTCTCCACCGCGGCCAGCAGCAGGTGTTCCGGACTCCAGGCGTCGCCGGGCCCGTCGAAATCCGCAGGCGGAGCGGTTTGCAGTTCGGGTAATCCCGCGTCTGAGAGCACTGCGTGAGCCCCGGCTCCACCGGCCAGATGCACGCGATAAATGTGAGGTAATGGTTTCATAACCAATTGACAGCGCCCCAGCGCGCCCTCACGCTCGCGCGCCGGCGCTGAGCCACAACTGTTTAAGGTCGGTCGGTAATTGGCTCATCACGTGCCACGCTTCCCCTTCGGTTCCCGTGGAACTGCCGAGAGCTTCCTGGAGAACGGCGAAAACCGTTGCGACTGCGACCTCGGCTTCGTTTACGTCGTCCACTCCAGCCATCCGTGCAACCTCACGCAGGAATTGACCCTCGTGCAGGCGCCTTACCTTGCGATCCGGCCGGTCGAACGACATCCACAACATTTTCAGCGACATCGGAAGCTGTGCTGCTGCATCCGAAGCTTCCTTGGGAGTGAGGCGGTCGCGTAATTCCTGGAAGACGGCAAAGATCAGGGTCTCGGCGCGACGCTCGTCGCAATCAGCCCGCTCGGCCACTTGTCTAACGAAAGAGCGCTCGTTCATTGAGGTCCATCTCCTTCAGCTTCTGCCACCCTCACGAGCATCGGACGTGCCATTCGACCTTCTCGATATCGGGTAGCAAGCGGCGGCCGCGAGAATCGCAATATGATACACAAAGCGGCACTTGATGTGACCGTTGGTCACAGCAGCTGTTGCGTTCGGCATCAGGTTCTTGGAGAGTTCTCTCTCCGATAACCGAGGGCCGATTCTCGAGTGTGGCGCGGTTATTGCGCCTGCACTCAGTGCTGCCAGCCGCGAGGTTCGTTATGGCCAAGATTTTCGACAAGATTTTATGTCCGGTGGCATTCGACCGTAATTCGCCGGCAGCCATCAGATTCGCTTGCGAGTTGTGCGAACCGGAGACCACAACGCTCTATCTTCTTCATGTCGTTTCAGCCCCGACCATCGAGGCGGTCGTCGTTCTCGAACCTCATCCCATCCTGACCGAAGCGATCGCCGGCCGCGAATTGGAAAAGATCGCACAGGAGCATCTCCCCTCCAACTTTCCTTATCGCGTCGTATTGAGAAGCGGTGACCCGGCCAGCCTGATCGTGGCGGTAGCCGAAGAACTGCCCGCCGACCTCATCGTCATGCCGACCCATGGAAATCGCGGTGTGATGGGCATGATTATCGGCAGCGTTGCCGAACGCGTGGTGCGCGAGGCCAAGCGGCCGGTGCTCACAATCCAGCCCGGGGGTCGCGTCTCGGTCACTGCGAGTTCAGAGCCGGTTACGGTACCGATCAGAGTGAGGAGCGCGTAGATGATTGTCGCCGATCTGATGACGTCCAAGCCGATAACAGTGAAACCCTCCGATTCTTTGCAGGCCGCGCAAGAGACCATGGAAGCGGGCCGCTTCCGGCAAGTGCCGGTGGTTGAGAACGGGAACCTCCTCGGTATCCTCACCGACCGTGACCTGCGCCGGCACGTCGGGCAGTTGAATCACACTCGAGTCGACGCGGTGATGAGCACGCATCCGTTTTCGGCGCAACCCTCAACCCCGGTCGAGCATGCTGTTCACCTGTTGGTGACGAACAAGGTCGGCAGTCTCCCGGTAGTCGACAATGGCAAACTGGTCGGCATCATAACCGCTACCGACATGCTTCATGCGCTGGAAGCGATTTTAGGCAGTAGTGACGACGGAAGCGTTCGTATCGACCTGGATGTGGCCGGTTCGGGAGAGATTACCGCCGCCATCAGCCTGATACGCTCGATTTGCCCGGTGCTGGCAATTGGCACGTACAACCCGAGAGCGACAGACAGTGAGGTTTTATATCTACGGGTCCCAGCGGCCGGTGCACAGCGCGGAGCCGACACACTGCGGCAGTACGGCTTCAAGGTCGTGGCAGTCCATCAGGAAAGTACGGTTCGCCGTGAGAGTGTGGCCCGTTAGGAAAGAGCGGTCCGCCACTGGCAGTTGATAATCGAAGTGGAGGCAGGCGACGGCCGAAACCGCGAGTCCTGTGAGCTTTCGAAAACCGGAATAAGGAAAGGAGTTGTGGCTGACGACCGGACGCTGCGCGAACTTACTCTTCGTCTTCGCTGCTCTCGCCCGGCGATTCTAACTGATACTTGTTGATCTTGGCATACAGCTTCTTGCGCGAGATCTTGAGCATCGCGGCCGCATGCACCTTGTTCCAATCGCAGGCCTGGAGCGCGCGCAGAATGAGGTCACGTTCCACGTCGGCGAATGTCTTGACCGCGATTGACGGTTGCACTTTCACCGGCGCCGGTGGCGCCGGCATTTCAATCCGGCTAATCGATGGTGGCAGATCCTGCAATCTGATCAGCGCTTCGGTGCCAAAGGTCATCGCGCTTTCGACGGCATTGGCCAGTTCGCGCACATTCCCGGGCCATCGGTGACGGGACATCGCGTCGAGCGCCAGGCGCTCAACGCCTTCGGTGAGGATAGTTCGGCCGAGGCGTTCATTGAGCAGATCGATGAAATAATCTACCAGCAGTGGCACATCATCCAGGCGTTCGCGCAAGGGCGGCACCCGCAGGACGTTAGTCTGGAGCCGATAGTACAAATCCTCTCGCAGAACGTGAGTTCTCACGGCCTCTTCCGGATCGCGATTGGTGGAAGCCACGAGCCGCACGTCGACCGCCACTTCGCGCGTGGAGCCGACCGGGCGGACAGCGCGCTCCTGGAGCGCACGCAGGAGTTTCGACTGCGTTTCGGCGCCCATCTCGGTGATTTCGTCAAGAAACAACGTGCCACCATCGGCGGCGCGGAAGAGGCCCGTATATTCGGTATTCGCCCCGCTAAAGGCGCCCTTCCGATAGCCGAAGAGTTCGCTTTCGATCAGGTCTTTAGGAATGGCGGCGCAGTTGAAGGCAACGAACTGCGCCTCGCTCCGCGCTCCCACGTCATGGAGCGCCCGTGCCACCAATTCTTTGCCGGTGCCGCTTTCGCCGATGATCAGTGCGGTGCCGCGAGTCTTGCCCACCGCGTCAATCCGCCGGTAAAGCTCGCGCATTGGTGATGAAGCGCCAACAATCCCGTGAAACCGGTTGCGCTCTTCGTGCGGCAAACGTGCGGCTTCCCGTTCGAGTTCCTTGATCCGGCTACCGCTGGCAGCCGACAGCACCCGGAAATACGCATCGACCAGCAGGATGATGCGGATATGACTGAGCTTGTCGAATTTAGCGTAGGTCTCCAGCGTCAGCGCGTGATCGTTCGGGAACACCCTTTGCGCCGCTTCTTCGAACAAATGGAGTGAGGCGATGATCTCCTGAAGAGGCACGCCTCGTTCGGCTATGAATTCGCCGAGTCTGCGCACATCCTCGGCGTAGCGGTCCATATTTTTTTCCAGGAGGTCGCTCTTATTGCGAAAGAGCGCCGGTTCGAAAATGCGTCTGAACTCAGCTTCCGATAACGCGCGCGCATCGCCGAAATGCAAAGCATAAAGCTGATACCAGATGGCGACCACCTCGGCCCGGCGGTCACGGATCGCCGTCAAAAGCGGCGCCATCTCGTCGAGGTCTTCATCCCACAAGAGATGAAAATGACGAGGTTGGCCGGCGCGTTCGCGTAAGGCCTCATCAGCCGCAATTTTCGGTCCGTCGATACCTGCCATTCCTTGAACGCTGCACAAACCGCAGAAGTGGTTTCGCTCAATGTACCATGGGTGACAGCACCGCGAAAGGATAGGGGGCGGCGCGGCCTGGTGGAGGCCAGATTCAAGGCTGTGCGGCAGCAGCAGCGACACGCTCCGCCAATTGAAACCATCCGCTCGCGTAATTGCGCGCGAGCATCCGCCGTTCGCGAGGCATTTCGGTTTGAAAGCTCGTCAGCATCTCCTGCTGGCCACGCCGCAGTGCCCGATAGCATTTGTAGAACGGTATCAAGCTGGCGAGTTCCGCATCATTGCTGGCCGCGATGTACGCTTGCACGAGCGCATCGGCCAGGTCATTCCGCCCGGCCATTTCCAGGTCGAGCATCACAGAGGACAGCTCGGAGGCGACGTCGCAATAACGTAGCCCCTCGCTGTATTCGACACAGCCGATTATCTCAGGGGCGTGCGCCACCAGGCACACCAAATCCGCTCGCAAATCACCATGACCATCGCGCACGCACCCACGGCGGGCACGATTGTCGAGCAATGATTGATGCGTTATCGCAAAGCCCCGCAAGTACCTGGCGGCGGTTGCCAATCGATTGCGCATCACGGTATCCGCAATCAGCGCCTCGGCTTCGGCTATAGTGGCCGCCATCAGCTGCGAGAGAGCTGCAGCAGAGCCCCAGACTTTGGACTTCGCAATAGAGCAATTGAGGTGAAACGCAGCAAGCTTCCCGGCCAGTTGCTGAATACCGTCGAAACCGAGCGTCTGGCTGGCCAGCATCTCTGTTAGCATTCGCTCGCGCGGCAGCCGATGCATGACGACGGCAAACTCGCGCACGCGGGGCTCGCTAGGCGACGCGTTCGGGACCAATACGTACTCGTCAGAGCGCGCCCTGATTCCGGCGACGCCAACATAGACGCCGGCTGCCAGGCGCCGGTTCAGCAGAACATCGTCCTGGCAAAGGCGATACCGTTTGGCGGGCGTCCGCGCGTCGATATAGCTAAAATTTACTGGTTTTTTAACTTTATAGACAAAATCGCCGGCGAAGAACAGCCACGACGTCAGGGTTTGCACCGCGTCCACGCTGTGGCACGAATTGGGATAGAACGTGGGTTCCATCATTGTCTCAAGCAGTCGCGGGTCAACTTGCGCTGGTGAGGCTTCCGTTGAGATTGACTTGCGGACCACGTCGGATTCCAGTTCGACCTCTGGGACCCATCTATTCATGGAGAAATGTCAGAACGGGTTGAGATTCGCTGGTGCACAGAGATGAGAATAGCGATTCACGTGCCAGCCCTTACGGCAGCATCCAGCGCATCGAAGTGGACGGGTTTTGAGGAAATGGGCCCGAAGGAGCCATGAGATTTTGAAACAAGTGAGCCCAACGGACTCAGGGCTGCAGCAGACCGATATAGCGAGGGGACAGACCCTGCCGCACGTCGGCAGGCGAATCTTCCTGCCAATAACGAGCGCGAGTCTGCACGCAAAGGCGGGCTTTTATTCCGGGGAGAAGACCATATTGTCGATAAGCCGGGTGGTACCGAGTCGCGCCGCAATCGCCACCACCACTGGACGCTCGATCAGCTCGACCTTTTCGAGGGTCCGGGCGTCCACCGCTTCGACGTATTCGACCCTGACTTCCGGAACCTGCTCCAGCAAACGGCGGGCAGCATGCATCAATTCCTGCGGGTCACGGGCACCCGCTTTGAAGACCGCCCCGGCCGCTTGCAGTGCGCCGCTAAGCGCAAGGGCCTTCTTCCGCTCCTCGGGACCGAGGTAAGCATTGCGTGAACTCATGGCGAGGCCGTCGGGTTCACGCACGGTCGCCACCGGCACGATTTCGATATCGAAGTTGAGGTCGCGCACCATCCGTTCGATCGCTCGCAACTGCTGATAATCTTTCTCGCCAAACAGGGCGATGTGCGGTTTCACGATATTGAACAGCTTCGCCACCACCGTCGTAACGCCGCGAAAATGGCCTGGGCGTCCTGCGCCGCAAAGACCCCGGGTCATCTCCGTCACTTCGACCCAGGTCTGCGAACCTTGCGGGTACATCACGTCAGGCTCGGGCGCGAACAGGACATCGACCGGCACCTCGCGCATTAATGCGCAATCGCCTTCGAAATTGCGCGGATAACGCGAGAGGTCTTCGTTGGGTCCGAACTGGGTGGGATTGACGAATAGTGAACTGGCCAACAGTGAGGCCCGCCTGCGTCCTTCACGCATCAAGCTCAGATGGCCTTCGTGCAGGAAGCCCATCGTCGGCACGAAAGCGATCGTCGCGCCACGGCGGCGCGCAGCTTCGGACCAACGCTGCATATCAGCGGGTAAGGCAATGATTTCCACGGCGGTTACCAATGCGTTTCTACCGCACCGTTGCGCGGCAGTCGTGCTGTTAGCGAGCGGCGGCTCATAACGGAATCACGTTCCCGAGGCATCAGGCTACTTTGTTTCCATAGCAATGCTTTAGCGCTGGAAAGCTGCGCTCGCGCACTTCACGGATATAGCTGGCGGTAGCGGCCGCGGCCTCCTGCCACAACCTGGCGTAAGGTTTGGCAAACCGCGGCACAAACGCCTCGCTCAAGCCCAAGACGTCGTGCATGACCAAGACCTGCCCGTCGCACGATGCGCCGGCTCCAATCCCGATCGTGGGAATAGTGAGTTTGCCGGTGATCTCGGCCGCGAGATCGGCGGGAATGCCTTCGAGCACGATTGAGAACGCGCCTGCCTGCTCGACCGCCGCCGCGTCGTCAAGCAGGCGTTCGCGGCACCCGGCGGCGCGGCCGGTTTGGCGGCCCTGCACCCGATGGCCGCCCATCCGGTGAATCGATTGAGGCGTGAGTCCGATATGACCCATCACCGGTATATCGACGTCGACCAAACGGCGGATAGTCTCGGCCATGGTCGTGCCGCCCTCAAGCTTGACGGCCTCGGCCCCTTCCTTGATGAGACGGCCGGCGTTACGCAGCGCCTGCTCCGGGCTGACCTGATATGAGAGAAACGGCAGATCGGCAACGACCAGGGCGCGCCGGCGCGCCCGCACCACCATCCTCAGATGGTATAGTACGTCGCTCAGCGTTACCGGCAGCGTGCTGTCAGCCCCCTGGACAACCATTCCAAGACTATCGCCGACCAGCAGAACATCGATTCCGGCCTGGTCGAAAATTCGCGCGAACGGATAATCGTAAGCCGTTAACATCGCGATCGGCGTTCCAGCCGTCTTCATCCGTGGCAGGTCAGTTACGCGGACCTTTTCCTGTGCCATACTTACCGTCCATCCTGACTATTGCTTCGCTTGCGCTTCCGGCGCGCAGACTCTTCTTGAATTGCGCGCCTCGCAGACTCCTTTGCTCGTGTCGCTTCGCTAGTGTGCTCGGCTCGCTCCGCCTGGTGTTTCGGACCAAAAAAATACGGAGTCGCCTAAACCGGCAACCCCGCACATTTCGCGAGCCACAGGGCGCTCAAGTCTCGTTCGGGGTCCCGGTCCTTGATAAGGATCCAGGCACGAGCCCAAGCCAATCCACACAGTCGCGCCCTTAGCGGCGCCTTGCTTCAGATTCTGTCGTCGGGAATTTAACCACGACCGAGAAAGATTTTTACCGCGAATAACCAAAATAGTAAAGGCGGGAGAGCACATGCGATTTGCCTGCACAAGCGGCGGGCGTGCTGACCGTTTGTGCTATAGTGCAGCGGCGAGCGACCCATTTCCTCGCAGGCTTTGAAACGGAATTCCGGTTGACCTGGATTCCGGCGACACTCGCTCGTTCGCCTGAGGCCTTAAAAGGCAATGCAGTGTTCGAATTGCGGGAGTGAAAACCCGGCGAGTAAGAAGTTCTGTGAAGATTGCGGCGCCACACTCGAGGACCGTTGCCCCAATTGCGGCGCCATAACCACGGCCGGCAAGCGCTTCTGTGGCGAATGTGGCGCCGGATTAGCCGAGACCGCCGCCACAAAGCCGGCAGAAGCAAGGCCTTTTGCGGTCTCGGGCGGTGGTGAACGGCGTCATCTGACGGTGCTGTTCTGTGATCTCGTTGGCTCAACCGAAATCGCCGCTCAGCTCGACCCGGAAGAGTGGCGCGAGGTGGTGGCCGGCTACCATCGCGCCGCAGCCGAGGCGATTTCCCGATTCGGCGGGAACGTCGCTAAATATCTCGGCGATGGCGTGATGGCCTATTTCGGCTGGCCTGAGGCCCACGATAATGACGGCGAACGCGCGGTGCGGGCCGGCTTAGCGATTCTCGAAGCCATTGTCACACTCAACCATGGTTCGACCTATCCAAAGCTCGCGGCGCGCGTTGGCATCGATTCAGGTGCGGTAGTGGTCGGTGCGGGTGCGGACAAGGACGCCGACATATTCGGCGAGACCCCAAACATTGCGGCACGGCTACAGGCGACTGCCGCCCCGGGCACGGTGCTGATAACGGCGGCCACGCATCGCTTAGTATCGGGACTGTTCGTTGTCGATCATCTGGGGACTCGAGCGCTAAAGGGAGTTGCGTCTCCGCCCGAAGTTTTCCAGCTAGTACGTCCAACCGGCGTCCGCGGGCGGCTACAGGCGGCGCGTGGACTGACGCCATTTGTTGGGCGCGAGGAGGAATTACAGCTTCTGGTCAATCGCTGGGAGCGAACGCGTGAAGGGGACGGCCAAGTCGCCCTGATAATAGGCGAGCCAGGAATTGGCAAATCGCGTCTGGTGGCGGAATTCCACAATCGCATTCGCGATGCGCGACATATCTGGATGGAAAGTGCAGGTGAACAATTCTTTGAGAACACACCGTTTCACGCGATTATCGAAATGTTCTCACAGTGGCTCGAATTACAGGGAGGTGCGAACGCTCAAGAGCAATTCGAACGCTTGGAACGGGCGGTTGCGTCGGCTGGACTAAGGGTGGCCGAAATTGCGCCACTGATTATCGATCTGCTGCAATTACCGGCGGGTGAGCGATATCCCGCACCAACCTTGACGGCTGAAGAAAAGCGGCGCCGACTGCTCGCGGCGCTGAGCGGATGGATATTGGGTGCCGCCAGGCTTCAGCCGCTGGTGTTGGTGAGCGAAGATCTTCATTGGCTCGACCCATCGAGTCTCGAACTACTGGAACTTCTCGCCGAGCAAGGTGCATCGGTGCCGTTAATGCTTCTTTACACGGCACGTCCTGAGTTTCGTGCGCCATGGCCGATGCGCACGCATCATAGCCAAATCGCCCTGAACCGTCTGAGCTCGCGCGACGTCCGAAAGATGGTAGCCGGAGTGGCGGCTCGTACCGCCCTCGCTAACGAAAGGGTAGAGGCGGTTGTCGAACGCACGGGCGGAGTGCCCTTGTTCGTCGAGGAACTGACTCGGGCAGTGTTGGAGGGTGGCAATCAGCAAATTGCCGGCCGGGAGATTCCGGCAACGCTCCACGACTCGCTGATGGCCCGCTTGGATCGTTTGGGACCTGCCAAAGAGGCACTCCAGATTGGCGCGGTTATCGGCAGCGAGTTTTCCTATCGACTGCTACATGCGGTTCATCGGATAAGCGACAAGGACCTACAAAACGTCATCCAGAGTGCCACTGATGCAGAATTGGTATACGTACGCGGCATGCCTCCGGACGCCACTTATCAATTCAAGCATGCTCTTATCCGAGATGCCGCTTATGCAGCACTGCTCCGGAGTCGGCGCAAAGAACTTCATTCGCGGATCGCCGAAGTATTGAGCCAGCATTTTCCAGAGAAAGTCACATTAACGCCCGAGCTTCTAGCACATCACTACACCGAGGCTGGTCTTATCGAGCAGGCGATTCCTTCTTGTCAACGAGCAGGGCAAACTGCAATCGAGCGCTCGGCCAACACGGAAGCTATCAGTCATCTCACAAGGGGGCTGGAACTTCTGAAATTCCTGCCGGAAGGGCCGCAGCGTATTCAGCAAGAACTTACGTTGCTAATTATCCTTGGCCCAGCATTCATCGCTGCCAAGGGATATGCAGCGCCCGAAGTGGAACAGACCTTCGCGCGAGCGCGGGAGCTCTGTAGGTCCGTGGGCGATGCGGTGCAACTCTTCTCGGCACTATATGGACTGTGGTGGTTTCACTTTGCATCAGCGAAGCTACAGACCGCACGAGACCAGGCCGAAGAGCTACTTGAATTTGCTGAACAGCAGGCCGATCCGGTTCTGCTTGTGACGGCTCACCGAGCTTTAGAGTACACCTTGTACGACCAGGAAGAGTTTGCTCGGGCTTGTGCGCAATTCGAGAACGCGATGGCGATTTATACCACAGAGTTACACTCCAAAGCGGCTCGGTATGGAGGGACTGATCCCGGCGTAGGGTGCTTGTGCTTTGATGCTATGGCGTTGTGGTATAGGGGCTATCCAGATCGAGCCTTGGAGCGGATCAACGAAGCAATTCGCTTGGCTCAGCAACTGTCTCATCCTCTCAGCTCGAGTGCGAGTCTGAATTTTGCGGTGCGAATTGGGCAATTTCGTCGCGAACCGTCTATGGCCCGCGCTCGGGCTGAGGAAAGCATTCTTTCTTCGAGAGAGCTGGGGTTTACCTACTGGTTGGCTGAAGCGACCATTCTCAAAGGCTGGACACTGACTGAAGACGGGCAAGGGGAAGAAGGTCCCATCCAGATGCGACAGGGATTGGACGCGTACGCGGCTACAGGGGCGAGACGCTGGCGACTTTATTATCTTGCGCTAATGGCCGAAGCACACGGCAAAGTGGGACGAGTCGAAGATGGCTTAGCGGAGCTGGACGAGGCATTGGACCTCGTGCAGAGCGCCAGCGAGCATGAACATGAAGCGGAACTCCATCGACTGAGAGGGGAGCTGTTGCTGAAAAGCTGTCACACTGGAGGTCCCGATTCCGCAGTCCAGGAGAAAGCCAAACAGTGCTTTCAAGACGCAATCGACATCGCGCGTAGACAGCAGGCGAAATCGCTTGAACTGCGAGCCGTGATGAGCATGGGGCGCTTGTTGCGGCAACCGGGGAGGAACGAAGAACCGCGTATGATGCTCTCGACAATCTACGGTTGGTTCACCGAAGGGTTCGACACCGCTGACCTAAAGGAAGCGAAAGCATTGCTCGATGAATCTTAGACTTCAGGCATTGGCCCCGGCTTCCAGCCGACAGTCGCGGGACGGCGTTTATGGTAAAGGATTGGTCGCCATCCTGAGCTGCAAAACCCGGGGGCATCAATCGAGATAGGAGGATAATATGCGTGCACTCACTGGCCGCTGTCTTTGCGGCCAAGTCCAGTATGCTGCGAATGCGGATCCCGCCATCATTGCGGTATGCCATTGTAAGAACTGCCAGAAGCAGACGGGAACAGCTTTCTCGGTCATCGTGGGAATTCCGAAATCGACCCTCTCAATTCACGGGAAGCTTAAAAGATTCCACGACACAGGCGATAGCGGTCGATCGGTTGAACGAAGCTTTTGTCCGGAGTGTGGTTCTCCAATCATCACCGACGTTGACATAATGCCCGAGCTCACATTTATCAAAGCAGGTACCCTGGATGATACTAGTGTTGTGTCTCGTAAATAAGTGCCGCATTTCGAATGCTGCGTTTGATATCGGCGGCGGACTTGGTCCAGCGAAAGGGTTGGGCGTTGTCGTTCCAATGACTGAGCCAGTTC
>Ga0306920_100005149_pt1 | contig 16856 bp, 15 predicted proteins | sample flu12Cox44000170_FD_204666 | JGI IMG/M metagenome (GOLD analysis project Ga0306920, IMG submission 204666) | Lab enrichment of tropical soil microbial communities from Luquillo Experimental Forest, Puerto Rico - flux4day.12C.oxic.44.000.170 (v2)... | ecosystem: Environmental > Terrestrial >... | reverse complement strand
AGTCCCTCCTCACCCCGGAACTGAACCAATGAGCACCACGGCGGTAACGGAACGGCCCGCGCCGAGAATGCCAGGCGGCGGTGTGCCTGCCCGCCGGGCGGTCATCCGGTGGGCGATAAGGCTGCTGCGCCGCGAGTGGCGACAGCAGCTGCTGATCCTCGCGCTGATCACAGTCGCGGTCGGCGCCACCGTCGTCGCCGCGGCGGTGGCGGCCGACACCCCGGCCCCGGTAGCCGGCGTGCTCGGCACCGCACAGGATTCCGCCTCGGTCTCCGGCACACCCGCGAGGATCAACGCGGAGATCAGGGATCTGGAAAGCCGCTACGGCAGGGTCGACGTGATCGAGAACCAGAGCGTCCCCGTTCCCGGCACCCAGAACACGTTCGACCTGCGGGCGCAGGACCCGCACGGGCCGTTCGGCGGACCGCTGCTGAGCCTGGTCAGCGGCCAGTACCCGGCAAACCCGAACCAGATCGCGGTGACCAGCGGAGTCGCGGCCGACTTCAGCCTCAGCATCGGGAGCAACTGGACCGTCGGCGGCGTCACCCGCAAGGTCGTCGGCATCGTCGAGAACCCGCAGAGCCTGCTCGACGAGTTCGCCCTGGTCATCTCCGGCCAGGTCACCAGCCCCGACAACGTCACGGTGCTGTTCGACGCACCGGGCGTGAGCGCGTCAAGACTCAGCGCCGGCGGCGTGAGCGTGACCACCGCCCAGACGGTGGCGAACACCAACACCATCAACCCCGAGACGATCTCGATCGCGGCCGCTGTCCTCGGCATGCTGCTGATCGCGCTGGTCGGCATCGGCGGCTTCACGGTCCTCGCGCAGCGCAGGCTGAGGGCGATCGGCATGCTCGCCGCCCAGGGCGCTACGCAGCGGAACATCCGTCTCGTGGTACGCGCCAACGGCGCCGCCACCGGCGTAGTCGGCGCGGTGGCCGGGTTCGTACTGGGCTTCCTGGCCTGGCTCGCCTACCGCCCGCAAGCGGAGAACAGCGCGCATCACGTCATGGGCGCGTTCCAGCTGCCGTGGACGGTCATCGGCATCTCCATGGCCCTCGCGGTCATCGCGACCTATTTCGCGGCCTCCCGGCCCGCCAAGGCCATCGCCAGGGTGCCGATCGCGGCCGCGCTCGCCGGTCGCCCGCCCGCCCCTAAGAAGACCCGCCACCTGGCGATCCCGGTCGGCCTGTGCTTCCTGGTCGGCGCATTCCTCCTGCTCGGCGCGGCCGGAGCCAGCGGCAGCGGCAACGGCGGAAACCAAGCCATGCTGGAGCTCGTCGTCGGCTTCGTCGCGCTTGCCGTCGCCATCGTGCTGCTCGCACCGGCCTGTCTCTCGGTGGTCGCCGCCGCGGGTACACGGAGCCCGATCGCGATAAGGCTCGCGCTGCGAGATCTGGCCCGGTACCGGGCACGGTCCGGCCCCGCGCTGGCGGCGATCAGCCTCAGCACCCTGATTGCGGTTATCATCTGCGTGGCCAGCGCCGCCAGGTTCGGCAACGTCCTCGACTACGCCGGCCCCAACCTCACCTCCAGCCAGTTCATCGTGTACGCTCCGTGCCCGGGCAACTGCAGCGGGCCGAACGGGCCGGTCCCCCCCGGGGTGAGCATGGCGCAAGCGCAGAAGGTCGCGCAGGAAATCGCGGCCGACCTGGGCACGACCAACATGGTCACGCTGGAGTCGACCAGCGCGGGCCTGACCCATGCGGCTCCCGGGCGCTCCTGGTCGGGCCCGATCTACGTGGCCACACCACAGTTGCTCAAGGCGTTCGGCATCAGCCAGAGCGAGGTCAACCCGGACGCCGACATCCTCACGATGCGGCCCGGCCTGTCCACGACGAGCCTGATGCAGCTCACCTACGGCAACAGCGGCGGCGGCCACGGACCCGGCGGCGGGAACGGCGGGAACAACCAGTGGCCCTGCCCGCCGGGCTCCTGCATCGCCAACCCGCCGATCCAGGAGATGAGCCAGCTCCCGTCCGGCACGTCCGCGCCGAACACGGTGGTCACCGAGCACGCCGTCGCCACACTGCACCTGCAGAGCTCGATCCAAACCACCGGCTGGCTCATCACGGTGCCGAACGGCCTCACCCCCGCCCAGATCACCACCGCCCAGCATCTCGCGGCGGGAGCGTCCGGGATGAGCGTCGAAACCCGCAACAGCGTCCCGTCGCTGGCGCAGATCATCGACGCGGCCACGCTGTTCGGGATCGTGCTCGCGCTCGGCATCCTCGGCATGAGCGTCGGCCTGGTCCGTAGCGAGGCCGCCCGCGACCTGCGCACCCTGACCGCTACCGGGGCGAGCAGCACCACCCGCCGCACCATCACGGCGACGACCGCAGGGGCGCTCGCGTTCACCGGCGCCGTGGTCGGGATCATCGGCGGCTACCTCGCGGCGATCGGCTTCTTCCGCAGCAATTCCCTCGACGGCCTGTCGTCGCTGACCAGCATCCCGGTGACCAACCTGCTGGTCATCCTGGTGGGCATGCCGGTCGGCGCGACGGTCCTCGGCTGGCTGCTGGCCGGCCGCGACCCAGCCGGCATCGCCCGCCAGCCGCTCGAATAACGCCGGACACAACCCGCTGTCCTTGACGTGCCTGCCGCCGCTCTTCCCGCCCGAGGATAGGCCGCCACCAGCTGATGCGCGCCGGCGCGGGCCTCCTCTTGACGAATCATATGAACGTTCGTTTAATTTCTCTCATGGGGCGCATCGCCGGCGTCACCGCGGCCGAGACACGTGAGCGGCTACTGCGGGCGGCCGCGGACATGTTCGCCGAGCGCGGGTATGACGGTACGCGGGTGGCCGACATCGCCGCTGCCGCAGGCCTGAGCAACGGCGCGCTGTACGCGCACTTCGCTTCCAAGGCCGAGCTGCTCGTGGGCGCGCTGCGCGCACACGGGCGGCGGCTGCTCGCCGACCTGTTCGCCACCGATCCCAGCCGGTCGGTGACGGACCTGCTGCTCGTCGCCGGGCGGCGGCTGCCCCGCCGACGCGACCCCAGCGGTTACCTCATCGTGGAGGCGCTGGTCGCGGCCCGACGCGACCAGGACGTCGCCCGGCCGATGCGCGACTACATGGGCGAGCGGGCCGACTGGATGGCCAGCCTGATGCGCGTCGCCCAGGCCGACGGCGGGCTCGACCCGGTGCTGTCGCCGGACGCGCTCGCGCACTTCTGCCTGCTGCTCGCGATGGGCAGCGCTCTCATCACGCCGGACCTGCACGCGGTCGGCGAAACGGAGTGGGCCGACTTGCTGACCCGGCTGGTCGCCGCCCTCGCCCCGGCCGACCCCCCAACACAACCAGGAGCAACACAGTGAAGGTGCAGATCGACCACGAGCGCTGCCAGGGGCACGGCCGCTGCTACGACCTGGCCCCCGGCCTGTTCGGCGACGACGACGAGGGCTACGGGATGGTCCTCGGCGACGGCACTGTGACGCCTGGCCAGGAGCACAACGCGCGCCTGGCCGTACTCAACTGCCCCGAACGCGCGATCGAACTGCTCGAGGAGGCGTGACATGGCCGTCGATGACCGGTTCAGCGAGGAATACCAGCGCTCCCGCGACGGCGACGCGCCGGTCGGGGTGCGTAATGAGATCATCACCGGCCCAGTGTCGGACTGGGCGACCGACTTCTCGCACCTCGAGCCGGAGTGGGCCGCTGACCCCTACCGGATCCAGGACGACCTGCGGCAGCGCTGCCCGATCGCGCACACCGCGCGGTTCGGCGGCGCATGGCTGCCCACCCGGTACGAGGACGTCGCAGCGATCGCCTATGACACCGAGCGCTTCTCCTCCCGGTCGATCATCCTGAGCAACTTCCGGCCGCCCCGCGAGCTGGCGCCCATCGGCGGCTCGCCGCCGATCTCCTCCGACCCGCCGTTCCACCACGACGCACGCAAGCTGCTGCTCCCCGCGTTCACCAAGAGCCAGATCGCCAAGCAGGAGCCCGGGACGAGGAGGTTCTGCCACTCGCTCATCGACGCGTTCGGGGAGCGGGACGTCGTGGACGCCGCGACCGACTACGCCCAGCACATCCCGATGCGGGTCATCGCCGACATGCTCGGCTTCCCTCCCGAGGACGGCCCGCAGTTCCGCGAGTTCGTCGAGGACCTGCTCGAGGGCATCAACCTGCCGCCCGATGAGCGCATCGAGCGGGTGTCGCGGTTGTTCGACTACCTGCTCGCGCAGGTTCACGAACACCTCGACCACCCGCGCGAGGACCTCACGAGCTACCTCATCAACGCAGAGCTGTACGGCCGCAAGCTCGAACCGTCCCACGTGGTCGGCGCGATGGCCCTGCTGCTCATCGCCGGGATCGATACCTCCTGGAGCGCGATCGGCGCATCGCTGTGGCATCTGGCGAAGACCCAGGCCGACCGCCGGCGGCTCATCGCCGAACCCAGGCTGCTACCGACCGCGATCGAGGAGTTCCTCCGCGCTTATGCGCCGGTCACCATGGCGCGCCTGGTGAAGGAGGACATGAACTGGCACGGCGTCGACATGAGTGCCGATGACTGGGTCCTGCTGTCCTTCCCGGCGGCCAACCGCGACCCGGCCCAATTCGACCAGGCCGATGAGGTCGTCATCGACCGTGAGGTCAACCGGCATGCCGCGTTCGGCCTCGGCATCCACCGCTGCCTGGGCTCGCACCTGGCACGCATGGAACTACGGGTCGCGCTCGAGGTCTGGCTCGAGCGGATCCCAGAATTCAGCCTGGCCGACCCGTCGGCCGTGACCTGGGCCGCCGGCCAGATCCGCGGACCGCGCGCGCTCCCCCTCCGCATCCGCTGACGGCCGACAGGTAACCGCGGCAGGACAACTCCGCTCACGATTGATCTAGGCCGCCCAGCCTCAGCGCGACGTTACTGCCGGAGCTGGCCTCGTTTCTCAGGTCGTCCTCGCACAGGATCGGTTCGTCTCCGGTGCGGTATTTGCTGGCGTTGAACAACATGAGGTGGCCGCAGGCGGTGCACTCGATTCGGACGGCAAAGGTCAGATCGAAGTCGTAATCCTCGCCGGGGAGCCGATCGTCACTGTCGGTGGGGGGCCCGCCATCGAGCACGAACACGGGAAAGGGCCCAATGCCGAGCGCGTCCGCCGAGCCGCAGACGGGACAAGCCCTCAGGCCGAGCTGTTGAAGCGCCTGTGAGACTTCGGCGATGAAACTCTGACGCCATCGCATCGCCGCTATACCTCCGTCCGGCCCAGCCAGAGGCCGGCGGCCGAAGCCAAGGCCAGCGCGGCATAACGCCAGGCCCGGCAAGAACCGCGTGCCATCCCGTCAGGCATCTCTACTCTTCCTGCCAGATCGGCCTGGGGGTGTTCCGGCCGGCAGACAGCCTGGGCGGCAGGTCGATGAGCCACAAGCCGGGATGCCCGTGTACCCCGGTAATCGGCTCGGCCAGCTGGTACGGGTCGGTCAGGATCCATCGCCACCGGCCGGGCCGACCATCGACGTCGGCGAGAGTGACGTGGCCGATAATCGCCGAGGTGACCAGCTGTCCGCGGGGCGGCCACAGCTCGCGGGGGGCGGACATGTCCATGTCCTGGCTGGCGTGAATCCACAGCATTCCGCGCCAGAACGGTTTCCAGGCTCGTTCCTCGACGGTCTGGAGCCCACCGACGATACGCCATGCCCACGGATTCATGACGCTGATCACGCGGGCGGGTTCAGCGGTCACCGGGCGCTCGCCGCCGCGGCGGCCCGCTCGGGGCAGAAGTGGCTGGCGGACATTCCCGGACTCCCGGAGGGATACCGGCCGCGGGCGCCTCGTTCGTCCGGCAGGGCGCTGCAGGTCCGGCAGGCAGTCTCGATGACGGGGCTGGCCCTGGACCCTCGCTTCATCGTGCCGCCCCTCCCTCCCAGGCTTGGAGGAAACCATACACACTGTCTAATAGTTGTCAACTTGTCTGAGTTTAGTCCGATCGGACACCGGTGGCCGAGTGTCGACCACTGTGACCGCACAAGATTTACTAGACGTCACCAGGTCCGTAACATCCCAGCGCAGGGAGACACCGATGCCACCGTCACGACCAGGCTCGCGCACGGAGCGGCGCGTGGCCCGCACCAAGGCGGCGATCGAGGACGCATTCGTGGCCCTGGTGCTCGAGCAGGGATATGAGCGGGTCGCCGTGGAAGACATCACTGACCGGGCCGACCTGGCCCGGGCCACCTTTTACGCCCATTATCCCAACAAGGAGGCCGTGCTGTTCTCGGTCTCGAACCGGCTCGTCGAGGACCTGATGAGCCGCATCGCCTACCAGGGCGGACCGTGGAACGTGGTCCGCCGGGACGCCATCCAGACCGCCTACAAACATGCGGCCGACAATCCCGGCCTGTACCGGGCGTGCATGAGCGACACCCGGACCCGCCAGGCCTACTTGTCCATCGTGAGCCGCTACGCCGAGCAGAACTTCCGGGACCGGCTCACCGCCCTCAGCAGGCAGCCGCGCATCCCCGTCCCGGTTATGGCGCGAGGCTTCGTCGGGGCAACCCTCGCCATCCTGGAAGCATGGCTGGCCGGTGAGCTCGAAGGTGACGTTGAACAGCTCGCCAGCATGGCCCTGGACCTTTTCATAGCCGGCGGAGCCTGGGCAAACGGAATCCGTCTCGACGAAGTCGGATACTCAACCGGATCCCCGGCCGATGCCAGCACACCCCCGTCGCCAGCAGAAAAGCCGGGACCGGGCCGTCCTCAGCCTGCCCGTACCGCCACGTCCGAGGATGCCGCCGCAAAATTACCATGACGATGTATGCCTAGCGGCGTGTATTAACTGGAAGCCGTGTCATTGGCGTACGGCCGCCGTATCGGGATCCCGTCGGCCAGTTCGCGGTGCAGCGGTCGATTTGCGCCGGGGCGCACCACCCTCCTCTCACGGTAGCCTGCGCGCTCCCGGACGCCTGCCAGTTCAACTGCACGTTCACGGCCTGACACCCTGAAACCGACGGAGCGAACCGGAGCGAACCGGAGCGCGCAAGCGACCCGTCGGCTTCCCGTGGTGGACTAGGACGCGTGCGGTAACCGATGTGACGAACCAGGCTTTGCGCCGGTGGCCCGCCTGCCCAGCCCTGACCACATAGGGGCGCTGGAAGCCGCGGCCCTTGCGGAGCCGAGACCAGCCATGACCCCCATCGAGATCCACGCCCTGGCCGCGCGCTCGGACAAGATCAGGCAGATAGTGGCCGAGCTAGATGTTCACTTCGCAGAAATCGAGGCCAACATCGCAGTCCTGAACGCACTCCTGGCCACGGCCGAAGTCCCAGGAGACGAAGACATCCGTTTATCCGGCGGCTACACCTACAACGCCGAAACCGTCGTGGCCCGCGCCCGGGGCAGCCACTACGCCCGTGCGCTTACGTCGCGCCCAGGCGAACCCCGGCCCTGGTCGCCCTCTGCGAACAGCTGAGCCAGGCACGCCGCGCCGGCACCGGCCCGCCCTGGGCTACGAGATCAAGCCCCACCCCGGCATTGCATGAACTATCTCCCTAGTCAGTTGAGGACCGGCGCGTTCTCGTTGCCGTTCCGCTGGCCGTGGCCGTTCCCGTCGCCGTTCCCCTGGCCCCGGTCGTTCCGCTGGCCGTGGCCGTTCCCGTCGCTGTTCCCCTGGCCCTGGCCGTTTCCCTGGCCCTGGCGGTGGCCGGCGTCTTTGCCGTGCCGGTGCCGTCGGATCTTTTCGCGGCCGCTCTCGGGTGCGATGACGGTTCGGTGGTAACTGGCATCCATCTGCAGCGCGCCAGTGCCGCCAGGGCTGGTACGGCTGCGGATCTTACGGTTTGGGCTGGAGGAGGACGGCTGACGGGCGGGCGGGGCTACCGCGGTCCCGCCGGCCGAATGTCCCGGCGGGGCAGATGGAAGCGCGCCGACCGGATGCCAGATCAAGGCGGCACTCACGGTAACGGCCAGCACCATGGTGATGAGCGCCGCGAACGCGGCAGAGGCAAGGATCGGGACCGGCCTGCGACGACGCTGACGAACGCCCGTCCGCCCACCGGATCCGGGCCCGGACGCGGCCGGGACTTGCCGCCGGGGCCCTGCTGCGAACGCGGCCGGCGCTATCACCGGCGCTGGCGGCGGAACCGCGGCCGGGGCGGCCAGGTGGCCGCGGGGGCGGTCCGCGCCGAGGCCGACAGCGTCCCGCAGATCGTCTCGCAGCCGACCTGCCCAGCGCGCGACCTCGGCGCTGCCTGGCCGCCACGCCGGATCCTTGGCCACAAGCTGCATCACCAGCGCACACGCGGCGGCTGGCACCGACACGGGCAGCGGCGGCACCGGGCGGTCGCGGTGCGCGCACGCCACATCCAGCGGCTTGCCCGCGAACGGCGGTGCCCCGGCCAGGCATTCGTACCCGACAATTCCCAGCGCATACAGATCACTGGCCGACGTGGCCTGAGCCCCGGCGATCCGCTCCGGCGCCAGATACCCGGCGGTACCCATCACCACCCCGGTGGCCGTGACGGACACCGAGCCGATCGCCCGCGAGATGCCGAAATCGGTGATCTTCACGACTCCGTCCGAGGCAAGCAGCAGGTTCCCCGGCTTGATATCACGGTGAACCAGGCCGATGGCGTGCGCCGCCTGCAGCCCGGCCGCGGTCTGCGCGACGATGTCCATGGTCCGCGCGGCATCCAGCGGTCCGCCGGCCAGCACGCCAGCCAGGCAGGGGCCGTCGACCAGCTCCATGGCCAGATAGGGCGGCAGGCCCTCAGCCTGCTCGTCGTAGTCATAGACGTGCACGATGTTCTCGTGCCACAAGACTGCGGCGTGCCGCGCCTCGGCCCGGAACCGGGCCAGGGCCTCAGGCTGCCGGGCGTAACCAGGATGCAGCAGCTTGACCGCCACCGGCCGCGCCAGGGCAGTATCAGTCGCCCGCCACACCTCACTAAACCCGCCTCTGCCGATCGGCTCATCAAGCCGATAACGACCCGCGAGGAGGTTTCCCGCTAGCCCCATCAACCGGTCGGTACCCTCACCGGCGGGCCTTTACCCGCCCCGGACGCCAGATGTCTGCGTCGCGGCGGTGTCAGCACCCGCGCCTGGCCGCCGCCCGTCCCATCGCGCTCGCCGCCGAACTCGTGCCAGGCCATCTGTGCCCCATCGAATCCGGCCGCCCGGGTGATTACCCTTCAGCCGATATGAAAGATCAGCCGATTACATCCGGTGACAGCGGTCCCGTTGTTCTCAGGCGCGCAATCCCGGGCTGAGGATAGACTGTGAATAACCCGTGGATAACCGCCGTGAAATGCGGATAACTACCCGCTTTCTGTGGATTCCTTCGTGGGTTGCGGAGGAACCAGAAATGGCTGGCCGCAGGCCCTTGCGCGGCGCTCGCGTATGCAGTAGAAATATCCCACCGCTGGAAACGGGTACTGCCCGGGGGCGACCCCGGGAACGTGGGAGGAGCCGGGAGACCGGTGCCTCGCACGGGTACCTGGCCCCGGTGGGCGGCGCGCGGCGCCGGCCAGGCCGGGCAACTGGCCAGCCCGGGGCAGCGAGGCCGGGAAGGGCCCCTCCATCTCATACATGGAGGGGCCCTTCCTGATTCTGCCCGGCCGGAATGCTTTTGCCTGGACCAGCACGAATGCCAGCCATGATGACCTGGTCGCACCCGAAAGCAGGGGCAAGGTCCGCCGGCGGCCGTGCCATGACCTGAGGCAGTAAGTGCGGCAGTCGCTGCGCCTGCCGTCCAGACCTAAGGCGGCCAGCATCCGCGGCCTCGCATTCTCACGCGATCTCATCCGCGGTCCAGGCCCGGAGCCTCGCGTCCGGCGTGCTGTCCGGGCCGCGCAAGCACCGGCGAGCTGATCGGCTGCTGCCTGCTAGCGGCACGGGTGCCGCATACCGGCGGGCTGTGCACAAACATGTGGATGACTTGTGCGCAACGGCACTGAGCCTGTGCACGCACAGTGGAAATGCTGGGGATTCCGCTGGATGGCTGCGCCCTAATAGGGCCTTTACCTGGGAGAGCGCCAGCCACACCCTGTGCACGGACAGGAAACTGGAATTGTCCACATGCCGCGCCGCAATAAGTGATAAATGAGCCGAACGTTTATCGCAAGTTTATCCTGCTGTAATCCGGAATCGGGACCGTAAAAAGACAGAAACCTAGAGACGGTGAGCCCGGGCGCTTTGAGAGGGGAGCGCAAGCGCAACGGCGGTACACGCCCACCGGGACACCAGGGCGCTCGCTGACGGCATTCCGAGTCTTCCGGTTCCGACCCAGCGGCCGCCCCGGTCCGTCATCCCTATGCGTTGCCTACCCGATGGGCAGGTTAACCGCAACTGCACAGCGCTTTCCCCATGCTCAACGGGAGGCCTGGATGAAGGTCAAGGTCCAGTCAGACGAAGCCAGCACGCTCCGGAAGGAGGACTGGTCCCAGATGGGCGACTGGCTAGCCCAGCTCCGCGACGATAGCCGTAGCGAGCCGCCTGGCGATGGGCACGCCGGGGCGGATAGCGCCGACGAGCCCTGGCAGGCAGCTCTCGCTCAGGCTGATGTCCTCGCCGAGGCTCGCGCCCGCGCTGAGGCCCGCGCCCGGGCTCACGCTAATGCGCGCGCTCAGGCCGAGGCCCGCGCCCAGGCCCGCGCCCGCGCTCAGGCCGAGGCCCGCACGCAGGCCGAGGCCCGCGCCGCGGCTACCGCGCGGGCTGTGATCGGTGATGAGCTGCGGATACCGATCATGTGGTGCGAGATGGGCTCGTGTATCTCCTGGTATTCCGATCGGGAAGCGCTCGGCGAGGCCGACACCCGGGCCCGCGCGATCGGCGCTGGCTGGCGCATCGACGCCCTGGGGCGGCTGGCCTGCCCCCGATGCCAGCAGACCGACCCGCGCTTCTGGGCTGCCTGTCCGCTCGTGCCGCAGGATCGCTATGCCGCCATCGGCGCAACCGCCCGGCCCGGGAACCATACTGCCGGAAGCGCCGCGGGAACCAGCCGTGACCCCGGCCGTGCTGCCAGCGGCTATCCCCCGTCCGGGCGCGCGGAACTGGAATGGCACCACGATTTCCCGGCCGGTCAGGTGATGCCCGTCGGCTGGTCAGCTGAACGCGCGTCCAGCTCCTCCGTTCCCGCGGCATAGCCGTGACCGCGGCGCGGGCCAGCCGCGGCCAGGATGCACCCACCCAGCCGGCGGGAACGGCGGAGCCTGATGATCCACGACCGGGCCGTCGACGTTTCCCCGCGGACGGCGGCATGCAGGTGCACGTACCTGCTGTGCCATGGCAGGAGGAGATTGACCGGACGGCGATGGCAGCGCGGCGGGCACAGTTGCTGGGCGGCACCGGCAGCCGGTGGCTTATTCGGGCCGCGGAGATGGCCGGCCTGACCAGCGGCAGCGGGCGGCTATCCCCCGATACCACCGCTGTGGGCTGGGCCCGCCGGCCGCGTATCGCCACGTGCACCCCCACCGCGGGCGCCAGGTCGGTCCGCGCGGCGCGGGACTTCACCGTCGCCACCTTGCACCGGTGGAGCGCGGCTGAGCGCGACCAAGACATCGCTGTCGTGGTCTCGGAGTTGCTGACCAACGCGTTGCGGCACGCCCTGCCAGGATCGGGCGAGGCCCGTCCCCGGCGGCCGGTCCGGCTCGGCCTGCTCCAGCTCAAACCGTGCGTGCTGTGCGCGGTCGCGGATCCCAGCACAGCGGCTCCGGTGCCGCGACCGCCCGGTTCCCTCGGCGAGACCGGCCGCGGCTTGCATATCGTCTGCGCGCTCAGCGACGGGTGGGGCTACACCATGAGCGACACCGGGAAGGTCGTGTGGGCCATGTTCAGCGCGCGGCTAACCGAGCTGCCCGCGGCCCGGTATCCCAATACCTGGGATCAAGTTGGGTGACCAGCACGCTGACGATCAGAAACAAACCCAGCCGGGTTAGGAAGCCACGGCCGGAAGGGATCATCCTCCACAGGTCACGTGTGGATAACTATCTGGCTCCGGTACGGGGCGCAATAGCTCACGGATCTTCTCTCGGGCTCACCGACTCAACGGCATTTACGCTGGTAACTGCGGGGGTGGTGAAGGGCTCTCTGTCCCGCGTACCCTCTGGCACCGCAGCGTCATCGAGCGTATTTGCGCAGTTCATCCACAAGCCTGGTACGCCGCCTCCTACACTCGTGACCTCGCCAGGGCTGGCGTGATAGGAGCGTGCTCTCATGCCGGCCCTGGTTGACATGCTGTTTGTCATGCGATCTGCCCGTACCTGAAGAGCCAGGGCCAGCGTTCGTTGCGTTCCTCGTCACTGAGTTCTGCCTGCGTTAGCCGTCGCGAATCCCGGTAATCATGAACTGACCTTTGCAGAGTCGAGCCCGGAAACCTCGAAGGTGCGGATCGGCCGGGAGAAGCCACGCAAGGATAGCTCGCCGACCAGCCGGCTCACCACGAATTCTTCGGCCGCCGCGTTCACGCGCTGGGTGACGAGGATCTGCCAGGGCGCCGCCTCGGCACAGAGGCGTGCGGCCAGGTTGGTGACGCTCCCGACTGAGGCGTAATTGAAGCGGTCGGCATAGCCGACTCGTCCGAGTGTGGCATAGCCCTGAGCGATGCCCACCCCGAGGGCCAGCTCATGACCGCGACGCTGCCATCTGTCGGCCAGTTCCTGCACCCGCTGGCGCATTGTCAGCGCCATCCGGACAGAGCGCAACGGCGCATCGTCGCACGGGATGGGATCGTTGAAAAAGACTACGAGTCCATCACCGGCGAACCGCTCCAAGGTTCCCTCGAAGCGCGCTACGAGGTCGCCCAGCGCGCCGTGATACTCCGCGAGGATCTCCCAGACATCCTCGGGTTCAGCCGTTTCGGCGAGGGCGGTGAAGCCACGCAAATCACAGCACACCACCGTGATTTCGCGGCGGTGCGCGTTGAGGAAAGACTCATCGCCTGAGCTGATGATGAGGTCAGCCAGCTGCGCCGGAAGGAAGCGGCGCAGCCGACCCACACGTTCCAGTTGCTCAATCTGGTCCTGGACGCGCTGCTCGAGCTCACGGTTCCACCGCGCCAGCTCCGTGGCCTGACGCTCGACCGTGTCGTGGTACCGCTTGACCCGGACCAGGGAGCGCACCCGGGCCAGCAACTCGGCCTGGTCGAAGGGCTTGTTGACGAAGTCGTCGGCGCCGGACTCGATGGCGCGGATCTTCTCCTGTTCCCCGCTCGCGGTGATCATGATCACCGGCAGGAAAGCCGTCTCTGGATCTTCGCGGATACGGCGGCAGACCTCGTAACCATCCATGCCGGGCATCAAGATGTCCAGCAGAACGACATCTGGGTGCTCGTTGCTCAGCACGTCCAGGGCTTCCTGTCCGGAGGACGCCGTGGCCACCCGGAATCCCCTCGGCGACAGCACCGCCTCAAGCAGGCGAACGTTTTGCGGGAGATCGTCCACGACGAGCACGAGCGGGTCCGATGTCACGTAGTCCCCTCCGCCCCACTTGAGAGGAAACTGCGAACCTGGTCGGGAAACGCACGCACGCTGATCGGCTTCTCTATGTACCCGTCGAAGCCGGCCTCCAAGACCCGTTCCCGGTCGTGCTTCATCGCCTGAGCTGTGACCGCCACGACGGGTATGTCCGCTGTCCGTGAATTCTCGCGCAGCCGACGAAGAGCCTCCATGCCATCGATACCTGGCAGCTGGAGATCCATGAGAACGAGATCGGGAGGCTCTTTGACCGCCACGGCGATGCCGTCCTCGGCCGTCCGGGCCACCCGCACGTCGTAGCCTGCGTACTCAAGCACGTCCCGCAGCAGCTTGAGATTCCGGTCGTTATCCTCCACGACCAGGATCACGTGGGTCATCCCGACTCCGAAGCCGAGGGCTGGCGACTTGTGCTGGCCCAGCGAAGGAGTCCCGCGAGGCCCGACAGATCGAACTCCGTCTTGCGCGCCACGTACGTGATGCGCCCCTGCAGTCGCTCCTTGTCCTGCTGGGTCATTGACTTGGACGTCAGGATGACCACGGGGACGGACTTCGTGTCGGGATCTGCTCGCAGAGCCTCCACGACTTCGAAGCCATCCATACCGGGCATGAGCAGATCCAGCAGAACGGCGGAGGGTTGCCGTTCACGGATCAGGGCCAGCCCGTCCTGGCCCGTGGCCGCGCCGAGTACCGTCCAGCCCTCGGGCTCGAGACTTGCCCGGACCAGCTCTATGGCCAGCGGATCGTCGTCAATCGCCACCACCGTGTGCTTCCGCTCCGGCATGGCCGCTGCGCGGTAGAGGGCGGCCAGCAACTGCTCTTTGCCCACCGGCTTGACCAGGTATTCGGCGGCGCCGAGCGCGAAGCCGCGGCCACGCTCATCAAGCATCGAGACTACGATCACCGGTATTGCTGCCGTCTTAGGATCCGCCTTGAGCTGGGCGAGAACCTCCCAGCCGTCAACTCCCGGCAGAAGGATGTCCAGGACAACGCCCGCGGGATTCAGCCGGCGTACCGTATCCAGGCCCTCTTTGCCGTCCCGGGCGCTGACGACGCGGGCGCCCGCACCCTCGAGATAGACCCGCAGCAGGTCGAAGGACCGCCGGTCGTCTTCGACGACCACCACGGTGGGCCCAGGGCCGGGGATCGGTTCCGTCGTGATACCTGACTCCAGGCCGACCTGCCCAACTGACGTCGATGCCGGTTCGGAGGATCCGGTCGGCAGCGCGATTCCGAACGTACTGCCCTTCCCGGCTTCGCTTTCGACCCAGATCCTGCCCCCGTGCAGCTCGAGGATCCGCTTGGACAGGGTGAGCCCGAGCCCGGTACCCTCGGTCTGCTCGGAGTGCATGGTGCCTTGCTGGAAAGAATCGAAGATGCGCTCGCGATCTTCCGCTGGCACGCCCACCCCCGTGTCGGCCACCAGCACGACGAGATCCTGGCCGCGTATGAAGGAGCGGACGTCCACGCGCCCGCCGTCGGGGGTGAACTTCACCGCGTTGGACAGCAGATTCAGCACGACTTGCCTAAAGCGCAGGCGGTCGGCGTCGAGCAGGCCAACCTCGGGATCGACGTCAAGGCTGAGGAGGATTCTTTGCTGGAGCGCTCGCTCACGGACCATCGAGAGGCAATACTCCAGCGATTCGCGGACGGCGAATTCCGAGCGGTTCAGGACCATCTGGCCGGCCTCGATCTTAGACAGGTCCAGAATGTCATTCAGTAGCTCGAGCAAATGCTTGCCAGAGCTCCAGATGTCGCGCAAGTAGTCGTCCTGACGCTCGTTGAGCCCGCCGAACATGCGCTCCAGAAGTACTTCAGAAAAGCCGATGATGGCGTTCAGCGGGGTCCGCAGCTCGTGGGACATACTGGCCAGGAATTCCGACTTGTGCTGGCTCGCGACCTCGAGTGCGGCGCTCTGCCGCTCCAGTTGCCGGTACAACTTCGCGTTGATCAAGGCTAGTGCGGACTGGCCGGCGAACGTCTCCAGAAGGTCGCAGATCTCTTGCGGGACGTGCCCGGGTGCACGGCGGCGAACAACCATGGCACCGACGATGCGGCCTTCGCGGAGCATCGGGACGGCCACCAGGGAACGCCAGCCGCCCTGGTCCAGGACGCTCAGGTAGGGATCGGGCGGCGCGGCGCGAAGGTCCGGTAGCTCCAGGGAGCGACCCAGCGCCGCTGCTTGGCCGAGGAAGGTGTCTTCGAGTCCTATCCGGGTGCGCCCGAGAGCGTCGAGCGTTTCCGGGCTGGTACCGAAGACGGCAGAGATACGGAATTCCCTGGCGTCCTCGTCGAACTCGTAGATAGAGCCGCCTTCTGTCCCGGACAGTTGCACCGCTTGCGTGATGATCGTGTTGAGCACCTCGGTGAGATTCAGGCTGAAGCTCTCTGCTTGACCCACTGCGCCGAGGGCCTCGAGCTGAGTCACCTTGCGCCCGAGTTCGTCGGTGCGGCTCTCCAGCGCCCGCACGAGATCGACGGTGCGAACGGCGAGAGCCGCCTGCGCCGCGAAGGTCGTGAGGACTTCCACGGCGCGCTCGCTGAAGGGACTAACCTGGGTTCGAAACACCGAGAGCACCCCGACAACTTCGCCGTCCAGCAGCATCGGGACACCCATGACCGTCCGATAGCCGGCTACCCGTTGTGCCTCCGTCTGGCCGTAGTCGGGGTCGGCGAGCACGTCCGTGATCTGCGTAGCCCGCCGGCCGAGCCCGACCCGGCCGACGAGCGATCCCCGCTCCGGAACCACGGGATTCTTGGCGATGAATTCCCGGTACTCCGCCGCCATCCCGGAGCCGTACGCCAACCGGTACCCGTCTCCATAAACCAGGAATACCTGTGCGACATCGGCACCGCAGAGCTTCCGGGCGGATTCGACGACCGTTTCAAGCACTCCCTCAAGATCAGATGCGGATCGCCCGATGACGGCAAGAACCTCGCTCGTCGCACCGAGCTGCTCGCGCACCTCGGCCAGCTCACCGGCCAGCCGTTCGATCTCGGCGGCCATCTCCGCATTAACGGCCGGATCCTGATCGGCCCGCTTTCGCTCGTCCCGCTCGACCATTCGGCCAACCCCCCTACGCGGTGTACCGAGAGCATCACCTTCGCACCAGTGTCCTCTCATCGCAACCGGCGTACAACAGGCGAACGCTGCAGGTCACGGGCGGCACGAGAAGCGTGGTTCATGCTGCCCAGATGCTGGATTCACTGGTCCAGGTCGTCACTGGCCGCCCGGGTGCCGCTCCCGAGGAACACGTTCGCGAGGCCCGCTAGGGCAAATGCCCTCCAGTACCCGGCGGTCATTCCGGCTCCGGCCTTTATAGTGCTTGCGACCTGTTCGGCTCGGGCGGGGTCGGCGGAAGCCACCACCAGGGCGATCTCAGCCACGCGAGCGGGATCATCACCAGCAGCCTCTACCGCCTCTTCCAGCGGCGGCCCGGCATTGGCCGGGTCG
>Ga0306920_100005148_pt1 | contig 16858 bp, 19 predicted proteins | sample flu12Cox44000170_FD_204666 | JGI IMG/M metagenome (GOLD analysis project Ga0306920, IMG submission 204666) | Lab enrichment of tropical soil microbial communities from Luquillo Experimental Forest, Puerto Rico - flux4day.12C.oxic.44.000.170 (v2)... | ecosystem: Environmental > Terrestrial >... | reverse complement strand
GGTCGCCGCGGGCGGGAAGGCGCCGGTCAGCCCCAGCAACATGACTGTCTTGAGCCCAATTGCGGCAGTGCGATTCATTGGTCCTCCCCCGATCACCCACGCCCGACGTAGGGCATCTGATTGGCCATCACGGTCATGAATAGCACGTTGGCCTCCAGCGGCAGTTTCGCCATATAAAGGACTGCATCAACGACATGCGCGACGTCCAGGGTCGGTTCCGCTAACAGCGATCCATCCGCCTGGAGTGCACCTTGGAGAATGGGTGTGCTGAGGGGCGTGCGGGCGTTGCCGATGTCGATTTGTCCGCATGCGATGCCGTACTGACGTCCCTCGAGCGCGGTCGCTTTGGTAAGACCTGTCACGCCGTGCTTGGAAGCCGTGTAGCCGATCATTGCCGGCCTTGGGGTGGTGGCAGAGAGTGAGCCGTTATTGATGATGCGACCGCCGCGCGGTTGCTGGCTCTTCATCAGCCGAAACGCGGCCCGCGTGCACAGGAAGGTGCCGGTAAGATTGGTGTCGATGGTGGCGCGCCAGTCCTCGAGATTCAGATCCTCGAGTGCAGCCCGAGGCGTGGCGATACCGGCGTTATTAAAGAGCAGATCGAGCCGGCCAAATCTGTGCTTTATCGCAGCGAAGAGCGCGTCGACCGACTCCGGCTGGGTGACATTCGTGGACACCGCGAGCGCCGCAGGGCCTGCCTCGCGCGCGACTTCATCGAGCTGCTCCTTCCGTCTGCCAGCCAGCACCACCGAGAAACCCGCGCGTGCGAGCGCAAGAGCGACGCTCCGTCCGATGCCACTGCCGGCGCCGGTGACTAGTGCGATGCCGGGCGACATTCAGTTGCTGCCAAGACTGACATTGGAAGCCGGCGCCGGATCTGCGCGGCCAGACCCTGAGACCGACACGCACCAAGTCCGTAGCTGAGGCGCCTGGATCATGAACCTCTCAACAGGTAGAAGGCAACGTAAAGAACCATGCCGAGATTCATGAACGCCGTGGCGGACATCCCGGGCGCCCGATAGAGCGGATTTAGCCGATAACCGAACCAGAAAGCCGCACGTGCGGCTATGAAGACGATGACGCTGGCCCACACGACCTGCAGATGATGGAGTGGAACGATCGTGCTCGCTGCAAGCGTGGCGACGGTAAAGACGAAAGTCTGTTGCAGGGTATTGTCAGCGGCGCGTCGATCGATCTCCAGCGCTCGGCTCTCCACGTGCTGCGTCGGATCTATCGCTTCGCTGAGGAAGCGAGCGTTCGCCACCGTCATGATCATGACGATGAACGGTATGATCGCGACAACGTTGGCCCGCAGTGCGTATGCCAGGCGGTCAGAGGAGGTGTCTGCTATTGCCGGGATGGGCAGGATCGCCATGAGCGCCCACACGCTCAGCGCCATCGCCAGCGTGCCAATTGCAGCACCGACTGCGACGATCTTCTGTTCAGTCCTCATATGCACCCTTTGCTGGGCAGGACTATCAGGCTATTGCGACCGTTTCTGGCCAGCGCTCACGCGACGATGGGCACCTGATGACATGACGCCGTGCGCGCGCAGGCGCACCGGCTACCGGTCCCTGTAGGTCTTTTGGAACGTCGCCGGCAGCCCGCCATCACTGGTAATGACCCGGTACTTGAAGTACCAGCGGCCACTGCGCTTGACGAGCTCATCGTGTTCGCGACCCTGCTCGAGGATGCGAGGTGCCGCCTGCGGAGTCTCCGAGAGGACTCCTGTCCAGATGACATCGACGGTCGCGGTATCGCTCTGGACGACGATCTTCGGATTGTTGAGTAACATGTGGAACTTACCCTGCAACCCTGGAGAGTGCGCGGCCAGGCTCTTGTACAGGTCGTCGATCGCTTTGCGGCCGTGCGCGACGACTCCGTTAACATCGAGGACGCCGTCCTGGAGATAATAAGAGTCCAGGTTACGGTCGGCGCCCCCACCCAGGTGACCGTAGTAATCGGTCAGCATATCCTCGATCTGCGCCCGATCGAGCAGCGCCGCCGCAGCGTCGCTCGGGGTCGGCTGAGGCGCGGCGGACGCGGCGCGGTGCGCCAGCAGCACCGTCAAGGACGCCATCAGGGCGCATCCCAACATTGCCGGCGTCATTTTATTTCCATTGTGTCCCGATCTCGATATTGGTATACCGCAATCGATGGCCGCGAGCAAAGGCCTTTCGGTTGCTTGTTGCGTATGAACCCCAGTATGACGCTTGGCAGAGTGCGCGAGGCACAGCAGCGCATCGACGGCCTGATTTATCGTACGCCGTTGATGAGGAGCCGCTCCTTGAGCTCGCTGACCTCTGCCGAGATCTTCTTCAAGTGCGAGAATCTGCAACGCGCGGGGGTCTTCAAGGCGCGCGGCGCGTTCAATGCGGTCTATTCGCTAAGCGACTCGGAGTTGGCTCGTGGGGTGGTGACCAGCTCATCGGGCAACCAGGCAGCGGCTTTGGCGTTGGCAGCCAGGAGCCGCGGTATCGCGGCGTACATCGCGATGCCGCGGGTCGCGCTCAAATCCAAGGTGAACGCTGTACATCGCTACGGCGGAAACATCGTCTGGGTGGAATCCAAAGGAGCAGTCCCGACCTCCGAGGAGTATGAGGCAACAGCCGCGGACATTCAGAGTAGAACCGGGGCTAATCCTGTGCATCCCTACAATGATCTGCGAACGATTGCCGGGCAGGGAACCTGTGCTCTCGAGATCATCGACGAACAGCCTGATCTCGACATGGTGCTTGCCCCGGTGGGTGGCGGAGGTCTCCTGGCTGGGGTCTCGGTTGTTGCCAAGGCGCTTAGCCCGAGGACGCGCGTCATCGGTTGCGAACCGGAGATGGCTGATGATGCCTACCGTTCATTCCAGGCCGGCGCCATCGTGCCGCAGCTCAACCCGCGTACGATCGCCGACGGTCTGCGCACTTCGCTCGGTGACCTTACCTTTGGTCTGATCGCCTCCAACGTGGACGAAATCGTCACTGTATCGGAGGCAGCGATTGTCTCTGCGATGCGTCTCGTTTGGGACGTGTTGAAGGTGATCGTTGAACCGAGCAGCGCCGTCCCGCTGGCTGCGGTTCTGGAGAAAAAGGTATCCGTGGCGGGCAAGTCGGTGGCCATCATTTTGTCCGGCGGAAACGTCGATCTCGACAATCTCCCGTGGGCCGCTGCCGCCCCGCCGTCTCCGGCTCGCTGAGCCCGGCCTTCAGGGCGAGGAAGCGGCTGCTGTCGCCGGAGGTCTCGTAGCGGCGCTCGGCTCCGCGCATCTGCCCGCGACAGGGCAGCCGCCAGTTCGCCCAGGATCTGAGATAGCGGCAGCGGCCGGCACCTTGTCCTTCACCATCACGACCAGGAACTTCGCGGGCTTCGTCTGGCTCGCGTTCTCGGAGACGATGTGGACGTCATCGGGGTTTTCGTAGAAGGTCCCTCCGGGACCGAGCGTTGCCGCGGGCGACCCCTTCACCTGCATCCGCACCGAGCCCTCGAGGACATAGACAAACACCTGGGAATGGTGGCTGTGAGGCGGCGACTTGCCCCCCGGCGCGTACTCGACCGTCTCCATAGTTACTTCCTTGCCCGGCGCGCCAATGAGATCCCGCGCGATGAGTGGGGCGACGACGGCGTCGGATGCGGCTGCTTCGCCCGCCAGTGCAACCAGCACGAGCGAGCCGAGGGTAGCGAGTGCGATGAGCGCGCGCGCTGCGCGCGCACCCCGGGCGCGGCTGCCGGTGCACTCGTCGTGGGGCCTGATCCGGCACGTGCAGGTTGGTCGAAGAGGCATACTCTCGTCTCCTGGCCTATTGACCGCTCATTCTCCGACTTCGTCACGCTGCGGGCTAATGCCACGATCTGTGTCGTTCCCGGATCGGGCGCAGGTGAACTTGCGGGCTGCGTGGCTCGAAGGGACGAGCGGATCGGCCGTTCCGTATCAGTGGCGACCATCCGTTTTGGATTTGCGCTGCAGGTTCGACGCGATCATGCCCGAGCTCGCATCACGTGCCGCTGAGCCGAGCTTGATTCGGCCATCCGGCAGCGGAACGGCGATCGGTGCCACCACCACATTCGCGACTCCGACATGCGATGTGATCCCGATCGACCGCGCCGTGGTGGGCGACAGGTCGACGATGCGGCCCTTGATGTACGGGCCCCGATCTTCGATCCTGACGATAGCGCTCTTGCCGGTGGCGACGTTGGTGACTTTGGCCACTGTTCCAAGCGGAAGTGTCCGGCTCGCGGCGTTGTTACCGCGCGGGTTCATTGGAGTCCCATCTGCCATGGGTCTGCCAAAAAATTGGCGCGCGTAGTAGGAAGCCTTGCCGAGACGTTCGCGTGCCGAAAGATCCGGTGTCGCCGGTCCCGTGATGCGCTCTGGTGCCTGGCGATCTCGATCCGCCGCCTTCGCTGGTGCGGGAATTGCCGTCAGCGCGAACGCAAACGCTGCGGCGAGCCCGAAGGGCTTCGCTCCGGCAAGGTGCTTCACAAGGCCTCCATGGCGAGCAGTCCCTGAAGAGGAGAGTTGGGAGCCGATGCGGAGTTCCCGGCAGGGGACCTTCCCGCCTGGAAACAGACCCCAGGGGCCCGCACCGCCAGGCGGAGTCGGGAGTGTCGCTTTTTTTCGACGCAACCACCGCCGAGGGTCGATGGGATGGCATGCCTGCGGCCAGGGTGATGGTTTCTTCCATGCCTCCGAGTGCCGGCGTGAATCGCGTCGCAGATTCCGAGCGCTGGCGCTCAGCACAGCGATCGCAGCGCGAGTATCGTTCCAGCCGCTGACGCGCAATGGTCGTGCGCAGTACGGCGTGCGGTGTGGTGGGAAGATGCCAGTGACCGCTGCTCGGCGGCGCATTCGGGGGGGCACATGAGCGTGGAACTAAGTGAATTGACGAGCGAGGTCTGGACCAGATGGCAGGGACACGTGATCAACGGCGTGTTCCCCCTGGGACGGTATATCGGTTGTTCAGATCACAGCGGGGTCTTCCTAACCAAGTCTGCAGCGCGCTTCCCATCGGAGGTCGCGATCAAGCTCGTTCCCACGAGTCGCGCCCTGGCGGAATCACAACTACCTCGATGGAAGAGGGCTGGCGGCCTCGCTCATCCTCATCTGCTTCGCCTGCTGGAATGGGGCGGATGCCAGCTGGACGGGTTGCCCTATCTGTACACGGTCATGGAGTATGCCGACCAGACTCTTGCGCAGCTGTTGCTACACCGCGCCCTGACCGAGGAGGAAGCGCGGGAAATGCTGCTGCCGATGCTGGACGCACTGACGTTCCTGCATGGCCGCAACCTGGTACAAGGCCAGGTGAAGCCGGCAAACGTGCTGGTGGTGGGAGATCAGTTGAAGCTGGCAAGCGACACGGTCCGTCGCACCAGTGAAGGCACCGCAGCGCCCACGATGTACGACCCACCGGAAGCCCGGCAGGGAGGCAGTTCCCCGGCGGGTGACGTCTGGGCGCTCGGAGCGACTCTCTTCGAAGCGCTGACCGGACGTCTGCCTTCCGCGCTGGGCGACTCCAGGGACGCCGTCGTGCTGCCCGAGGACTTCCCCCAGGCGTTCCGCGACGTCGTGGCTCGCTGTTTGAGCCGCGTTCCACAGGATCGTCCTTCCGTGACGGAGCTCGTGGGCTGGGCTCGCGGCCGGCCGGCCGAGCCTGCCGTGCTCGTCCAGCCCGAGCCGCTCGAGCAGCCCGGCGCACCCGAGAAGCCCGGGGCACCCGAGCAGAGCACACCCGAGCCGGCGGCCCCCCGGACTGCACCCCAACAGGTCGCTCGCGAAGCGCCCCGGGCCCCGCCTTCCACCGCACCGTCCGCGAAGCCGCGAGCCTTGCTCCCGGCGCTGCTTGGAGCGATGGTGATTGTTGCGCTGGGTTGGAGCGCAGTGCGCGTACTCAGAACACATCACACCCCGAGTCCCCCTTCAGTTGAGGTTCCAGGTGGATCTGCGTCAGAGACCCCGGGCGCGGCCGCACCTGCGGGAAGCGAGTCGCCACCGTCTGTCTCTGCGGGGCCCAATAAGAGGCCCGGTCAGAACGAGCTGACCACCTCGTCATCGGCGCTCCACGAGGAGATCCCCGAGGTTCCGCGAGGCGCCCGTCAAGGCATCCGCGGTCACATCAAGGTGTGGGTACGAGTCGTCGTCGACCAGGACGGTTCGGTGCTCGCCGCCGTCGCAGATCGAGCCGGTCCGAGCAGCTATTTCCAGCGACTCGCGATCGAGGCGGCACACCAATGGACGTTTGCCCCGGCGGAGACTCCTTCACGGCGACTGATGCAGATCCGGTTCGACTTCAGTCGCGACGGAACGACCGGGCGGGCCGTCCCACTCCACTAGCGCGCGGCTTACCTGCCGCCGTCCCGCTACCTTGCGGCCTCAGCTGACGGCCACATCCGAGCTAAGCTGTCTGCTGCAACGTCTCTGCCCGCGTTGCCGCTAATCCGACCCATGATGGCCACTGCACCGCAGCGTGTAGTAGCATTTACTTGCGAGGTAGTAAGTATGGCCGGAATGCGCCTGTCGAAGGCCGAGAGCCGGATTCTCGAGCAATACTGGAAGCTGGGAACGAGCTCGGTGCGCGAGGTTCTCGAGAGTCTTCCTGAGGACGAACGCGTCGCGTACACCACCGTGCAGACGCTGGTGTACCGACTCGAGCAGAAGGGCGCCTTGCGGCGGGTCAAGAAAATCGGCAACGCCCAGATCTTCGAGGCGGCCATCGACCGGAGCGAATTCCGCAGCGGGTTGGTGCGCGATCTCCTGGACCTTTTCGGCGGCTCGCCGCGCCTGCTCATCTCGAATCTCCTCGAGACCGGGACCATCACCCTGAAGGATCTGAAGGCCCTTGAAGGGGCGGTGCCCCGCAGGGTCATGCGGCGCGGTGGAGGGAAGCGCCATGCATGAGCACGTGGGCCCGGTGGTGTATTACCTCGAGGTGCACTTGCTGTATGCCTCGATTGTTTGCCTGGCGGCCTGGCTTCTGACATCGGTGTGGAACGGGAGCGCCACCTGGAAGTACTGGATTTGGGTCGTGACCCTGCTCAATTTCATCCTGCCTTTCGGGGGATTCGTCGACCGCTTCGGGGCATCCTCCGTCTCCTGGGCCACCCAGTTACCCGGCCTCGATGAGGTCGGCATGGGGATTTCCCGGCACCTCGCCGCCGGCGGTGTGCTGCTTGCAGTTTGGTTGTGTGGCGTAATCCTCATGGCTGTGCGCCTTGTCGTGCGGGTACGGAACGATCGTCGCGACGCCGGCACGGCTGGCGGTCAGGGGCTGCCGCGCGAGAAACCTGGCTTTCGAACGCACGGGGTACCGGTGAGGCTCTCTGCAACCGATCAGCAACCCTCGGTCGACGGAGTGTTACGCCCGTATATTTCGCTGCCCCTGGGGATAGAGCGGCTGCTGAGCCGCAAGGAGCTCGATGCGGTTCTCATCCACGAGATTACACACGCCCGGCGGCGCGACAACCTGGTTGGCCTGTTATACGAGATCGCTCTCTGTGGACTCTGGTTCCATCCGCTCGTGTGGCTGACGGGTATGCGCCTGGCGATGTTCAGAGAGCTCTCCTGTGACGACTCAGTGATCGAGAGCTCGCGCGGTGCCGATCTTGTGACCGCCATGGCAAAGCTGGCCGCTCCCGGAAAACCGCATTCACTGCGGGCGGGGGCGGCTACGTTTTTCAGCCATCGGCTCACACGCCTCACGGCCTCTCAGCCCGAGAGGGCGAGTCGCCTGGCCGACTCTCTGCTCGTCGTGCTCTTTAGTGCGGTGTTCTTCGCGTGCCTGCTGGAGACGATCGCGCATACGGGTTCCTGCTTCAAAGTCCACATGTAACACCCTGGTATCGGGTCAGGCACTGGGCGCCGGCCACTGTGGCTTCCGTTGCGCGTTCATTCGCCAGCGCTTCAGGGGGCAGCGTAGTCGTTGCGCACTACCTGGCCGTCTTTCATTACGAAGCGAACACGCTCGAGCTCCGTAATGTCCGCGATGGGGTCGCTCCCTACGGCAACGAGGTCGGCGAATTTCCCGGGCTCAATAGTGCCGATGCGGTCGCTCCAGCCCAGCATTTCAGCCGCATTGACAGTAACGGACCGAATCACATCAAGTGCCGGCATGCCAGCCTTGTGCAAGTTGACGAACACGGCAACGCTCGCTTGCCCGCGCGTCTTGCCCGGGGAAAACCAGCACATGTCCGACCCAGTGGCGACTTTCACCCCGGATTTGATCACCCGCTGGACTAACTGATCGTAGCGTTCGTTGTTGCGCGCAGCGCGGTTGGCTCTGACAGCGAGGTAGGCGGGTGAGATCACGATGATGGGTTGCGCGATCTTCAGGTAGCCGTCGTCGTAAAAAGTCGGCGTCAGGTCGACAAAGATTCCTTTAGTACGCATCAGCCGCAGCTGCTCGGCGGTTGCGTCGTTGCCGTGCTCGATCGAGTCTGCGCCGGCATCAATCGCGGTCTGTATGCTGACGGTGTCACCTGCGTGCACGGCGACCTTCAGATGCTGACGGTGCGCCTCTTCGATCACGGCCCTGAGCTCAGCGACCGTCAGATTTTCATCCGCCGTCACCTTGATCACATCGACGCTCTGGAAGACATTCCGGCGGACCGCCTCGCGCGCCCGGTCTGCCCCGTCAATCAGCAGGAATTCCTGCTCGAGGATTGCATCGGCCAGAGCGGGGTTGAGGTTCTGGAGGTATGAGCCGCGCGTGATCAGTTTGCGTCCGGAAGCCAGAATTCTCGGACCAGGGATATGACCGGCGTTGATGGCGTCACGCAGTTCCGTGTCGCCGTCAATACCCGAATGACCGAGGTTGCGCACGGTCGTGATACCGCTCTCGAGATCCTCCCGAGCCGATTGGGCACCGATAAAAGCGCGCTTGGTCGGCGATTCCACGATGGCGAGCAACTGCGCCGGAGCAAACAGCGGGTTCAAACGCCGCTGCATCTCGGGTTCCGGCGGCACAACGATGTCCATAAGGAGGTGGGTGTGGCCGTCGATCAGACCAGGCAGCAGCGTTGCGGTACCGAGGTCGATGATCCTCGCGCCCGCGGGTGCGTCGGTCGGCGCAGTCGCTCCGACCTGCTTGATCTTGTCTCCCTCGATCAGCACCGCTGCCGGCGCGAGCACATTGCCGGTGCGTGGATCGAGTAGCCGGCCGGCTTTGACCAGCGTGAGCGGAACAGTAGATTGGGCGGCGCCCACCGATTGGGCTGCCGAGGTCTGCGCCGCCACAAGCAGCAACACCCAGAGACTGGTGCGTCTTAGTGCTCGACTCATCGTCTCGCTCCCATCAGTCTCCTACATTTAGCGGTAACGCTACTACAGAGTACGTAGTAAGGGCAACCCGGCGAAGGAAGGCCTCCTGAGCGCGAACACGAGGAGCGCCCGACGTGCCGGTATGGCAGGAGGTAGTACCCGGAGGTGGGCGCTGGTTGACCGGAGAGCGGCAAAATGCAAACTCTCAGATAGAGGAGGGCCTCATGAAAGCCACCTGGCATGGTCACGTCATAGCCGAAAGCGATCAGACGGTTGAGCTCGACGGCTATCGGTACTTCCCGCCGGCATCAGTGCGCATGGAATTCCTGCAGTTGGCCCCCAAGACGGAGGCTGACCACCGCTGCCCTCACGGTGTGCAGTTTTTCAATCTCTCGGACGGAACCCATCGGGGCGAGCGCGGGGCGTGGGCCTACCAGGCCCCGCGTGCCTCATACGCGCACGTGGCTCACTGGATCGGCTTCTGGAACGACGTTGAGCTGCAACGCTGACAGAGGCCGCGCACGCCGCAGACGCGTGCAGCGAATCGACAGCACGATGCGGTAAGTGGTCTCGGAATCGGCGGTCGTTGCACCTAGACTGCCGGCGGAGATTGATGAAGAGGAGAGCTCCAATGTGGGCTTCCAGCGGCATCGCCACAGGTGTGATTTCTTTGCTGGCGTTTATGGCGGTTCAAGCGCACGCGAACAACCCGTGTGAGCTGGAACCGCTGATGCATCAACAAAAGGACGAGGCGACCATCCAGCGCCTCGAGACCTCGTGGAGCTTCGCCATAGCGCAAGGCGATTCAGGCTTCGAGCGCTGTCTCCTCACCGCGGATTTCAAGGAAATTCTGTCATCCGGAGAATTGAAAACCCTTGCGGACGAACTTGGGTTTACCTTGAAGAACAAGGGACAGAACCGGCCCCCTCCGAAGCTCCCGTCGATCACGGTCCTGATCCACGGGGACGTTGCCGTTGCCTATGCAGCATGGGGGCCGACTGGCGATCGAAAGCCAGACCAGATTGCGGATTACTTCGTGTGGGAGAATGGCTTGTGGCGCGTGTTCTTCTCGCAGGCGACACCCGTCGAGAACAGCGGCACTTCAGTCTGGGGTGCGGCACTATACTTACCGCGCATGCGTCCATGACGGCCATCATCAAGGCACTGCGTGTAAGAGCCATTGTGTTCCACTAGCTGCCTACCGACATCATGGCCATGCGATCCTGGAGTCGCTTGCGAAAGCGCCGGCTCAGCTGCAAGCGGACCTTGGATTTCAGCACGACTTCGTACTCACCTGCCTGCTGGAGTTCGAGCGCGCTGATCCGCTCGACATTCACGATGATAGAGCGGTGAATGCGGATAAACCTTTCGGGTCCCAGGTCGCGCTCGAGCTCCAACAGCGGCCGACGGATGACGTGCGTGAGACCGCCCGCGTGCACGCAGGCGTAGTAGCCCGCGGCCTCAATCCAGTCGATATCCGCAACGTTCAGGAACAAGACCTGTCCGCGGCTCTTGACTACCAGTCGCTCCGCCGGCTGCGGTCGCGAGGTCCTATGGTGCGCGAGGCGCTCCTTGGCACGATTCAAAGCCCGGCGAAAGCGCGCGTCATCGAAAGGCTTCAACAGATAGTCGAGCGCACCCGCCTCGAAGGCGCGCAGCGCATACTCGTCATACGCCGTCACAAAGACGATCGCCGACGGCACATCGCTGCCCAGTAATTCCAGCACATCAAAGCCCCCGCACTCGGGCATTTGCACATCGAGAAACACCAGGTCAGGCTTTGATCTCCTGATTTCCTCGATGGCCTCCAGCCCGGAGCCGCATTCAGCGACGGAGGTGATGGCCGGATCACCGCGCAGGAGGACGGTCAGGTTGCGCCGCGCCAGTAACTCGTCGTCAACCACAAGGGCGTGTATGGCTGCCGCCGGCAAGTCCACCGACGCCATTCACGCCTCCCTGAGGGGCAGGGTGACTACGACCTCGACGCCGCCGGCATCGTCGTGCCGCAGTTGTAACCCGGACCGACCTCCATGCAGGATTTGCAAACGAGTGCGCAAGTTGCCAATGCCGACGCCGGTGTGTCTCACCTCCCGGTCGGCCGGGGTCTGAGGGCCGTCATTGTAGACACTCAGGCTGAGATTCCCGTCGTGGCAGGCACCGGCGACGCGCACGGTCCCTCCGGCGGCGCGTTTGGCAATGCCGTGCTTGATGGCATTTTCCACCAGCGGCTGCAACAGGAGGTTGGGAACCTGTACACGCAACAGCTCGGACGGAATGTCCACGCTGACTTCGAGCCGCTCTCCAAAGCGAACCTTCTGAATGTCGACGTAGCGTTGCAGATACTCGACTTCCTCAGCAAGGGTCACCTGCGCGCGGTGCGAATCCTCCGAAGCGCGCCGCAGAAACTCACTGAGCCCGACGATCATGCTTACCGCGGCATCATTCCTGCGATCGCGTACCAGCCCGGCGATGGCATTGAGGGTATTGAACATGAAGTGCGGCTCTATCTGGCGGCGCAGGGCCGCGAGCTGAGCCCTCGAGAGTTCCTCGTTGAGTCGCGCGGTCTCGGCGATCTGGCGGGCCATGCGCTCACGTGAGTCGAGCATGAGCGTCACGGTCACTATGAGTGCGTATACGATAAGGAACGTCAACGCCTGATAGAGGAGTGAGGTGCTGAAGGTGTCGACGAACTCCGGCGGCTGTCGGTTCGCCCATGGGTTGAACAGCACCTGCAGCAGCGCTGACCATGCCTCCGTGACCACGGCAAGCGTGAGGAAGGCCGCCAAGTGTACGGCAACTGTTCGGACGGTGGCGCCGCGGCCGAGTGTATGTCGCCGTGCCAGGCGGCTGATGAAGGGAGTAGCCAGGGCCCAGGGCAGCCAGATCGCCAGCTCGGTTAAAAAGAGCGGCACCCAGCTGTGATGCCTGCCTTCCTTGTGCATGATCAGGACGTTTTGACTCGCGTCAAATAGCCCGCCCGCACACCAGATCGCGGCGATCCACAGCCAACGCGTCGAACGGGTAGCGGTTTGGGTCTGGGACATGAGCGTCACTCTACGCCAATGTACCGGGGGTCGGTCGGTTGATGCAGCGAGTCGCCAGCGTGGTGCAGTAAGCGGTCTGGTCCACCCGATCATGGCAGCGACCGGGAGCGGCGGGACGTCACTCCAGGTCAGGCTGTTGGAAACTCGGTGCCGCAGGCGGCCGGCGGCGTACCAAACAGGCTGACGGATGGAGGCTGCAACACAGGTTCGCTCGGTGGTGCTCCCCGTCTGTGGGCCGAGCCCAAGTTCCTCTCTGTCCCGCTTTGGGTTTCGCCGCCGCCCACAAGGCGCGAGCCGATGACGCTTGTCAGCTTCAAGTCAGTCCTGCAGAGTGGCTCCGCCTCACTCTCGCTCGTGACAGGAGCGGTCGCTTGCCCCACAAGCAACAGGTGTCGCCCGTCGCGGGCCGTAGAGTCCGGGTCGGCTGCTGCGCCGGGTTGACGGCCGGCGTAACGCTCGCGCCGTCCGCAGCCGAGTGCAGCACCTCCATATTGCAGCCCGCAGGTCCCGTTGCGGCGACGGAGCGCCTCGTGTTGCTCGATGCGCTCACCATCATGCTGGTGATCGTCGTGCCGACGATCATCGTCGCGCTGGCCTTCGCCTGGTGGTTCCGGGAGTCGAATCGGCGTGCGCGCCACCTGCCCGAGTGGGCCTATTCCGGTCAGCTGGAGCTCCTCGTATGGTCGATTCCCGCACTGGTGGTTTTCTTTCTCGGCGGTGTCATCTGGCTTGGATCTCACTCACTGGACCCGGCACGGCCGCTGCGCGCTGCCGGCCCGCAGCTCGAGGTGCAGGTCGTCTCGCTCGACTGGAAATGGTTGTTCATTTATCCGTCGCAGGGCATCGCAAGTGTCAACGAGCTGGTGGTCCCTGCCGGGGTGCCGCTGCATTTCACCCTTACCTCCGCCAGCGTCATGAATGCGTTCTTCGTGCCTCAGCTCGGCAGCATGATCTATGTGATGCACGGCATGGTGACGCAACTCAACCTGCAGGCGGACCGGGCCGGGGAGTTCTATGGCGAGTCGGCGCAGTTCAGCGGCGATGGCTTTTCCGACATGCATTTCGTCCTGCGCGCCGTGCCCGCCGCGGCCTTCACCCGCTGGGTCGAGGCCACACGCGGTGGCGGACCGCGGCTCGATCGGGCGGCGTATGGCGCGCTCGCCGTGCAGAGTCGCAACCCGGCACCTTCCACCTGGCGGTCCATCGATCCGGACCTGTTCCAAGCCATCGTCACGCAGCAGCTGCCGCCTGGACCTGGGCCTGAGACCGGACGTGGCAGCCCCGCCGTGCACCCGCGAACGCGCGAGTGAGCCACACCATGCTCGGAAAACTCAGCTGGGCTGCAATTCCATGGGACCAACCAATCCCGCTGCTCGCGGCCTCGGTCGTCGCTCTGGCGATGCTCGCGGTACTTGGCTGGGTACTCGCCAGGGGTTATCTGCCATACCTGTGGCGCGAATGGATCACCAGCGTCGACCACAAGCGCATCGGGGTCATGTATATCCTGCTCGCGCTGGTCATGCTGTTTCGCGGTTTCATCGACGCCGTGATGATGCGGTCACAACAGGTCTTGGCCTTTCACGCGCCCGGTTACCTGCCGCCGGAGCACTATGACCAGATTTTCTCCGCTCACGGAACCATCATGATCTTCTTCGGCGCGATGCCATTTGTCATCGGGCTGATGAATTTCGTCGTGCCGCTGCAACTTGGCGTGCGTGACGTGGCCTTCCCGACGCTGAATTCCACGAGTTTCTGGCTGACCGCGGCGGGCGCGCTGCTGGTCAATGTGTCGCTGGTCATCGGCGAGTTCGCGCGTACCGGTTGGTTGCCTTACCCACCGCTATCGGAAATTACTTACTCGCCCGGCGTCGGGGTCGATTATTACCTGTGGGCGCTGGAGATCTCCGGCATCGGCACGCTGATGACCGGGATCAACTTCGTAACCACCATTCTCAAGACCCGTGCTCACGGCATGAATTACCTGCGCATGCCGATGTTCTGCTGGACGGCGCTCTCCTCCAACCTGCTGATCGTGGCGGCCTTTCCGGTACTCGCTGCAACCCTTGCCATGCTGCTGCTCGACCGCTACCTCGGATTCCACTTCTTCAGCAACACCGGCGGCGGCAACATGATGATGTTCGTGAACCTCATTTGGGCCTGGGGTCATCCCGAGGTTTATATCCTGGTGTTGCCGGCGTTCGGCGTTTTCTCGGAGGTGATCTCGACGTTCTCGCGCAAGCCGCTGTTCGGATACCGCTCCATGGTTGCCGCAACGCTGTTCATTTGTCTGGTCTCCTTCATGGTGTGGTTGCATCACTTCTTCACCATGGGGGCAGGCGCAGATGTGAACGCGGCATTCGGCATTGCAACCAGCATCATTGCGGTGGGGACCGGAGTGAAGATCTACAACTGGGTGTTCACGATGTACGGTGGGCGGATTCGCTTTCGTACCCCGATGCTGTGGTCGATCGGTTTTATCGTCACCTTCGTGATCGGAGGCATGACCGGAGTGCTGCTCGCCGTGCCGCCAGCGGATTTTCAACTGCACAACAGCTTGTTTCTGGTCGCGCACTTCCACAACGTCATTATCGGTGGCGTGCTGTTTGGTGCCTTTGCCGGCTTCATCTACTGGTTCCCGAAGGCGTTCGGTTTTAGCCTCGATGAAGCCTCGGGAAAGGCGGCATTCTGGTTTTCCATCTCCGGGTTCTACGTGACCTTCGTGCCGCTCTACATTGCCGGCCTGCTCGGCATGACGAGGCGCTTGCAACATTACGATGTGGCTGAGTGGCGGCCGTGGATGCTGGTCGCGGCGTTCGGGGTGCTGCTGACTTTTGGCGCTCTCGTTGCACAGGTTGTACAGATCGTGGTCAGTATCCGCCGGCGCGCGCAGCTACGGGATACCACGGGGGACCCCTGGGACGGTCGCTCGCTCGAGTGGGCTACGCCCTCACCGCCGCCGGCCTTCAACTTCGCTGTGTTGCCGGATGTGGCGGACGCTGAGCCCTACTGGCGTGCCAAGCAGCGTGCCATCGAGTCGCAGCAGCTGGCGGCAGAGCCGGGCTACCAGCCGATCGAAATGCCGCGCAACAGCCCGACCGGCTTCATCACCGGGTTCTTCGCGACCATCACCGGCTTCGCTCTGGTCTGGCACATCTGGTGGCTCGTGATCGCGGGCCTCGTGGCAGCGTACGCGGTGTTCGTCTGGTTCGCCTGGAGAGACGTGGCGGAATACGTCATCCCGGTGGAGGAGGTTGCTCGCATCGACCGAGCGCGCCGGCAGGCGCGCGCGGCGTGGCTCGCAGCGCACGCGCGGGAGTCATCGGGGTGAGCGGCACCGAGGTTTTGCGCGGCCCGGCTGGCGGAAGTCCCATCGATCTCGGCCCGGGCCGCGATGTTGTGCCGCCGCGCGGTTATGCGACTGGTCATGGCCGCGGCGGTCCGGCCTCGAAGCGTGTCGTCGTCGGCTATGGTTTCTGGGTCTTCCTGCTGTCCGACATCGTCATGTTCGCGACGCTTTTCGCGGCATATGCGGTACTGGCCGACCAGACGGCCGGGGGGCCGCACTCACAACAACTGTTTCATCCGGGCAGCGTCGCCGTCGAGACCGCCTGTTTGCTTCTCTCGAGCTTCGCCTGCGGTATGGCCACGCTCGCCGCGCAGCGACGCAATCAGCTCTGGACCCAGATTGCGCTCCTGGTCACCGGACTACTGGGCGCGGCATTCCTGCTGTTTGAAGTACGCGAGTTCATGAGCCTGGTTGGGCGCGGGGATGGCCCGACGCGCAGCGCGTTCCTGTCCGCCTTCTTCACTCTGGTCGGGTGTCACGGGCTGCACGTCACCGCCGGCCTGCTGTGGCTCGGGACCATGATGGCGCAATTCTTCGCCAAGGGATTTCGCCAGGAAATCCGCCACCGCTTCCTGTGCTTCAGTCTCTTCTGGCATACCCTCGACATCATCTGGGTGGCCATTTTCAACCTGGTATATCTGGTCGGCACGACACCGTATGTCTGAATATCATCACGATGGCGGCGATATCCCGCCGGGCTTCGAGGCGAGCGGCAGTATTGCCGCTGAAGTGCGCACTTACCTGTACGGCTTGGCACTCGCCGTCGTACTGACGCTGGCATCATTCTGGGCAGCGCAGACACACCTCATATACGGTCCCGGGGTTCCGGTCGCGATTGCCGTGTTTGCCGTGGCCCAGATGGGCGTCCACCTGGTGTTCTTCCTGCATATCACGACCGCGCCGGACAACACCAACAACGCCCTGGCGCTGGCATTTGGGATACTCATCGCCGGCCTGATCGTGTTCGGCTCGCTCTGGATCATGGATCATTTGAATCACAACCTGATGCCCATGCAGCCGCCGGTCTAGGGCGCAGCGCGATCCACTGTCGTCGGCGTGTTCGGGCGTTGACCAGCCCGCTACAGCGGGCTGCGATCGGGGCAGAGCTAACGCAGCGTCAGCGGTATGTCCCTGAGGCGATCGCCGGTGGCGTCGGCGATGGCATTGGCAATCGCCGCCGCGGTCGGCCCTTGCGCCGCTTCACCCGTACCGAGGAAGGGCGCGCCG
>Ga0306920_100005147_pt1 | contig 16858 bp, 12 predicted proteins | sample flu12Cox44000170_FD_204666 | JGI IMG/M metagenome (GOLD analysis project Ga0306920, IMG submission 204666) | Lab enrichment of tropical soil microbial communities from Luquillo Experimental Forest, Puerto Rico - flux4day.12C.oxic.44.000.170 (v2)... | ecosystem: Environmental > Terrestrial >... | reverse complement strand
GCTATGACGCCATTCTCTCCAACCCGCCCCTGCATCAGGGGGTGGCCGAGGATCACGGCCTCCTGCACCAGCTCATCGCCGCGGCGCCGGCGCATTTGCTAGCAGGCGGTATCCTGCAACTCGTGGTGCAGCGCCGCGTTCCCCTCGAAGGGTTGCTGGCCCAGCACTTTGCCGCCGTCGCCGTCGCTGCCGAGACCGGCCGCTATCGCGTTTGGCGGGCGCACGCGCACCGGAGGCAGCGCTAGCTTGCGTGGGTGCGGCGGCTACTGCTGCGCCTTCATGACGAGGCAGTCGATCTTGAGACGCTTGAGCTCGGTGCAGGCACTCGCGGCGGCCTTGGCCTCGAAGCCGGCGTAACGGGCGCGATAGAACAGCTTGTCGCCCTGCTTCACCTGGGTCGTCACGGGCGAGCGGTTGGCGAGCAGGCCCGGCGCCAGCTCGCGTGCCCAAGCAAGGCGCTGTTCGGCCTCGGCCAGGCTCTGGTATGCCCCGATCTGAATATGGAAGGCACCGGCGGCCAGCGCGGGCGCGGCGGTTGGCGTGGCCGGCTTGCTGGCGCGGATCGGCCGAGGCGGCGCCGGCGGGGGGGCCTCAAGCCCAGCAGATGGCCCAGCAGATGGCCCAGCAGGCGTGGTGAGGACCGGCGGATCGCCGCGCGCCAGGTTCGCCGCCTGCTGTTCCAGCGTGGAGGGGGAGGCGCCCAAGGCCGAGGCGCCGCCGGGCGGCAGCGCCGGCTTCTGCGCAACCGCCGTCCCGGCCAGGGGCGGGTTGCCGGCCGAGGCAGCGGTCCACCGCGGTTGCGGCGATGCCGACGCGTCGGCCACCGGATTGGCGGCACTGCCGTGCGAGACCTCTGCCCGCGCCAGGACGTCCTCGAAGCCCGCCGGCGTCGACCCGCGCGGTGGCAGCGGTGCCGTGCTCGCATGGGCTGCACCCGGCGACACGAGCACGGGGCGGACGCGCGCGATCTCGATTGCCGGCGAGCGGGCCTCGGTTTGCGGGATCGCCGCGGGCGCCGCCGGCGGCGGCCCGCTCGCGGTCTTGGGCGCCGGGCGCTCCACGCGGCGCGGCGCGGGTACGGGCCCGATCTGGCGTGCGGGTTCGGAACGGGCCAGCGCCAGGCGCAGCGGTGCGGGCTGCCTTGTCTTTACGTTGGAGGCCTTGATGAGGCCCAAGTTGAGGAACGTGCGCATGGCCGCGTTGCGCGCGGCGGCGCTGGCACCCCCGAAGATGGCACCCACCACGTGCTTGCGCCCGCGCCGCACGGAAGCCACCAGGTTGAACCCGGAGGCGCGCGTGTAGCCGGTCTTGATGCCGTCCGTGCCGTCGAAGTTGTCAAGCAGCGTGTTGTGGTTGTGCAGCGTCTCGCCCTTGTAGGTGAAGGTGCGGGTGGCGAAGAGCGGATAGTGCTGCGGGAAATCGTCCTGCAGGTGCAGCGCCAGCGTCACCATGTCCCTGGCGGTCGTCACCTGGCCGTCGTCGGGCAGACCCGAGGCGTTGCGAAAGACGGTCGCGGACATGCCGAGCTGATGCGCCTTCTGCGTCATGAGCGCGGCGAACTTTTCCTCGCTGCCGGCGATGTGCTCCGCGATCGCCACCGCCATATCGTTGGCGCTCTTGGTGATGAGCGCCTTGATGGCGTCGATGAGGATGATCTCCTCTCCCTCCGCCAGATCGAGCTTGGTGGGGGCGACCGCCGCCGCGTTGGCGGAAATCCGGATCTTGGTCTGATAGGTGAGCCGGCCCTGCTCGATGCGCTCGAAGGCTATGTAGAGCGTCATCATTTTGGCGAGCGAGGCCGGATGACGCACCTCGTCGGCCGCACTCTCGTGCAGCACGCGCCCTGTGTTGGCGTCGATCACCAGGACCGCACTTTTGCCGACCGCGTGCGCAGCCGCAGCCAAGGGGAACACCCAAAGCGCGAGACCCGCCAGCAGCCCAGCGATGCCAGCGGCTCGCCGCCTATGGTGTGGCCCTCGCGCCGCCATTCCCTCTGCATCCCACGCCTGCGCGCCCCCATCGAATGGTAGGCCCGCATAGGCACCATCGTTTTAGGGCACCTTGGCGGCAAGTGTGGCCGTCCACCGCGCCACCAGCTGAAAGGCTACGCCGCGCCCGGTGACGGCTCGGTTAACGGCGGTGGTCAGCGCTCCGCCAGCCCCGTTTGCCGCCCATGCCTCCAAAGTGTCGCATGTTGCGTTGCAGCAAAATTCGTTGACAGCCATTGTGCGCTGCATATACTGGTGGTGCAACCGGCACGAATCGCGTGCAGCGCCACGCAAAGAGCGCCAGACTGCCCGGAAGAACCCCGCACAAACAGGACCGCAACGATGCTCAAGAACCTCAACTTCGACGAATTTCAGAAGATGGGCCAGCACAACATGGACGCTGCCATGAAGGCGTTCGGCGAGTGGAACAAGGGCTGGCAGGCGATCGCCGCCGAGATGACCGACTACACCAAGCGGTCGTTTGAGGAGAGCACGGCGACGTTCGAGAAGCTTCTGTCGGCCAAGTCGCTCGAGCAGGCAATCGAGATCCAGAGCGGCTTTGCCAAGCGCACCTACGATGGCTACATGCACCAGTTGTCGAAGATCGGCGGCATGTGCGCCGAACTCGCCAAAGAGGCCTATAAGCCCGTTGAGAAGGCGCTGCAGGGCGCGCGCTGAGCGCGGCCAAGAGGGCGAAGCCAGGATTGGACGAGCGCGCGGCCGCGGCCTTTCGGGGCGCGCGTGCGCGCCCATGACCAGCCCGGGAGCGGTCCGCGCGTCCGGGCTTTTTTACGTCGCAAAGTGCCGCATTGATACGCTGCGACCGCGATCGAGGCTCGCGGCGCTCTCAGCCGTTTGCGCCGCGCACGGCTGTCGCTAGAATGGGAGGCGATTTGCATGTGCGGATCACCGGGGCCATATGCTCTGGCGCAAATCTTGCGGAACCCACCGAGGATCACAGGGATTGAGCGAATGGCCGGGAAGAACGGCTCGCGGGGCGATGAGGAGGGCAGGACGGGTCTCATCACGAAGACGCGGCCCAAGACCAAGAAGCCCAGCCTCTACAAGGTGCTTTTGCTCAACGACGACTATACGCCCATGGAGTTCGTCGTGCACGTGCTGGAGCGGTTCTTCAACAAGAGCCGGGAGGATGCGACCCGGATCATGCTGCACGTGCACCAGAAGGGGGTGGGCATCTGCGGCGTCTACACCTACGAGGTCGCCGAAACAAAAGTTGCGCAGGTGATGGACTTTTCACGCCAGCATCAGCACCCTTTGCAATGCACCATGGAAAAGGAGTGAGAGACGCCCGTGCCCGCATTCTCGCAAAGTCTCGAAACCGCCCTGCACCGCGCGCTCGAATACGCCAACGAGCGGCATCATGAGTACGCGACGCTCGAACACCTGTTGCTGTCTCTCCTCGACGACCGTGACGCCGCAGCCGTGATGAAGGCCTGCTCGGTCGACCTCGACGAGCTCCGCACGCGCATCACCGAGTATCTCGACAACGAGCTCTCGGCCCTGTTCGTCAAGGGCTCGACCGAGGCCCAGCCCACCACCGGCTTTCAGCGCGTGATCCACCGCGCCGTGGTGCACGTGCAGTCGTCGGGACGCGAGGAGGTGACGGGAGCCAACGTGCTGGTGGCGATCTTCGCCGAGCGGGAGACACACGCCGCCTTCTTCCTGCAGGAGCAGGAGATGACGCGTTTCGACGCCGTCCAGTACATCAGCCACGGCATCGCCAAGCGACCCGGCATGTCGGAGCCGCGCCACGTGCGCGGCGTGGACGAGGACTCGGGCTCCGACAAGGCCGACGAGAAGAAGCAGCCGCAGGACGCGCTCAACACCTACTGCATCAATCTCAACAAGAAGGCCAAGACCGGCCGCATCGATCCGCTGATCGGGCGCGAGCCGGAGGTGCTGCGCACCATCCAGGTGCTGTGTCGGCGGCAGAAAAACAATCCTCTGTTCGTTGGCGATCCGGGCGTCGGCAAGACCGCCATCGCCGAGGGGCTCGCGCGCAAAATCGTGCTGGGGGAGGTGCCGGAGGTGCTGCGCGATGCCACCATCTTTGCACTCGACATGGGCACGCTGCTCGCCGGCACTCGCTACCGCGGCGATTTCGAGGAGCGGCTCAAGGCCGTGATGAAGGAGATCGAGAACTATCCGGGTGCGATCCTGTTCATCGACGAGATCCATACCGTCATCGGCGCCGGTGCCACCTCCGGCGGGGCCATGGACGCGTCCAACTTGCTGAAGCCAGCGCTGCAGTCAGGAACCGTGCGCTGCATCGGCTCGACCACCTACAAGGAGTACCGTCAGCACTTCGAGAAGGACCGCGCGCTCGTGCGCCGCTTCCAGAAGATCGACATCAAGGAGCCGACCGTCGAGGACTCCATCGAGATCCTGAAGGGCCTCAAGCCCTACTTTGAGGAGTATCATAAGCTCAAGTACACCAACGACGCGGTGAAGGCAGCGGTCGAGCTTTCGGCCAAGTACATCCACGACCGCAAGTTGCCCGACAAGGCCATCGACGTGATCGACGAGACCGGCGCCTCGCAGATGCTGGTGCCGGAGCCCAAGCGCAAGAAGAAGATCACGGTGAAGGAGGTGGAGGCCACGGTCGCCACCATGGCGCGCATCCCGCCGAAGACCGTCACCAAGTCGGACGCGGAGGTGTTGGCCAACATCAACAAGGATCTGAAGCGTCTGGTATTCGGCCAGGACAAGGCCATCGAGGCGCTGGCGAGCTCCATCAAGCTCTCGCGTGCCGGCCTGCGCGAGCCCGAGAAACCCATCGGCTGCTATCTGTTCTCCGGGCCCACGGGCGTCGGCAAGACCGAGGTGGCCAAGCAGCTCGCCGCCCTCATGGGGGTGGAGCTGCTTCGCTTCGATATGTCCGAGTACATGGAGAAGCACACCGTCTCGCGGCTCATCGGCGCGCCGCCCGGCTATGTCGGCTTTGACCAGGGCGGCCTCTTGACCGACGGCGTCGACCAGCATCCGCATTGCGTGCTGCTGCTCGACGAGATCGAGAAGGCGCACCCGGACCTCTTCAACATCCTGCTGCAGGTGATGGACCACGGCAAATTGACCGACCACAACGGCAAGTCGGTCGACTTCCGCAACGTGGTGCTGATCATGACCACCAACGCAGGAGCCTCCGATCTCGCCAAGGCGCCGATGGGCTTCAGCCGCGTCAAGCGCGAGGGCGACGACACGGAAGCCATCAACCGCATGTTCACGCCCGAGTTCCGCAACCGCCTCGATGCCGTAATCACGTTTGCCGGCCTGCCGCCCGAGATCATCATGAAGGTGGTGGAGAAGTTCGTGTTCCAGCTCGAGGCGCAGTTGGCCGACCGCGGCGTTACCATCGAGCTCTCGGAAGAGGCGACCAAGTGGCTGGCGGAAACGGGCTACGACGAGAAGTTCGGCGCCCGGCCGCTGGCGCGCGTCATCCAAGAGCACATCAAGAAGCCGTTGGCCGATGAGCTCTTGTTCGGCAAGCTGCTGCACGGCGGCACGGTGCGCGTGCTGGTGGAGGGCGAGGGAGCCGAGCGCAAGCTCGCGTTCGAGTACATCCCCGCCGAGCCCAAGCCGAAAAAGGCTAAGGGCGAGGATGAGGACGAGGAGAGCGACGAGGAGGACGAGGAGAATGCGGCGCTAGTTGATGCGACGCCGCGCAAGGCTCTGCTTGCCCCCCGCGACGCCAAGAAGGACCGGCCGCGGTCCAGCGGCACGGTCCCGAGCGTTCCCCGTCGCAAGGACGATTAGGCAACCGCTAGGTTGGGTCATCGCCGCGGCGCGGCCCGACCAATTTTTCCCCCTGATCTATCAGTCCCCTGATCTATCTGCCCCTCAGTTATCTGCTCAAGAGGACGTCCTTGGCCTCATTGATCTTGGTCGCAAGATAGGTTGACCCGCCGTGGTCGGGATGCAGCTTCATCATGAGCTCCCGGTGGGCGCGGCGAATGTCTTCTGCACTGGCGCCCGGCGCCAGCCCGAGGATTTCCAGCGCCTGCTCGCGCGTCATGGGCCCCCCCGCGTCAGCGCCCTGGCCGCCCTCCCGCTCCATGTCCTCGCGCCAGGTCGGATGCAGGCGGTCGAGATAAGCCTCCACGATCTGCGCCGACTGAGGGTCGGTGAAGCGGCAATCCTGCCAGAGGTGTGCAAGCTCGACGGGCTTCAGGTCCTCAAGCCGCCGGCCGACGAAGAAGCCCTTGAGGATGCGACCGTGCACATCGCCCGTATCGTGGTCGAGCTCGACTTCCAGGTGCTCGGTCGTGACCCGCGAGGTCTGGCCCTCTGTCTTTTGCGCGCGCCCCGGAAAGCCTGCGAAGCCGCCCTGACCCCACAACAGCCACGAGCCCAGCGTCGCCAGCGAGATGGCGTAGCCGACCAGACCTCGGAAGACCAGCACGCCCGCCCCCACCAGCGCGGCCACGCCGGCGCCGATGCGCAGCTGGCGCGCCAGCACCTGCGGGTTGGCCATGGTGTAGGCCCGCGTCGCGAGCAAGAACAGCAACAGCGCGGCGAAGCCCAGCAGGAGGTATTGCATGGCAGCCCGCGAGGCCTCCGCTATTTGAGCTGCTGCAGCAGCGCGCGCGCACCGCGCCCGGAGAGCGCCGCAAGGGCCCTGCGCCCGCCAGCGGCAAAGACGGCCACGGCCGAGAGAAGCTCGCGCAGCTGCGCTGCCGATCCCGCATCGAAGCGGCAGTAGGCGCCCTTGGTGAGCCGCGCGATTTCGCGGAAGGCCGTCTCCGCGCGCGCATCCGTCCCCTCCTGAAACAGGAACACGGGCACGCCCAGCAGAGCCAGTTCGCCGGCGCGGCCGCACAGATCGTCGATCTCCTCCTCCATGCAGTCCCCGACGTAGACGAGGGCGCTGACGGGCCGCTTCGCAGCCTCGCCGCGCGCGTGGCTCAGCACCTTGCGGATCTGCGTATAGCCGCCGGCGCAGGAAACCCGCGTCATCAGTGCGGCCAGAGCGTCGGGGTCCGAGACCCATTTGGAGGCGCGGCACTCGGCGCTACCGCGGAAGTAGACGAGTTGTACGTCGAGCCCTCCCACCGCCTTCACGGCCTTGAACATGTCGCCCTGCAGTGCCAGCGCCATGTCCCACGTGGGCTGGCGGCTCATGGTGGCGTCCATGGCGAACATGAGCCGCCCACGGCCCGCGGCGGTGCGCGGGCCCAGCTCCTTCACGCGCCGCACGAAGTCGGCCACGTCGCCATCGCTTGCGGCGCGGGAGGGTGGCGCCTGGCGCGCCGCGGTGGGCAATGGGCCCGATCCAGCTGCAGAGGCATCGGGCGCCCGACTGTCCGTTCCCGCCTTTTGCTTGCCGTCGCTGCCCTGGCTCATGGCACCACTAACCGTCCGTCATTGCCCAACACGCCTGCTTGTCGAACCGCCGCTGCGGCGAGCCTCCACCTCCACCTCCACCTCCACCTCCACCTCCACAATGAAGATGGCGTCTCACCGGCGCGGCGGCAATGCGCAGGGCGCCTTCGCCGGTGGCCCAAGTCTATCATGTCCGCCAACGGCTGGCCCGCACCAGGGCGCCGATGAACGCCGTTGCCGCCCTCGACCCGGCTTTCGCCCTGCGGTTTGCCTCATCGTCCATGCTCGCCGCAAGCTAAGCTTGGCCGAGCTCCAGCAGCCCGACATTGCCGCCGGTGGCCGTGACATCGGTGGTGCGCACGCGCTCGGTGGCAAAGCGCACGAGATAATTGGGCCCGCCAGCCTTTGGACCCGTGCCCGAGAGGCCCTCGCCGCCAAAGGGCTGGACGCCGACCACAGCGCCGATCTGGTTGCGGTTAACGTAGAGATTGCCGACGCGCGCCCGCTCAGCCACGAAATCCGCGACGCTGGCAATGCGGCTGTGCAAACCCAGCGTCAGCCCATAGCCGCTGGCGTTGATGGCATCGATCACGCGGTCGAGGTGGCCGCCTTGGAAACGCACCACGTGCAGGATGGGACCGAACACCTCCTCCCTCAGGCGGTCCGCGCGGTCGAGCTCGTAGACGGCAGGGGTGACGTAGGTGCCCGCCCTGCAGGTCTCCGGCAGCGGCAAGTCCACCAGCTCCGAGGCCTCTTTGCGCATGCGCTCCTTGTGGGCGTTGAGCCCTTCCATCGCCTCTTGGTCGATCACGGGACCCACGTCGGTGGCGTAGTCGAGCGGGTCGCCCAGGTCGAGCGCCTCGACCGCGCCCACCAGCATCTCGATCATGCCGTCGGCCACCTCCTCCTGCACGAAAAACAGGCGCGCGGCCGAGCAGCGCTGGCCGGCGGAATCGAAGGCCGACCGCACCACGTCGCGGATCACTTGCTCCGGCAGGGCGCTCGAATCCGCAATCATGGCGTTGAGGCCACCGGTCTCGGCGATGAAGGGGACGACGGCGGCGCGCCGATCGGCCAGTGCCCGCTCGATCGCCCACCCCGTTGCGTTCGAGCCGGTGAACGCCACGCCGGCCACGCGCGGATCCTTGACGAGGGCCGCGCCGACAGCACCTGCGCCGGGCAAGAGGTGCAACACGCCGGGCGGCGCACCCGCCTCATGCAGCAGCTGGACGGCGAGAAAGGCCGAGATCGGCGTCTGCTCGGCGGGCTTGGCCAGCACCGGGTTGCCCGCGGCAAGGGCCGCAGCCACCTGACCGGTGAAGATGGCGAGGGGGAAGTTCCATGGGCTGATGCAGGCAAACGGTCCGCGGCCCCTCAGGGCCATGAGGTTGGTCTCGCCGGTGGGTCCCCTGAGCCCAACCGGCTCGGCAAACAGGCGCCGTGCTGCGGCCGCGTAGTAGCGCAGGAAGTCGACCGCTTCGCGCACGTCGCCCAGGGCGTTCTCCAGCGTCTTGCCAGCCTCGCGCACCATGACGGCTATGAGACGGGCGCGGTCGCGCTCATAGAGGTCGGCGGCGCGATCGAGGACACGGGCGCGGGCCGGGCCACCGAGCCGGTCCCAAGCGGCCGCCGCGGCGCATGCCGCGGCGATCGCCGCTTCGATGGCCGCCCCGTCGGAGGTGCGCACCGTGCCGACGCGGTGCTGCCGCTGGTGCGGGCTGAATACCAGGTCTACCGCATCCGTGCCCGTCAGCAGGCGACCGCCGACGATGGGCGCGGCCGCGTAGAAGCGCTCCAACTCCCCCACAACCTCCTTGAGAAGCAAGCCGCGCACGGAGGGCTCGCTCAATGCCAGTCCGGCGCTGTTGCGGCGCTCAGGGGCAAAGATCTCGGGCGGACCGGGCAATCCTCGCACGGCCTGGCTGCCCGCGGGCGCCAGACTTTCCACGGGATCGCGGATGATTTCCTCGATCGGCGCCGCCGCGTCGGCCAAGCGGTTGACGAAGGAGGTGTTGGCACCATTTTCGAGCAAGCGGCGCACCAGGTAGGATACGAGGTCCTCGTGCGGGCCGACGGGCGCATAGACGCGGCAGGGCATGTTGAGCTTGGCCCCACCCACCACCTCGCCGTAGAGCGCCTCGCCCATGCCGTGCAGGCGCTGGAACTCGCACACGCGCCCGGCGGCCGCCGCATAGACCGAGGCGATGGTGTGCGCGTTGTGGGTGGCAAACTGCGGGAAAAATGTGGCCTCGTCGGCCAACAGCTGGCGCATGCACGCAAGATAGGACACGTCCGTGTGGCCCTTGCGCGTGAACACGGGGTAGTCGGCGAGCCCGCGCTCTTGCGCCCACTTGATCTCGCTGTCCCAATAGGCGCCCTTGACCAGTCGCACGGGGATGGGCCTGCTGCCCTGTTGCGCTAGCTGCCGCAGCCAAGCCAACACGGGGATGGCGCGCTTGCCGTAGGCTTGCACGGCAAGGCCGAGCCCCGGCCAGCCCTCGAGCGCGGGATCGCCGAAGGCACCGGCGAACAGGCCGAGCGTGAGATCGAGCCGGTCCTGTTCCTCCGCATCGACGGTCAGGCTCAGTCCCTGGCGGCGGGCGGCGACGGCGAGTGCCACGAGCCGCGGCAGCAGCTCACCGCGCAGGCGCGCCTCCTTGCCAGGCTCAAAGCGCGGATGGAGGGCGGAGAGTTTCACCGACACGCTGGGACACGCCATCAGGGCGTGGAAATCGCTGGGCCCCGGCCCCTTCGCCGCGCCGATCGCCGTGATCGCCGTCATGTAGCGCGTGAAGTAGCGCTCCGCGTCGGCTGCGGTCTTGGCGCGCTCGCCCAGCATGTCGTAGGAGAACCGGTACCCGCGCGCCTCGTAGGGGGCAGCGCGGGCAAGCGCCTCCTTGATGGTGCGGCCGAGCACGAAGTTGTCGCCCAGGATCTTCATGGCTTGGCGCAGGGCCTGGCGAATGAAGGGCTCGCCGGAGCGGGCAACCAGCCGCTTCAAGATGCCGGCCGGCCCCTGACCTCTGTCCGAGGCCAGGCGCACCAGCCGTCCGGTGAGCATCAGCCCGAACGTGGAGGCGTTGACGAACAGGCTGTCGGAGGCGCCAAGGTGCTTCTCCCATTGCCCCTCCCCGATCTTCTCGGCGATCAGGGCGTCGGCTGTATCCTTGTCGGGAATGCGCAGCAGCGCCTCGGCGAGGCACATCAAGATGACGCCCTCCTCGGAGGTGAGGCCGTACTCGTGCATGAACGCGTCGACGCCGCCGTGCTCGTGGCGGTGCTCCCGCGCCGCCCGCACCAACCTCGCCGCCAGGTCTGCGATCAGCGGACGCTCTCCGCTCGGCGCGGCGGCAAGCACGCGCAGTTTGGCGATGAGCTCGGCCTCATCCGCCATGAACAAGGCCGCGATCTCGTCCCGCGCCGGCGGGGGGTGGTCCCCGGCCGCTTGGGCAGTGCGCTCGTCCCCGGCCTGGCGCATGTCTCTCCTCAACGGGGATGCTAGCTCGAATTGGATTGCATGCTAGCAGATCAGGGCCCCCGCCCCCATGCCTCGAGCGCGCAGGGTTTTGTGGGTGCCATTGGCGCGAGGAGGATTTTATGCCGAGATGGAGAGCCGCGGCCCTCCGGGCGCGGGTCCAGTTTGGTCGTTGCCAGGCAACGCTGGGGGCGCTCATGGAGCGAACGAGGACGCCGGGTCGCCTTGCGGTGGAGCGGATTGCGCCACGCCGCCGGCCAACTGCTGGGCTCGCGCCCGCGCCAGGTCCGCAAAAACGGTGTTGCGGTAGCGTGCCGCGAAGGCGTCGATGACGGCGAGGCTCGCGGTGTCCTTGATGGCGCTCCACGCATCGGCGGCTTCGCCCAATCCGAGCTCAGCGACCGGCGCGGAAGCGACCGGTTGATCGTCGCGGGCGTTGAAATAGAAGCGCCGGGTCAAAGCCGAGTGCTCCCAGGGCACCTGCCGGCGATCGGTTTGACGCATGACGTCATTGCGCACGGCGATCAGGATCGCATTGAGGTCCTCGCTCGATGTGCCGAGCTGCCTGACGAGCGCACCGGAAAAGGGCGAATTGCGTCCCTTGCCGTCGAGGGCCACGTTGCCTGGCTGGGTTGAGAAGCTGATCAGCGTGCCAGCGCCGCTTTCGATGGCGGCAAGTCCCTGGCCAACGTCGGTCGCTTGCGAACCCATGGAGCGAGCCAGGCTGCGCGCGAGCGGGTTGTCCCGGCAGGCATCGAAAAACAGGAGGCTCGTGTGCGCCTCCCGCTCCATGGTTTTGTGCACGAGCTCGAGCCGCACCATCTCCATGTCCAGGGCCGCGGCGGTGGTAAGCTTCGCATCGATTGGCACCAGGTAGTTCTGGCCGGACACCTGGATTCCATGGCCGGCGTAGAAAAACAGTCCCACCTCCGCGCCTTCCAGGGCTTGAGTGAATTCGCGGACCTTGGCATCGAAGGATGCCTTGCCGAGGTCGAACCCCTCCACGATCCGAAACCCGAGCTTGCTGAGGACAACGCTCATGTCGGCCGCGTCGTTGCGCGGATTTTCCAGCCGCGGGCTGTACCGGTACGCGGAATTGCCGATGACGAGCGCAACGCGCTTATGCCCTGGGCCGAGGCTCGCACGCTCGGCCTCGCGCACCGGCGACGGCGTGACGTGAAGGAAGATGCACGCCAATAACGCCGCGGCGGCAAGCCTGGCACCCGCCGCGCAAGTGGTCTCAATCAGCCGGCTGAGGACCCTGCGCGCCATGGGCTCGGCGTCGAGCATTTCCTCAGGCACCAGCGCCCCTCGGCCGGCCGCGTCCTTCACCGCCCTGGTCAGGGAGATGCCGGCGGTGTGCTTGACGGCCTCGGTCAGCGATGTGCCCTCATTACCCATGCGCGCACCCATGACGCCAAGCAACGCCGCCGCACACCCGACCCGGCGCCACCCTTCTAAGCCGGCCAGGCCTCGCCAAACTTCTCAAACAAGAACTTGAAGGCCATCTCGCCGAGCTCCTGGTTGGTGACCTCGTACTCGGAGGCCAGGCGACGGATGGCGGCCGCCACACGCTGGTCGAAGTAGAGGACGATGCCCTTCCGGCCGGACCTCGTGCTCGGAGGCTTGCGCTGGCGGGCCGCCACATCCTTCACCGACTGGGTCATGGACCGCCCCGGCCGTTGTCGAGGGCGTCGATCCACCTTCTGCGTCAGGCGACCGGCCGACGCTTTGATGGCGTCGGTCATCGATAGGCCTGCGTGCTCCATGTTACTCACCGTTGGCCTCGCCGGTGTCACGAGCCCAGAGGGCCTGGTAGAGCGCGGTGACCTCTTTCGCTGCCGTGCCATTTCTCTCCGTCTCCGTGACACCGCGACCGGTCTTCAAGCCCTGGGCGAGCGCCGGCAGGTCGCTCAACTGCTCGGGCAGCACTTGCAGCTTGAGGCGGCCGGCGGCGCGCAGGCTTTCCTTGATGGCCGTCTCCTTGTGCCGGCCGATTGGCACCGCGTTGAGGACGACGACCGTCCGCTCCCGTGCTTTGGCCAGATTGATGAGGTCGAGGGAGTCCTCCAGCGCCTGCAGATCGAGAATGGTGCCTTTCAAAGGCACCAACACTGTGCTTGCCGCCTTAACCGCGGGAATGATGGCCTTATCGAGCTTGGGGGGTGTGTCGATCAAAACCAGTTCGGCACCGAGCCTGCGTGCCGTCTTCAGCATGTCGGCGAGCTTCTGGTAGGGACCAGCCGCGATGCTCGGATCGTCTTTGCTGCCGGTGGCGCGCTGGCGGATGGCGTGCCAGCGCTCGGCCGACTGCTGCGGATCGAGGTCGATCACCAGAACCTTGCGATTTCTGGCGGCCGCTATCGCCAGTTGCAGCGCGAGGGTCGTCTTTCCGCTGCCGCCCTTCTGGCTGACGATACTCCACACTTTCATCGCAGCCACCCTTGCTCTCAGCCCTATCCCATTTTGAGTTGTGCTAGCATCTCAGCGCTAGCACAACTTTAAGGATCAAGAAAGTGCCAACCACGGCGCCGAAACGCTGGCGCTGCACGAAATGGCCCAGGTGTGCTCGCTTGGGCGCAATGCAGGGCCGGCAATCTCCAACGGAGTGCACGCCACTTCTTTGGCGCGGGATGCCGCGGGCGAGCCTCAGGTCGCGGCCGGCACGGCCGGCAAATAATGCCGCGCCGTGAGCCTGTGGAAGCGCCACACCAGCAGCGCGGCGTAGATGGCGGTGCCGACCGACAGGCCCATCCACACGCCGACGGCGCAAAGGCCCATCGTGAAGCCGAGCCACACGCAGCAGGTAAAGCCGATGATCCAGTAGCCGAGCGCCGAGATCGCAAGGGGCATCCGCGTATCATTGAGGCCGCGCAGCGCTCCGCCGGCGGCCGCCTGCAGGCCGTCCGAGACGAAGAAGCTGGCGCCGAGCACCAAGAGCGTGGCCGCGAGCTCGATCGTCTCGGTCGACTGCGGCGCATCGGCACCCAGAAACATCTGCGGGATCGCGTTTCGGCTTGCCCCGATGATAAGCGTCATGGCTGCCATGAAGGCGGCCGCGACGCCGATGGCGACGAAGCCTGCGCGGCGTGTCCCGATCCAATCGCGGCGTCTGGCGGCCTGGCCCACCCGCACGGTGGCGGCAAGCGCAATGCCAAATGGCACCATGTACAGCAAGGTCGCGACCTGCAGCGCGATCTGGTGGGCAGCGACGGCGCTGGTGGAAATGCGGCCCATCAGCAAGGCCGCCGAAGCAAGAGCCCATACTCCAACAGCAGGGCCCCGGAGATCGGCAGCCCCACCGCCACGAGCTTGGCCATGAGCCGCCAATCCGGATGCCACAGGCGCCCGAGCACCCGATATTTCCTGAACGGGGGGCAACTCGAGGCGATGGCGATCGCGGCGGCGCACATGCCCGCGTCGATCAGAGCCGTGGCGAGCCCGGCGCCAAAGAGGTCGAGGCCCCGCACACCGAACCCGCCCTAGATGAGGACGTAAGCCAGCGCCGCATTGGCCGGAATGGCGGCGAGCGTGATCCACAGCGCCGGCTCCGGCCGGTTGATCGCGCCCATGAAGTTGCGGCAGGCGATGAACATCCAGGCCGGGATGATGGCCCAGGCCATGCCGGCGAGGTAGCGCCCGGCAAGCGCCGCCGAATGGGGGTTCTGACCCAGCGCGACAAGGATGTCCTCGCCCCGGAACTGCACAAAGGTCATGGGCGCACCCAGGATGACCGCGGCCCATAGGCCGACGCGGAGGGTGCGCCGCACCATGCGCGGCCGGCGGGCGCCGAAGGCCTGCGCGGCCAGGGGCGCCACGGCGGCAACGAGCCCCATGCCCAAGGTGAAGGCGCCAAACAGCACCGTGTTGGCCAGCGCGGCGGCGGCCAGCGCCTCGTGGCCGAGGCGCCCGATCAGCACCAAGTCGGTCGTCATCATGACGACCTGGCCGAGCTGGGTCAGCGCCAACGGCAGGGCCAGACGGATGGTCTGAGCGAGCTCGGCGCGCCGCCCCCTCCCCCGCCGGCACCGGAGCATCGGCGGCGCGTGTGGTCTGCAGCGACGTCATGGCCGCAACATAGGGATCGCCGATCAAAAGGGGAACGGCAAGCCGGGCTGTTTGCCACCCTTGCCATCTCGAGCGGCGCGTGCGACGTGAGCCGGCCTGGGTTTGAGGGATTCGCCAGGGCGGATCCCGGTGCGTGGCGTCGTTCTGATCGGCCATAATTGCGCCAGCAACGGGCTAGAAACGCATGCCAGCTTTCCGTCTGGGCGCTTTGCGCGACCTCTTCGGCAAGTCCGACGCCGCCCAGCGGCGCAAGCCTGAGGCGGCGATCACGAAGCTGGAGATGCTCCAGCAGGCGGCGCGAGCCGCACGCGAGACGCCGAGCGAAGCTGCAGACGCGAAGGAAGAAACTGCGCAGGACATGAAGGCTGATAGCAAAGAGAAAGCGGCGCGTGTGGCCCGCAAGCCGGCCGACGGTTCGGAGAGCTACACGGCCGCCGATATTGAAGTCCTCGAAGGCCTGGAGCCCGTCCGCCGCCGCCCCGGCATGTACGTTGGAGGCACGGACGAGAAGGCGCTCCACCACCTCTTCGCCGAGGTGATCGACAACTGCATGGACGAGGCGGTGGCCGGCCACGCCACCTGGATCGAGGTGCGCCTGGAGGAGGACGGCTTCCTCTCCGTCACCGACAACGGCCGCGGCATCCCCGTCGATCCGCACCCGAAATTCAAGAACAAGTCCGCGCTCGAGATCATCATGACCACGCTGCACTCGGGCGGCAAGTTCAACAGCAAGGTATACAACACCTCGGGCGGCCTGCACGGCGTCGGCGTGTCGGTGGTCAATGCGCTCTCCGAGAAGCTGGAGGTGGAGGTGGCGCGCGGCCAGCAGCTATACGCGCAGCAATTCGCGCGCGGTGCGCCGCTGGGCAAGCTCAAGAGCCTTGGCGCCATCAAGAACCGGCGCGGTACAAAGGTGCGTTTCAAGCCGGACGAGAAGATCTTCGGCAAGGGCGCCACGTTCAAACCGGCGCGCCTGTTTCGGATGGCACGGTCCAAGGCCTACCTGTTCGGCGGCGTCGAGATCCGCTGGCTGTGCGACAAGAGCTTGATCTCCGACGACACGCCGACGGAAGCGACCTTCCATTTCCCCGGCGGCTTGAGGGAGTATCTGGAAGCCACCATCGAAGGCCAGACGCGCGTCACCAAGGACATCTTCGCCGGCCGTGTCGAGAAGGCGGGTGGCCACGGCTCGGTGGAGTGGGCGGTGTGCTGGGTCGCCGATGAGGATGGTTTCCTCAATTCCTACTGCAACACCATTCCCACACCGGAAGGAGGCACGCACGAGAACGGCTTCCGCTCGGCGCTTGGCAAGGCCCTGCGCGACTTCGGCGAGCGCGTCGCCAACAAGCGTGCCGCCAACATCACGGCGGACGACGTGCTCGGCACGGCCGCCGCCATGCTGTCGGTCTTCATCCGCGAACCGGAGTTCCAGGGCCAAACCAAGGACAAGCTTGCCACCCAGGAAGCCTCGCGCATCGTCGAAGGCGCTCTACGGGACGCCTTCGACCACTGGCTGGCCGACAGCCCCCAGCAGGCCACCCGGCTGCTCGATTGGGCCATCGACCAGGCCGAGGAGCGTCTCAAGAGGAAGCGCGAGAAGGAAGTCGGCCGGCAAAACGCCACGCGCAAACTGCGACTGCCCGGCAAGCTCGCCGACTGCAGCCTCAACTCCAAGCAGGGCACGGAGATCTTCATCGTCGAGGGGGATTCGGCCGGCGGCTCAGCCAAGCAGGCGCGCGACCGCGAGCGGCAGGCCGTGCTGCCCCTGCGCGGCAAGATCCTCAACGTCGCCAACGCCTCATCGCAAAAGCTTTCCCAGAACCAGCTGCTGTCGGACCTGATCCAGGCGCTGGGTGTCGGCACGGGCACACGCTACCGCGACGAGGACTTGCGCTACGAGCGCGTGATCATCATGACGGACGCGGACGTGGACGGGGCCCACATCGCCTCGCTCCTCATCACCTTCTTCTTCCAAGAGATGCCCGAG
>Ga0306920_100005146_pt1 | contig 16860 bp, 22 predicted proteins | sample flu12Cox44000170_FD_204666 | JGI IMG/M metagenome (GOLD analysis project Ga0306920, IMG submission 204666) | Lab enrichment of tropical soil microbial communities from Luquillo Experimental Forest, Puerto Rico - flux4day.12C.oxic.44.000.170 (v2)... | ecosystem: Environmental > Terrestrial >... | reverse complement strand
GGTCGAAGGTAGCGTAAGTTCCGCAACGGCGGACGACTCCGCCGCGGGGGGCAAGGGGAATCGGTCGACGGTCAACGTCTATAAATTATTGAGGGCGTGTAGCTCAGCGGGATAGAGCATCGGATTTCTAATCCGAGGGTCGGGGGTTCGAGTCCCTCCACGCCTGCCATCTTTTCAACGACTTACGCCGGTGACCATCTGCCCCGTCCCCTGAACTTCCATCAAACTTTCATCATTCTCAATCTGGACCTTGGCTTGTCCCTTGAAGTACTTGCTGAGTTTCTGGCCAGCCTCTTCAATGTCGCGGCGAGAAACGATGTTGTAACGCTCGAAGACCGCCCGCGTCTTGTGCCCAGATATCGCCATAGCCACCCGCTCAGGCACCCCGGCCCGGACAAGGTTGCGAACACCAGACCGTCGAAGATCGTGAAAGAGCAGGCCAGTGTAAACCTCGGTGCCGTCGTCTAGCTTCTGCATTTTGCCGAGTCCAGCTCGGACACAGGCGCTGCGCCATGACCTGCGGAAGCTGCCGAGGGGAGAGCCGTCGCCGAAGACGTACTCCGAGTGCCGATTCTTCTCCCGTAACATCCGCAGCATTATAGGCAGTTCGTCTATCAAGGGCACCGTCCGGGGTTCATCGTTCTTTGTTTCGCCACCGTAAAGACGAATCTCAGACGCCCGGAGATCAACATTGTCGCATCGCAATCGGCGGATTTCCCCTAGCCGCAAGCCGGTAAAGTAAGCGAGGGTGAGGGGGGCTCGTAGATGCTCGGGCAACTCCATTCGTAGCCGCTTGAAGTTTTCGGACTCAAGAAACCCCTGGCGCAGCGGAGCCTCTTTCAGCAGTTCAATGTGTGGTGCGTTTTGCAGTTTGCCGTCACGGATGGCCAGGGAGAACATCCGCTTCAGAGCAGAGAGTGAGCGGTTAATGGTGCCATTGCTGGCGTTGGCTGCTTGCCTTTCTTCGATGAAGCGCCGAATCTCGTCGGCAGTTATCGTATTCACTTTGCGGACGGTGAAAAACTTGTCCAAGTGTCTCAAGCTGGTTAGATAAGGCTCTTTGCCGTTCGCGGGTTTGTAGAGGGACTTGAGCCCGTTGGTTCTGTAATCATCTAGCAAGGCATTCCGTAGGTCTTCATAACAAAGCTTGGCAGATTCGACCGGAGCTAGTCTACCAATCGCCTTAAGGCCAAGAAGCTTTTGAAGCTTTGCCTGCGCTTTCTGCTTTATCGGGGTGTGCGTGGCAACACAACGCTGTCGTCCGTTCTGCCAGAACAGGGCATACCAGTTCTTTGAGCCCTTCTTTCGAATCAGACCGCCAGTGCCCCGTTCACGTCTTTTCTTCATCGTCCTTCCTCCCCTCCAGAAAGATTATCGGATTTATCGATGGAAGCCCGCCAGAGTACCGGAGTACTGCTCCGGCAGGCTTCATTTTTTGCGTAAGGGTTTCGGTCAAGGTACACGATTTCGTGTACCGGTTCCTACGTTGACATGCGATGCCACTACCGTATCCAGCCCCAAAAGCTTGTATTCTCAATGGAGCTTTCGTCGAAGTTCACGCCAATTGGTACGCCTAGCACGCATAAGGCCGCGCAAGTGTCTGGCGAGCATTATCCATCAAGGCCGAGGCCGTGTAAGCCTGTCGTTCCGCGAAGGCAGTTAGCAATGGCGTGCCGATGAAAACGCACGGCATGGGACTCAGCACGCGGCAAAACAGGTGTTTCTGTCGTTCCGCTGGATCACCGGCGACCGTCAGGCGCACCGAGGATTTGGCGCAGTCCAAGCTTCGCCGGATGCCTGTCCCTCAGCATATCCGTGTCCAGAATGTGGACAATTTTCGGTGATGAGTCGTTTAAACGCTCAGTGGACGTAGAGTTCCCGGAAAGCATGCCTCGTTTAAACAGGCGATGGGAGTAGAGTAAATTTATTTTCGATCCCGACCCAAGAAGTGCCGTGAAGTAGGAAGAGGTTGTGTTATACTGTTTGTGTAGGCTAGAGAGGTCGCCAGAAATATTTTGGAGCCTCCGGCCCGAAGTGGCATAAACAGCTTTGAGATGCGCTGTAGTTGAGTTGCGAAATACCTATCCGCTGTCTTACACAGCGTTTAAACAGCAAGGCAAGGCGACGGCACCACGAACATCTGGTGCAGTACGGTCCGGGCACCGAGAACGCCCCACAGTTTTGGAGGGAGAGCATGGACAAGGAGTTGGAGTACCGATTAGCGCCGCGAGCCCTGGATGTCAAACAAGCCGCGAAATATCTTGGGGTTACGGTCTGGCTGATTCGAAACCTCATTTGGCGCGGCGAGCTTCCGGCTATCTTAGCGGGCAAGAAGTTCATCGTTGACCGACACGATCTTGATCTATGGCTGGAACGGCAGAAAGGAGCCGCCGCTTAACTGATGGTGGCAACGAGGGTGATGTAGACAGTGCCGTCCAGAAAGTGGACAAAGGTACCGAACTGTTGGTCCATCAAGTGTGTGGCCGCACCTTCAAAAGCTCGCCCAGCGGTCCCTCCCAGCCGCCAGCCGATTCAGAGCCGGGCGTCAAACTCGGGAAAAGCGACGAACACAAGGGCAATACTTGCTTAACTTGGAGTAAATGCGAGCACTTATGTACGAATTGAATGCCTTCGGGCTCTTAGATTCAGTTGCGGGTGAGATTTGCGCATCCTTCCTGGCTCTAAGTTGTTGGCACGACTGGTGTTGGGCTGGGCGTGACAGCCATCTCACACATCCTGCGGCCCGGCACGTGGCGTCCGTCAGCCCTGCTGAAGTACTAACCCAAGTCGGCGGACCTCGAAAAAGGCATGACGAAGTCCGAGAGGCTCCTTCGTCTTTGATTCCAAGGGAGTTAGGCCACGAAACCGGTGCAATTCGGAACGACTGGCGCACTGAAAACAAATGGGTTAGACGCCACGCTCGGGGTGCGTTCAGGGATGGATTCAGGGGTGCACTCGGGGGTGCGTTCAGGGGTTAGTTCAGATCACCATGATGATATAAGTTGTTGATGTAAAACGACTTGTCTATGTGGGTTAGAGGAAACTTCTGTGGCTTAGACCTCAACCTCCTGGCCCGAAGCCATTGATCCACCAGCGTTTAGTCCAGGTGGCATTGAACCCAGGGCAGTCTCGATCTTGCGGCCCGTGAGGCCGGGGCCCCCTCAAGAACCGTCCGAGCGCGTAGTTTAAACAAGGCTCGGAAAGACCGCAGGTCAACACAATTACTCCCACTTGTCGGAGATCATCAAGGCGACTTGGCCAGCGCTGGCGAAGAGGAGTTTTGAAATAGTTCACAGAGAATTCGAGGGTCGGGCCGGATGGTTACCGGCGCAGCGAAGCCCTGGCTGAGATAGGCACAAGTTTGATTTTGCCGGACCAACACCCGGCAACCGTGCCCTGGAGGGCGGCCTCACCAACCGCTCTGCCGGGGCTTTGTTTTTATGTAGCCAAATCAAGCTGGGCGAGAGCTATAAGCGCAGGAGATGAACATTAACATGTACGACAGGACGAAATTTAATGAAGCACGGCTAGCGGCATCGTTGGAAGTGCAGCTAGCGCCATGGCAATGTCTTGCCCGGCTCGGCCTCGACCACGCGACCCAGGCCAGGGCTGAGCGGAATGTCAAGCGGATTACGCGTGAGCTTGAGCGCATTTATGAACAGGCAACGCAGGCAGCGCAGGCAACACAGGCAGCGCAGGAGGCCCAGTGATGGCACGTTGCGCGTGGAAACTACTCAAAGTCCAAGTAACTGGCTCTCGCGGTCGGTGGGGAATCCAAGCCGTCTTCGATGACGGCAGGATGCTGTTCCGGCGATGGGTCTACGTTTACACCAGCCTAAAGCCGGATCAAATCTATGTCTCCGAGGACCGAGACGAGGCGCGTTTCTACCTCGCGCTCAAGACGCGGCTGGCAGACGGGATCAAGATTCCGATCTCCAACGAGGAGCAAACAGCAATCGAGGAATTCCAGCCGCTTGGGCCAATGGAGAAGCTCGCACCGAGGCCATTGGCTAAGGGGCTAGGCACAGCATAGGCACGGCATAACCGATGCTACGTCCACAATCTGGACACTGCCGCTCGCCACGCGGGGAAGGGGCCGACAAACGAAAGAGGAACACCAATGCAGAGAGAACAAACGATCAACGGAGAAGTGACTATTCGATCTTTACACACGGCGGCGGCGCTCATCATGGCTGGCGAGAAGCTACTCCGTGTGGCACCGGGAAGAAATCCACAGTTCGCTGACTTCATCTTTGAGAAGTCGCAAACCATCTTCCGGGCGCAGGACTCGTATCGAGACAGCGAGCTGTACACGTTTTATTTGACCATGCAAGACCTTAGAACCAAAGGAAAACAACATGTCCAATCCAATCGCGAATCCGAATAACCCCACCAAAGAACAAATTTCCAAGCTGAAGTGCGCCGGAGCAGGAGTTCTACGAAGCATTCTGCGGTACTACCTTTTGATGGCCGCTGATGACGCGGAGAGGTTCGTCTGGACCGAGATAGATCACATTCCCTGTTTCCGCTATGACCCAAACGCGAAAAACCACAGAGGCAAGGCGTACTCCCGGTCGGCCGTCAAAAAGGTGATTCGCGCCCTAGTTGAAGCCGGAGTCTTGACCTCAGCAAGGAAGTGGAGGCGCGGCGACTACCATTTCGGATACGTGGTGGCACCCTTTTCGAGCATCTGCAAGATCGTCGATGGTCGGATCGAGCTAAGTGCAAATCTGTCTCTAAAGTGGCGAAGCGTAAGTCCAATGGCTGCTGTGGCGACTGTACCAACTACTGTCCTGGCGACTGTCCTCATTACGACCAAAAACTGTCCTGGCGACTGTCCTGGCGACTGTCCCGAATCTAGGACAGTAGAATGGCAACCCATGCCAATGCTGTCCCCTTGTCGAGGGGAGAGAGTGCGCTTGCCGACGAAGAGAATCGCCAACCGGTACTGGCCTACCTCGGTCTTATCTCCGAGCGAGTGTCTTTTTTGCTTGTAGGGCAGGGGAGCACGCTTTTCTTTTCCTTAATCCTGCGTGCGGGACGGCCACCGCTGTCAAGCAGGCGGCCCAGCAGTCTCCTCCCTCGACTCTGACAGCGAGGCGAAGTAATCCCGCAACAGGCGATGGACGAAGATATAACCGCCACCCACTTGACGCAAAAAGAGCAACTCTTTTGCCTGGGCCAAGAACGCGACATAGTGGAGGGGAGCGGACCCACTTTTCCAAAGGAAGAGGCGCAGAAAAAGATGCTTGACAGCAAACAGCCCACCAACCCCGATGCCGATGACCAAGGACGTGACCCCTGCGAGCAGGATCAGCCTGAATCTGAGGCCGACGATCGGCCCCAAGATCAGCCCCAATCCCAGCGTGGCCATCAGTGCTCTCCTGATAGAACGGTGCGTTCCTTCGTTGACAGCAGAGCGGGTTTCGCGGGCTACTTTCAAGCTAACCAGCCCGATGACCAGCACCGACACCAGCAGGCAGATCAGCCCGAAGATCAGCCCTAAGATCGGCCTGCCGATCAGCCAGCCTACCAGCCAGAAGACCAGCCCGCCGCTCAGCCCGAGGATCAGGGCTAAATTCCATCTGGATGCATCTGGCCATCGGAATTCAGCCCTGTCTATCGCATGGCTTTTGGGAGAAGCAAGCCCGGTGAAAAGCCCGAAAACCAGCGCGGCCATCGGCCCCCTGTTCAGCATCGTCTTCAAGTTAGTCGTGGGCCACACCGACCCGTAGATCAGTCCGAAGATCAGCGCGCTAACAGCACTCAATCCCACTCGCGAAAGCCGCTGTTGTGCCCGTGTTGGCAACCATGTGAAGTCCAGGTCTTCTACATAAAAGACGGTCTTATTGTTCCTGGCCAAGGTGCGAGCCAGCGACGAAAGCCATCGCCTAGTTTGGTCTGGGCTATAGCGTCTTTCGCTTCCTCGTCTGCGGAACATGGCTTCCACAAAGTGCGCAAACAATTCGGGGCGTCGCCGCTCCAAGTCTACGCCAGGCGTAGAACCCCGAGGCAAATCCCGATAGGCCAGCATAGCCACCCAGAGCATGAGGGGCGTCTCTAGGAGTTCCCAAAAGGACAGATCGTCAGCCACAGCGGCGCGCAGTCCCCCCAGCTCTCCCACGTGCTCCAGGTAATCTTCAACCTGAAGACGGGTCAGTGGCTGGACCTCCACTGCATTGCGCAAACGCAGCTTTGTGCCGAGCGCTTCGTAATCCGCAATCCGGCTACAGACCGCTATCGGAAGCAGGCCATACTCGCGGCGGAAGTTGTTGATGGCTTCCACGCAGGACTCGCGGTGCTCGGTCGCAACCTCATCCAGCCCATCCAGTAAAGGGAGAACTTGCTCGCTTTCCACCCACCTCCTCGCCACCTTCTTGGAAACATAGCTTCGCTCGTTCAACTCCGCGATCAGCCATTCGTGGAGTGGCTGACGACGCATGGCCCAAGAGGACAGATTGAACACGGCGGGTATCGGGTAATTCTCATCGTGCTCAGCACGCAGTAGCAGATCGCGGGCGAGTTCCAGCAAGAGTGTCGTTTTCCCCGTTCCTGGAGTGCCGAGGATGAGCAAGGCACCCGCCTGCTCATCGAAGATTTGAGTGATCGTTGTGTTTGGCGACACAGTGCGGGGTGCTCGGTCCGGAATCTGGACGATTTTGTTAAGCGGCTGCTCAACGAAATCCGGTCGGTCCGCCAGCCCTAATTCAATCCGCGCCACCTTGTATAAGGATTGATCCAGCACGCCCTCAATCCAGTCCACGCGGACCTGCTTCAATAGCTGTTGCCGATGTCTTTGATCCAGGCTGGTAGGGGTCTTCGCAGCAGGTTTAGCCGCCAGGGATGCCGGGTAGCTTTGGGGAGCGATGGTAGGCAGAGCCCTCCGCTCACCGAGCACGGGAATCTCGTAGCGAGGCTGGTTGGTCAGATGGCGGTACAGGTCGTCATATCCCTCTTGTGTATCCACCTGGTAGTGGGTCAGCCCCCGTAGGCGGAGTGGAATCCAAGAAGGTTGGCCATCAGCAAACAGAACCGGAATGAATCTCTGTTTTTGGCTATCTTCCCAGTAAAGAACGTTGTAGATGGACTCCGCTTCCCACAACACTCCGCGCCCCTTGCCCGGTTCCTCCCGACCCTCCACCCGGCGCAGATACGTTTCCGTGCAGACGAGAAGGACGAAATCCGCATTCCGGATTTGCTCCTCCATCCACCTCGGCCACCCTCTGGGTGGGGCGGGCGCGTACTGGTCTACCATGCGTCGATGCCGTTAGCGCGGAGTCGATCGGCCAGTCCGCGTACCCGGTCCTGGTGCTCTCGGGAATCATGGCTGTAGCTGATAAACAGCCTCGGAATGTGAGCGGGAGACATAGAACCTCGATCATTCTATCGTGAGCGCGCAGGTCTTGCGCAGTGCCGAGCAGTCCAACATAACGTCGATTGTGTCCTGCGATCCCCGCCAAACCAGCCGAACAACCCAGGGTTGAACGGCAACGATGATCTTCGGCACGTCGCCTCTAGAGTCGAGGACTCCCCTGCATTATCATGAGAGGGGAAATGATGGCTTCTCCGAAGGTCTTCATCAGCTATAGCCACGACTCGCCTGGGCACGAAGCCAAGGTGCTGGCGCTCGCCAACCGCCTGAGAGACAACGGCATTGACGCCATCCTGGACCAGTATGAGCCCTTTCCGCCAGGTGGCTGGATTCAGTGGATGAAGCGCCAGGTTCGGGATGCGCAGTTCATCCTGGTGGTCTGCACGGAAACCTATCGGCGTCGATGGGATGCGGACGAAAAGGCTGGTGTAGGGCTAGGCGCTATATACGAGAGCGGGCTCATTCAGCAGCTTCTTTACGATGCCGGGGGAGTGAATGAGCGGTTCGTCCCGGTGTTGCTGAGCGACAGCGACAGCCAACACCTACCCTTGGAACTCCACCGATACACCCACTTTGGCCCTTACACTGAAGCAGGGTACGAGGGGCTCTACCGGCTTCTCACAAACCAGCCCAAGATTCAAAAGCCGATTCTCGGCCAGCCACTCCCGATCAGGGAAGCGAAACACGACTTTCGAAATCTCTTCTGGAACGCGCCACCACGCAATCCCTTCTTCACTGGGCGCGCAGAGCATTTGGAGGCCATTCGCAAGGCCCTCACTCAGAGCGCATCGGCAGCGCTGACGCAACCCCAAGCCATTAGTGGCCTCGGCGGAATCGGCAAGACGCAAACGGCTATCGAATATGCGCACGTTTATCGCGCTGAGTATCCGGCTGTGCTGTGGAGCGGAGCCGATTCCCGCGAAGCACTGCTCTCTGGTTTTGCCGCATTGGCTAAGCTGCTGAACCTTCCGCAGAAGGACGAACAAGATTTTAGCATCGTGGTGGCGGCGGTCCGCCGCTGGCTGGAATCGAATTCAGGATGGCTGCTGGTGCTCGACAACGTTGAAGACTTTACTCTGGTTCGTGAATTCGTGCCCGTAGCTGCGGAAGGTCACGTGCTGATAACTACACGGTTGCGTGCTACCGGAGAGTTTGCCGAGCCCATCGAGCTAGAGAAGATGGAGCTACAGGAAGCCGCACTTTTCTTGCTCCGGCGCGCAAAGGTCATCCCGAAGGACAAATCCCTCGAAGCTGCTGGCGAGACGGACGGAGCGCTGGCTCGGCAAATCTCTGCGGAAATGGATGGCCTTCCTCTAGCGCTGGACCAGGCCGGTGCTTTCATCGAAGAGACACCTTCAACACTATCGGAATACCTGGCTCTCTATAGCGCCGAAGGCGCCGCGCTCCGTGCTCGCCGAGGCAAGGCACCCAGTCATCCTTCAGTGACCATCACGTTTTCACTGGCCGTCGCTCGTGTGACTGAGGCGAATCCAGCGGCGGCCGCCCTCGTATGTGGCTGTGCATTTCTGGCGCCCGATGCCCATCCCCGAGGAAATCTTCACCCATGCTGGAGAAGAATGGGGTGAGCCGATTGCAAGTGTCGTCGCCAAACCGCTCGCTTGCGATCAGGGAGAAGGCGCTGGGGCCGGAACATCCCGACGCCAGGTTGGTAAGGTCCAATTTGGACGCACTTTCAGAGGACAGGCGCTCTGTCTCAAAACTCATTGCCCGCGCCTTTCGATGGTTGTCCAACCTCTGGTAGGGGGCTTCTCAATCGCTTTCGATTAGGCTCGCTCTGGTATGCCCGCTTTGCACTTTGCCAGGACCGACTTGGTCTCGTCCGTGAAAACGACCGTTTCTGTGGGCAGCTAGACGTTCAAAACTACCGCTGATTCTGTGGGAGTTGCCGAGCTAAAACCGGCGACCATTTTGTGGGCAGCACTCTTGCTGATCCCAAGCTCGGTTGCGATTGCCCGAGTCGAGTATCCCTGGGCGTGAAGACGCGCTCCGTCCGCCACTGGCAACCGGCTTCCTGCTGGCCGACCCAACCGCTTGCCTCTACGCCTCGCGGTCTCCAAGCCAGCACGAGTCCGCTCACTGATCCGCAGGCGCTCTTGCCGTGCAATCCAAGCGAAGATCGGAATCAACAACTCGCCCATGGGCGTGGTTGTATCCAACCATGGCTCTGAAAACGAGCGCACCTTTACGCCGCAAGCTGACAACTGCTCCAAGTAGAGGAGCGTCTTGAGCGGTCCTTCTCTCGTCAATCGGTCCAAGGCCCAGAAGATCAAGCAATCGAATCGGCGTCTGCCAGCATCAGCTAACATCCGCTTGAATTCTTTCCGGTCGCCGTTCTTGCCCGTCGCTGTGTCATTGTAAGTCCTAACCAACTCTCCCAAACCAGCAGCGAAGGGTTGTAGCTGGTTGAACTGGTTAACCGCGTCTTGCTCTTCGCTGGACACCCGCACATAGATTGCAACGCGCATTTTCTCCATTAGCCTATCCTCCCGACAGCGTAGATCGTCCTGTTTTAGCGAATCCACAACTGGTGAACCTTCCTTATGAACCGAGCCATTATCATTCCTTATTTCTGATTGACTACTTTGAGGCCGCTTGGGTTAGTGCAATCGCCATGCCAAAACGCAACGCTGAAACGAATGGACTTGACCGGTGACTCGGCGACGAATCACACGAGGCGGTGCACAAGCTGGTATATAGAGTTCCTAGTGATGTTCACTCTACAGGCCATTCAAAGATTGGATATAAACGGATGAGGTGCGTGCTCTGGCCGCGAGGAACCTTCTCCCGTTTCGGCCAAGCCCCCTGGGTGGAGCCCCCGAAGGGTCCGCCCTGAACTCCGAAGTGACCTAGCCGCACCCGTTTTTCTTCTGCCATCCAGACTCCTGCGGCCATTTCCTGGATCTACCTGAGTTGGCAGGCCCTTGTTACACTGGCAGAGTGAGTATCGCGCCCATTCTATACGTAGCCGCGATCCTGGCTGGTGTGGCCCCACTCCTTGTGGCCGACCGACGCAATCAACGAAGCGAGATGCCCGGACACCGGCACTGCCCCTATTGCGGGATTCCAGTTCCAAAAAAAACCCGAGTGTGCACCCACTGCGACCGTGTACTCGGAAGTCTTGAAGGGGGCTGGCCAATCCGGACAGGGATATGAGGAACAATCGAAGGTGTATTACTTCTACTTCAGCAAATGTGGCACAAACGACGTGAGTGAGAATCTCCAAAAGATGGCAAGGCGGATTACTTCAGGACATCTTGAAGTGTGCGCTCCAGACTTTCTTCAAAAGCATCCATTCCAGGAGGAGTATAGGCATACTTGATGTATCGAAGGTGCCGCAGATCAAAGGGCACATCGGACTCATGTTGCGTTATTAGTATAACTGGCTTGCCAACGGTGTGTGCCATCCCGATCTCATAGAACACGTTCGGGTTGCGAGTTGTACAGTCGGCAATCACGACCCGGCTGCGATACACCGCTGTCCAGACATCCGCCATCACGGAGTGCGCTGTGAAAAAATCATCCGCTCGCCCGACCGATAGTCCCAGCTTCTTCACCACTTTAGAGATATGAGTTGCATATATGGGCGTGAAAGCGGGACTGAAAGACATTAGCACGAACACATCTGGAATGGTCCTGGTGGCATCTGGAATCCCGAATAGGGGCTCAACGGGAAGGAGCCCCGGTCGTGCGCTCTCATGCAACGAGGTCAGACTAATTCCCAAAGTCCCCTGAATGCAAGTCCATTGGTCGGTGACTGTGAACCTTCCGTCCTTGAACAGAATCAATCCGGCAGATTCGAGGTCACCGACAACCTTTCGGACTGAATACAGCGCAGAAGGGTAAGAACTGAATACTTCGTCGAGTTCGTCCCACCCGGTTGCTTTTCCGTCTCGAATTGCCTTAAGCACAGCAGCCGGGGAGAAATGGCTTCCCATAGAGAACCAAATATAGCCACGGATTTCCGTTTTGCCTTGCTAGATGCTGATTATACATCTACTGTGTAGCGGTCAAGAGCAACCGGTAGACACGCCAATCCAGCTAGGTTCGGACGGCTCGCAACAGCACCGCGTCTCGGTGATAGTTCAGAAAATGCTTCTGGCCCTCGGTAAATGAACCGACGTTGACGACCCGCTCCGTGGCAACGCCCATTCGCTCCAATGAGGGTTTGTGGGCCACGGGAGAGACGATGAGTTCTCCCGAGTTTTCAAAACTGATGAAGCCCTTGTCCAACAGGTGGTCAATTGAAGGCGTGAGCAGCAGCCCGTTCTCGCCGTCCAGCCTTTCCTCGTTCGTGGCATCTCGCCAGGGCTTCAGGTGGCTGGCCCGAAGATGGACCGGCTCATCGACCTTCGTGATACGGCAGCACCGCTCGATGAGCATCACCCGATCTTTGAAGAGCCCTTGGCCCCGGCGAGCCATTACAAGTGCACCGCGCTGAGTCTCATTGATCTCCGAATTCTGCTCCACTTCCTGTTCAAGGTGGTGCTCCCACTTGTCGATGTCTTCCGTCCCGACCTGTGTTGACATTTCGTCGTTCGCCCGCTCAGCAACAGCCACGATCTCGGACGCCTCCGGGCCGATCAGTTGAACGAGCAACTCGGCCATGATTGCTGGCACCTCGGTCAAGTATATGCCTTGCAGCCCGTCCCCGTTTGGGCGCAGAGGTGAGTAACGTCCTGGGAGGGAGTCCCGTAGTCGGTCGATGTGGTCCTTGGGCCGGACCTGATGAATCAATCGGATGAATCGCACCCGAACACGCCAGCCGACCCTTTCCCAATTCATCCCGACCTGCCCAAATTCGGCTGGCTTTGGGCTTTCATAGCAGTAGGACACCGCGATACCGATGGCCACGATGCGTGTATCGACAAACGAAAAAATGAGGTCTCCGGGCGCGACTTCCCGCATGGATTCGTAGAATGGGTTGCGGGCAGCGTTGGCACTGCGCTTAGGCGACCAGAGATACCCTGCGGGAAGCCATCCCGCGCTCGGCTCAGCGGAATTCCTGCTGGTCAACAAGAACCCCGCGGTCAAAGCGTCGGTCCCGCAACACGCGGTCTTCGACGCCTACGCCGACATTGCCTTCCCTGGTGGCATCCGCCTGAGCTGGTTCACCAAGGGCTGGAATCAGGGCAATCAGATGCTGGATCGCGACGACGTGCAACAGCTCTTCCACGATGCTCCGTGGTGGGCGCGGCCCTTTCTGCATGGTGTAAAAGCGGTGGACGAGGATCGTGACCGCTCGCTGCTCAAACAGGCGGTCCAGGAGCACGGCACGAACGGTGATATTGATGCGGTTCTATCGCAGGTGACATTCCGAGATGATGTTTCAAGTCTTGCCGGCGTTGCGACCGATGCTTCCAGCCCGTTTACCTACAGCCGGGATATTGAGGCTTCGGGTGCCACCGTGTATAGCTGGAGTGGCTGGTTTGACGGTGGCTGTCCCGATTGCGCCATCAAGCGTTTCCGCACTCTGAAGAATCGCGGCCGCTTGATTCTCGGTCCGTGGAACCACGGCGCGAGCCAGGATGCGAGCCCCTACAGCCCGGCGTCCCCCTCGGCCTTCAACAAAAACGCGGAGCTGTTGCGGTTCTTTGACGATCAGCTCAAGGGTGTGAACACCGGCATCCTGCAAGAAAAACCTGTTCTCTACTTCACCAAGGGTAAGGAGCGGTGGAAGACTGCAGATTCCTGGCCACCTCTCGACGCACACAGTATGTCCTACTACTTTGACGCCGACCATCGCCTGGGTACCGGAAGACCGTCAGCGCAGGACGCCAGCGACCACTATGCGGTGGACAACACTACCGGCACTGGAAACACCTCGCGGTGGAACAGTCTGGCCGACGTTGACGTGATTTATCCCGACCGCAGTTCAGCCGATCAGAAGTTGTTGTGTTACACGTCTCCACCGCTCGACATGGATACGGAGGTCACGGGCTACCCCGTCCTCGCCCTCGAGGTCAGTTCTACAGCGACCGACGGTGAGTTCTTCGCCTACCTGGAAGACGTTGACGCCAAGCCTAAAGTGACCTATGTGACGGAGGGGGAGCTGCGCGCCCTCCACCGCAAATTGAGCACTGAGCCCCCGCCTTACAACCAGGTTACTCCGTATCATTCCTTCAAGCGTGCAGACGCCATGCCTCTCGTGCCAGGAGAAGTGGCAGAGTTGGTGTTCGCCCTGCAACCTACGTCGTACGTGTTCAAGCGCGGCCACGCCATCCGCGTGGCACTCGCCGGTGCGGACAAGGATCATTTTGCCGTGCTTCCCGGCCCGGTACCCACCTGGGACGTCCAGCGCAACGCAACATATGCCTCGCACATGGATCTACCTGTCATGCTCCATTAGGCGGGCATCTCTTATTCGCCTCGCCACGACGAAACTCGGCGGGTTATGAGATTCCTCGTCGCCTCGGCAGCTTCTCCACGCTTTGCATCCCCTCTGCCTACCGCCCAACGCGCAAGCAGGCTGTGGCGGCCACTCTAGTCGCGTGTTCATCCGCCAACTGATCGGTCCTGGCTTCCGACAAAGTTTACAGCGGGACGGATTCACCAAGATCACCTTCATGAAAGGCAGAACAGATTGGGTTGGCGAATACGACGTGGGCACGAACACTATCAATAAGACTCCGCAGTAGAAGTTTGCCGTCTTGCTGATTTCCGACCGGTTTCACAGGCGACAGCCGATGCCATACTGTTCAATAACGGTGAACGGAAAAGTGCCGAATCTGTCCGCATTGTGGAAAGGCGCTTGGCAGGTCATAGGCTGCCTCATTGCGGCCTGCGCTTGATCGCAACCTCTGCTTGGAGCCTTTTGATCCTGTCCAAGATTTCCTGCTCTGCAAGCAGGCCCTTCTCTGTGAGCAACTCAATCAGCGCCTGAAGTTGGATCATGTTTGAGTCAGCAAGTTCCCCAACGCTGACTGCCCGGAGCTTTGTCGGATCGCATGATTCATCTCTCGTCTTTCAACGCATCGCTTCGCTTTCGCTGCCTTCTGGGGTCTGGAGGGGGTCAGTCAAGAATTCGTTTGTCCGGGCAGAAGCCAATGCGGAAAAGCTCACAAAGATGTTGTGCGGAAATGAATCAGCTGAAAGGCCGGGTGGTGAGCCACATGAGTCGCAAAGCTTACCCGCTAAGAGGGATGGACACCCCCGGCAGCAAGCCGAGGCGGTGTGCCCACTCGAGCTCCCACGGGTGATGGTCAAGACAGTACCAGGCCTCTTGAGGATTCGCGTGCGCTTTGCAAGTAATCAACATGCTAGTGGGGGGCGGATGCTCGGGTTCAAATGGTGCGCGAGTCGGGCGCGGAGGCCACTAGGCCCGTGGGCGCTGCCGACGTACACGTAGAAACCTGGCTGGAGCCGCAGGCTGCCAAATTTGCCGACGCGGATCGACGCAGCCGTGCTCGATGCGAACACGAGGGCGTAAGTTCCTGGCTTGGCCTTTATCATGGTTTCGAAGCGGGAACTAATCCTAATTCCTTCAACCCATATTTCGCGATGGTAGCGACGACTTCTTCGCACCATGCAAGAACCTTGTCGATCTCCGCGTCGGTGAAAGCGCGGTCAATCGAGCATTTCAATTCCTGCCCGGCACGCCGGAATAGCCCCATCGCTTCAGCCTTGCTCCAAAGCCCCCTGATTTCATCATCTGGAACCTGGGTCTTCGCACTCAAGCCGTTTTGGCCCATGAGTTGCGTATAGATGGACTGGTTGTACATTGAGGCGGGAGGGTAGCAGAAGAAGACAGTGACATGAGTTCCGTCCAAATCGATGTTCAGGGAGAACCCTTTCACTCCCCAGTGGATGGGCATCTTACGCGCCTCTGCGAATTCAAGAATCTTCTCGAAAACGGCCTTGCCGTTTGGGTCCAAGGACCCGATGAAATCCTCACGATTAGTACTTCGCGTGCGCTTGCCCCTTCGTTTTGATTTCTCCTCCACGACTTGCGGGGCGACTGCAAACGTCCGAACGAGAAACTCGTGTTGGTCCTCCGCTTGAAAGAACTGGAAGCGGACGGCATTAATATCCACGCCGTAGGACTCAGCCAGGTAGTGAATAATACGCTCCGTGCTGTCGTCGATTTCTGACGCCACGACCCGCATGGCGTGGTGCTCGTTTATGACCTCCGGCAGCTCGATCTGAAACTTGGATTGGAAAGCGGCTTCCAAGGTTTCGCCCTTCAAGTACCGGGCGGCGATTCCTTCAACGTCCTCTGTGTCCAGGTCCTTTACCCATGACGCGTAGTCGAGAGCCTGCGCCGTTACCTCGCGAGGCGTCTTGTCCCGCTTGAGTTCTAGGATGACAAGATTACCGGAGCGGTCCATGCAGAGCAGGTCAATGAAATTCCCCGACGCGGTTTCGACCTGCTCCCCGATGATGAGCAAATCCGGGGATAAGAGGGAAATGTCGCTCGAAATCCATTTCTCAATCCGCTGTTCGCGGTCCAGCTTCGAACGCTCGATTTCTTTCAGCGCATCCGCCTTGTCAACTTGCCAAATCCGAACTTCCTCGGCCATAACTGCCCCCACCATTGTGGTTGAACAGCACCTTTTTTGTTCCTTCCGTCCGACTGCCAAATCGGGCACACTACCCTTCCTTTCGTATCATCGACGGTGGGCTGTTTCTGCGTTAGCTTTACGAGAAGATGGATTTAGCGACGTGCCATTCCGAGTCAGGCCGTAAACGTCACACAAGGCGTAGGGCGGTCAAGAGCACCGTGACGGTAGGCACACCTATCCGGCTAGGTTCGCACGGCTCGTAACAGCACCGCGTCTCGGTGATAGTCCAGGAAATGCTTCTGGCCTTCCGTAAACGGGCCGACGTTGAATACCCGTCCCGTGGCAACGCCTATCCGCTCTAATGAGGGCTTGTGGGCCACGGGCGAGACGATGAGTTCTCCCGAGTTTTCAAAACTGATGAAGAGTGATCGAGATGCAGAACCTCAGCGGCTCAAAGAAGAGCGCGAAGGAGATCATAGAGGACCTAAGGATTGAAGAAGTGGGCCACCTAATCGCTTCGCTTTCAAAGTAGCCCAATACCGACTACTGGCGTTTGCGGGTTACTGCGTGCGCGAGTGCGTTTCAAAACCCGAGATTGCGGTTTGTAACTCATTTACTTTGAGCAGGTGATTGTTGGTGGCAACCCTTGCAGAAGTTGAAGGTTTTGAAATGGGCTAGCAAGCCTGGGTGAGCAGGCTGAGCCGCTGAAAGTCTGAAGGACTGCTGGGTGGATTTTTCCTCCAGGGATCGATTTAGGGTCCCCTTTCTGAACGCGGAGCCACCGGCGTGGAAGCCCCCTGGCCGGTGCCCGCTTCCACTGGGTGTGACCTAGCCGCTCAGGGCCGTCTCAAAATCGGCCGTACACGCCACCCGCTCCTGGTTGTTGATCTCGCCTAGGTCGGGAGGGGGTTGCAAAAAAGGAGCCGCTGTGAAACGCGGCGCGGGTGTTACACATTTGCCAACATTAAC
>Ga0306920_100005144_pt1 | contig 16863 bp, 14 predicted proteins | sample flu12Cox44000170_FD_204666 | JGI IMG/M metagenome (GOLD analysis project Ga0306920, IMG submission 204666) | Lab enrichment of tropical soil microbial communities from Luquillo Experimental Forest, Puerto Rico - flux4day.12C.oxic.44.000.170 (v2)... | ecosystem: Environmental > Terrestrial >... | reverse complement strand
CCGATTACATCGTCTGCCTCGAGGACGGAAAGCAATTCAAGTCGTTGAAGCGGCATCTGCGCACCCAATACGGGCTCTCGCCCGAGCAATACCGCGAGAAGTGGAACCTGCCGGCCGACTACCCGATGGTCGCGCCGAACTATGCCGAGGCGCGCTCCAAGCTCGCGAAGCAAATGGGCCTCGGCCAGCAGCGCAAGAAGTCGCGCCGCTGAACGACCGTGGGCGGCGCAGCCACCGCGCCGCGCAACCAGAGATCGACATGACGGCCGGGCCCTCCCCGGCCGTTTTCGTTCTTGACGGCACCACAGTTGGGGCCACACTTGCTGACCGATCCCGGGTCTGCGGCGCACTGCTTCGCGCTGCACCCCGCCCGGGATGACCGCAAATCGCCGAATGCGATTGCATTCCCCAGCGTGACGAGGAGCGGCTTAAGCGGCTCTTCCATCCGCCCCCTTTCATCGCTTATCGTCAACGAATCGTTACTCGGCGGGCCCGTCCGTGGCCCAGGCGTCGTCCGTAGCCACGGCGCCGTTGCCGCACCGATAGGGAGCGCATGACGCCGCTCGAGGCCTCGCAAGAACCGTCGCAAGGCGTGGTGCAGAACCCCGCCGTTGCGGCCGCGCGCAGGCTGCGGCGCTTCATCCTGTGTGCTGACGACTTCGCGCTGAACGCGGGTGTGAGCGAGGCGATCCTCGACCTTCTTGCGCGCGGCCGAATCAGCGCGACCGGCGCCATGACCAATCGGAAGAACTGGCCTGCCGCGGCGCCGCGCCTGCGGGCCTTCGCCGGGAAGGCCGATCTCGGCGTGCATCTCAACCTGACGGAGGGCGCCTCGCTCGGCGTGCTCTCGCGCTTCGCGCCGAGCGGCGAACTGCCGAAATTCGGCAAGCTCATGCGCGGAGCCTTGTGGGGACGCCTGCCGCTCGCCGAGATCGCCGAGGAATTCCGCCGCCAGATCGACGCCTATGCGCGCCAGATGGGGCGCGAGCCCGATTTCGTCGACGGCCATCAGCATGTGCATGCGTTTCCCGGCGTGCGCGAGGCTCTCATCGCCGCTCTCGACGGGCTTGGGCTCACGCGCCGCCTCTATGTGCGCGACCCGGCCGACGAGGCAGGCGCCATCGGGGCGCGGCGCGTTTGCGCCATGAGGGCGCTGGTGATCGCGACCATGGCGCGCGGCTTCGGCCGGCTGCTCGAGAGGCGAGGCATCCTCGCGAATTCAGGCTTTGCCGGGGTTTCTCCCTTCAATCCGCGCCGCGACTATGGAGCCGATTTCGCGCGCTTCCTGCAAAGGCCCGGTGTGCGCCATCTGGTGATGTGTCATCCCGGATTAGCGGATGCGGAGGGGCAGGCCACGGACGCGATCCATGCGGCGCGGCCTAAGGAGCATGAGTTCCTCGCGAGCGAGGCGTTCGAGGCGCTGCTTCAGCGCGCAGCCGCAAGGCCTGCGCGGATGCGCGACCTCACGAGCGCGTGAGGCCGGCCAGTTCTCAGCTCTGCTCTCAGCTTTGCTCTTAGCTTTCTTGCGGGGGCACCGATTCGCCGAGCGTCTGCATCAGGCGGTTGGCGTTGGCGAACATCGCGGTCGCGTGAATGAGGTCGAGGATCTGGAGATCGTCGAGCCCCGCTTCACGCAACGGCGCGAGATCGGTGGCGGTCATGCGGTGCGGCGAGCGCGACAGCCGTTCGGCGAAATCCGCAATGGCGCGCAGGCGCGGCTCGAGCTCAGCTTCGAGTCCGCCATCGAAGAGCCCCTGCATGGTCTCGGGCTTCTTGGTGAGATCGGCGAAGCGGCGCGAATGCACCGAGGCGCAATAGATGCAGCCATTCACCATCGAGGCGATGACGGTCGAGAGCTCACGCTCGGCGCGCGGCAGGCCGCGCGGCGCATACATCGCGCTGTTGAACAAGGGCGAGCGCTCCTGCAGCGACGCGAGATCGTGCAGCAAGGTGAGCACATAGGGCGAGCTGTGCGAGCCCGCGGGCGCAGCATCGATGGCGGCGAGCTGCTCAGGGGTCGCGGTGGCGACATCGACGAGTTCGAGCCAGGGCTTCCACTCGACGGGCTGAAGGGTGAAGCGTTTCTCGCTCATGCGCCTTCCTCCTGCAGGATGCGCAAGCCGGCGAGCAGGCGCGTTTGGAAACTGACGAAAGCGACGAGTTGCGAGACGGCGACGATGTCGCGGCTCGTGAGGCCGAGCGCTTCGAGGCGGCGCAGATCGGCGGCGGTCGCGCGCCTCGGCGCATCGGCGACGAGATCGGTGTGGCGCAACAGCGCGGCGAGCTTCGCCGAGGCGTCGCCCGAGCTCGGATGCTCGACGGCGGCGATCAGCCTCTCGCCGCCCGCGCTGCGCAACAGCGAACGGTAATGGGCCGCGAGCTTCTCGTCTTTCGCGGCTAGCGCCACGCGCAGCGCGATCGCGGCCCGCTCGGCGCGGCTGACACCGCCCGCATCCTGGGGCAGGAGCAGCACGTCATGGCTGCCTTGGGCGTGCCGGAACACCTCGGCGCGCTGGCGCCTGAGCTCGGCGAGCCGCGAGCCCAGCTCCAGGCCCGCGATCTCGTCGATCACGTCCGCGTCAATTTCGCTCATCGCTCGCCTCCGAGATAGGCATCCTGGACTTCCGTGTTGTGCAACAGGTCGCGGCCCTCGCCCTTGAGGACGATGCGGCCCGTCTGCAGCACATAGCCGAAATGGGCGATCTGCAAGGCGAGCGTCGCGTTTTGCTCGACCATGAACACGGTGACGCCCTGGCGGTTTATGGTCTCGATGAGCGACAGCACCTGGTCGACCGCGATGGGGGAGAGGCCCATGGTCGGCTCGTCCATGCAGATCAGCCGCGGCCGGCCCATCAGGGCGCGCGCCATGGCGACCATTTGCTGCTCGCCTCCAGACAGGGTGCCGGCTTGCTGGCTGGCGCGCTCGGCGATGCGCGGGAAGAGATCCTGCATACGCTGATAGTCCTGCGCCACCTCGGCGCGGTCGCTGCGCGCATAGGCGCCCATCAGCACATTTTCGCGCACCGTCATTGTGGCGAAGAGGCGCCGGCTCTCGGGCACCGAGCCGATGCCGCGCCTGATGATCTGCGGCGTCGCGAGCCCGGCGAGCGAGGCGCCATCGAAGGTCACGGAGCCGGACCGTGGACGCAGCAGGCCGAGCACCACCTTCATCGTGGTCGACTTGCCCGACGCATTGCCGCCGAGCAGGCAGACGATCTGGCCCTCGCCTACCTGGAGCGACAGGTCGAAATGCACCTGCACGGCCCCATAGGCCGTGTTGACGCCGGCGAGCTCGAGGAGGGCCGTCACGGCGCGGCTCCCGCGCGCTTGCCGCCGGCCGTGGCCTCGGTCTCCGCGCTCCTGTGGGCGCGGCCGAGATAGGCCTCGATCACCTGCGGATCATGGCGCACCTCGGCCGGCTTGCCCTGCGCGATCACACGGCCATTATCCATGACGATGATGCGGTCGGAGAGCTCCATCACCATGTCGAGCTTGTGCTCGATCAACAGGATGGTGAGACCGCGCCCCTTGAGGTCGCGGATAATCTCCAGCATCTCGCGCGTCTCGGTCGGGTTCATGCCGGCGGTCGGCTCGTCGAGCAGCAGGAGGCGCGGTGAAAGCGCCAAGGCGCGCGCGATCTCGACGCGGCGGCGATTGGCGTAGGAGAGGCTGTGGGCCGGATGGTCGAGGCGCGGCAGCAGCCGCTCGCCGAAGATGCGCAGGATATCCGTTGCCTCGCGGCGCAGCGCCTCTTCCTCGCGCCGCAGCGCGGCCGGACGCCAGGCAGCCAGCGCAAGCTCGGCGAGAGCGCCGAGGCGCGGCCGCGCGGCGCTCAAGCGCGCATGGGCGCCGATCAGCACATTGTCGATTACCGACAGATTGGCGAAGACGCGGCCATGCTGGAAGGTGCGCGCCATGCGGCGTGCGGCCAGCGCCTTGGGCGGCATGGCGGTGATGTCCTCAGCCGCGTAGAGCACACGTCCGGCATCGGGCCGGTCAAGGCCGGTGATGAGGTTGAAAAGAGTGGTCTTGCCGGCGCCGTTCGGGCCGATGACGCTGACGAACTCGCCCTCGGCCGCAGCGAGATCGACCGCGTCGACCGCGGTGAGGCCGCCGAAGCGCCTTGTGAGGCCATTCGCTTCGATGAGCGCGGCCGCCTTGGCGGGAGCCGCCGCAAGCGGCGAGGCCACGGGTTTCGCCTCGGTGTCGTTCGGCGAAAGCGCGCTCATACGGTCCCCATGAGGCCTTGAGGACGGAAACGGATCAGGAGCAGGAGCACGACACCGTAGATCAGCATGCGGTAATCGGCAGCGCCGCGGAAGATCTCGGGCAGCGCGATGAGGGCGATGGCCGCGAAGACCGCGCCGATCACATTGCCCATGCCGCCGAGGATCACCATGGTCAGCGCCAGGATCGACAAGGTCGAATCGAAGGTCTCGAAGTTGATGTAGGAATAGACATGGGCGGTCAGTGCACCTGCGACGCCGGCGAGGAACGCGCCGAAGCCGAAGGCCAGCGCCTTGTAGCGGTTGAGCGAGATGCCGTAGCTGCGCGCCGCGACGTCATCCTCGCGGATGGCGCGCCAGGTGCGGCCCAAATGCGAGGAGAGCAGCCGCGATTGCAGCGCCGCGAGCAGCAGCATGACGATGAGCGCCAGCCAATACTGGCCCTGCGGCGAGTAGATGGGCTGGCCGGCTATCTCGAGCGGCGGGATGCCGGAGACGCCGAGCGGGCCGCGCGTTAGGCTCTCCCAGTTGAGGATGACGAGCGCCACCACCTCGCCCATGCCGAGCGTCGCGATCGAGACGTAATGACCTCTGAGGCGAAAGGCCGGGAAGGCGAGCGCCGTGCCGAGCAGCGCCGCGACAAGGCCGGCGAGCGGCACCGAGGCGGCGACGGGGAGGCCGAGATCGAGCGCGAGCAGCGCCGACGCATAGCCGCCGATGGCGAGGAGCCCCGCATGACCGAGCGAGATCAGCCCGACTGTCCCTGAGATCAAGGTAAGCCCGACCGCGAGGATGCCGTAGAGCCAGGCATTGGTGAGCACCTGCAGCGCATAGGCGTTGCGGATGACGAGGGGCAAGGCGAGCGCGGCGACAGCGAGAGCGGCGAGCGCCCAGGCCGGAAGGGCGACGGGGCTCGTCGGTGGTACGAAGGTGCCGGTCAGCGGCTCGGGCGGCGGGCGGCGATTATTGCTGAAGAGGCCGTTCGGACGGAAGACGAGGAAGATCAGGAGCAGCGCGAAGGCGAAGAGGTTGCGGTAGGTCGTGCCGAAGAGCGCGATGCCGTAGCTCTCGATCAGGCCGAGCAGCAAGCTGCCGACCACGGCGCCCGGCACATTGCCCATGCCGCCGATGAGCAGCGCGACCACGCCCTTGAGCGTCGCCTGGAAGCCCATGCCGGCATCGATGGTGTTGTAATACATGCCGACGAGGAGGCCCGAGAGGCCGCCAAGCGCGGACGCGATGGCAAAGACCAGCTGGTTCACCGCGTCGACATTGACGCCGACCTGCTTTGCGGCATCACGATCGAGCGCGGTCGCGCGCACCGCCCAGCCGAGCTTGGTGAAGCGCAGGAAGCCGAAGAGCAGCGCCGCGCTCGCGACCCCGATGCCGAAGATCAGGAGGTCGAGCGCCCCGATGGTGCCCCCACCGAGATGGATGCGCCAATTCGGCAATTGGCTCGGCAGCGAGCGCGGATCGGCGCCGAAGACGAGCTGCAGCAGCTGATCGAGCACGAGGCTGATGCCGATGGTCGCGAGCAATGGCGCGATGCGTGGCGCATTCTGCAAGGGGCGCAAGCCCAGCCGCTCGATCGCAAGCCCGATCACGGCGCAGCCCACCATGACCAGCAGCATAGTCGCCGGCAGCGGCGTCGACAGATAATGGATGGCGCTCCAGCCGATGAAGGCCCCGACCGCATAGACCGAGCCATGCGCGAAGTTGATGAGGTGCGAGACGCCGAAGATGAGGGCGAGCCCGACCGCGAGCAGCATATAGATGTTGCCAACGATCAGGCCGTTGACCGTGTAGTCGAGGAGAGCGCCGGGCATCGGCTGCTACCTCGTCGCCATGGCGGCGGGCGGACGGCTCGCCGCCCGATCTGTCTCAGGAATACGCATCATCACCGAGAGCTAGCGCATTTGCGCTGAGCCTGGGAACAGGCTGCGGCGCGGGGCCGGCAAAAAAGAAGTGCCGTCCTCGGAGCGAACGATCCGGCGAACGGACGCTTCGCGGAGGACCGAGAAGAGAGAAGATTGTGCCTTCTCGGGTTCGGCCGTCCGTGCGCCTGTCCACCCTCCCCCGCTGCGACCCCGCTGCGCGGAGGAGGGAAAGGCGCGGGAGCTGTCGAGATTGCGTGAGGCGCGGCTCAATTGCCCTTCCACGGGGTGAACCTGCCGTCCTTCACGGTGAGCAGGATGGACATCGGCGCAGCGACGCGGCGTGTCGTCGGGTCGAAGCTCATGCGGCCATAGATGACGCTCGGGATGTCCTTGATGGTCGCGAGGCCGTCATGGATGGCCTTGCGGTCGGGACCAAAGGTCTTGGCGAGATACCAGGCGACCACCATGGCATCATAGGAGCGGGCCGCGTAGCTGTCAGGGTCCATGCCATATTTGGCCTTGAAGCCCTGCATGAAATCTTGCGCCTCGGGGCGTGGATCCTCGGGGAAGAAGTTGGTGTCGGTGAAGATGCCGATATTCGCCGCGTCCCCCGCGATCTCCAGGAATTTCGGCGAGTAGATCGAGCCTGCCGCGACCACCGGCTGCGTCATGCCGAGATCGCGCATCTGCCGCACGATCAGGGCGCCGTCGGGGTAATAGGAGATGAGGATGATGCCGTCGGGATTGGCATCGCGCACCCGCACCAATGTCGAGCGGAAATCCTTCTCGTTCGGAAGATAGCCTTCGGATGCGACGATCTCGGTGCTGCGCTCTTTCGCTGCGGCCTTCATCAGCTCCTGGCTGGTGCGGCCCCAATCGCCGTTGATGTAGAGGATGCCGAGCTTCTTCAGGCCGAGCCGCTGGATGGCGTAATCGGCGAGATGGGGCATGTCGTCCGCCTGGTTCGGCGCGTCGCTCCACATATAGTCGCCGCCCTTGGTGAAGTCGGGATGCGAGTTGGTGAAGCCGAACTGGACGAGCCCGCCGCGCTGATAGATCGGGGACGCCGCCATCGAGGCCGCGCTCGAGAAATCGCCGAGCTCCATGACGATCTCGGGATTGCCGACGAATTTCTGGGCGATGGCGACCGATTGGCGCGGATCGCTCTGGCTGTCCTCGAACACATAGGCGAGCTTGCGCCCCTTCACGCCGCCTTGCGCATTGGCGTGCTCGACGGCGAGGTCGAAGCCGCGCTTCCACTGGGCGCCGTATTGCGCGTATTGCCCGGTGAGTGGCCCCGAGACGCCGATCAGTACGGGCTCGCCGGTCGCCTCCTCGGCGCGCACCAAGCCTGGCGTCATCGCCAAGGCGAGCGAAGCGAGAAATTGGCGGCGCTGCATGCTCATCTCCTCAATGATCAGGCGTCGGCGTCGGTCCATTCGTCGCCCAGAAGCTCGGGCTTCGAATAGTCTAGGGCCAACTGCCAGTGGGTTTCTACATCGCGACAGAAAAGCTCAGCCGCAATGCCTTCGGCGAGCCAGTTGGCGCCGGTCGAAATCGCCGGGATATCGCCCGAGACCTTGCCGAGGCTGAGCGTCGCCGCATGATTGAAGCAATGGATGTCGGAGAGGCCTGGCGGGGCCGCAGCAGCGTCGCGCGACAGGAACTCGAAGGCCCGCCCGAGATAGGGAAAGCCCGCGAGCTCCGCATCGGCGAGATCGGCGATCGCTTCTCGGCGCTCGGCCCAATCGGCGATATGCGGCGCGTAATGCGCGAGCTCCGGCACAGCAAATGGGTCGACGCTGAAGCCGGTGCCAAGGATGAGATAATCGGCCGCGAAGCGCCGGCCGTTCACGGTCGTGATGCGCAGCTCGCCACCTTCGAGCCCGATCTCGGCGATGCCGCAGCCGAAATGGAAGAAGGCGTTCGGGTGACGTCCGACCCGCAAGGTCGAGTTGTGCGGGGCGGGCGTCTGCTCCTGCCCGCCATAGTGCATGAAGCGCCAGCGCCACGCCTCGGACAGCGCAGGAAAGCCAGCGACGAAGCCGGCGCTGCCGATGCCCATCAGTTTGTTGATGCGCGGCATCGTCTTGCGGCGAATGAGCATGCGAACCTCGGCCGCACCATGCTCCAGCGCCTCGCCCGCATTGTCCATCGCGGAGGCGCCTGCCCCCACCACGACGACGCGCTTGCCTGAGAGCTGCGCGAAATCGAGCTCGTCCTCCGAATGGGCCCAATGGCTCTTCGGCACGCCCGACGTGAAATCCGGGATGGTCGCCATGCCGAGGCCCGAGCGCCCAGTCGCGAGCACGAGCTTGCGGCAAAGCGCAAAACTCTTCGCGGCGCCCGCGAGCTCGAGGCGCAACAGCCCGTCGAGCGGCGTGATTGCGGTGACGGCAACTCCGTTCTCGACCGGGAGGCCGAGGACGCGCCGGAACCAGACCAGATAGTCCATCCACATCGGGCGCGCGATGCGATAGAGGCGATCCCATTCGGCGCGGCCATATTGGGCGAGGAACCATTGGCGGAAGGTCAGGGCGCCGATGCCCGAGGCCGGACCGACGAGTTCCTTCGGCGAGCGCAAGGTCTCCATGCGGGCAAACGTCACCCAGGGACCTTCGCGCCCTGCGGGTGACCGATCGAGGATGCGCAGATTGCGGATGCCGCGGCGCAGGAGCGCGAATGAGGCGGCGAGCCCGCACATGCCTCCACCGATGACGATCACGTCCGACACCTCGCCAGCAGGATGGCTCGTCGGAGGAACCCAATTGGCGGGAGGGAAGTTCAGGGCTTCGAGGTCGAATGCGAGGCGCGCCTCGAGGCTCGCAAGTCCCTCGCGATCCATCGCGTCTCGCCCGTCTCGGGCAGGCACGGCTTCAAGGTGGCTATCCATCACCTCGCGCTATAGGGGATCGGGCGCGGGTTGGCGAGGGCAGCCGCTCTTGGACCGCCGGCCTCTATTCGGACCGCCGGCCTTCGGCCGGCCCTTCACACCCCACCGCCACTCTAAGCCGGGACAACAAGTGCCGGCGGGAGGCCGGCGGTCCGGAAAGAGCCGGCCTCCTTCGGACCGCCAGGGTCGTTCACTTCACCTTGTGGAACAACTCCTCGACATATTCCCAGTTCACGAGGTTCTCGAGGAAGGCCTTGATGTAGTCGGGACGACGGTTGCGATAGTCGATGTAGTAAGAGTGCTCCCAGACGTCGCAGCCGAGGATTGGGGTCGCGCCGTGCACCAGTGGGCTCTCGCCATTCGGCGTCTTCGAGACGATGATCTTACCGTCCTTGACGGCGAGCCAGGCCCAGCCCGAGCCGAACTGGCCGACGCCGGCCGCGACGAAGTCTTCCTTCATCTTCTCGACGGAGCCGAGATCCTCCTTGATCTTCTTCTCGAGCGCGCCGGGGAGTGCGCCGCCGCCCTTCGGCTTCATCCATTTCCAGAAATGCGAATGGTTGTAGTGCTGGCCGGCATTGTTGAACAGGGGCGCGTTCTTGCCGAAGGAGCCCTTGACGATCTCTTCGAGGCTCTTGCCCTCCCACTCGGTGCCCTTGAGCAGGGTGTTGCCCGTGTTGACATAGGCGAGGTGGTGCTTGTCGTGATGGAACTCCAGCGTCTCCTTCGACATGTGAGGCGCGAGCGCATCATGCGCATAGGGGAGATCGGGAAGCGAAAACGACATGTGTGCCCTCCTGGCATGGATCGAAAACGATGGCCGAAAGCCAACGCGCGCGACGCCTGCTTGCGGCTCGCTGTCCCTTACCTAGGCCGAAGGCCAGTGATCGGCAACATTCGCCGCGACGAGAAGTGGCGAGCCCTTACGGGGGAAGCGGTTGCAGGCGCGCGAGGCGCAACGAGATCAGGAAGGCGATGCCGATGAGGGCCAAGACGAGGGCGAGCACCCCGCCCCAGCCGCCGCGCTGCCAGAAGACGCCGCCGAGCGAGCCGAGCAGGCTCGAGCCCACATAATAGACGAAGAGATAGAGCGAGGCTGCCTGGGCCTTGGCGGTGCGAGCTCGCCGCCCGACCCAGCTCGACGCGATCGAATGGGCGCCGAAGAAGCCGAAAGTCATGACGGCGAGCCCGGCGACGATGAGGACTATTGACGCGGCGCCGGTCAGCGCGACGCCCGCGCCCATGATCAGGATCATCACCCAGAAGACGTTGCGCAGGCCGAGCCGGCTCGCGACCGCGCCGCTGACAGGCGACGAGACAATGCCGACGAGATAGACGCTGAAGATGAGGCCGACGCTCGACTGGCTCATCGCATAGGGCGGAGCGAGAAGGCGATAGCCGATATAGTTGTAGACGCTCACGAAGGCGCCCATCATCAGGAAGCCCTCGACCACGAGGAGCCGAAGGCCGGGCTCGCGCAGATGGATCGCGAAACCTCGGGTGAGCTCTGCCAGCCCCACGGCCCGCCTCGCGAAATGACGCGAGGGCGGGAGGCTGCGCCAGAAGATCAGGCCGGCGATAAGGCCCATGGCGCCAAGCCCGCTCATCGCCAGGCGCCAGGAGCCGAGCTCGGCGAGGATGCCAGCCGCGAGCCGCGCCGCCATGCCGCCAAGCGCGCTGCCGCCGATATAGAGCCCCATGGCGAGCCCGATCGAGGCCGGCGCGATCTCCTCGACCACATAGGCCATGGCGACCGCCGGCAGGCAAGCGATGGCAATGCCGGTCAGCGCCCGCAGCAGGAGCAGGAGCGGCCAGCCGGGCACAAGGCTCGTGAGGATGGTGAGCATCGAGGAGGAGAGCACGGAGGCGACCATCACGGGCTTGCGCCCGACGATCTCGGAGATCGAGCTCGCGACCAGCATGGACGGGGCCATGAGCCCGGTGGTCAACGACAGAGCGAGACTGCTCTGCGCCGCGCCGAGGCCGAACTCGGCCGAGAAGATGGGGAGCAGCGGCTGCACGTAATAGAGCAGCGCGAAGGTCGCGAAGCCCGCGCAGAACATGGCGAGAATCGTGTTGCGGAAGGCCGCCGTGCCGCTCGTGATCAGGGTGTCGGCCATCAGCGCGATATCGACTCCAAAAAGCCCCCTTGAAATGGTCTCCTTGGCCGCAAGATTGCCGGCCGGAGGCCGGCGGTCCAAGGGTGCCGCGAGCGGCTCAGCGCCTGTCCGAGCGTTGCAGGATCTCGGCAAAGAAAAGGCCGGCGAGCCCGCCCGCGACGAAGCCGCCCACAACCAGGAGCCCGGTGATGGTGCCGACCATGCCGGGCGGCCTGATCTTGAAGCCGAAGACGACGATGAGCGGCAGGATCGCGCCCGCAACGGCACCGATGAGCGCCATGTCGCGGAAGAGCTTCGCGCCCGGCTGGTCGAGCAGGGTCGCGGCAAGCGGCAGGACGATGAGGCAGATCGGCGCCATCGCGATGAGGCCGGACGGCAGGCCGACAAGGACGAGCGTGAAGAGGCTCATCGGCTCGACGCCCTTTTGCAGGATGCTGATCACGACGAGGGCCACGGCGATCAAGATCGACGTGATGATGGTCGCGCCGATCCCGGCCTTCACCCAGCTCATCGCCTCAGCCTCCCTGAGGCGATGCGCCCGCTGCTTGAGCGTCGCGCTCCAGGAAATCGAGGAGGCCGGCGAGGAGGTCGAGTGCCTCGCATCCCGCAAAGACATAGAGATCGACCGGGACGCCGGCGAGCGGCTGGGCGAGATCCGCCGGCCGTCCGGCAATGGCGAGCTTCTGCGCGCCCGCGGCCTTCAAGGCGCGCGCCGCTTCGCCTGCCTGCTGCGCATAGACCTCGTCGGAGGAGCAGAGGCAGGCGAGGCGCGTGCCCGAAGCGCGGAAGGCCTCGACGAGCCCCATCACGGTCGCCGGCTTGTCGTTCTCGATCGCCTCGATGCCGCCACCCTCGAACAGGCTCTTGGCGAAGAGGCGGCGCGGCGTGAAGCTCGCAGCTCCCCCGAGATTTGCGAGGAAGACGCCGGGACGCCGGCCGGTGCGGGCGAGATAGGCATCCGACCGGTCGCGCAGCCTCTCGAAGGCCTGAGCGAAACGGATGGACGGCAGGGCTTCGAAGGTCTGGACGAGAACGGGGCCTGCGCTCGCCGGCTGAGCGTCGTCCGGCGCACGAGCCAACACCGCGACCGGCTGCTCCGCGAGCAGCGCGAATTCGCTGACGCCGGTGATCGGCGCCTTGCGGCGGCCGATCTCTTTCTCGCGCGCCGTCCTGACGGCGGCGATACGCGCCTGCAGCTTGTCTTGCGTCAGGCTCTCGACGATGCCGCCCTCGCGCTCGATCTCCTGGAACAGGCTCCAGGCCTTGTGGGCGAGAGCTTCGGTGAGGGCCTCGAAGGCGCCCGCGCCCGCGGCCGCGTCGGCAACGCGCCAGAGCTGCGATTCCTCGAGCAGCACCTGTTGGAGATTGCGGGCCACGCGGCGCGCGAAGGGATCGGCGAGGCCGAGCGCCGCCGTGAACGGCAGGACGCAGATCGAATCGGCGCCGCCGATGCCGCTCGAGAAGGCGGCGAGCGTGGCGCGCAGCAAATTGGCATAAGGGTCGCGTCGCGTGCTCATGCGCCAGGCCGTCTCGGCCGACAGCCGGATCGGCTCGACCGCAAGACCGCAAGCCCGCTCGAGCTGCGCCCAGAGGCGGCGCATGGCGCGGAACTTGGCGATGGTCAAGAACTCGTCCGCATCCGCGACCAGGAGGAAGGAAAGGGCTCGGCGCGCCTGATCGAGGCTGAAGCCTTCGGCTTCGAGGAGGCGCAGATAGGTGAGGCCTGTCGCGAGCGCGAAGGCGAGCTCCTGGGCTTCGCCCGCGCCGGCCTCATGCGCGGCCCGGCCATCGACACGGGCAAGCGAGCGCGTGAAGCCTCGCCCGGCGAGCAGGCTCGCGGTGCCGGCGAAGCGCCGTCCGAGCTCTGGCCAGGCGAGCGGCAGTCCACCGGAGCGCGCCATGTCGCCCACCGGGTCGAGGCCGAAATCGATCGAAAGTGTCTGCGCGTCGAGGCCGCGCCGAGCGACGAGATCGAGGAGGCGCGTCGCCACTCCGCGCCCGTCGAAGGGCGCTGTCTCGAGGCGAAGCGAGATCAGCTCGAGCCTGACCCCGTCGAGCGCCTGTGTCAGCGCCTCAACGCTATCTGCGCGTAGGCCGAAGCCGCGCCCGGTGCGCGAACCCGCGAGCACCAGCGCGAGCTCCTCGGCGCCGCCTTCGAGATCGGCGAGCGCCGCGCCATTGGCGGCATCGGGCTCGGGATGGTCGATCCTCTGCGCGAGCCGCCAGCGGCCGGCGCCGCGCCAGGGCGCAGGGTTGGCGTGCTCGCTTGCGCGATAGAGCGGCTCGATCGGCAGCCCGTCGGCGCTGCGGGAGACCAGCTTCTCGAAGGAGGCGCCTTTCAGCGTCCGCTCGACGAGGTCGACCCAGATCTCATGCGTCACGGTTGCCGCCGTCATCGCCACGCCGAGGTTCCGCTCATGGTGAGGATAGGGGACGAAGCCTGTGCCGGCTCCGGGCTCGCCGCGAACATGCGCGGCCGCCGATGCCGCTCACATCAAACGAATTGCGAGAGGCCGGGAACGGCGGCGACGATGCCGCCGACCACGTCTTCACCCGCCTTCTCACGCACATGTGCGAAGAGCTCCTTGCCGACCGCCTGCATCTGGCCCATTGACAGGCCGGCGCCCGTGAGCTGGCCCGCGAGCGCCATCAGGCCGCCGGCGCCGCCCATGAGCCCGCCGAGTCCCGCCATGGCTCCGGCGAGGCCGCCGGGCGCTGCCGCATTCGCCTGCTGCTCGACCGCCTCCTTGGCGCCGGGAATCGCCGCGACCGCCTGGTCGACATGCTCGGCCGGAGCCTCCTTCTTGAGGAAGCTCAGGATGATCCCGACGGCGTTCTGCGCTGTCGCCTCGTCAATCCCGGCGGCCTGCGTCAATTTGGCGATCAATTCGTCCATGTGATGTCTCCGCGATGACCAGCCGGGCACTCGGCGCCCGCCGCACAGGCTTGGTCTTTGTGGGCGGAAATGCGGGCTTTAACGGACCGCCAGCCTCCGGCCGGCCCTGCCCTTATCGGCAGCGGAGCGGCGGTGCGAAGGAAGGGCCGGCCGGAGGCCGGCGGTCCGGGCGACCGGCAGGCCGCCTAAAGTCTCGGTCGATCGGATGCTGCATAACGGGCGGGCATGAACTAGACTGCGCTAAAGCCGCCGATTGGCACGCCGCTTTCCTGGAGGCGACAATGCGGGCGGATGCGAATTTTTGTCAGGGAGGATTGATATGGATCGTTTCAATCGGCGCGAGACCCTCGGGCTCGGCGTCGGAGCGCTGGCGGCCGCGGCGCCGCTTGGCAGCGCAGCCAGGGCCGCGATCGCCACGACCGATGCCACTCCACCCAAGCTCGATATCGAGAAGGGCGCGACGCTTCGCCTGCTGCGCCCGACGAAATTCGTCGATCCGGACGAGACGATCTTCAATGCCAACACGCAGGCCTTCATCAAGGCGACGGGCGTGCAGGTCAAAGTCGACTATTCGGCCTGGGAGGATTTGCGGCCACAGACCGCGGTAACGGCGAATACCGGTGCCGGGCCCGATGTGGTGCTCGGCTGGACGGATGATCCGCATCTCTATTCGGACAAGCTGATCGAGCTGTCCGACGTCGCCGAATATCTCGGCAAGAAATATGGCGGCTGGTACCCGCTCGCCGAGCGCTACGGCAAGAAGTTCGGCACCAACAACTGGATCGCCATCCCCTTCGGCGGCTCGGGCGGGCCTTCGGTCTACCGCATCTCCTGGGTGAAGGAGGCGGGCTTCGACAAGTTCCCGACCAATCTCGACGATTTCCTGAAGCTCTGCCGCAAGCTGAAGGAGATCGGCCATCCGGCGGGCTACACCTTCGGTCACGCGACGGGCGATGGCAACGCCTTCTGCCACTGGCTCGTCTGGGCCCATGGCGGCTACATGATCGACGAGAATCAGAAGGTAACCATCAACTCGAAGCAGACGATCGAGGCGCTGAAATACGGCAAGGCGCTGTTCGAGACCTTCATCCCGGGCACCCAATCCTGGCTCGACCCCTCGAACAACAAAGCACTGATCGCCGGCGACATCGCCGCGACCCAAAACGGCGTCTCCTTGTATTTCTCGATCAAGAACGCGACCGATCCGAAGATCGCCGCCATGGCGCCCGACCTCGACCATGCGCGCATGCCGGTCGGGCCGGTCGGCTTCGGCACGGAGACGGCGCTCGCCATCAACTCGATGGTGTTCAAGCACACCAAATATCCGAACGCCGCCAAGGCCTATCTCACCTTCATGATGGAGGTGGAGCAGTACGACAAATGGCTGACCGGCACCTACGGCTATTGGTCACAGCCACTGAAGGCCTATGCGGAAAGCGATGTGTGGAAGACCGACCCGAAAATCGCCGCCTATCGCGACACGATGAAGGATTCGCTCTGGTATGCCTTCAAGGGGCCGATCAACGAAGCCTCGGCCGCGGTCGTCGCCGACTACGTCATGGTCGACATGGCGGCCTCGGTCGCGACCGGCGTCGCCACCCCCGAAGAGGCGGCAGCCGAAGCCGAGCGCCGCGCCAAGCGCTATTACAAGGGATGACCGCCACGTTCTCGAGGCCAGGGAAGGCATGAGCTGATGGTCGATGTCGCCGAGCGCTGGAGCGCGTCGCGAGCGGGCTCGCCTTCGAGGCTGCTCGCGCGCCTCTTCGACTGGAAGCCCTTCCTCGTCGTCCTTTGCCTCATGCCGGCGATCGGGCTGCTCGCCGTCTTCCTCACCTATCCGCTCGGGCTCGGCCTGTGGCTCGCCTTCACCGACACCAAGATCGGGCGGGCCGGCGAATTCGTCGGGCTCGAGAATTTCGTCTCGCTCTGGCATGACCCAATCTTCTGGACTGCGGTCGGCAACACGCTCGTCTACACCTCGGTCGCGACCGTCGGGAAATTCGCGCTGGGGCTATGGCTCGCGCTACTTCTCAACCATCACATTCCGTTCAAATCGATCATCAGGGCGATCGTGCTCGTGCCTTGGATCGTGCCGACCGTGCTCTCGGCCGTCGCCTTCTGGTGGATCTACGATCCGCAATATTCGATCATCTCCTACATCCTCAAAGGCCTCGGTTGGCGCGAAACGAATGTCGATTTCTTAGGCACGCCTTGGCATGCACGCTTCTCGCTGATCGCCGCCAATATCTGGCGCGGCATCCCCTTCGTCGCGATCAGCCTGCTCGCCGGGCTGCAAACCATCTCGCCTTCGCTCTACGAGGCCGCGATGCTCGACGGGGCGGGCGCCTGGCAACGCTTCCGCCACATCACGGCGCCGATGCTGATGCCGGTTTTGTCGGTGGTGCTCACCTTCTCTGTGCTGTTCACCTTCACGGATTTCCAGCTCGTCTACGCGATCACGCGCGGCGGCCCAATCAACTCGACGCATCTGATGGCGACCTTGGCGTTCCAGCGCGGCATTCCGGGTGGACAGCTCGGCGAAGGCGCGGCGATCGCCGTCTCGATGATCCCCTTCCTCGTGGCCGCGACGCTGCTCAGCTATTTCGGCCTTGCGCGGCGCAAATGGCAGCAGGGCGAAGCCAATGACTGACGCCACGCTCTCCTCTCCAGGCCCGGTGCCGCCGGCCGCGGCGCCCGACCGGCTCACCGTGATCTCTTGGGAGTCGGGGCCGCGCAAGCTCGTGACCGTTTATCTGCCGCTCGCCTGCTTCGTGATCGTGCTGCTCTTCCCCTTCTATTGGATGACGGTCACGACCTTCAAACCCAATAACGAGCTCTACAACTACAAGGA
>Ga0306920_100005143_pt1 | contig 16864 bp, 15 predicted proteins | sample flu12Cox44000170_FD_204666 | JGI IMG/M metagenome (GOLD analysis project Ga0306920, IMG submission 204666) | Lab enrichment of tropical soil microbial communities from Luquillo Experimental Forest, Puerto Rico - flux4day.12C.oxic.44.000.170 (v2)... | ecosystem: Environmental > Terrestrial >... | reverse complement strand
GCGAGCAGCCTCCTGCCATCAATCAGGCCTGCCACCCCCCTGGCACGCAGGCCACTACGGGGAAGCAACGTCCAGCTAGACAGTGCCCAGCCCACTGCTCCGGTCCGCAAGATGGCCGCCGGGAAGATGCGAACAGTGATCCCGTCCATACGATCACCGGGACAAACGCAACGGATTCCCTCGCGGCCGGGCGACGACCCGCAGGGCCAACCTCACCGGCAGGGCAGAACGCCCATCTCACTGCTGTGAGGACGCGCAGAACTGGACGATCGGCACGATTTCACGAAGACGATCGCCACGGGAGTCAGCGCCCATTCGGCGATCGGATCCCCCTGAGATGGGTCCTTCGCCTCACCGTTCGTGATCCGTCCTGGCTTGTGTGGCTCGGTCGTCTGCCAGACTGCCGGTGTGCCACCGCACCGCGATGTCGCTGCCTTCGACGAGCGTGCCCCCGGTTACGAGCAGGGCTGGCGCGGCCGCCTGCACCACGACATCGCCGGGCGGGCGGCGAAGCTCGCCGTGTCGGTGCATGCCACGCCCCGGCGGGTGCTCGATGTCGGCTGCGGCACCGGGTACCTGCTGCGGCTGCTGGCCAGGCGGTGCCCGCACGCAACCGAGCTGGCGGGCATCGACCCCGCGCCAGCCATGATCGAGGCGGCCGGACAGGCGGCCGGTGACCAGCGCCTGCGGTTCACAGTGGGCGTCGCCGAACGGCTGCCCTACCCCGATGGTGCCTTCGACTTGGTCGTCAGCACGACCTCGTTCGACCACTGGGCCGACCAGCGGGCGGGCCTGAGTGAGTGCGCCAGGGTCCTGGCACCCGGCGGGCATCTCGTGCTCGCCGACCTGTTCTCACCCCTGCTCCTGCCCACGTTGCTGGCCGGGCGCCGCGGCAAGGCGCGGACTCGGCGGCGCGCCAGCCAGCTGCTCACCGCCGCCGGGTTCACGGGCCTGGCCTGGCATGACCTGTACGCACTCATCATCAAGGCCGCGACGGCAACCACCTGATCCGCCTCCGGGAACACCGGCCAGGAACTACCGGCCCCCGAGGTCACACCTCGTGACCGGAGCCGCCTCGCAACAGACGATCCCGAGCCGCCGATTTGTATCGTCATGGGTCATGATCGATTAGTGACTGACTGTATGCAGATCGAGTGATCTGTGTGCGACCGCGGGCCTGGCCGCGATTCCGGCGAGTTTGGCACCATGGTGTTGTCGTGCATCACGGCGCAAGCCAGATCGCCGATCCGGTGCAGCGCTTGGCACCTCGCGGTGACTCGCGTGCGGTGGCGCTGCTACTGGTCGGTGCCTGCGCTGGGGCGGGGCTTGAGTATGGGACCGAAGATCGTCATCATTGGCGGCGGGATCGGTGGCCTGACCACCGCCGTCGCGCTGGCCCGCAAGGGTCTGCATGCCGAGGTGTACGAGCAGGCGCCTGAGCTCAAAGAGGTCGGGGCCGGGGTGGGTCTGTGGGCCAACGCACTGTTGGCCCTGGAGACGATCGGGCTGGCCAGTGCGGTGGGCCAGCTGGGCGAGAGGGTTGCCAGGCAGGGAGTCAAGTCCCCCGAGGGCAGCTGGCTGATGTGCTACCCCGAGGAAGCCCTGGAGAAGCGCTGGGGAGCCGGCTTCGCAGCCGTCCACCGGGCCGATCTCCAGGGCCTGCTCGCTACCCAGCTCAATCCCGCAGCCATCCACCTTGGTGCCCGCTGTACCGGCTTCCAGGACGCACAAGGGCCCGTGGCCGTGCACTTTGCTGACTCCCGTGAGGTGACGGCCGATGTCCTCATCGGTGCCGACGGGGTGCACTCGGCCGTCCGGACTACGCTGCTCGGGCCCGCCCCGCTTCGGTATCGCGGTTACACCGGGGTGAGGTCCCTGACCCCCGCGGGATCGGTTCCGCTGCCGCGTGACGGGATCGAGACCTGGGGCCAAGGTGCACGTTTCGGCTTTGCACCCGCCCGCGGCGACCGGATCATCTGGTACGCGACGTGGAATGCGCCGCCCGGCGGGGAACGTGACGGCGGCCTTCGACCGCGGCTCCGCACGATGTTCGGTGCCTGGCACGACCCGATCCCTGCCGTGATCGAAGCGACCCCAGAACACGCGATTGTCCGTAACGACATCTACGACCGCTGGCCGACGCGGATCTGGACCAGGGGAAGGGTGGCGCTGATCGGCGATGCCATCCATCCCATGACCCCAGATCTCGCCCAGGGCGCCTGCCAGGCAATTGTCGACGCGACCACGCTGGCTGACTGCCTGGCCAGGGCGGGCGATCCCCGGGCCGCACTACGCGCATACCAACAGCGCCGGTGGCGCAACGCCGCCCGCACAACCTTGCTCGCGCGCAGCGCCGGCAGCATGGGCCAATGGCAGGGGCGGCTCACCTGCGCTGCGCGCAACGCCGTGCTCCGGGCAACCCCTCTGCCCCTCCAGCTACGCCAGCTCGACCTCGTTGTCGGCCCTCGCACCCAAACGTGACTCCGGCTGCGGGTCCCGCACGCAAACCGCGGCCGGCTAACTCTCCGTCATAAGCGCTCCGCATCCTTACCCGCCTGATCCCCGGTCTGTTCGCCATCGAGATCGACTTGACGGTGGTCCGCGACCATGCAGATCGGGGTGATCTGTGCAGAGCCGTCGCCCCCGGGCCGGGGCTGGAACCATTCCAGGCCCTCAGGCGGGCGCAGCGCGGAGCAGGAACGGCTTGGCTGGCCGGCAGTTAGCCCTGGTACTCCTGCGGAGATGCCGCGCGGGGCAATCGGGAGCGGTTGCCCGGCGACGGTGGCTACCACCGGGCGTGATGGGAAGCGTCGCCAGGCGGTGGCCGATGGCGCCCGGCACAGCCCAGCCTGATCTGCCGCCGCTTATCCTCGGGGTGGCCGTCAACTTGCTCCGGATGGCAAGGCAACCGAACGGGGCGCCGGATGCTTCAAAGCAGTGTTATGACCATCTTCTGCCGACTCCGGTTATGACTGCGGCGCGCGGCGATGAGTTCGCCGAGTACGCGGCTGCCAGCATCCCGTCATTGCGGCGGCTGGCCTTGCTGCTGTGCCGGAACTGGCACGACGCCGATGACCTTGTCCAGGCGGCGCTGTCGAAGCTGTGCCAGCACTGGTACCGGGCCGCCGCGGCGGACAGCACCGATGCTTATGTTCGCGCCATCTTGGTCCGGGAGTTTGTCCGGGGACGGCGAACGGGCTGGGCGCGGCGGGTCAGCGTGACCGGCCAGCCGCCTCAGATCCGGGCTCCGGCGGCCGACTTGGACGCCCTGCTGGACCTGCAAGCTGCCATGGCGGCCCTCGCACCGCGCCAGCGCGCCGTGCTGGTGCTGCGGTATTACTGCGACCTTGACGTAGCCCAGGCGGCTGAGGTGCTCGGCTGTGCTCCCGGCACGATCAAGAGCCAGACGGCCAAAGCGCTTGCCACCCTCCGGCGCACTCTGGCGCATAGCTCAGAGCCCGCTACCACCCGCCGGCCCGCCCCAACTCAGCCAGCGGGCCGGACCGGCTGCTCGGACGAGGTGCCCGGCCATGCTTGAGGACAACCTGAGAACGCTCTTCGCTCTTGAAGCCGAGGCGGACCCGCCGATGTCGCATATCAGCGTGCCTGCGGCTGGTCGTAGCGCCCGCATGCGGCAGCGCCAGCGGCGCGTACTCACTATCGGCAGCCCGGTGCTTGCGGCCGCCGCGGTCACTGCGGTGGTCGCCACCTCGGTCGCGCTCTCCGGGGTCGCCTTCTCCGGCGGCGGCGAGAGGATTGCGCGCCCGGCGAGGACGGGGACGCCGCTGGCCGGGCCGGGCTCTGCCGGGTGGGCGCGGCTACCGAGAGCTCCGATCGCTCCCCGCAGCGAATATGCGGCTGTTTGGACCGGGAAGGAGATGATCGTCTGGGGCGGCTACTCGAACACCACTCACGGCGACGGCGCCGCCTACGACCCGGCGATCCGGACCTGGACGAAGATCGCCGCCGGCCCCCTGACCGCCCAGGACCTCCCCGTGGCCGTATGGACGGGCAAGGACATGCTCCTCTTCGGCGGCTCAGGACCTTCCGGCGCCTCCTCCGACGGCGCCGCCTACGACCCGGCGACCAACACCTGGCGCAAGCTGGCGCCGATCCCGCGCTCTTTGGGCGGCAATCTCACCGGCAGCGGCAGCTACGCCGTCTGGACCGGGAAGGTCATGGTGGCGTGGGGTTTCTTCGGCAACGGTGGCGGGCCGCGTGGGGGCGGCTCGCTGGCCGCCGCGACCTATGACCCGGCGGCGAACTCGTGGACGACCGGGACGGTGGCGCCAGCGCAGGCTCCCCTGTTCGGTGACGCCTTCTGGACCGGCAAGCAGATGATCGTCTGGGGATCGGTTTCCCCTGGTCGCATTCAGGGCATTGCCTACGACCCAGCCACCCGGAGATGGTCGACGCTGCCAGCCTCACCCCTCGGGCGGGCCGCACGCGACTCGATGCTCGCCGTCTGGACCGGCAGGTACCTGGTCGTCGGCGGAGGAAACAGCCGAACAGGCCTCCAGAAGGACGCCGCCGCCTACGACCCCGCGACCGGCAGCTGGAAGCGCCTCCCCGACGCACCCGTGGGGTTCGAGGGGAACGGCACGGCCCCCGACATCTGGACCGGAGCCACCGTCATCACGATCGAAGACGGCGTCCCGGGCGGCCGCCCGCTCAGCCTGGACCTCACCACTCGGAGGTGGTCCCTCGGGCCGAAGGCCCCGGTGCCCGGGCGGCAAGAAGCCCACGAACTCTGGACGGGGTCGGAGGTGCTCGTCTGGGGCGGCGGGGTTCCCGTCGGCAACTCCTGCTGCAAGGCGGTCAAGCCGGGATACAGCTACACGCCGTAAGCCCCTCGCTCACCCCTGCCGGATATCCCGCCAAGAACCCCACAGATCATCGACCGCAGCTGTGCGTGCCACCTACTGGCCATCAAGCAGGCGACAGAACTGACACTGTGGGGGCCGGGCGTGAGGCCGGACCCCCTTTCCTGCTCAGCCCGGTGAGCTTAGCTTCCGGGTTAGTTCGAGCTCGGGAAGGAGGCCCGGTGATGTCTGTTTACGTCGGGATCGACGTGCACCGCAAGCGCTCTTAGGTGGCGGTGATCGATCAGGACGGGCAGGTCCTGGCGAACCGGAATGTGCCTAACGGGGCGGAGCCGATTTTGAAGGTGATCGGCGGCTTGCCGCTGGGCACCCCGGCCGCGTTCGAGGCCTGTTACGGCACCAGCTGGCTGGTGGAACTGCTGGAGGATTACGGGTTTGCCCCGCACCTGGTGCACCCGTCGCGGTGCAAGGCGATCGCCTCGGCGAGGCTGAAGAACGACAAGGTCGACGCGGCGATCTTGGGACAGCTGCTGCGGGCGGACCTGCTGCCGGAAGCCTGGATCGCCCCGCCGCCGGTGCGGGCGCTGCGGGCGCTGCTGCGGCACCGGGTCTATCTGGTGCGGCTGCGGACCCGGCTGCGCAACCGGATCCACGCCATCGTGGCCGACTATGGGTATGACCGGCCGGCCGGCGGGTACTGGACCGGCCCGGGCCGGGCCTGGCTCGCCTCGCTCCAGCTGCCCGCGGTCTTCCGTGAGCTGGTCGAGGATTACCTGGGCCTGATCGACGCGCTGCAGCAGCGGATTGACCGGCTGGACTGGGAGATCCGCCAGCGGGCCCGGTCCGACCCGCGGGTCACGGTGCTCACCCAGCTCCCCGGGGTGGGCCCGTTCACCGCGCTGGTCATCCTCGCCGAGGTCGGTGACGTCAGCCGGTTCGCCTCGGCGCGCCAGCTGGCGTCGTGGGCCGGGCTGACCCCGACCGTCCGCGGCAGCGACCGGGTCGCCCACTACGGGCACATCTCCAAACAGGGCTCGGTGTGGCTGCGCTGGGTGCTGTGCGAGGCGGCCCAGACCGCCAAGCGCTCCCCACAGTTCGCCGCCACCTTCCAGCGCATCGCGACACGGCGGGGAAAGAAGATCGCCACCACCGCCATCGCCCGCAAGCTGCTCACCCACGCCTGGCACCTGCTCACCAAGACCGACCAGGCTGCAGCCCCGCAACCCGCGGCGCCCCAGACAGCGGCGCGGTGACAACCCCGGAGGGGTCGCATGGCCCCGGGCGAGCTCGAAGATTAACCTGAGCCGGCGCCCCTGCCGCGCTCGAAGAACTGACTGAGCAGCCCGGTCCCCGGAATACATGGTCATGGCCCCCGCCCATGCGGGCGGCCGAATGGGTGGATGTGAGACCACTCCGCCGGACTCACGCACCGACCCCCGGGAAGCCAGCACCCCAGCGACCCCCCGCCCAGGCAAGCCACAACCCGCAGGCTTTCCTCGCGTGCGATCATCGGCCGCCGCGGCCGCGCGTCAAGCTCGTCCGTCCTCGCCCGCGCCCTGACGGGCGCTAACGGCTGCGGGCGTCTCCAGCTTGACCCGCGGCCGCGCGGCGGCACGGAAACCAGCAGCTACGAGGAAAACCCCAGCACTCCAGCCAACCCAGGCCGATCACCAGGTCACCGGGTCAAAACAGCACGCTCTGTTGACAGCGAAGGCCCCCATGGGCGTGGTCGGCAACAGTTAAATAGACCAATTTCGTAGGAATTCCGATTCGGCGATCGGGAACCCTGAGGTGGGATTCTTCGCCTCACCCTCTGTCATCAGCTGCGGCACCTGGGGCACGGCCCAGGAGGTCCCGGGCACCGCGCTCCTGAACAGGAACGGGCTCGCCGCGGTCAGCTCGGTGTCGTGCGCGGCGGCCGGTGACTGCAGCGCCGGCGGGTCCTACGCTCCCGGCTTCGGCACGCTGCCGTTCGTGGTCACCCAGGCCAACGGCACCTGGGGCGCGGCGAGCCAGGTGCAAGGGACGACGCCTCCCGGCATCGGCGGGGACGACGGAGTGGCCTCGGTGTCGTGCGCAGCGGCAGGTAACTGCAGCGCCGGCGGGGACTACAACAACGCCGCTGGCAATCAGGCGTTCGTGGTTACCCAGACCAACGGCACCTGGGGCACCGCGGAGGAGGTCCTCGGCACGGCGGCTCTCAACACCGGCGGGGACGCCCAGGTCACCTCGGTATCGTGCGCGGCGGCCGGTCAGTGCAGCGCCGGCGGGTATTACGACGGCAGCGGCCACCAAGCGTTCGTCGTGACCGAACGCTAAGAGGGCTTCGCCCCAGCCCACTTCCCCCACCCGGAGGTACTCGGGCGCGGGATAGGCTCGTCGGCGCAGCTCGCGGACGTTCGGGGTTCCCGGCGACCCGATGCTTTGCTGGCCCAGGTGTGCCACCTGGCCCAGCTGTGATGACGGGAACAGTTCACCAGTGCCGGGCAGGCGAACCTGCCCCGGCTGGGCCTTGCTGTGATCTCGGGTAGCTTGTGCCGAATTTGTCAGGTACGACAAGCACGATTCTCGTTGGCAATAGGCACGCTTCGGCGATCCGCTGTGGAAGCGAGCCTGGAAGCTGGTGACCGAGCGGATGCGTCACTGGCGAGCGCACCGACCCGCCATCAGGGGCGGCCGGTGGGATCCTTGGCGCTCGTCGGCAGCGGCGCGGAGAGGCGGATCTGGCGCGCAAAGGTCCTCCGCGGGAGGCCTCAACGTTTACCGCACATGCCTCCCCTCTGTGTCAAGAGGGGGGTCATTCCCCGCCTTTGTGAGTGTGCTCCGGTCCTCGCCGCGGTCAAGCAGAGTGCGCTTGACGGCGGCTGCGGGCCGGCGCTGGCCGGGGGCGGCGGGAACGGTGCGGGGAACGGATCGGCGGGCTTGCTGGTGCGGGCGTAGGGTCGTGGGTGGCGGGCCCGGGAAGTGACTTCTCCGAAGTGCCGGTGCTGGGGTTAGAGCCGGCCGCGCTGGAGCCAGTAGCCGCACCCCTGTGTCCTCCCGGGCCCGTTGCCGCCGCCTGGGCGTCGAGGATCATCTGGCGGTAGGCGATGTCGGGCAGTCGGCGTTTGAGGGCGCGCATCGCTTCCATCGGGGTCTTGGCTGCGGCGACTTTGCGGTCGCAGTAGGCGCGGCCTTCGGTGGGGTTGCGCGGCTGGACGACGGCCATGATGTGCAGGACGCGGTTGATCTGGCGGTTGCCTGCCCGGGACAGGCGGTGGCGGACCTGGTCGCCGGAGGAGGCGTCGATGGGCGCTGTCCCATTCCACGACGCGAAGTGAGCCCGGGTGGGGAATCTGGTCACGTCGCCGGCGTCCACCAGCAGCCGCGCGGCGCCGGAGGGGCCGATCCCGTGCCGGGCGGTCAGGGTGGTGGCGGTGGCCTTGAGCAGTGCGTTCAGTTCGTTGTTGGCGGCCTTTTTGCGCTGGTAGATGCGTTCCAGGTCGCCGGTCAGCTCGGCGGCGACCCGCCGGCGTGCCTGGCCCGCGGCATCGCGCGGGCGGACCCTGGCCAGCAACGCCTTAGCCTGGGCGGCGGACAGGGCCTTCTTCGCCCCGCCCGGGATGAGTTCCAGCAGCAGCTGGTGGAGCTGGCAGATCATCCGGGTGTGGTCCTCGCCCAGGACCGCCGGCGATCGGCCACGATCCGCAGCACCGTCAGCTGGGCGTCATCGACGACGGGGCGCAGCCCGGTCATGCGGGTCGCGGCCAGCGCGACCGAGTGCGCGCCGGTGGCGCCGGTCTTGCGGCCCTGGCCAGTGGCAAACACGCGGGTGCGGGCGGACAGCTTGGGCGGCACATCCACGACCCGCTCGCCCGTCGGCCAGCAGCCGGCTCGCGATATGCCGGCCGATGCCCTGGCATCCCTCGATGGCCCAGCTCCGCTCCGGCCACCGCCGGGCAGCGGCCAGCATCATCCGGTACCCGGCGGCGCCGGTGGCATACCGGCCGCCGCCAAGGACGCTTTCGTCTCCGGCCATGACCTCGATCGTGGCCGAGTGATTGTGCGGATCCATCCCAATGACCACCTGGCCCATCGCGGCCTCCTCCAGCTCGTTCCTGCCGTTGGTCTTCGAGCGAGGAGGGCACCGCTACTTCGAGCAGAACAAACCCCTCTTGAGCCTCTCCCCGCTCACACCAGCACCCGGTCCGCGCAGGCCAGATGAGAGCCACACGACCAGCGTGGGCAGCCGATGTGAGAGCGACGAACCGGGTGCCTAGCCCGAGCCTCGCCAGGCACCGGCCCTGGCACAAGTCAACAAGTAGCCGATGAGCGGGCGGGTTGTGCCTCGCGGCAGCACACTCTCGAGAGCTAGCGGACGCGCGGACTGGACCGGCATGTACCGGCCTTGGCGGCCAGCGGGTTGTACGCTCCGGACGTGCCGCAGATACCTGACAACGGCGATGCCCCTCGTCTGCCGGAGTGGTACGGGCCGCCGCCGATGGTGGGCGGCTATGTCACCGGACCGTTGCTGATCAGCCGGTCGGATCGGGTGGTCGTGGCCGTGCGGCAAGTGCTCGCCTTCCCAGCCGGCGTGGAGGCCGAGGTCGAGGCCCACGCCCGCGGGCCACGGCCCGCCGGACCGCCACCCGGGCCGCTGCACCCCCCGGAACACTCGCTGCGTTTCCGGGTCCAGTTCCCCGACGGGCGCCAGGCTGCCCAGGATGACGAGGCCGGGCTGCGCAGCGGGCGCGGGCCGACACTGGTGGTCAGCAGTTCCGAGAGCAGCTCGGGCGGCCCGGACGACGGTGAAGACATCCGGATGACCCTGTGGATATGGCCACTGCCGCCACCCGGACCTGTCATCGTGGCGTGCTCCTGGCCCAGCCGGGGGCTCGGCGAGGCGAGCGTCGTCTTGGACGCAACCGCGATCCGGGCAGCCGCCAGCCAGGCTCAGCCGTTCTGGCCATCCCGCGAAACCTGACTGCGCCACCAGCCGACACGGAGTACGCGCGCATGCCGCATGTCGGTTCGCCGGGTGGTTGGCTCAGCGTAGCGCGGGTGGCTGGGCCGGGGCCTTGGGCTGGCGGGCGGCTGCGGTTATGGTCGCGGCATGCGTATTGGCGCGGTGCTGATCGACATCGATGGCGTACTGACCGTGTCGTGGCGGCCGCTGCCGGGAGCGGTGGCGGCACTGCGCCGGCTGCGTGCGGCGGGGCTGCCATTGGCCCTGGTCACCAACACCACCTCGCGCCCACGGGCATCGATCGCGTTGGCCCTGGCTGAGGCCGGCTTCCCGGTCAGCGCCGCCGATATCCTTACCGCGCCCGCCATCGCGGCCGCGTACCTGACCGGCAACCACCCCGGGGCACGGTGCCTGCTGCTCAACAGCGGGCAGATCACTGCGGATCTGGCGGGCGTCACCGTTGCCCGCGGTGACGACCTGGCCCCGGTGGACGTGGTCCTGATCGGCGGCGCCGGGCCCGAGTTCAGCTACCAGGCGCTCAACCGGGCCTTCCGCTGCCTCCAGGGCGGGGCCAGGCTGGTGGCGATGCACCGGGGCATGTACTGGCGCACCAGCGACGGCCTGCAACTGGATGCCGGCGCGTTTGTGGCGGGCCTAGAACAGGCGGCCGGCGTGCAAGCGGAGGTGGTCGGCAAGCCCGCCGCCGCGTTCTTCGCCACCGCGCTGGCACACCTGGGCGCCGACGCCGCGGACACGCTGATGGTTGGTGACGACATCGAGAGCGATGTTCTCGCCGCCCAGCGCCACGGACTCACCGGGGTTCTTGTCAAGACGGGCAAGTACCTGCCAAGTGTCCACCGCCATGCCAGCGGCACGCCCGACCACGTCCTCGAGTCCTTCGCAGACCTTCCAGCCTTGCTCGAGGACCTGTCATGACCGCCACCGCCACAGGCATACAGGCATGCCCCGGCCACGCTGATCTAGCCGATGAGCGGACGTGACTTGCCGACTGCGCGACATCGACAACCAGGTCACGTATTCGAGTCGAACACCGCTGGCCAAAGGTTGTTCTCGGTGTATAGGGCGTCAACGTGTTCCAGTTCGACATCGGCACTGTGCGGAGCGCCGCAGACACGGCCGGCGACCCACCACTCGGCTCCCGGAAGGCCGGCCGACGCGTACGCTCGCGACCCCGGATCCTGCTTCTCATACGACGCCCGTCGTCGGGCGATGACCTCCCCGTGCGCCGGCTCCCACAGCCGAACCGAACCGGCGTCCTCAGTGCCTAGCACGACTGCGTCGTACCACCTCCACACCACGACGTCGGTGCCGTCCGGCCCCGTGGCAATCGCGACCAGATGGCCAGGAGACACCCGCTCGACACGCGGGGAGGGGAACATTGCGGCGAACCTGGCCAAGCCAACTTCGCCATGGCTCCAGATTGTGCAGGCGTGTTCGTCGGCACGTATCACGCGAGCAGTTCGGAGGCGGTGCGGGGCGAAGACGGCATCGGGCTGCGGAATGGACATGTGCCCGAGTCTGACAGGGGTCACAACCAGATCAGAAACGATTCGTACGCCGAGTGCGCCGCATCCGACGACGATCGCCCCCATCTGCCGCCGAGCGCGCTCATCCGGGCTCGTAGCTCGTGGCTCCGGGAAAGATTCCAGGCGGGGTCGGCGTTGCACCGTAGGTGAGCAAGTCAAGTTCCCGCCGTTTCCCGGTGACCGTGACCCATCTTCCGGTAACACGCTGCCAGATCTGCCGTCAGACCGTTGCCTACCGGCCGGGCAGCCTCAGCGAGGTCCTGACCGAGCACTACCGCCGGGCCCATCCCGAAGCACTCGGTTTCTCTGCCCGGTAGCCGGTTCCCCGGATCAGTACCACGTGCCCGTCTGCGCGGCGAGCCGTGCTGCCCGCGCCCCGTCCATGAATTCAGGTTGGCCGTAGTCCGGCGGATGCGGCAAGACCCGCCTGGGGCTGCAGGCGGCCGCCGGGCTGCTGGACGGCTCCGGGGACGGGGTCTGGCTGGTGGAGCTGGCCGCGGTCACCGCCGAGGATGCGGTGGCGCCGGCCGTTTGCGGGGCGCTGGGGGTCGCGGCCCAGCCGGGAGGGTCGGCCTTGGAGGCGCTGGTGGATGCCCTGGCCCCGCAGGATGTGCTGATCGTGTTGGACAATTGCGAGCACCTGATCGGCGGCTGCGCCAAGACCGCCGATGCCATCGTGACCAGATGCCCGCGGGTGCACCTGCTGGCGACCAGCCATGAGCCGCTGGGCATCGGCGGGGAGACCATCTACCGGGTACCGTCCTTGTCGCTGCCTGGACCCGGCGACGGCGACGCCGCGGCGGCTGAGTCGTCCGATGCGGGCGCGTTGTTCTTGGAGAGGGCCCGGGCGCAGGGCGTCGGCTTGGTGGTGGACGAGGTCACCGCGCCGCTGGTGGTGTCGATCTGCGCGCGGCTGGATGGGCTGCCGCTGGCCATCGAGCTGGCCGCGGCCCGGCTGCGGTCAATGTCGCTGGCCGCCGTCAACGACCGCCTGGGCCAGCGGTTCGGCCTGCTCACCGGGGGGAGCCGCACCGCCCCAGCGCGGCAGCAGACCCTGCACGCCGCCATCAGCTGGTCGTACGCGCTGCTCAACGGCGCCGAGCAGGCGCTGCTGGGCCACCTGGCGGCGTTCGCCGGGGGCTTCGACCTGGACGCAGCCGAAGCGGTCGGCGGCGCCGGCGCCCTCACCGCAGCCGATGTCGCCGGGCTGCTCGGCTCGCTGGTGGATAAGAGCCTGGTGGTGGCCGAGTCGGCCGGGCCGACCCTGCGGTACCGGCTGCTGGAGACCATCCGCCAGTTCGCCGCCGACCGCCTCGCCGAGGCCGGCGGCGACGAGGCCGCGGCCGTCCAGGCGGCGCACTGCGCGCACTACCTGTCGGTGGCCGAGACGGCGGCCCCGCACCTGACCGGGCCCGACCAGGGCAGCTGGCTGGCGCAGCTGGACGCGGACCAGGCGAACCTGCGCCGCGCCGCCGAGCACGCGGCCAGCCGCGAAGGGGGGACCGCGCAGGTGCTGCGGTTCGGCGTCGCGCTGCGTCGGCACTGGGGCACGCGGTACCGGGTTGAGGAGGCAGCGCTGCTGGCCGGCGTGCTGCGCCGGCCCGACGCCGCCGCCGACCCCGCGCTGTTCGCCGCTGCGCTGGTCGCCGCAGCGGATCTCACGCTAATGAGTGACCAGTCCACCAGCTTGCAGCTGGCTCAGCAGGCTGACCAGATCGCCAGGGTGCTGAGCGACGACCGGCTGCTCGTCCTGGCGTCCCAGGCGCTGTGCTGGGCGTACGGCTTTGCCGCGGAGTGGGAGCGGGCGTGGCAGCTGGGAGAGGAGTCGGTGGCGCGGGCCCGGGCACTTGGCGACGACGTGCTGCTCGGCGAGAGCCTGCTCGCGTACGCCTCGGCTGCCCGTCCAGAGGAAAGCGGGCCGCTGTACGCCGAGGCCCTCGCCTGCACCGAGCGCACCGGTGATCTCGGCACCGCGGCAACAATTCATAACAATGCGGGCTTTATCGCCCTGTCGGTGGGCGACATCCCGGCGGCCCGGGCGCATCTGGAGGCCGCCATAGAGGCCGCCGCGGTACTCGGCTTCCCGGAACTCTACGCGTTGACGAACCTGGCCGAGGTACTGCAGGCCGAGCACGACCTCGACGGCGCGCGATCCGGATTCGAAGACGTTGTCCGGAGGGGCCGCCGCACCGGCGACAAGTACGTGCTGGCCGGCGCCTTCCGCGGGCTGGGCTACCTGGCCGCCGACCTGGGTGACTGGCACCGGGCAGCCATCCTGTACGGCGCCGAGCACGCCCTGATGGACCAGATCGGAGCCCTGTGGTCGCCGTTCGATGCGCGCCGCCGCCAGGAAGGCCTCGACCAGGCACGTGCCGCCCTCGGCGACAAGCAACTCCAGCAGGCCTACGCTCGCGGCAAGGCACTCAGCTTCGACCAGGCCATCGACCTCGCCCTCGGGAAGAGCCTCCCAGCCACGTAACCGGCCGTACCGCGCCACACAGAACACTCATTCCGGCGCGGCAACAACACCCGCCCTGGCGACCCGGCTTGCCGACCATATCGGCGGCTCGGCGCGCGTTATTCACAGGCTTTGCTGTCCGGTCGACCGGCCTCCCCGCGAAAGAGCCAACCCAAGGGCCAACGCAGGCCGACATCAGGCGACAGCCAGCTACGGCAGGCGACTGTCAAGCCTGGTCAGGTGCCCAGTGAGCCACGTCAGGCGACACCTAGCGACGCCCGGAGCGTGACTGGGGGTCAAGGGGTCGCTGGTTCAAATCCGGCCGTCTCGACAGGTAGTTAAGGTTTTTCGAACATACTTCTGCCCCCAACCAGAGCCAGCAAGAGCCATCCTCGTTTGAAACCGCCCGCTGAGAGGCGTGTGCCGATCGTGTGATCAGGCGTCCTACCAGGGCATTTGTCAATAAGACAGAGCCGGAGAAACCGGCAGTCAAAGGGTCCGCAGATCGCTGAGCCACCTCGGATCTGCACCCGACAACTGCGAACCGGCGGACACCGTTCCCGGCGCACCGGCTCACCGTGAGCCGGACACTCAAAGCGCCGCAGTAGCTGTGGGACGTGGGCAGGCCGGGACTGCATCGGGTCGTGGGCTAGTGACTTCGAGGACAGCAGCCGGTTAAGCCGCAGCGGCCAGCACACCGCAGGCTCGTGGCGTGCTGGTTCAGTGGTTTGTTCCGGTCAGGCTCGGAGCCGGATGATCTGCCCCGAGTGCGGGCAGTAATTCGGCGGTAGCCCAAGGCCGTTCAGCAATGACAGATCGGCCGGGCACAAGCTGTTGATCGAGACATATAGCGCCCCGTCAGGCCCGAACGTAATGCCGTTCGGGTAGTTCAGCCCCTGGCCGGGTGCGACGACGTACGACGTCGACATGTCGGGGCGCACCTTGACGATGGAGCCTGCGGCCGGGGTCGGATTGAACGCGTTGAACTGTTGGGTCAGATTCACCAGATACAGGTTCCCCCATCGGTCGGAGGTGCAGCCGACGACTGCTGTCAGTCTTCCGCCGCTTAGGGCCTCGGTGAGCCTGCCGTCGTGCCAACGCCAGAGCGAGCCCGACAGCGTGCCGATGAATATGCTTCCCCCGGCCTTCGCGAGGCACGTCGGCACGGCGTCGTACACGGGCTGGTGACCGGGCGGGTCGGGCACGTAGGCGAGAACCTTCATCTTCCCGGCGTTTCGCGCGAAGCTCAGGGTGTTCGAGCCTCCGTCCGCAACATAGAATCCGCCGTCCGCCGCGAGAACGCCGTAGGGATCGGCGTCACCGGGATTGAAGTCGGGGTTACCAGGGTCAGGGTTGTGCCGGACGACCCAGGCGTAGTTGAAGGCGCCCACCTTCGCAACGGTGCTCCAACCGCCGCCATGCCCCACGCGGATGAGCAGGCCCACGCGCGCCCTCAGGACCCGCGCGAAGGCCTGACACGATGGCGGCATACCTGCGCACGCGGCTGCGGGCGGGCCGATCTCCTGCGGTGGCAGGGCCGTTACGGCGAATATGCGCTGACCTGAGACCGAAACCCCGCCAAGACCGAACGGCTCAAAGGGGAAAAACGCCGAGGGCAGCCCGGAAGCCAGCACCCTCCGAGCATGTGTCTTCACGTTGATCGCGGAAATCTTCGACGTGAGCCCCGCGCAGTACTGCCCGAGTTGAGGGCTTGATAGGCACCTGTTGCCGGCATGGCCCGACTCGGTAACCACTAGCCAGCCTGTCGGGGTGAACCCGACGCCACGAGGGTTATCCAGATGCCGGGCCACGATCGTCCACCGCGGGCCTGCCGACGCCTGCGAGGCCGGCAGGCCCGCGGCGGTCACTGGCCCTGCCATTGCCGCGCAGATGCCGACCGCGGTCCCGGCCGCCAGCAGTGCCGCTGTTACCTGTCGTTTCATGCTTCCCCCCTGGTTGCCGACTCCGCTCGCGCATCCCTCCGGTAGCGCCAGCTCTGACACCGCGCGCTACGCCATAAGAGTGCCAGGCAATGATTCAGTAACACATACGCAAAGAGATGGCAAGGAGAACCGGTGGGTAACTTACCCTCGCCCGTTGCCCGGCCCCTTCGAGGCCGCTGGGAAGGGCTGGCGCGACGACCGGACAGCGGCCCTTCGTCACCCGCGAACGCTCACGAGAATGGCCGCTAGCCGAGCCTGCACTGAGCCACCAGAACAGACACCGCGCCCTGACGTCCAGGCGGCCCTTACCGTGATCGCGCGCCGGGATGCAACACACGACAGCCGGAGCGTACGGGTTGTTCGCTTCTGGTTTACGCCTTCGGGGGTGACACCGCGCACCGGCACCCGATGACGTGCCGCCGGTTCGGCACCACCCTGGCCGTCCCGTGGCATGTCGCGCGGCCCGATATGTGAAAGGAAAGTGATGGGCAACGATCTCGACGCGGCGTGTGCGCCGGTGACCTGGGCGGGCAGGCCGCCTGCTGGTGGCGGCCGGGCCCGGCGCCAGGGCCGGGTCCCGGAGCTGGTGCCCGCCGATTACCGCGGGCGCCCCGCCAACTGGCGGATCACAACCGGGGCCCGGCTGCCCGCCGCCAGGACCATGCGCCGCGCCCACGGACCGCACCCACGTTCTGCCGCGCGGCAGCGTGACTTCAGCGAGCGGGGCGGCTTGGGGGGTCATCGGGTTGGCCGGCCGGCAAGCCCACCACAGCGACAGATTTGCCCGCTGACCCGGAGAAGGCATGATGTCCACGGCTGACCTGCGGGTTGTGATCGTGGGGGCCGGGATCGGCGGGCTCACGCTTGCGCTGCTGTTGCGGCGCCATGGCATCGCCGCCGACGTCGTCGAGCAAGCGCCCGAGCTGCGTGAGGCGGGCGCGGCGATCGCGCTGGCCTCCAACGCGACAAGCGTGCTAGAACACCTGGGCCTGGGCGAGAATCTGGCGGCGGCCTCGACCGCGCCGGCCGCGGTCATCCACCGCGACGGCCACGACGGCCACCTAGTCAGCGCCCACCCGATGGGCGAATCGTACCGGCGCACCTTCGGCGCGCCGTTCTACGGGCTGCACCGGGCCGGCCTGCAGCAG
>Ga0306920_100005142_pt1 | contig 16865 bp, 23 predicted proteins | sample flu12Cox44000170_FD_204666 | JGI IMG/M metagenome (GOLD analysis project Ga0306920, IMG submission 204666) | Lab enrichment of tropical soil microbial communities from Luquillo Experimental Forest, Puerto Rico - flux4day.12C.oxic.44.000.170 (v2)... | ecosystem: Environmental > Terrestrial >... | reverse complement strand
TGGTAAAGATATCCCCCGCGATCAAAGACAACCTCTTTCACCCCTTTTGCGACAGCTCGCTCGGCCAAGCGTTTTCCCACGGCCTTGGCAGCCTCGATGTTGGCTCCAGTCTTCATAGTCGTACGCATATCCTTTTCCAGCGAGGAGGCGGATGCAATCGTGCCGCCTTGGCTGTCATCGATGACTTGCGCGTAAATGTGTTTGGAAGACCGGAACACGGAAAGCCGGGCGCGATCCCCGGCAGACCGCCGCACGTTGCGCCGTACCTTCGCCGTTCGGCGGGCGGTCCGATCAGCAAGTGTCGCCATCGTGAGCTCCCGTCACTTCTTCTTTCCTTCCTTGCGGAAGATGTATTCGCCCGCGTATTTGACGCCTTTGCCCTTGTAGGGCTCGGGCTTGCGGAAGGCGCGAATTTCCGCAGCAACATGGCCGACCTTTTGTCCATCAATACCCGTGATGATGACCTCGGTCGGCCTTGGAGTGGCGATCGTGATCCCTTCCGGGATCGGGTAGACGATATCGTGGCTGTAGCCGAGCTGGACCTGCAGGTTCTTGCCCTGCACCGCGGCGCGATACCCGACGCCGCTGATCTCGAGCCGGCGCTCAAATCCCTGGGTGACCCCGGTCATCACATTGGCCAGCAGTGAACGGTATGTGCCCCACATCGCCCGCGCGCGCTTGCTGTCACTGCGCGGATCAATTCGGACCTCGTTACCCTCGACTTTCGCTGCCACGTCATCGTGAAGGGTCAGCGCCAGCGTTCCCTTTGGTCCTTTCACCTTCACGACCTGACCCTCCATGCTGGCACTGACACCAGCAGGGATTGGAACAGGTTTTTTTCCTACCCGGGACATATCAAAACACCGTACAGAGGACTTCGCCGCCGACATTCTTTTCGCGCGCGTCGTGGTCCGCCATTACGCCCTTCGGCGTCGAGACGATCGCAACGCCCAGTCCATTGTTCACGCGCGGCAGTGTTTTCACCGAGGCATAGACGCGCCGGCCAGGTTTGGAGACTCGTGCGATCTCGCGGATCACCGGCTCGCCGTCGAAATATTTGAGCTCGATCTCCAGCTCCTTGCGTCCATTGGAGTGCTCTACGGCGGCGTATCCACGGATAAAACCCTCGCTCTTGAGAACATCGAGCACACTCAACCGAAGCCGGGAGGCCGGGGTTGAGACTTTCGACTTGTTGCGCATTTGCGCGTTGTGAATGCGGGCGATCATATCGCCCAGCGGATCGTTCATCGCCATTGCTCGAACTCCTTACCAGCTCGACTTTACGAGGCCCGGAATCAGTCCTTTCGAGCCGAGCTCGCGCAGTGCAATGCGAGAGAGTTTGTGTTTGCGATAGTAGCCGCGCGGGCGGCCGGACATCTCGCAGCGATTGCGCACCCGGGTAGCCGACGAGTTGCGCGGCAGTTCCGCAAGCCTGAGCGTAGCCGCGAACCGCTCCTCCATTGGCTTTGTCTTGTCCCGAGCAACCGCTTTGAGCCGGGCCCGCCGAGGCGAATATTTCTTGCTCAGCTTGCGCCGCCTGTTGTTCTTTTCGATTGAGCTCTTCTTTGCCATCAATATCTCCTGGCTTTCCGCGTCTGAGGATGACCTCACTGCCGGAACGGGAAGTTGAATGCGGTCAACAGGGCGCGCGCCTCGTCGTCCGTTTTGGCGCTGGTGCAGACCGTGACGTCCATGCCCCAGATGTCCGAGGCCTTGTCGTAGTCGATTTCGGGAAAGATGATGTGTTCCTTGATTCCGAGCGTGAAATTGCCCCGGCCGTCAAGGCTTTTCGGCGATAAGCCGCGGAAATCGCGCACGCGCGGCAGCGCGATGTTGACCAGCCGGTCCATGAACTCGTACATGCGGCTCTTGCGTAGCGTAACCTTGCAGCCGATCGGCTGGCCCGTGCGCACCTTGAACGTGGCAATTGACTTTCGTGCACTGGTAATGACTGCCTTCTGGCCGGCGATGAGGCCGAGGTCATTCGCCGCAGACTCCACTTTCTTGCGGTCGTTGACGCCTTCCCCGATACCCATATTGATGACGATCTTCTCGACCACAGGCACTTCGAAGCGGTTCTTATAACCGAAGGCCTGGGAAAGCTTGTCGCGCACGACTTCCTCGAAATAGATCTTGAGCCGAGGCACCACGCGCTCTTGCTTTCTCTCGGTCCGCGCAACTTTCCCGGCAGCCGCTTTTTCCGGCTTGCTTTCCGGCTTGGCGGTTTTCTCGGACTTCTGCCCCTGTTGCGGCTTCTCGCCCTTTGCAGCACGTGCAGGCTTTTCCGCCTTCGCGGCCTTGCCGGGGCTCTGCTTGGCCTTGCTTTCGTCAGCCATCGATCTCAACTCCGGAACGCTTGGCCAAGCGCACTTTGCGCCGGCTATCGCCTTCGCCGACGAATTTAAAGCCGACGCGCGTCGGCTTGCCGGTCTTGGGGTCGGCGAGCGCAAGATTGGAGAGGTGCAACGAGGCTTCCTTCGAGATGATGCCGCCTTCCTGCCGCGCGCTTTGCTTCTGATGACGTTTGACCATGTTTATGCCCCGCACGAGCGCGCGATCGCGAGCGGTCTCTATCTCGATCACCTCGCCGGTGCGGCCCTTGTCGCGCCCGGTCAACACAACGACTTTGTCGCCCTTGCGGATTTTTGCCGCCATCACAGCACCTCCGGCGCGAGCGAAATGATCTTCATGTGGTTCTTGGCGCGAAGCTCGCGCGGGACCGGCCCGAAGATGCGGGTGCCAACCGGCTCCATCTGAGGATTGATCAGGACGGCGGCGTTGCGGTCAAAACGGATGATGGAGCCGTCGGGACGCTTGATGTCCTTCGAGATTCGAACCACCACCGCCTTCATCACCTCGCCTTTTTTTACGCGGCCGCGCGGGATCGCCTCCTTGATGGAAACCACGATCACATCGCCGATCGTGGCATACTTGCGCTTGGATCCCCCCAGCACTTTAATGCACATGACGCGCCGCGCGCCGGAATTGTCCGCCACGTCGAGATTTGTCTGCATTTGAATCACGACGCTAACCCTCATTCGCTTCTACCCGTACGCCGCATTTAAACGGCTTGTCTTCTCTCGCTGCGCACGACTTCCCAGCGCTTGAGCTTGGACAGCGGCCGGCGCTCTTCAATCCACACGATATCGCCTATGTGATGCTCGTTTTTCTCGTCATGGGCGTAGTATTTTTTCGTCCGTCGCACGGTCTTTTTCATCACCGGATGGGTAAACCGGCGTTCGACGCGAACGATGACCGTCTTGTCCTGCTTGTCACTGATGACAACGCCCTGGAGCGTACGTTTCGGCATCCTCTGTCACTCCGCCCTGGCTCTGGCACCCGCGCGCGTGGATCCACCGGACCGCTTCTGCGCCGCGACCGTCTTCATTCTGGCAATGTCACGGCGCACCTGTCGCACGCGCGCAGTATTCTCCAGCTGCCCGGTTGCCCGCTGGAACCGCAGGTTGAATGCTTCCTTCTTGAGCTTGAGAACCTCGTCCTCGAGCTGGTCGAGGGTCATGGCGCGAACATCAGCAGGCTTCATGATCCCCTCCACCCTATTCCGCGATGCGCTCGATGAATCGCGTCTTGATCGGCAGCTTGGCGGCCGCGAGGCCCAGAGCCTCGCGGGCGAGCTGTTCACTCACGCCATCAACCTCGAACAGAATGCGGCCCGGCTTGACGCGCGCGACCCAGAATTCCGGCGCTCCCTTGCCCGAGCCCATTCGCACCTCAAGCGGTTTTTTCGATACCGGAAGGTCCGGATGGATTCTGATCAAAACCCGGCCTGCGCGCTTCATGTGACGTGTAAGCGCGCGGCGCGCGGCCTCGATCTGACGCGCCGTCACCCGTTCCGGCTCCAGCGCCTTGAGGCCGAAATGGCCGAACGCAAGCTCCACGCCTGAGGTCGCTATTCCTTTGATGCGTCCTTTGTGCGCCTTGCGGAATTTTGTACGCATGGGTTGCAGCATGGCTTCACCTTTCTATCGCCTGGTCCCTGCTGCTGTTCACGACATGTCGCGGCGCGGACGTCCAGGCTCGCCTTCCGCAAGTTTCTTGTCTTGCGCCATGGGGTCGTGCTCCATGATCTCGCCTTTGAAGAGCCAGACCTTCACGCCGCATGTTCCGTAGGTCGTAAACGCGGTCGCGAAGCCGTAATCCACATCCGCCCGCAACGTATGCAGCGGCACGCGTCCTTCGCGGTACCATTCCATTCGCGCGATCTCGGCTCCGCCAAGACGTCCCGAGCAATTGATACGGATGCCGCCGGCGCCGAGCCGCATGGCGGATTGCACCGCCCGTTTCATGGCGCGGCGAAACGCAACACGCCGCTCGAGCTGCTGAGCGATCGATTCAGCTACCAACTGCGCGTCGAGCTCGGGTTTTCTGATCTCCACGATGTTGATCACGACGTCGGATTTCGTGAGATTGGCGACTTTGCGCCGGAGCTTCTCGATGTCAGCGCCTTTCTTGCCGATCACCACGCCGGGGCGGGCCGACTGAACGGTCACGCGGCACTTCTTGTGCGGCCGCTCGATAACAATTTTCGAGACCGCCGCCTGCTTGAGGTCCTTCATCAGTTCCTCGCGGATTTTCATGTCCTCGTGCAGCAGCTCGCCGTACTCGTTCTTGCCGGAGTACCAGCGCGAATCCCAGGTGCGATTGATGCCGAGCCGCAACCCGACCGGATTAACCTTTTGACCCATTCTCCACTCCTTAAGAGGCCGCGGCCTCGCCCTCGCGTACCACAATGGTCAGATTCGCGAAGGGCTTGAAAATTCGGCTCATGCGGCCACGGCCGCGAGCATGAAAACGTTTCATCACGAGCGCCTTTCCGACATGCGCCTGCGCGACAACAAGCTCGTCGACGTCGAGCTGATGATTGTTCTCGGCGTTCGCAATCGCCGATTCCAGGCATTTGCGCACGTCGCGTGCCATGCGCTTGCGCGAGAACTCGAGATCGGCGAGCGCCGCCGAAACCTTCTTGCCGCGAATGAGCTGGGCGAGAAGATTGAGCTTCTGAGGGCTCACCCTCAGCATGCGGGCCACTGCTTTTGCCTCGTTCTCGGCAAGCGCGCGAGCGCGCGTTTTCTTGCCCATTTCCGCCTCCCGTTGTTACCCGCTCGTACCCGATGGGGGAGCCGGCGCTTCGCCTGCGCTCGGCGCGGCGCCAGGCACTGCCGGCCCCGTCGCGCGTTTTGCCTTTCGATCGGAGGAATGTCCGTAGAACACCCGTGTCGGCGAAAACTCCCCGAATTTGTGCCCGACCATCTCCTCGGTCACTAGTACGGGAATATGCTTCTGGCCGTTGTAGACACCGAAGGTCAGGCCCACGAATTGCGGCAATATGGTCGAGCGTCGGCTCCAGATCCGGATCATCTCATGGCGTCCCGACGAGCGCGCGGCTTCCGCCTTCTTGAGCAGATAGCCGTCGACAAAAGGACCTTTCCAAATCGAACGTGCCATGATGCGATCCCGTTTATTTCTTGCGCGCGTGACGGCTTGCGATGATGAACTTGGTGGTGGATTTGTTATTACGCGTCTTCTTTCCCTTGGTCGGGAAGCCCCATGGCGTCACCGGGTGGCGTCCGCCGGACGTGCGCCCTTCGCCGCCGCCGTGAGGATGATCAATGGGATTCATGGACACGCCGCGATTGTGCGGCATGCGCCCCATCCAGCGCTTGCGCCCGGCCTTGCCGAACGAAACGTTCATATTGTCGGGGTTTGAGACCGCGCCGATCGTAGCCATGCAGCGCCCATGCACAAGGCGCTGCTCGGCCGAGTTGAGACGCAAGATCACATACTCGCCGTCCCGCCCTACGATCTGGGCATACGCACCGGCCGAACGCGCAATCTGGCCGCCCTTGCCAATCTTGATCTCGATATTGTGCACGATGGTGCCAATAGGAATGTTGCCGGCCGGCATCGCATTTCCGGGCTTCACGTCCACGTGTTCGCCTGAAACCACCGTATCGCCCGGCGAGAGCCGTTGCGGCGCGAGGATATAGGCAAGTTCCCCGTCCTCATACTTGACCAGCGCGATGAAGCCGGTGCGGTTCGGGTCATATTCGATGCGCTCGACCTTGCCGGGCACATCGAATTTCCGGCGCTTGAAGTCGATGCTGCGATACGTCTTCTTGTGGCCGCCACCCCGAAACCGCACGGTGATGCGCCCATGGTTGTTGCGCCCGCCGGTGGCCCCCTTTCCCTGGGTCAGCGACTTGACCGGAGCGCCGCGATAGAGCCCGGAGCGATCGACCAGGACGAGCTGGCGCTGGCTGGGGGTGACCGGATTATAGGATTTGAGTGCCATGGCGCCCGTTCCCCTCAAAGACCGGTGGTCACGTCGATGCGGTGACCCTCTTCGAGCGTCACGACCGCCCGCTTGACCTCCGACTGCTCGCCCACGCTGCCTCTTACGGCTTTGACCTTGCCCTTGCGGATATGCGTGTTGACGCTTTTGACCTTCACATCAAAGAGTTTCTCGACCGCCTCTTTGATCTGCGGCTTGGTCGCATGCTTGGCGACCTTGAACATCACCTGGTTTCGGTCCGAGGCGATAGTCGCCTTCTCGGTGATCACCGGTGATACAATGACGTCATAATGGCGCGGATCGGTGGTGCTCATGTCAGCCGCGCCTCCAAGGCGTCGAGCGCAGACTTGGTCAGCACCAGGGTCTGACGCCGCAAGATGTCGTAAACGTTGATTCCCTGCACAGGCAGGACATCGATGTTCTGAATGTTGCGCGCGGCAAGCGCGAAGTTTGCATCGATTTCGGCGCCATCGATGATCAGCGCGCTGGTCAAGCCGAGCTTCGCAAAGTTGGTCCGCAGCGCCTTTGTTTTGCCGTCCTTCAGATTCGCCTTGTCGAGCACAACGATGCCGCCGTCGCGTGCTTTGGCGGAAAGCGCATGCCTGAGCGCGAGCGCACGCACTTTCTTGGGCAGGCCGATTGCATGACTGCGCGGCGTTGGACCAAATGCCCTGCCGCCGCCACGGAAGAGATTGACCTTGCGCGGTCCATGGCGCGCTGAGCCTGTCCCCTTCTGCCGGTACATCTTCTTGCCGGTGAGATTGATCTCACCGCGATTCTTAACGTCATGGGTGCCACGCTGACGCTTGGCAAGCTGCCAGCGCACACAGCGTTGTAGAATATCGGGGCGCGGCTCAAGGCCGAAGATTGCGGGCGGCAAATCGACCGAACCTGCCTCCATGCCTTCAAGCGTGAGGATCTTGATCTCCATTTCAGGCACCTTCCCCTGCGCCCGGCGCGGGCTGCTCGGAAGCCTGTTCCTCAACCGCCGCGGACTGCGCTTGCGGCATGCGGAATTTTCCCGGCTTGGGAGCGTCCTGCGGCAGTTTCTTTTTCACCGCGTCGCGCAGCGTAATCCACCCGCCTTTGTTGCCGGGGACGGCACCCTCGACCAGAACGAGGCCGCGCTCCACATCGGTCTGCACAACCCGAAGGTTGAGTGTCGTCACGCGCTCCGTCCCCAGATGGCCGGCCATTTTCTTGTTCTTGAAGGTTTTACCGGGATCCTGACGCCCGCCCGTCGAGCCATGAGAACGGTGCGATATTGAAACGCCATGGGAGGCGCGCAGGCCGCCGAAATTCCAACGCTTCATCGGGCCGGCAAAGCCCTTGCCGATTGAAATTCCGGTGACATCCACGAATTGTCCGACCACAAAATGATCGGCCGTAATCTCGGCGCCGACCGGAATGAGATCACCCTCGTCGACCCGAAACTCGGCAAGCCTTCGTTTCGGCTCAACCTTGGCCACCGCGAAATGTCCGCGTTCGGCCTTAGGCAGATTGTTGGTCTTGCGCAGGCCGGAGCCGAGCTGCAGGGCCACATACCCGTTCTTGTCCTTTGTGCGGTGCGCGACCACCTGGCAATTGGCAAGCCGCAGCACAGTCACGGGCACGTGCTCGCCCGCCTCCGTGAAGACGCGAGTCATGCCCATTTTCTGTGCGATCACCCCGGAACGCATGGCTTTCAATCCTGTGCGATAAACCTCAGAGCTTGATCTCGACATCGACCCCCGCAGCGAGATCGAGCTTCATCAGCGCATCCACGGTCTGCGGAGTTGGATCAACGATATCGAGAAGGCGCTTGTGGGTGCGCATCTCGAATTGCTCGCGGCTCTTCTTGTCGATGTGCGGCGAGCGATTGACGGTGAATTTCTCGATCCTGGTCGGCAGCGGAATGGGTCCGCGGACCTGCGCTCCCGTTCGCTTGGCCGTGGCTACGATCTCGCGCGTCGAGGCATCCAGGATACGATGGTCGAATGCCTTGAGCCGGATGCGGATATTCTGTCCGTTCATGGTGATTCAGAGATCAGATGTCAGAGATCAGATGTCAGAAGCTTCTCCTGATGCATCCGGCTACTCTTTCTGTCCCCTGTCCTCCCTGATCTGATCTCTATTCATCTGCGGTGCGTCATCTGCCATCGGATCTCTGACATCTGGCATCTGGCATCTGGCATCTGACATCTGTCCTCTGTTACTCCGTGATCGATACGACCACGCCGGCACCCACGGTCTTGCCTCCTTCGCGGATCGCAAAGCGTTGCTTCTCCTCCATTGCGATCGGAGTAATCAGCTCGACGTCCATAGCGGCATTGTCGCCCGGCATGATCATTTCCGTCCCCGCCGGAAGCGTCACCTGTCCGGTCACATCGGTAGTGCGGAAATAAAACTGCGGACGATAGTTGTTGAAGAAGGGGGTGTGGCGGCCGCCTTCTTCCTTGGTCAGGATGTAGGCCTCGGCTTTGAACTTCTTGTGCGGCTTGACCGATCCTGGCTTGCACAGCACCTGACCGCGCTCGACCGCATCCTTATCGATGCCGCGCAGGAGGCAGCCGACATTGTCTCCCGCCACGCCTTCGTCCAGCAGCTTGCGGAACATCTCCACGCCGGTCACGACCGATTTCTGCGTGTCGCGCAGCCCGACGATCTCAACTTCTTCCCCGACCTTGATCTTGCCACGCTCAATTCTGCCGGTGACCACGGTGCCGCGGCCCGATATCGAGAACACATCCTCGATCGGCATGAGGAAGGGCTGGTCGATCGGCCGCTCGGGCAAAGGCACAAAGGTGTCGAGAGCCTCGTAGAGCTTGAGGATCGCCTCGTCGGCGAACTCGCCTTTCTCGCCGTTGAGCGCCTTGATGGCAGCGCCGCGGATTACCGGAGCCTTGTCGCCGGGAAACTGATACTTGGTGAGGAGCTCACGCACTTCGAGCTCGACCAGATCGAGCAACTCGGGGTCGTCCACCACATCCACTTTGTTGAGAAACACGACGATATAGGGAACACCGACCTGGCGGGCGAGCAGGATGTGCTCGCGCGTCTGCGGCATCGGCCCGTCGGCGGCCGAGACCACCAGGATCGCACCATCCATCTGCGCCGCGCCTGTAATCATGTTCTTGACGTAGTCGGCATGGCCGGGGCAATCGACATGCGCGTAGTGGCGCTTGTCGGTCGCGTATTCGACGTGGCTCGTCGCGATGGTCAAAATCTTGGTGGGATCGCGCCGCCCTTGGCTCTCCGATGCCTTGGCCACCTGATCATAGCTGACGAAGTTCGGCGTCCAACCCTTGGCCGCCGATACTTTTGTCATGGCGGCGGTCAGCGTCGTTTTGCCGTGATCCACGTGACCAATGGTCCCCACGTTGCAATGCGGCTTGGTCCGTTCGAATTTCTGTTTGGCCATGGGACTCTCCGTTTCGGTCCTCGCGTGAGCTCTCGGGTTTGAATGTCAGGCGAACTTCGCCTGGATTTCGGCGGCGACCGCCGAGGGAACCTGTTCATAGTGGTCGAATTGCATGGTGAAGGTGGCGCGGCCCTGTGACATGGAGCGCAGATTGCTGACGTAGCCGAACATATTCGCGAGCGGCACCATGGCATTGACTACATTGGCATTGCCGCGCATGTCCTGGCCCTGAATATGTCCACGCCGGGAATTGAGGTCCCCGATCACCGAGCCGGTATATTCTTCGGGCGTGACCACTTCCACTTTCATGATCGGCTCGAGTAGGACCGATCCGCCTTTCTGCAAAGCCTCGCGCAATGCTGCCCGCGCGCAGATTTCGAACGCCAGCGCCGACGAGTCGACGTCGTGATAGGCCCCGTCGATCAATGTGACTTTCAGGTCAACGACCGGAAACCCGGCGAGCACGCCCGAGCCCAGCACCGATTCCAGACCTTTTTCGACGCCCGGAATGTACTCCTTGGGCACCGTTCCTCCGACAACATCATTAGCGAATTCGAATCCGCCGGCGGGCGGCAGCGGTTCGGCGACGATCTTGATGCGCGCAAACTGACCGGCGCCGCCGGTCTGTTTCTTGTGCGTATAGTCGACCGTTACCGGCCGCGAAATCTTCTCGCGATAGGCGACCTGCGGCGCGCCGATATTGGCATCGACCTTGTAGCTGCGCTTAAGAATGTCGACCTTGATGTCGAGATGGAGTTCGCCCATGCCCTTGATGATGGTCTGGCCCGATTCCGGATCGGTCGCGACACGGAACGAAGGGTCCTCGGCGACGAGCTTCGCCAGCGCGACACCAAGCTTCTCCTGGTCCGCTTTCGATTTCGGCTCGATGGCGATCTCAATCACCGGATCGGGGAATTCCATCTTCTCCAGGATCACCGCTTTCTGCGCATCGCAAAGAGTATCGCCGGTTCGCACCTCTTTTAGTCCGGCGAGCGCCACGATATCGCCCGCGTAAGCCTCCTTGATGTCCTCGCGATTGTTCGCGTGCATCAACAGCATGCGACCGATCCGCTCTCTGCGTTCCTTGGACGAATTGAGAACGCCGGTCCCGCTTTCCAGTCGCCCCGAATAGATGCGGCAGAAGGTGATGGTGCCGACGAAGGGGTCATCCATGATCTTGAATGCGAGCATCGCCAGCGGTTCGCCGTCCGAAGCCTTGCGCTCGACCTCGTTGCCCTTGCTGTCGATACCCTTGATCGGCGGCACATCGAGCGGCGAGGGCAGATAGTCAACGACTGCATCGAGGAGAGGCTGCACCCCTTTGTTCTTGAATGCGGAGCCGGCGAGCACCGGAAAGAACGTTCCACTCAGAACGCCTTTTCGGATCAGACGCTTGAGCGTCGCCTCATCGGGCTCCTTGCCGTCGAGATAGCCCGCCATCGCCTCATCATCGAGCTCGACCGCCGCTTCGATCATTTTTTCGCGATATTCCTTGGCCTGGTCCAGCAAGTCGCCCGGAATCTCGACGTCGTGATAATTGGCGCCGAGCGACTCGTCGTCCCACACGACGCCCTTCATGCGAACCAGGTCGACGATGCCTTTGAACTGCTGCTCGGCACCAATGGGCAGCTGGACTGCGACCGGCTTTGCCCCGAGCCGTTCGACAATGTCTTTGAGGCACTGAAAGAAGTCCGCTCCGATCTTGTCCATTTTGTTGCAGAACACGATGCGGGGAACCTTGTATTTGTCCCCTTGGCGCCAGACCGTCTCGGTCTGGGGTTCCACACCCTGGTTGCTATCGAGCACGCACACCGCGCCGTCGAGCACGCGCAAACTGCGCTCCACCTCGATCGTGAAGTCGACGTGTCCGGGCGTATCGATGATGTTGAGCCGCTTGTTGTTCCAGAACGCGGTCGTGGCAGCGGACGTGATCGTTATGCCGCGTTCCTGCTCCTGCTCCATCCAATCCATGGTGGCCGCGCCCTCATGGACCTCGCCCATCTTGTGGCTCTTGCCGGTATAATAAAGAATCCGCTCCGTGGTCGTGGTCTTGCCGGCATCGATGTGTGCCATGATGCCGAAGTTGCGGTAATCCTGAATGGGATGGCTGCGGGGCATGGGAATCTCAGTCGTTATGTCCTGTAGCCCGCCTTCACCAACGGTAATGGGAAAACGCCCGGTTGGCCTCGGCCATGCGGTGCGTATCCTCACGTTTCTTGACCGCGTTTCCGCGGCTGTTGGATGCATCGAGCAGCTCAGCCGACAAGCGCTCCGTCATGGTTTTTTCGTTGCGCTCGCGCGCGGCCGCGATGATCCATCGGATGCCAAGCGCTTGGCGCCGGGTCGAGCGCACTTCGACGGGAACTTGATAGGTCGCGCCGCCCACGCGTCGCGAGCGAACCTCGATCGAGGGCATGACATTGTCGAGCGCCTGCTCGAACACCGAAATCGGATTCTGCCTCGCCTTTGATTCAATGATTTCGAGCGCGCCATAGACGATGCCCTCGGCTACCGACTTCTTGCCGGCGCGCATGACCGAGTTCATGAATTTCGACACCACGACATTCCCGTATTTCGGGTCTGCATTGATCTCGCGTTTTTCGGCGCTGTGGCGGCGGGACATCGGTTCGTCCTTTGCTCTGCTTTCCCTGGCTCAACGCAAAACGACCCAATCACTTGGGTCGTTTTGCTCCGTACTTGGAGCGCCTCTGCTTGCGATTTTTCACCCCTTGGGTGTCGAGTACGCCGCGCAGGATATGGTAGCGCACGCCCGGCAGGTCCTTCACGCGACCCCCGCGGATCATCACCACCGAATGCTCCTGCAAATTGTGTCCCTCGCCGGGAATGTAGCCGATCACCTCAAAGCCGTTCGTCAGGCGGACCTTCGCCACCTTGCGCAGCGCCGAATTCGGCTTCTTTGGGGTCGTGGTGTAGACGCGCGTGCAAACACCGCGTTTCTGCGGGCACTGCTGCAGCGCCGGCACCTTCTTCTTTGCATGCTGCACCACGCGCGGATTGCGGATGAGCTGATTGATCGTTGGCATCGTGTCTTCTGTTTTGCCTCACCTTCGCCGCCGGCCAACCGGCAGCTACGTCAAATTCCAGCGCGCAAAACGGGAGAGCGCCTTCCGCGTTGCTGCGCTTGGCGCTCACCCGTTAACAGAGGACCATCCCGCACGGCGAGACGGTCATGCACTTCTCATCTGACCTTGCGTCAGAGGCAGCGTCTGAGCTTCATTCGTCGAGGCTCTGAGGCCTTCGCCGCCTTATGGGACTGCGAGCAATCCCAATAACTTAGCGGCTTAGACACGCCGTTCCGAGCAAGCGAAGCTCACCGCCTGCCGAAAAGTGGGCGCTATGTATCGGCGTGACACCGGGAAGTCAAGGCACAAAGGCCGATGAAATCGAGACTTTTCGATCCTGTCCCGGATCGGTCGAGCGCGAAACGAGGCTGACTCAGGCAGCCTGCTTGGCCAGCCGGGCAACCTCGCGCTGGACCAGCCTGCAATAGACGCCCTTGCGCCGCAGCAGGACCTGCGGCGGACCTTCCTCGCAGACCTTGCCGGAATCGAGCACCACGATTCGATCGAAGTTGCGCAAGCTCGAGAGCCGATGAGCAATGGCGATGACCGTGCGGCTGCCCATGAGCCGATCCAGCGCTTCGCGAACGGCCTCCTCCGACTCGCTGTCGAGCGCGGAGGTCGCCTCGTCGAGCAGGAGAGTTGGCGCGTTCTTCAGGAAGGCTCGAGCAATCCCGAGCCGTTGCCGCTGGCCCGGAGAGAGCTTTATTCCGCGATCGCCCACGATTGTGGCAAGCCCGTCCGGCAGCTTTGCGACGAAGCCATCGCAATTGGCGGCGGAGATGGCCTTGAATATTTCAGCATCCGAGGCGTCGGGCCGGCCATACCGGATGTTCTCCATGATCGAGCGATGAAAAAGTGAAATATCCTGCGGAACGACGGCGATGGCTGCGCGCAGGCTCTCTTGGGTGACACGCGAAATGTCCTGGCTGCCGATAAGGATTCGCCCACCCTGCAAATCGTAAAATCGCTGCAGCAACATAAAGAGAGTGGACTTCCCGCAACCTGATGGTCCCACGAGGCCCACGCGCTGCGCGGGCTCGATCCGCAGACTGAAGTCCGCGAACACCCTTCTGCCGTCGGGGTAAATAAAGGAAATCTTTTCGAAGACGACGCTCGCGCCCTTTTTCTTCAGTGACTTTGCATCCGGCCGATCGCGCAGATGGTGGGGTACCAAGAGCGTCGCGAGCGCCTCCGAGAGGCGAGCGATATGCTGCGTGACGTCAACCAGCGCCACCGCGAGGTCGCGGGTGGCGTGCAGGATCGAAAGTCCGAGCGTACACACCAGCACGACGTCGCCGGCGGTGCTCAACCCTTTCTCCCACAGCACAATGGCCCAGGCCAACAGCGCGACGGTCAAGAGAACGGTGACTGCAGCATGCGATAGCCTGAGTTTTTCCAGATAGTAGAGACTGCGTCGGCGTGCTGCCATTTCGCGTTCTATTGTTGCGTCGAGACGCTTGTGCTCGCGGCCGATGCCGCAAAATGCCCAAACCAGCGGCAAATTGCCGATGATATCCACCATTTCGCCATCGACCGCCGCTGCCTTGTCCGCGAATTCATGATGCAGCGGTCTGCCGGCGGCGGCGAGGCGAAACATCGCGCAGACCAGGATTGCGGCAAGTGCCATCAAGACGAGCGCCATCGGCGCGCTCACGGTTGCAACAAAGCCAATCGCCACAATCGTCGCCACACAGGGTGGCGACACATTCCACATAAACATGTTTTCGAGGGTGAAGACGGCATTCGAAGTCGCCGTGATCCGGCTGGTCAACGTTCCGGGCATCCGCTCGGCAAAATAGCTTGGCGCATGCCCGGTGAGATGGCGGAACAGATCCCGTCGCAGATCGCCCGTCACTCCGACGAAGGTGGAGTTTGCGATCCAGCTGGCAACCCGCCAGAGCAGGTTATCCGCCGCTATCAGGCTGACCAGCAGAAGGAACCCCCACCACACGCCAGCAACGGCATTCGCTCCGGCGGTAAGCGTGTCGACAAGAATTTTCACGCCGTACTGTGCCCCCACGGAACAGCCAACGGCGGCAAGAACGGCGATCACAATTGCGGCATGAGCGAGCGGGCGTAAGGCCACATACCGGGCCACAAACGCGAGCGGGCGTTGCGCGTACCAGCAGGTGTTCTGCATTCGGCCTGAAACTCCCCGACTGCGCGGGCCCTTCAGACCTTCAAACGCGGAACCCGCCGCCGGGTTTCAACCCGGAACCCAGCCCCCCGACCTCTTGTTAGCTCTTGGTCTGTTTACCCATGCCGCGAGGAGAACTGTTCCATGCGCATCGCGCAGATCGCACCCCTGACTGAGGCCATCCCACCCAAGCTTTACGGCGGCACCGAAAGGGTAATCCATTGGTTGACGGAGGAACTCGTGTTGCTTGGTCACGGGGTCACGCTTTTCGCCAGCGGCGACTCCCATACCTCCGCGGAACTTGCGCCTATATGGCCGAAAGCGCTGAGGCTTGACGGCGAGGTCCAAGATCCATGCGCCTTGCATATGACCATGCTGGAGGAGGTGCGCAGGCGCGCTTCCGGCTTCGACGTCCTGCACTTCCATCTGGATTACTATCCATTCTCGCTGTTCTCCCGGCAGCCGACACCGTTCCTGACCACCCTTCATGGCCGGCTCGATTTGCCGGAACACCAGCCCGTCTTCACGACGTTCTCCTCCATCCCCTTGATTTCGATCTCCGATGCGCAGCGCAAGCCAGTGCCGCAGGCCCGCTTTATCGCGACCGTTCATCACGGCATGCCGGAGCACCTTCTTATTCCGCAAGCGATCGAGCCGGGCTATCTTGCGTTTGTCGGCCGCATCTCGCCGGAGAAGGGCATCGAGCATGCCATTCGCATCGCGCAAGGGTGCGGACTGCCGCTCAAGATCGCCGCAAAAGTCGACCGAGTCGATCGCGAATACTTTGAGGAGCGGATTCGCCCTCTGCTTTCTTTGCCGGGCATTGAACATATCGGCGAGATCAGTGACGCCGAAAAGTCAGCATTCATCAGCGGCGCGATCGCGCTGCTCGCACCGATCACCTGGCCCGAGCCGTTTGGCCTGGTGATGATCGAGGCCATGGCTTGCGGCACTCCCGTCATCGCCTTTAATCGTGGCGCGGTATCTGAAATCCTCGAACCCGGGCTAACCGGTTTTATCGTCGAGGATGAAGCGGGCGCGATCAAAACTATCGCGAGCGCATCTGCACTCTCGCGCGAGGCCATCCGCAAACGGTTCGAAGAACGCTTTACCGCGCGCCGGATGGCAGAAGATTACCTTTCGGCCTATGAAGGGCTCATCGCTGCGGCTGACTCGCGCCCTCGATTTTCAGCGCGCCCGAGTGCCGGCCGGTCTCCCGCTCGGCCGGGGGCCAAAGCCGTGTCCGGCCGGGTTTCCGGCAACAGAGCGGCCAAGCCCAGGCCGCAGACGGCGGTAAACGCGAGACCGTAGAAGGTGATAGTGCAACCGAAGTGATCGAGCGCGTAGCCCGCAAGCGTTGTGCTCAGCGCCGCGCCAATTCCGACCGCACTGCCGACAATTCCAAGGCCGAGATTGAAACGCCCGCTGCCGCGCGTGATGTCCGCCACAATGAGCGGCAGCGTTACGCCGAGTATGGCAGCGCAGACGCCATCGAGCCCCTGCACGGCAACAATGAGATACGGATTGCTGACCAGTGCAAAGAGCACGCCACGCAGCGCGAGCGCCGCGAAACAGAGAACCAAAAGAGGCCGGCGCCCCCAGCAATCGGCTCGCCGCCCAACCAATGGTGCAAAGCCGGCGACGATAAGTTGCGGCGCCAGAATGCAGGCTCCGATCAATGTGGAAGCCCATTGGCTCGATCGCATGGTCAAAATGCTCCCCATCAACGGGAGCATCGCCGCGTTTGCCAGCTGGAACAGCAAAATGCAGGCGGCAAAAAGCAGAAGCCGCCGGTCGACAAACAGGCTGCCGAGACCTGACGCTGTGGCTGCGGCACTGTCCTGCTTGAGGACCACAAAGTCTTTGGTTCGAATGCGCATAAGCGCCAGGATTGCCGGAGCAGCCAGCGCCGCGGTGAGGAAGAATACGCCC
>Ga0306920_100005140_pt1 | contig 16871 bp, 12 predicted proteins | sample flu12Cox44000170_FD_204666 | JGI IMG/M metagenome (GOLD analysis project Ga0306920, IMG submission 204666) | Lab enrichment of tropical soil microbial communities from Luquillo Experimental Forest, Puerto Rico - flux4day.12C.oxic.44.000.170 (v2)... | ecosystem: Environmental > Terrestrial >... | reverse complement strand
TATCGCTTGCCGCAGGCGTTCGTCGATCTCGTGGCCACCACACCGATTTCAGGTGGCCACGGGACGCTGGCAGGTCGTGTTATGGCCGAGCAGCGCAGTGTCCATATCCCAGACTGCCTTGCCGATCCGAATTACAACTTCAGCGAGGGTCAGAAGATTGTTCACTTCCGCTCGGGACTCGGTGTCCCCTTGATGCGCGAAGGAACACTCATCGGACTTTTCATCCTGTGGCGGGTGCAGGTACGACCATTCACCGAAAAGCAGATCGATCTGGTGACTACGTTTGCCGACCAGGCGGTAATCGCCATCGAGAACGTGCGGCTGTTCAACGACGTGCAGCAGCGCACCGCCGAGCTCTCCGAGGCTCTCGAGCAGCAGACTGCGACTTCCGAAGTTCTGCGGGTCATCAGCAGTTCACCTGGTGAGCTCGAGCCGGTGTTCGATACCATTCTCAGACACGCAGTGCGCTTCTGCGAGGCGAAGTTCAGCACACTGTTCATGCGAGACGCGGATGGCTTCCGCGCGGTCGCAACCCACAATGCTCCTCCCAAATACGTTGAGGCGCTTGCCCGTCAGCCGCTCATTCGACCACCACCGGACGTGCCCCTTGGTCGGGTCGCGGCTACCAAACAGGCAGCGTACATCGCCGACATAACGACGACGCAATCGTACATCGAGCGCAATCCCTTCGTCTTCGACGCGGCCGAGCTCGCGGGTTATCGCAGCGTCCTTTCCGTTCCAATGCTCAAGGACAATGAGCTGGTTGGCACCATCAATATCATGGCCCAGGAGGTAAGGCCGTTCAGCGATAAACAAATCGAGCTGGTCACCAATTTCGCGAGCCAGGCCGTCATTGCCATCGAGAATACCCGGCTGCTCAACGAGCTGCGGCAGTCGCTCCAGCAGCAGACCGCGACTTCGGACGTACTAAAGGTGATCAGCCGCTCGGCATTCGATCTACAAACCGTGCTCGACACACTCACTGAATCGGCCGTCCGTCTCTGCGCCGCCGATATGGCCGCAATCACGCGCCAAAAAGGAGCGGCGCACTTTTGGGCTACCAGCCACGGCTTTTCGCCCGAAGTCAGCGAATATCTCAAAAGCATCCCATTGGAGCCAGGGAGAGGGCACGTGGTGGGGCGCACCCTGCTGGAGGCCAGAACGATTCATGTTCCAGATGTACTCGCCGATCCGGAATACACGCTTTTGGAGTTCCAAAAAAAGGCCGGCTATCGCTCCGTGCTCTGCGTCCCGCTGCTGCGAGGTGGCAGCCCAATTGGCGTCATGGTGTTGTTGCGTTCGACAGTGCGCCCGTTCACGGAGAAGCAGATCGAGTTAGCGACCACCTTCGCCGACCAGGCGGTGATTGCCATCGAGAATGTGCGGCTGTTCGAGGAGGTGCAGGCGCGCACCGAAGAATTAGCCGAAGCGCTGGAGCAGCAGACTGCCGCGAGCGATATCCTGCGCGTCATTTCGAGCTCGCCGACGAGCGTGCAGCCGGTGTTCGATGCGATTGCCACCAATGCGCTGCGCTTATGCGGCGCCAAATGGAGCGGTGTGCTGCGCTTCGATGGTGAGCTGATCCATGTTGCGGCACTGCATAATCTCAGCGACCCAGCTGGACAGGCCGCGCTGCTTGAGTCCTTCCCACGGCCGCCCGGCGTGAAAGGTGCAAGCGATCGCGCCATTCTCACCAAGGCAGTGGTCGTCATCCCAGACATCTTGGAGGACCCGGAATACGGGTTTCAGCAGCTGGCGCACGCGTCCGGATATCGGAGCATCGTGTCAGTGCCGCTTGTTCGCGAGGGACAGCCGGTTGGAGCCATCACCGTGCAAGGGGAGGAGCCCGGTGCCTTCACCCCGCGGCAGGTCGAGCTGCTGAAGATTTTCGCCGACCAGGCGTTGATTGCCATCGAGAACGTCCGGTTGTTCGACGATGCGCAGACGCGCACCCGCGACTTGACCGAATCACTGCAGCAGCAGATGGCGACTGCCAACGTGCTCGAAGTCATTAGCCGCTCGGCATTCGATCTTCAGCCGGTGCTGGATACGGTGGTCGAAAGCTCGGTCAGGCTGTGTGAAGCGGACAAAGCGTTCTTCTTCCGTTACGACGGTGAGTTGCTCCACGTGGCGGCCAGCTTGAACGCGTCTCCGGAACTCCTGGAATTCCTGCGGCAGAACCCGATTCGGCGCGGACGGCACAGCGTCACGGCCCGTGCTGCCTTTGAGCGGCGGACTTTCCAAACGCCGGACATGCAGGCCGATCCGGAACTGACCTATGGATCGAGGAACATCGATCCCGTCCGCACCGTGCTCGGCGTTCCGGTCCTCAAAGGCGAGGATCTGCTGGGCGTCATTCTGATCTATCGGCTGGAGGTGAAGCTGTTCACGGATAAGCAGGTTGCCCTCGTTGAGACCTTTGCCGACCAGGCAGCGATCGCGATCGAGAACGTGCGCCTCTTCGACGAGGTGCAGAAGCGCACACGCGAGCTCGCGCGCTCGGTGGAGGAGCTGCGGGGGCTGGGCGAGGTGATGCAGGCCGTCAACTCGACGCTCGATCTCGACACCGTGCTCTCCACCATCGTGGCCAAGGCGGTGCAGCTCTCCGAGACCGACGCCGGCACCATCTATGAGTTCGACAAGCCGAGCGACCGGTTCGAGCTGCGCGCGACCTACGGCATGGACGAGACCATGATCGCGCACATTCGGGAGCAGCACATCCGCATTGGCGACTTCGGTATCGGTCACGCCGCGGCCAGCCGCGCCCCGCTGCAAATTCCCGATCTGCACAAGGACCCCTCGGCCACCATCGAGATCGTGATCCGCGCGGGATTCCGTGCGCTGCTGATCATCCCGCTGCTCGCCAAGAACGACATCGTCGGCGCCCTGGTGGTGCGGCGCAGGAAGCCGGGGGAATTTCCGCAAAGCACGGTCGAGCTGCTGCAAACGTTCGCCGCCCAATCCGTGCTTGCGATCCAGAATGCGCGTTTGTTCCGAGAAATCGAGGAGAAGGGCCGGCAACTCGAAATCGCCGACAAGCACAAGTCGCAGTTCCTTGCCAATATGAGCCATGAGCTGCGCACGCCGCTCAACGCCATCATCGGCTACAGCGAGCTGTTGCGGGAATCCGCCGAGGACGAGGGGCTTGCCCATTTCACCGAGGACCTCAACAAGATCCAGGACGCGGGCCGGCATCTGTTGCGGTTGATCAGCGACATTCTCGATCTCTCGAAGATCGAGGCTGGCAAGCTCGAAGTCTATCTGGAGAGATTCTCGCTGCCCGAGCTGATCGAGGAAGTGCGCGCCATCATCGAGCCGCTCGCGCGGCGCAGCGGCAACCGGCTCGAGATCGAGCGCGATCCGGCATTGGCCGAGCTGCACACCGACCGCACCAAGCTCAAGCAAAGCATCATCAATCTTCTGAGCAATGCGAGCAAGTTCACCCAGAATGGGACAGTCAAGCTTGCAGCACGTGCGGTCCTGCGCGGAACAACTCCGTTTGCCTCCTTTGCAATCAGCGATACCGGGATCGGGATGACGCCGGAGCAGATGGAAAAACTGTTCCAGCCATTCACCCAGGCGGACGGTTCGACAACAAAACGCTTCGGCGGCACCGGGCTCGGCCTCGCCATCACCAAGCATTTCTGCGAAATGCTCGGCGGCGACGTGTCGCTGCAAAGCGAGCCGGGAAAGGGTTCGACCTTTACCATTCTGCTTCCGGTTCGGGCGAGCCCCGCGGCAGACGCGCAAGCACGCGCGGTGGGGACGGTTGCGCCGGAAGAGGGAAGTGCGCCGCTCATCCTCATCATCGACGATGATCCCACGGCGCGCGATCTCCTCAAGACGACGCTGCGCAAGGAGGGCTGGCGGGTCGCCGAGGCAGACGGCGGCGAAATCGGTCTTGAGCTCGCTCGGCAGATTCGCCCCACGGCGATCACACTCGACATCATGATGCCGGGCATGGACGGATGGTCCGTTCTCACCAGTCTCAAATCGGACCCGGAGCTGGCGCAAATTCCGGTCATTGTCGTCACCGTCATCACCGATCGCGGCATTGCGCTCTCCCTCGGCGCCAACGATTTCATGACCAAGCCAATCGAGCGCGGACAGCTTGCCGCCATTCTCAATAGGCTCCTGAGCGACCGCAGGACGGTCCTGATCGTTGATGATGATGCGAATGCGCGCGAGCTCATCAGCCGACAGCTGGAGCGCCTCAATGTCGACGTGGTCGAGGCTGCCGACGGACGCAGAGCCATCGACCTGCTGGCGGATGGCCTCATGCCAGGCGTAATCCTGCTCGATCTCATGATGCCGGAAATGGACGGCTTTGCGGTGCTGGACAAAATCCGTGAACGCGCAGAATGGCGCAACATCCCGGTGGTGATCCTCACCGGGCTCGATCTGAGCCCGGAGGAACACAATCGCCTGCGCGGACGCGTGAGCGAGGTCATTGCCAAGGGCTCCGTCGAGGCCAAGGATCTCGCCGCCATCGTGCGGCAGAATCTTGCGCAGCGTGCTTCCGACGGTCATGTTGGCGCCCAGCATTGAAGGGGACGTGATGCCGAAAGTTCTGCTGGTCGAAGATAACGAAATGAATCGGGACATGCTGTCGCGCCGGCTCATCCGCCGCGGCTATGAAGTCGTGTTCGCGGTCGACGGACAGCAGGGCATCGACATGGCGGCGAGCGAGAGCCCCGACATCATTCTCATGGATCTGAGCCTGCCCGTGGTCGATGGCTGGGAAGCGACCCGGCGTGTCAAATCGCGGGAATCGACGAAGGACATACCCATCATCGGGCTCACCGCGCACGCCATGAGCGACGACCGCGACAAGGCCATGAATGCCGGCTGCGACGAATACGACACCAAGCCGGTCGAGCTCGACCGCCTCATCGGCAAGATGGAGCGGCTGCTCGGCAACCATCAGGCGGGAAAGGCGTAGAACGGCGTAGGTTGGGTGTAGCCCCTTGCGAGACCCAACGCTCTCGCGGCAACGTGTTGGGTCTCGTGAAGAACTCGACCCAACCTACAATTGATCGATGGTCACGCCCGAAACCATACCGGATGAGCGCCTGAGCCGCGCCGTGCGGGCGTTCCTGCGCCAGGAGCTTCAGGCGCCGGCAAATGCGGTTACCGATTTCCTCGACATCATGATCGAGGATGCCCGCCGCAGCGCCCTCGATGACGTGCTCCCCGATCTGCAACGCATGCATGGCGCAAGCGTGCAACTCAACCGATTCGTCAAGAGCATCGTCGAGAAATCCGGCGGCGAGGATGTGGAATCGTTCGAGTCCTTCCACCGGCGCGTTCGCCACGATCTGCGAAACCCGCTCAATGCCATCAAGGGCTATAGCGAGATGCTCATCGAGGATATGCCGCCAGAGCATGCTCTCCTGGGTGATCTTGAAAAGCTCAAGCAATCGGCCGATCGCCTGCTGGCCCAGATCGATTCCATGGTCAAACTCTGGCGCCCCGATGATGCGGGTCCACAGCCCAGCGCCCGCGAGCAGCATGTCGTGAGCAACGTGCTGCGCACGGTCGAGGCGATCGATGCGGCGCACCCGCTCAAGGGTCTGGGCGAGGGTGCCGCAATCCTCGTCGTCGACGATAACGCTTCGAACCGCGATGTGCTGGCACGCCGGCTTGCGCGCGAGGGCCATGCGGTCACGACCGCCGAAGACGGCCCGGCCGCCCTCGATCTCGCCGCGGCACGCCGTTTCGATCTCATTCTGCTCGATCTCATCATGCCCGAGATGAACGGCTTCGAGGTCCTGCGGCGGCTCAAGGCGGCCGAGGCGACCTGCGACGTGCCGGTGATCGTGATTTCCGCGCTCGACGAGCTCGACAGCGTGGTCCGCTGCATCGAGGCCGGCGCCGAGGATTATCTCACCAAGCCGTTCAATCCCACGCTCCTTTCCGCGCGCGTCGGTGCCAGTCTCGAACGCAAGCGGCTGCATGACAAGGTCGTTGCGCAATCCGCCGACCTTGCGGCCTGGAATCGCACGCTCGAGCAGCGCGTCACCGATCAGGTGAGCGAGATCGAGCGTGTCGGCCGGCTCAAGCGGTTTCTCTCGCCGCAGATTGCCGATCTCGTCGTTTCTTCCGGCGGCGAACGCGTGCTCGAAAGTCATCGCCGCGCCATTACGGTCGTGTTCTGCGATCTGCGCGGCTTCACTGCGTTTTCCGAGCTGACCGAACCGGAAGAAGTGATGACGGTGCTGCGCGAGTATCACAAGGTGCTGGGGCAGCTCATTCACAAGCACGAGGGCACGGTCGAGCGCTTCACCGGCGACGGCATCATGGTGTTCTTCAACGATCCCGTGCCTTGCACCGATCCGAGTCTGCGCGCCGCCAGGATGGCGGTCGAAATGCGCGCGCAAGTCACTGCGCTCCTGGAAAAATGGCGCAAGCTCGGACACGAGCTGGGCTTCGGCGTCGGTATCGCGCACGGCTACGCAACACTCGGCCCGATCGGGTTCGAGGACCGGCTCGACTACGGCGCCGTGGGCACCGTCGTCAACCTCGCAGCGCGGCTCTGCGCCGAGGCGCGCAACGGCCAGATTCTCATCGATCCGAAAGTGCATGCCGCAATCGAGACGCAGGCGGAGTTCGAGCTCGCGGGCGAGCTCACGCTCAAGGGCATCCAGCGACCGGTCTCGACTTTCAACGTGGTGGCGATGCGTTGATTGAGATCCTCGGGATGCTTAACCTCCGAGAAAAATCCGTCGAACCTCTGGGCTGTCGATCAGCGTGGCAGCGTCTCCCTCGATCGCGAGGCGCCCGCTTTCCAGGATATAGCCGCGGCCGGCCATGGAAAGCGCGAGCCGGACGTTCTGTTCGATGAACAGGATCGCGATGCCTTCGGCCTGCAGCGCCCGGAACACCGACTTCATCTGTTCCACCACGCGCGGCGCGAGCCCGAGGAAAGGCTCATCGACCATGAGCAGACGTGGAAGCGCCATGAGGCCGCGCCCGAGCGCGAGCATCTGCTGCTCGCCACCTGAAAGGGTCAGTGCGGGCTGGCTCTTGCACTCCGACAAATGGGGAAACAGCGCGAAGACCCGCTCCAAGGTTCGCGCGCGTTGCGCCTTCGCGGCCGCATGCCATGCTCCCAGCGTCAAATTCTGCAGCACGGTCAGATGCGGGAAAACACGTCGTCGCTCCAGCACGTGGGCGATGCCGAGACTTGCCCGCAAATGTGTCGGCCGGGCGTTGAGACTTCTTCCATCCAGGCGGATTTCGCCCGCCTTGGCCGCGACCAGACCACTAATAGTATTGACGACGGTGCTCTTGCCGGAACCGTTCGGACCGAGCAAGGCCACGCTTTCGCCGGCGGCAACCGAGAGCGACACGCCCCAGACCACCTGGTAGTCGCCGTAGGCGACTTCGAGATCGCGGACCTCAAGCAGCAACGTCGATGCTTCCGAGATAGGCGTCCACGACGGCGGAATCGCTGCGCACGTCCTCCGGCGTGCCGAAGACGATGGGGCGTCCCCGATGCAGCGCCACGATGCGATCGGCGAGCCCCATGATGACCTGCATGTTGTGCTCGATCATCACCATGGTGAGGCCTCGCTGCTTGAGCTCGACGACGAGCGCGATCAGTCCGGCGATTGAACGCTGGTCGACCCCGCCCGTCACTTCGTCCATGAGCACAAGCCGCGGGCTCGTCGCGAGCGCCCGCGCGAGCTCGAGCCGCTTGCGTTGCCCGGTGGAGAGCTCGCGCGCGAAGTGATTGCGCTTTTCCAGCAGGTCCACGAAGGCAAGCGACTCCAGCGCGCGCTCCCGCGCCGTCTTCATGTCCGAGGTGCGGGCAAGCGCGCCGACGATGACATTTTCAGTGACCGTGAGGTCGGGGAAGGGCTTGAGCTTCTGGAAGGTGCGAGCCACGCCCCGGCGGCTGATACGATCCGGCCGCAGGCCGGTGATGTCGTGGCCATCGAGAAGGATGCGGCCGGCGTCGGGGGGCTGGAAGCCGGTGATCAGATCGAACAGCGTCGATTTGCCGGCGCCGTTCGGACCAATGATGCCGACGATCTCGCCCTTCTTGACGTCGAAGGCAACATCGGCGTTGGCGGTTAACCCGCCATAGCGCTTCGTCAAGCCTTTGACCTCGAGCAACGGGCTCATGGCGTTGTCGCGCGCCGGCGAACGCGCTCTTCCAAAAGGCTCAGAATCCCGCTCGGACGCCACATGCACACCAGCAGGATCAAGATGCCGTAGATGATGAGATCGATCGTCCGGCCGGTGCCACCGAACCAGATCCGGCTGTATTCGGACAGGGGCACGAGAATCGCGGCACCCACCGCCGGGCCCCACAAGGTGCCGCTCCCGCCCAGGACGCTCATGAGCAGCACAATGATCGAAATCTCGGTCGAGAACAGCCGTTCCGGGTCGAGGACCAGCACATATTGCGCATAGAACGTGCCGGCGACCGACATCATTGCGGCGGAGATCATGAACGCCAGCACCTTGTGGCGGGCGATCGCGATGCCGAGGCTTGCGGCCGCATCCGGATCATCCCGCAAGGCCTGCAGGCGGAAGCCGAGCCGGCTGCGGCGCAACTTCCACACCGCCAGATAACCGGCGGCCGCCGCACCCAGTGCGAGATAGTAATAGGGCACTTTGCTGGTGTGGAATTGCAAATAGAAGAACGGCGCAGTGCGCATGATCGGGACATAAAGTCCGGAGGCGGCGCCGACCCAGTCCCATCGCTGGAACACGATCTGGACGCTCGAGCCGATGAGCAACGTGGCGATTGCAAAATAGTGCCCGCGCAGGCGCAATGTCGGCACCCCGATGGCAATGGCGGCAAGTGCCGAGAGCAGCATGCCCACGAGCAATCCCGCCCATGGCGTAATGCCGTACTTTGCGAACAGGACAGTCGAGGAATAGGCGCCGATTCCGAAAAAGATCGCCTGCCCGAGGCTGATCTGGCCGGACAATCCCGCGACCACGTTCCACGACTGGGCCATGAGCGCATACAACAAAATGAGAATCATCAGGTGATGGGAAAACGATGTCGTGAAGACAAATGGATAGATCACCAGCAACGCAATCGTTGCGGCGCCCAGTGCTGACATCCACAGCGGTGGCCGCGGCCACAGGCGTTCGGCCAGCGCCGTTTTCAGCATATCCGCCCGGCTATCCGGCATCGCTAAAACCGGCCAAACAGGCCGTATGGCCTGAAGATGACGACCGCGAGATAGAGTGCGAACACGATGAGCGTCTTGTAGGACGGATCGAGCAGAAGACCGCCGAGGGATTCGACGACCCCGATCAATGCGCCAGCGAAGAGGCTGCCGAGAATGTTGCCGAAGCCGCCGAGCGCGACAGCGACGTAGGCCAAGAGCGCAAAGTTCGTGCCCACCTCGGGAAAAATGTAATAGAAGGTCGAGAGCATGGTGCCGGCGATCCCGACGCAGCCTATTCCGATCGCCCAACCCAGCGCGAACATGCGCTCGGTCGCAATGCCCATCACCGCTGCTGCCTGACGATCCTGCGCGGTCGCCTGCAGGCCGAGACCCGTCTCGGTGCGGGTGACGAACCACCACAGCGCGGCAAACGACAGGAGGCAGATGCCGCCGGTGATCAGCTGCGGCTCGCCGATGAAGATCGGCCCGATTTGCACGCGCCCCGCAATGAGCGGATTGGTGATGGTGCGAAAGTCGGGTGTCCAGAGGAATTGCGCCAGCGCACGCAGCGCAACGCCAAGGCCGAACGTGCCGCAAATCTGGGCGAGCATGGGCGCCTTCAACAGGCGCCGAATGATGCCGAGCTGGGTCAAGATACCGGCCAAGGCGAGGAGAATGACCACGAACGGCAGAGACAGCATAGGATCGAGGCCGCCCAGCGCCCAGAACCAGAATGCCGTGAACATGGCGAGCATGAGAAACTCACCATGTGCGAAGTTGACAATCTCCATTAGCCCGAAGATGAGGGTGAGGCCGACCGCCACCAGCGCGTAGATCAATCCCATCAGGAGGCCGCTGATGACGGCTTGCAGGATGAGTTCTGCGGACATCAGTGCTCGCCCAGCTCCCGGAGCGGGATGATTTTTCCTTGCATCATCATCCCGCTCTAACTTTTTGTTTGAGCATGATCTTTTTCCGAAAACCGGTTCCCACTTTCCGGGATCATGCTCCAAGCCGCTAAATCAATTGACGAGCCCATGCAAAAGGCGGTCCAATCCGCAGCGTGTCCCATCCTGAACGCATGTTTGCCGCACCTCTTGTGCGAGCTTCCGCAAGAGAAGGACGATAGTTGCCCGATGGCGCGTGCGACCGCGGCACCGGTTTTGCATTCCCAGACCCTGTGCGAGCTCGCCGCCCCGATGACAGCAAGCTCGAATTCACCCACTGTTACGAGGCCGAACGGAGCACTGCTATGAAAGTCAGAATCGTTATTCTCGCGTCGCTTGCGATCATAACCGGCGCAGCATCGGCGAAGGCGCAGCAAGAGGTCAAGATCGGCGTGCTCAATCCGCTGTCGGGCCCGACTGCGCAGATCGGAATCGATGCCGTGGCCGCAATCAGGACTGCGGCGGAGATCGTCAACGAGGGCGCCGATCTCCCGCTGGCTCTGGCCGGAAACAAGGGTTTGCGCGGTCTCGGCGGGGCCAAGGTCATTCTTGTCGTCGTTGATCATCAGGGCAAGCCGGAAGTGGGCCAAAGCGAAACCGAGCGGCTCATTACCCAGGAGAAGGTCCATGCCCTCATTGGCGCCTATTTCTCCTCGGTGACCGCCGCGGCAAGCCAAGCTGCCGAGCGCGCAGGAATTCCCTTCGTCAACGCCGATTCCACCCAGCCGGCGCTCACCCAGCGCGGGCTCAAGTATTTCTTCCGCACCACGCCGACCGACGAAAACTTCAGCGAGCTCATGTTCGACTTCCTGAAGGATTTCGGAGCCAAATCCGGTCAGAGCTTCCAATCCGTATCACTCTTCCACGAGGACACCGCCTACGGCACCGACAGCGCGAGAGTGCAGGAGCGGCTTGCCAAGGAACGCGGCTTTCGCGTGCTCGAGAACATCGCCTACAAGGCACAGACGACTTCGCTGACCGCGGAGGTGCAGCGGCTCAAGGCCGCCAATGCCGATGTTCTGTTGCCGTCATCCTATACGTCGGACACTTTCCTGCTGCTGCGTACCGCGCGGGATCTGGACTACAATCCAAGACTCATCGTCGCGCAGAATGCGGGCTTCACCGACCCGACGTTCATCAGCACGATGGGCAAGGATGCGGAGGGCGCGATCACCCGCTCTCCTTACAATGCCGACCTCGAAAGCCGCATCCCGCTGCTTCCAAAGATCAATGCCATCTTCAGGAAGCATTCCAATGGACGCGATCTTTCGGATGTTCCCGCCCGCAATTTCACCGGCATCATGACGCTCCTCGACGCCATAAACCGGGCGGGCTCCACCGATCCTGAGAAAATCCGCGCCGCGCTTGCCGCGACCGATATCGCGCCCGACCAGCTGATCGTGCCTTACCGCGGCGTGCGGTTCAACGCGGCGGGCCAGAACGAGCTGGTGCGGGGAATTCTGATGCAGGTGCAGAAGGGGAAATACTGCACCATCTATCCCTTCGAGCTGGCGTCTTGCCAGGTGCTTTATCCGATCCCGACCTGGGCCGACAAAGCCAAGATGTAAGCGGCGCAGGGCAAGCTGTGCCGTTCGCAATCGACACACGGCCCGCGCTCGCCGCGATCGAGCCTAAGCGCGTGCTCGATCTCGAGCAGCGCTCGATCCGCATCCCGAGTTCGACCTTCGAGGAGGGAAGCATCGCAGACCTCTATGCCGACTACATGTCCGGCTTCGGCATGGAGGTCGAGATGCAGGAGGTGATCCATCCATTCGATCCGAAACGCAGGAGTCGCCAGCCGATCGGCCGGCTCAAGGGCGCCGGCGGCGGACCTGCGCTCCTCGTCAACGGTCATATGGACCCGGGCGTCGAGATGAGCGGGTGGACCGTCGACCCCTATGCCGCGAAATTCGAGGACGGCTGGATCTGGGGAATGGGCGCGCACGACGACAAGGGCGGCTGCGTCGCGGCAATTTGTGCGATCGAGGCGATCGCGCGCTCGGGCATTCGCCTCAAGGGCGACGTTCTCATGACCCCCGTCGTCGCTCACAAGCTTGGCGGGGCGGGCACACGCGCACTTCTGCGCCACGGCATCAAGGCGGATCTGTGCATCAACATGGAGCATTCGAACAACACGATTGCGAATGTTTGCGTTGGCGTCGTGATGGTGCGGATTGTTTGCTCGGCCCCCGAGCTGTTCTTCCGCTACAGCGAGGAAGCGCGCTCGGCCTACATGAATCCGATCGAACAACAGATGGAAATCGTGCGGCGGATCGGTCCGAGTCTCACCCCGATCGCCCCCGGCGGCTGGATGGCGTTTGCGCCGCACCCGGAGCTTCCCGGGTTTCCGACCCATACCTTCGACGTGATGCACAAGGAGCATTACTATTTCAAAAGTGCAACGGGACGCTCGACCCGGGAATGCGAGTTGACCTTGCAGTTTCGCACCGTTCCCGGACAGACGGTCGCGAGCATCGAGAGCGATCTCAGGCGGCTGCTCGCGCGCATCAAGGATGATCATCCCGCGTTCAATTGCGTGCTCGAAGTTCCTGCCCGCGGCACCGAGCAAACCTGGAACCAGCTGCCGATGGTCTGCCCTTGCGATCACCCGCTTGTCGCAGCGCTGGCGGAGGGCCAGGCTTTGGCGTCCGGGCAGCCGGCCGTCGTCAGCGCGCACGGACGTCTCGGCAACGTCGGTGACGGCAACATCATTCAGGAAGCGCTCGGGATCCCGACGGTGCAATATGGTCCGGGCGACATCCGCGTTTACAAGGAATGGCCAACCCCGGACGAGCGGGTGCGGCTTGCCGACCTCGTCACCGCCGCCAAAGCGGTCGCGCATGCGACCGTCCGTCTGTGCGGCTGAAAAGGAATTCGCTGAGATTGAGCCAGCAGATTCCGGGTGAGGGGGTTCAACACGTCACGTTGAGCTGATCCCCTCACCCGGATCGCGCAAGTATGCGCGATCCCACCTCTCCCAGCCGAAGTCGGATATATCCGACTTCGGCCAGCATAAGCTGCCGAACTCGGGTAAACCCGAGTTCGGGTGGGAGAGGTGGGCATACGGCGAGGCCGCGTCACGATCACGTGATCGAGGTTTGCGTTGCGGGCAGGTTCAAATCCGGCCCTACAAACAAACAAGCAAGCAAATAAAGATCGTCCTTTCGAAAACGCATTTTTTGTGATCCGAGTCACAGCACCTACGCACGCGCGTCCGTAAGGTGCTGCGCAATCCGGGAACGATAACCGGCCCCCAAACGGAGAAAGGACAAAACAATGCACGCGCAACACAGATCAATCCTTATCCTGATTGCAGCGACGGCGGTCGGGATTGCCGCGGGTTCCGCCACGGCATCGGCGAAAAGCGGCCAGGCTTCAGCGCACAATGGTTCGCCCTCCGCGCCCTCGCCGCACATGACGATGGCGCGCCGCGATCACGGGCACGACCATGATCATGACGGCCATGACCATGATCACGACCATGATCACGACCAGTATGGCTACTGGAATTGGTGGTATCATCACCATCATCATCGCTACCATGACGATGACGACGGCTATGTCCCGGCAGAGCAGGTGCGGCCCTACGTTGTACGCCCGGTCATTGCCGATACGTCGCCTGCGCCCAGTTGCCTGACGAAGGAGTATCTCGAGCCCGACACGGTGCTGTTCAGGGACACCTGCACCACGCAGTGGGCGAAGAATTCGACCAACGTTGCCACGCGAGTGGCGAGCGCCGACCCAAAATGCATGACGAAGGAGAATCTGCAGGGCGGTGCCGTGCTGTTCAAGGACATCTGCACCAACGAATGGGCGATCAACCAGCCGGATCAGACACCGAGAAAATAATGTGCGGGCGTTGGTCGCAGGGGCGGGTTTGCAGCCCGCCCCTATCAATCCCCTGCATTCTTTTTATTTCTTTCTTGCGTTGTCATACGGATAGACCATCTCGCCGGTCTTGTATTCGGGCGGCCAGAGGATCGGCTGCTTGCGGCCGTCGCGGAACTGATCGACGTTGTTCGGCTCGACGTTCTGGAACTGGGTGAGGAACTGCCGCGTCGTGCTCCATTCGCCGTCCTTGCCGTATCCGATCTCGCCGACCACGGTCTGGAATGTGTGACTGTGCAGGTAAGCAGCGAGCTTGTCGTGATCGAGGCTCTTGGTTTCGGTGACCGCCTGGGCGAGCACCTGGCCGGTCGTGTAGCCGAAGGGCACGAAGGCATAACCGATCGGATCGGTCTTCAAGGTCGACGCCTCTGCCTGATACCGCTTCATAAGATCGGCCAGGCCCGCAAACTGGAGCTTTGGCGAGGGGACGAAAGCCTCGGAGATGACGAGACCATTGATCGTCGGGCCCAGGTTGACCTTGATCGGCGTGATCAGCATGCCGATCATTGCGCCGCCAAACATCTTTGGATTGAGCCCGATCTCATTGGCTGCGCGCACGATGCCGACGTTATCGGGCGGATACGCCCCGACATAGACGATGTCGGCGTTAACCGCCTGCAGCGCTCGCACCACCGGGGTGAAATCGGTCATGCTCGGCGGATAGCTTTTATCGTAGATGAGATTGATGCCGCGTTTTTCGATCTCCTCTCGCGCCCCCTGGGCCGCGCTCTGCGCAAACTCAGCGTCGGCGGCAAGGATTGCGGCGGTCTGGGGCTTCGGTGTTTGTGCTGCCGCGATCTCGAAGAAGCCGATCGAGAAGGCATTCACGCCAGCTGGTCCGACCGGAACCATCGAGAAATATCTTGGATAATTGTACTGACGGTTGATGCCGATGGCAGTGAAACTGATCGTCATTTTGTTGCTTTGCATGATTGTCGGCATCGCCGGCGCCACGAAATTCGTGCCGTACGGCCCGACCAGCAGGTCGACTTTGTCCACCGAGATAAGTTTGGTGTAGAGGCCCGGTACGTTGTTCGGATTGCTTTGGTCGTCGTAGACCACAATGGCAACTTGCCGGCCGAGCAGCCCGCCCTTGGCGTTGACGTCGTCGCGCCAGAGCTCGAGCGCCGCGAGCAGCATCCTGCCGGGAGGCGCGCCTCCACCGGTGAGTGCGAGTCCGGTTCCGATTCTGATCGGATCGCCAGACTGCGCATGCGCTCCCGTAAGCAGAAGCGCGCTTAGAACCGCCGTTACAGCGCAAGCCCATGCGAGAGGGCAACGGTTTCTCACGGTGGCGTCCCTCCGTTTGATGAAAATCGCCCCGCCGCACGCGAAGGATAGCGAATTGGCAGTGGGCAGTCAGCGGGGTCCCACGACGGTCGAATTGCCTTTAGCGACGTGTGTCAAATGGGAATCGTTGCTCCGCGAATCGCGGGTTGCTCAAACATATTGAGCCGTGGGGCGCTGCGCGGCGCGCGGTATACCTTGGTCAAGAAGTTGTGTAAGACGGCAAGGTTCGGAGGCTGGATGTCGGCATGATGTTCGGGCGGCATTGCTTTTCTCAAAACCCGATGCACTTGAAACGAGATGCCTCCCGGCTCCTCGCAAAAGCCTTCGATGCGTCGTTCACTGCATGCGGGCGCTGCCCGCGGAAAACGGGAGGAAGCCGTGAATAAGTTTTTGTTTGTCGCCACGCTCGCCGCTACCCTTGCGCTGAGCGGGGCGAGTCGCACCAAAGCGCACGATGACCCTGAGATCAGATTGTTGAACGCCATCAAGGCGGAGCTCGCCGCAGTAAGGAAGGACCTCGCTGAGCTGAAGTCTACTGTCGCCAACAAGGAGCAACTCGATGCGGCCGTGGCGGACATAAAGACACACCTGGCTACGGTGGTTACGAGGGAACAGCTCGACGAGGCGATGAGGAATGTGAAGACGCAGCTCGACGCCGTTGTCAAAAAGGAGCAGCTCGATGCGGCGGTGGCTGAGACGAGAACACGGCTGTCTACCGTCGTTACGAAGGAGTAGCTCGATGCGGCGATGAGAAATGTAAAGACGCAGCTCGATGCGGCCGTGATGGAGATGAAGACACAGCTGGCTACGCTTGCTGCCAAAGAGCAGCTCGATGCGGCAATGAGGAACGTAAAGGTGCAGCTCGATGCCGTCGCCAAAAAGGAGCACCTCGATGCGGCCGTGGCGGCGATAAACGGACAGCTGGCTACGATCGTTACAAACGAGCAACTCCATGCAGCGATGGAAAACATAAAGGTGCAGTTCAATGCCGTTGCCAAAAAAGAGCAGCTCGATGCGCTCGTGGAGCCGGTGGGCGAGCTTAGGAGATGGTTAGGCGACGAGCTGAGAAAGGTCGCTGCTGACTTGAGCCTGTACAAGGATTGGATCAGGCGACTGCTGGACCGTCCGGCCCGATTTACCGTGTTTGTGGGCGACCACGACAATGCGATAGTGCCGGTCACGCTACCCACTCAGGGCCATGCCCCGTCCGGCGTTAACTAACAACACGTATACGAAGTCCAAATTTCGGGTACGAACGAAAGATAGGCGGGACCGGTCCGGGATCGGTCCCTGCGCCGCCCTGGCGCCGTATCAATCAACAGCACGGCATCGGATTCTCGATCAGATCATAGACGTGATCGAAGGTGATGTCGTTGATCGTCTGTTGCAGCTTGAACAGACGCGGCGGCTCGTTTTTCAGGACGGCCATGATGGCGGTTTCAATGGGCGGGCAGCCCGGCTTCACGCAGGGAACCTCCTTGATGATGATGGGTGCTTCTTTCGGAAAGCCGAAATTCTGTCGCATCCAGTATCGGATCTGATCGAGCGTGAACGGCGAGACCTCGACGTTGCGGCCGAACGGGTCGAGCGGCGCCGACGGGTCCTGGGCGCC
>Ga0306920_100005139_pt1 | contig 16871 bp, 13 predicted proteins | sample flu12Cox44000170_FD_204666 | JGI IMG/M metagenome (GOLD analysis project Ga0306920, IMG submission 204666) | Lab enrichment of tropical soil microbial communities from Luquillo Experimental Forest, Puerto Rico - flux4day.12C.oxic.44.000.170 (v2)... | ecosystem: Environmental > Terrestrial >... | reverse complement strand
CGACCGTACGATGCCCAGTAGTTGCGGTTATCACCAAGGAGTCGGGTTCGTGCTCGGTGACAAGCTGGAAGCGGTCTTCGGCAGGACATCCAGCTCGTCGACCATGCACTGATGAGTTGCTTCGCCGATGGCTCGGCGATACTCAGGCGGTTTGCCGCTGCGCAGAGCAATTCGTGCAGGGGGGATGGCGACCTCGGCCAGCAGTCTAATCCACCGCCGACGCAGAAGCCCAGCGTCCCCAGGACGTGCAAAAATGACAAGGACTTGGTCTCGGCGCCCCGACGCCTACCATGCTGACAGCGATACCTCGTCCAGCCAGACGGGATACGGATCTGGCGGTAATCGCTGTCCATCTGGAAAGCGACGTTGAGATCTGTACCGCACCAGTCGTGTTGGGGGAAAAGTATCGGTCGATTGTCGTGAGGTTGCTATCCAGGCATCCGCTGATCTAGTGCACCTGCCTTTTCACTCGCTCAACCCGCCAGGCCAGATTGATGCCGCTGGTTTGCCGCAAACCTGCGGGCAAGGCGTGCTGGTGGTTAACCCACGCTTCGGATTGCGGATTCGAGATGTTCAATAAACCGGTGTCGCGATAACCACAGTCCGAAAACGGGAGAAGGAAAACTACCTGAGGGGAGACTGCTGCGCGAAGCGTGTATCGTAAGAGCGATGAACCCAGGGACGATGGTCGAGGCCGCGCTTAGCCTGGGAGCAGCGGCCGTGTGGGGCGGAGGGGATTTTGCCGGCGGCATCGCAGCCAGGCGGGCGAGCATTTTTCGCATTGTGGCAGCAGCTCACGCCATCGGCTTCCTGTTCATGCTGCTGCTCGCGTGGGTTTTCCGCGAGGCAATTCCACCGCGAGTGGACCTCCTTTGGGGCGCTGCTGCGGGCATTATGGGGGCATTTGGCATCGCTGCGTTATATCGTGGTCTTGCCATAGGACGCATGGGAATCGTCGCACCGGTTGCGGCAGTGGTGACAGGAATTTTGCCCGTGCTGGTTGGCATGCACAGCGAGGGAGTGCCCGACCGATTGCAACTGGCTGGATTCGCACTCGCGTTGGTGAGTATCTGGATGGTGGCTCGTCCCGATGGCGAGGTCGACACGCATCGCGGTCTTGGCCTTGCGGTTTTCGCCGGCGTTGGTTTTGGCTTATTCCTGGTTGCGGGCAAACAAGCCGGACATCATGGAGTCTTCTGGCCGATGGTTGCAGCGCGCTCTGCTTCCACTCTGCTGATGCTGCTGATGGCGGTTTCCGTTCCGGCCGATGGAAGGCCCATGCGCGCGGCTTTGACGCCAACCTTGTTTGCGGGGCTGGGCGATTCTGCCGGCAATGCGCTTTTCATCGCCGCCACAAGGCACGGACGCCTCGACGTGGCTGCTGTGCTCTCTTCGCTTTATCCTGCCAGCACCGTAGTCCTGGCGAAGCTCCTGCTGAAAGAACGCATCTCGCCAATGCAGAACGCAGGCATCGTTGGTGCATTGTTATCGGTGGCCCTGATCTCCGGAAGATAGACTCCACGAGAACAGGTTCCAGTTGGTAACTGGCCTTTCGGTCGAAGCATCAACGCCGCAACGTTGTATTCCCTATTACAAGATCATGGACATTGTGTCCGAAATTGTTGGGCCCCGAAACGGTGTCAGTTCGTTGTCTTGGCACTTACCGGCGAGCGGTCGTGGGCAGGTGTTGAGGAAGAGGGTTGGCATAGGCCATGCTTGTCTCGGGGCGGAATCGCCCTCCGGAGCGCTATCGTTTCGAAGCAGGAGGATGGCAGACCTTCTTTAGGGTAGCGGCACTTTAGTTCCAGTTCACAACCAGGACCCTTCAGAAGGACCCGAAAGTTGTAGACCGATGAGCATTCCTGGCGTTGCAGCTATTTGTTCTCGGGCGGCAGAGAATCACCTATTGGATCGCTATTGTTCTCGAGCAAGTCGTGTGCCCTGGGATTGCCCGCTCGTGCGCCGCCTTGATCGGCAGCGAACATGGCGTGCTTCCTGATCGAGCGGGCCGCCGATAGCAGGGCGAAGCGCACCTGGGCCCTGCATTGCCGACACGCGGGAAAGCGTTCGCCTGAAATGCAAGTGACCTCGTGCGCATGCAGATGCTCGTGATGAATGACCCTGTAGGTCCCCGAATACGGTATGAGGTCACCAGGTTTATACAGCTTCACGGGAAAGGCTCCAAGTAGAATCGGGTTCGGCGTAACCCCCCTAAAGATTTGCAACGGGAAAACTAACTTACTACACCTTCGCAGCATCGCGATATGGCCCAAACGTGGAGCCGATACGGCTCAGCCGTGGGAATTGGAGGCAAAGCGAGCAGGAAGCGAGCAGACCGCGCGCGAGTGAAATATCCAGCCGGACTTAGCTAACCATTACGCTCCAGGACGGGCATGGCCGTATTCAAGGTTTGCCGGTATTTCCTGCCCGAAAGGCCTTGACCACGATGTTATTCGGCTGGGTGCCGACCGGGATCAGCGTCACGAGCGCGCGGTCGGCACTGATCTTGGAGTTGTCGCGAGTCTTCACGGTCCGGACCACGGCGACGTCGCCAGAGCGCGAGTCCACAACCAGCAGGTGTTCCTCATCGGGGGTAAGCGCCAGCGCGTCAGGCCGGCTGCCAACCTGAACCGTGCCCAACACGCGGCCTTCGTCGATGGCGTAAGCGCTTACTGCATCGGAGCCGAAATTGCTCACGTAGAGCAGGCTGTTGTCAGCAGTAACGATGCCCCGGGATGGGTTGCTGCCGATGAGATGCGTGCTCTCGACTTCATTTGTACCCGTCTCGACGATCGAGAAACTATCGCCGTCGAAATTGCTTACAAACAGCTCGCCACCGTCGGGCTTCAATGCAAGGTTGACCGGCAATTTACCGACGTCCAGAAGCACCAGCAGGCGCTTCCTCCTGAGATCGATCGACGCCAGCTGGTTCGATCCGGGACATGCCACGAATGCCTTGCTTGAGTCGGGCAGGATCTCAATGTCCTGCGGTTGCTGGCAAATCGGAACTGTCGCAACCACCGCCAACTTCTGGGTATCTATCAAGGACGCCGTGTTGTCGGCGCGGTTGCTCACGATCACCAACCTGCCATCCGGCGATACCTTCGCGAAGCCCGGAGCGCCGCCGACGCGAATCGTGCTGACCACCGCGCGTCTGTCCAGATCGATAGCCGATACCTTGGCAGAGCCAGAATTCGCGACATAAGCGCGCTTGCCATCTCCGGAAACCGACACGAAGTAGGGGGCACGATGCACACCCACCACAGCCGTGACTTGGTTCTGTTCCGTGTCAATCACGCTGATGTTGTTCGATTCGGTATTGGCGACGTAGATCTCATTACGTGAAGGGCTAACGGTCACTCCCGTCGGATTGGCGCCGACCGGAATTGTCTTTACGTTTCGCAGCGCAAGCAGATCAATGACGCTGACCGAGTTACTCTTGCCGTTGGTGACGTAGGCGTATTCGTGGTAACCGGCCCGGAGGGCGGTGCGCTCCTTGCAAGCCATGGGCAACAGGAGAAGGAGCAGCGGCCATGCGAGCAGAAATAAAGATGGCCACCGCCGTAAGCCGCGCATCAGCGAATGGTGGATCCGGCAGTGACCGTGGCGGGATATGCTAACGGTCGCCAGACGCTGCGGCCCACCACCGGCGCGATCTGTCGGACTTCGGCCATTAGCTGATCGAATTGATCAGGGAAGAGCGACTGGTTTCCATCGCTGAGTGCGCGGTCGGGATCAGGATGTACCTCGATGATGAGGCCGTCAGCTCCTACGGCTACTGCGGCGCGCGATAGAGGAGTAACCTTGTTGCGCTTGCCTGTGCCATGGCTGGGATCGACAATGATCGGCAAGTGACTCAATCGCTGGACAGCTGGTACCAGACTCAGGTCCAGTGTGTTGCGGGTGTGATCAGCGAAGGTGCGCACACCGCGCTCGCAGAGGATGACGTTGTAATTGCCCTCGCTCATGATGTACTCGGCCGCCATCAGGAACTCTTCCAGCGTCGCCGACATGCCGCGCTTCAGCAACACCGGCTTGCGTGACCGCCCCGCGCGCTTGAGCAATGAAAAGTTCTGCATGTTGCGGGCGCCAATCTGGATGACGTCAGCATATCTCTCCACCAGGACCAAGGACTCGTTGTCGATTGCTTCAGTAACGATGATCAATCCAAATCGCTCGCGGATCTCGGCCATGATCTCCAGTCCTGCTTCGCCGAGACCCTGGAATGTGTAAGGCGAAGTGCGCGGCTTGTAGGCGCCTCCGCGGAAGAAACGCGCGCCAGCATGGACAACTCGTTCTGCTGCAGCAAACGCTTGATCGCGGGTCTCGATGGCGCAGGGGCCTGCGATGACCGCCAGTTCGTCGCCGCCGATTGTCGCCTCGGAACCAGGGAAGCGGACAACCGTGTCCTCCTCTTTTACGTCGCGGCTGACGAGCTTGTAAGGCTTGGTGACTTGAATGACCTCCTGTACGCCGGCCATGTCGTCGATGGTTCCCGGCTCCAACGCCGTCTGGTTGCCGGTAACACCGATCGCGGTGCGTTGCGCACCTGGCATGGGATGAGCGCGGTAGCCCAACTCTTCGATCTTCTGACATACCGCACGGACCTGCTCTTCGGTCGCGTGCGACTTCATGACAACAAGCATGGAAGTCCCCTGGTGGTGCGTTTCTCAGTGTATCGAACGCCTCGGGGAGGGGCAACGCACCGTACATTGGCTCCGATGAGAGTCCACATACCGGAAGCCGGCGATTGTCATGCAAAGAAGAAGATCGGCATGGCTTGCTGAAGCCCAAGAAGCGTGGGCACAGCGGGTAAAATTCATTCACATGTCCGCCGATAGCCACAAATTTGAAAAAGACATCCTGAAGCTCCTGCCTGCGCCCCAGCGTCCGCCAAAACTCACTTCGCGGCGAATCGGCATCCACACGTCGACCGCCGGAGGCGTGCAAAACGCAGCCGAACGCGCCTACCGGCTGGGCTGCAATACGTTCCAGATTTTCTCGACGAGTCCGCGACAGTGGAAGCCCTACTGCCTGGCGCGTCCGCAATGCGAGGAGATGAACCGGCTGCGAACGAAGTATGGATTGAAGCCTCTCGCGATTCACGCCAACTACCTGGTCAACCTGGCAGGCGGCAATCCAGAGTTCCACGCCAGGTCGATCGTGGCTTTCCGGGGCGAGGTCGAACGGGCGCTGGCGCTTTGTGCCGAGTACCTTGTCGTGCATCCCGGATCGTTCCGCGGCAGCAGCCGCGCGGAAGGCTTGCAGCGAGTGGCGATGGCGATTGAGCAGGCTGTGGACGGACTGGACCTGGAAGCAGGGAATCTGCGTATCCTCATCGAGAACACGGCCGGATCGGAGTTTTCCCTTGGCGGCAACTTCGAACAGGTTGCCGAGCTCATCCATCTGTTGCGGAACTTCGTGCCTACCGGCGGCTGCATTGATACCTGCCACACCCATGTCTCGGGCTACGACCTTGTCGGCAACCAGGCTTACAACGATGCTCTCGAGCAATTAGAACAAACGGTCGGCGTGAAGAACGTTCACGTCTGGCATTGCAACGATGCCAAGGCTGAACGTGGTTCCAGGCTGGACCGCCACCAGCACATCGGGAAGGGTAGCATCGGCTTGGAAACATTTCGCCGCTTGCTGAATGATCCACGCACGGCAGATGCAGCCTTCATCGCGGAAACGCCAATCGATAGGCCGCTCGACGATTTGACCAACGTGAACTCCCTGAAGGGCCTGGTTGGGCGCCGGTCGCGTCCTGCCTCACCAGCCAAGGCCCGGGTCATAAGCCCGGCTCCACCCGGGGCGCACAGGTCCGCGAGATGAAACCAGCGAGACGGATTGCTGCTCTTGCAATTCTCACGGCCCTGTCATTGTTGGCCTGGGCCCAGGGCTCGCTGGTGAAGAGAAGCGATTTCTACGTCCCAAGCGATCCCGGGACTGATGTCTTTGTGCGCGAAGTTCGCGCTGAACCGGCGCCCGGTGCGCAAGCTCCGGTTCTGCTCATTCATGGAGCGCGCGTGCCGGGTATTGCCAGCTTCGATCTTCCGGTACTGGGAGGCTCGCTCGCGATGGACCTGGCGCTGGCGGGCTTCCGGGTTTACATCCTGGACGTTCGCGGCTACGGGAAATCGACGCGCAGTCGCGGCTTTGACCTGCCATCGAATGCGAACCCTCCACTCGTACGGTCTCCAGAAGCCGTGCGCGACATTGGCGCGGTCGTGCGCGACATCAGGCGCCGCAATCACCAGCGAAAGGTGGCGCTGCTGGGCTGGGCAGCCGGTGGAAGTTGGGCGGGTTACTACGCCAGCCTCCACTCCGATCAGCTGAGTCACCTGATTATGCTCAACACACTGTTCGGCGCCGACGCGCCGCAGCCACTGATCGGGCGCGGGTCGGACCTCGAAGATCCGCACCAACCCGGACAATTCAACTTCGCCCAGAACGGCGCTTACCGCTGCAATTCGTCGAATTCACTGCTGACTGGATGGCACACCAGCATTCCCTTGGCGAACAAGGACGACTGGCGCGATCCCGCGGTGGCGAACGCCTATGTTGACGCTGCCCTGGCGAGCGACGCGGCCAGTTCGTTGCATCATCCACCGTGTTTCCGCTCGCCAAATGGAGCGCTGGAGGACAGTTTCTACGAGGCTACAGGACGCCAATTGTGGGATGGTTCGCTTATCACAGTGCCTACTTTGGTCATCGCATGCGAACGCGACTTCTGGTCTCGTCCTGAGGATCGCGAGAAACTGAAGCGGGAGCTGGTGCATGCACCTGTGGCGCGCGTCGTTGTGATCCCGAATGCCACGCACTTCGTATTTCTGGATCGTCCTGAACGCGGCAGAAAGCAATTTCTGGACGAAGTAACCGCCTTTCTCAGCCGATGATGGCGGGCCAGCGTGGTGACTAAGAGCCGAAAAATTCGGCAATCAGGGCCTTGGCTCCGTCTGGTCCCGTGACCTCAAGGCAAATGGGCTGGTTGCCGGCCTCAGCCGTGATTTTAAAAGTCAGAAAGGGGCAGCACTGACGCTCCAGGTCGACAAGTCGACTAAGAAGGGGGAGGATTTCAGAAGTCGGCTGAAAGCGGTATGCGTAGCCCAGTGGCAAGGACGTTACGTTGAGAACCGCACTACGAACCAAGTCCAGAAGCGTTCGACGCCGCTCTGTTATTTCGGCTTCATCGAGCATGCACGCTATCGGAAGGTCCATCTATATAGTGTAGCCGGGCGATCAAGCGCTCTCAACGCGATTCCGTGCCGCAAGCTAGGCGGATCTCTCACACGTGGTGTCACGTTGTAAAATCGAAGTTTGTCCCTTGTTCATCTAAAGAGCACTTATGGGCGACTCCAAGACGCAAGAGGCGAACACGATTTCCCCAACCCCGGTCTCCATTCGTGCGGAGCGTTACGAGCCGCAGGCGATCGAGCAGAAGTGGTCTGAACGCTGGGCTGAAAATCCCGACCTGTACAAGGCCGAGCCCCCGACTACTGCTCGCGAGAAGTATTACGTCCTCGAGATGCTGCCCTATCCGTCGGGCGCGCTGCACATGGGCCACGTGCGCAACTACTCAATCGGTGACGCGCTGGCACGATATATGTGGATGCAGGGCTACAACGTATTGCACCCGATGGGCTGGGACGCCTTTGGCCTGCCGGCCGAGAATGCCGCTATCAAGAATCAGGCACCTCCGCGCGAGTGGACCCTGAGCAATGTCGCCGCTATGAAGGCGCAGATGAAGCGTCTAGGCTTCGCCTACGACTGGTCGACGGAAGTGACGACGTGCCTGCCGGACTACTATCGCTGGAACCAGTGGTTTTTCCTGAAGTTGTTCGAGGAGGGGCTGGCGTATCGCAAGAAGAGCAAAGTGAACTGGTGCCCGGAATGTGCGACCGTACTGGCCAATGAGCAAGTTTTGCCCAACGGTTGCTGCTGGCGTCACGAGACGACGGTGGTCGAGCAGCGCGAGCTGGAGCAGTGGTTCCTGCGCATCACCCATTATGCCGACGAACTGCTGCGTGACCTGGACTCCCTGGATGGCTGGCCGGAAAAAGTCCGCACCATGCAGCGCAACTGGATTGGCCGCAGCGAAGGCACTCTCGTGGACTTCGCTCTTGATGGCCCGGCAGGGGAGGCAGGCAGCAAGATCACCGTGTTCACGACGCGTGTGGACACGATTTTCGGGGCAACCTCGCTGCAACTGGCACCGGAACATCCTGTGGTGACGGATCTTATCGCCAATGATCCCTCTCTGCTATCCCGGGTGGAGGATCTCATCCGTGAGCAGCGCAAGGCGAAGGAAGTCGGCGACATCGGCGCAATCGAGAAGCACGGTGTGTTCACCGATCGCTACGCGGTAAATCCCTATAACGGGGAGCGTGTGCCCATCTGGGTAGCGAACTACGTTGTGATGGATTACGGCACGGGCGCGATTATGTCGGTGCCTGCACATGATGAACGTGACTACGAATTCGCCAAAAAGTACGGACTCGACATTCGCGTGGTGATCCTGCCGCGGCGCAAGGAAGACCCGCCGGCATCCGGTGAGCAGGAAGAACCGGTCCTGCCGTTTACCGCGACCGACAGCCTGCTGATCAATTCCGGTGAATTCACCGGCCTGCCTTGCGCGGAGGCGATCAAGAAGATGTCGCGTTATGCGGAGGAGCACGGCTTCGGCAAAGCGACTGTCACCTTCCGTCTGAAAGATTGGGGTATCAGCCGGCAGCGTTACTGGGGCACGCCGATTCCCATCATCTACTGCGAGAAGTGCGGTGTCGTGGCTGTTCCTGAGAAGGACTTGCCGGTGCTGCTGCCGGAAAACGTGGAGATCACGCTGACTGGAGGCTCGCCGCTCGGCCGCGTGCCCGAGTTCGTCAACGTGAGCTGCCCGAAGTGCGGTGGGCCGGCGCGCCGGGAGACCGATACCATGGACACGTTTGTCGATTCGTCCTGGTATTTCTATCGCTACACGAACTCCAAGCTCGACACCATGCCGCTCGACCCCGGCACCATTGCGTACTGGTTCCCAATCGATCAGTACATCGGCGGGATCGAGCACGCAATTCTCCACCTCATCTATTCGCGCTTCTGGACGAAGATGATGCGCGACCTGGGCCTGGTGAAGAACTCCGAACCGGTTCGGCGTTTGTTCACGCAGGGCATGGTCATCAAGGAAAGCGCGAAGATGTCCAAGAGTCTGGGCAATGTTGTGGTGCCCGATGACATGGTGGCAAAGTACGGGGCCGACTCGACGCGCTTGTACACGCTGTTTGCGGCGCCGCCGGACCGCGATCTCGATTGGCAGGATCTTGGTGTCGAGGGCATCAGCCGGTTCTTAGCGCGGGTCTATCGCTTCGTCTTGCGCAATGCGCGGCAGGCCAATACAGCGCGCAGTGTTCGCAACAGTGCCGAGCTTTCTCCGGCAGCGCGACAGGTGCAGCGCAAGATGCATCAGACGGTGAAACGAGTTACCGACGATTTTGGAGGCCGCTGGCATTTCAATACTTCGATTGCGGCGATCATGGAGTTCGTCAACGAACTCTATACCTTCGAAGACAGTGTGCAGCGTGGCGGGCCGCCTGCTCCGATGGGACTGATCGCCGATGCGCAGCGCAAGCTGGTGCTGATGCTGGCCCCGTTTGCACCATATCTGGCACACGAGCTGTGGGAGGTGCTGGGTGAGAACTCGATTTTGCTGCGTGAGCCATGGCCGAAATACGATCCCGAACTGGCGAAGGAAGAGCAGGTCGAGATCGTGCTCCAGGTCAACGGCAAGAACCGCAGCCGCATCATCGTGCCAATCGATGCCGACGAAGAGCACGTGCGGGAGCTGGCGCAGGCCGACGAGAAGATCAAAATGATGGTGCAAGGCAAGCAGGTGATGAAGGTGATCATCGTAAAGGGCAAACTGGTGAACATCGTCGCGCGGTAGGCTATGCACCAATTGACAATTACTCTGCCCCGAACTCTGTGTGGTTGGTCAGATTTGCTTGTCACACGGCGACATCATCACCGTACTCGCCTTGTTGGTCGCGCATGGGTCCGGATGCAGTTAGCGGTCCATAAATCGACGAGAAAGCCGATCGCTCCACGCAAGCCGCTTATTGAGTTCTTGATAACTTCTGGGCTGGTCCCATCGGTCGGGTGTCGAGCCGGGGATATACCCGCGCAAACGCGAGAAACGTAAGCGCGAGAATCCAAAACTCCAGGGCACTCGCCTCGCTGCCCCGCGGGCCGCCTGTGAGCCACTCCGGCCCGTGATAAGAAACGTTGAACAAGTGTCCGGTAAGATTCTGCCCGTTATTTCCAGTGTTGGGCTGTGCGAACAATACCATGTCGGCGTAGTCAGACGTTGCATGGAAGCCAACAGCGAACCATATTGTTCCCGTGCGCCGCAAGGTAAAACACCAGAACAATCCAAAGAGTCCCACGCTCAGTCCGTCCATCCAGTTCTCCATCGGTTTGAAAAAATAATGGACCGCACCGAAAATGACAGACAGGAGGAAGGCTGCCTGCCAGAAGCCCATCCCCTCAGCCAAGGTCGCCTGCGAGTAGCCGCGGTAGACGAACTCCTCGGCAAAGCCGAGTAACAGGAAGGCTGCCCCCCAAAGCAAGGCCGATTCAACGAATGCTTGCCCATGCAGTGCCACCCCTTCAAATGAGACGGCGTCGGACAGCCTGAGCAAAATGATCATGAGTAAAGACGCGCCCAATCCCCACAGAGCGCCTTGCCAGAAATGCTTGCGGAACATGGTATTCCATGAAAGGCCATACTCGTGGAACGGCCGCCCTTCGATCCTCGACATGATCCAGGCGGCAAGCAGCGCGGCGCCAAAACTCAGGGTGCCGTCAAGCAGGAAGTCTGTAGGGAACCATCCAGTGTGCTCCTGGTAGCGGAAGAGCACCGTCAACAGCCGAAAGAACAGCTTACTGAAGCCGAACACCAGAAGGACGAAACACGCCAAGCGCCAGCCCGCGCGAATCCCGTGTGGGCCAACAAAAATCGTGTTCTTTTTTCGATTCCAGGCGAGATTCATGAGGTGGCCGGGCAATCTATCACCGCAGCTCGTTTTTGTTCAATCGAAGACGATGATTCCCCGTTCGTCCACAACCCTCAGGGACGGCAGCCTGACAATTCTGGAGGCAAGACCAGGGGGATTACTGCGCGCCACTTCCTCGGGACAGTCGCACCTCACCGTCCTCTCAAAACACCTGCCGCTTGTTGCCAACTTGGGTTACGCGTCCACTTAGGCCTACAATCCGGTGTAGCACACGTTCTAAAATCTTCTGTGCTGCGGAGGCTCTTCGTGAGCTTGTTTGTCCTGGTGCCCGTCGTCATCGTTGTCCTGTACATCCTCAACTCGATCAAGATTCTGGCCGAGTATGAGCGCGGTGTAGTATTCCGCCTCGGTCGATTGCTGACCTCGGCGAAAGGTCCTGGGGTCATACTTGTATTCGCACCCATCGACCGGATTGTGCGCGTGTCACTGCGACAGGAGGCGCTGGAAGTTCCCCCGCAGGACATTATCACGCGGGACAACGTCACTCTGAAGGTGAACGCTGTCATCTTCCTGCGCGTAATCGATCCCAATAAAGCTGTCGTCGCCGTCTCGAATTACCTGTACCAGACATCGCAGTTCGCCCAGACCACGCTCCGGTCGGTGCTGGGCGAAGTCGACCTCGACGAGTTGCTGGCGCATCGCGAAAAGATTAATCTGCGACTGCAGTCGATTCTCGATCAGCATACTGATCCCTGGGGCGTGAAGGTCACAAACGTCGAGGTCAAGCAGGTTGACTTGCCCGAGACCATGACGCGCGCTATGGCCAAGCAAGCCGAGGCTGAACGTGAGAAGCGTTCCAAGATAATCCACGCCGAGGGCGAATTCGCGGCGGCCCAGCGGCTGACCGAAGCTGCCCATCTGCTGGCGACCGAACCTACCAGCATTCAGCTGCGATATCTGCAAACTTTAACCGAGATCGGGGTTGAAAAGAATACCACCATCATCTTCCCCGTACCGGTGGACTTGCTGGCAGGCTTGCAGAATCTGGTGAAGGTGGATACCGCCCGGATCAAAGGATTTGAAGGGACAACCGAACAATAGCGAGGCAGGGTAACAACCATGGCATCCCGTGCTGCTTCCGAAGACACTGAAATCACGCTCGGCACTGGCAAGCTGCTGGGACTGTTTTTCCTGCTCGCCGCCATATGCGGCGTGTTCTTCGCCATTGGCTACTCGCTGGGCAAGAGTTCAGGGCGTGAGCAGGCGTTGAATGATCAGGCAGCTTCGTCGTCCGAAGTGACGACAGCAAGTCAAGCCGTGAAAAAGCCGCCGGCAGCCGTGGCGGTGAAAGCGGCGCAGCCGAAGGACGAGGCTGCGACCAAGCCGCAAAGCAACCTGACCTTCTACAAGTCGGTGCAGCAGAATCAACCCGACACGCAACTTACGCAACCGCAGCAGGAGCCGCCGGCCACGACGACGAGAGCTCCGAGCGCGACGACTCCGGCTCCGCAAGCCAAATCCGAACCTGTGGTGACAACCGCTGCCGCTCCCGCGAGTGGTCCTGGCGACGCGGGACTCGACGCTGGGCACTCCACCTCAGCCATCGATCGCGGCGCTTACATGGTGCAGATCGCCGCTGTCACCAAGCAGGAAGACGCGCAAGCCCTGGCAGACGCGCTGAAGAAGAAAAGCTACAGCGTATTTGTGGTGACAAATCCGGCGGGCACCGACAGGCTTTTCCACGTGCAAGTGGGCCCGTTTGCGTCGATGACGGATGCCGAAGCCATGAAGGCGAAGCTGACGAGCGATGGCTATAATCCCATCGTGAAGCGTTAATCCGGCACGCGCTCGCGGAGCGCGGTGTGCGAGTGATCCTGGGCAGCTGCTTCACCGTTCTTCTTGCCACGATTGTCGTTGCGGTGGACTGCGATGACCTGCCCGACTCAGCGACCGGGTTCCTCAACCACGAACATGTGCCCTGGACCAGATGGAGGGTTGCAGGCGTTCGCACCAACCAGAGTTCCGTTCCAGGTGCTGATCGATCCGGAGGGCAAGGTCACGTTCGCAGGAGGGAGCATGTCCAAACTACGGGTTGCCATCACCACAAAACGCCTTCCCGGTTCGTTCGCGATCCAAGGAACTTGTGTTGCAGTGAATCAGTGAATCAGCGCCGGGTCGCCCTGGTTGTGATTATGGTCTTCATCTTGCAATGGCCAGCGTCCAAGGCTGCAACCAGAGTATGTGAGGTCGGGGTAAAGGTGAAGGAATCCCGCCACTGGGTAGGCTTTCCCTCGACCGTTTCCTCATAGTCGTTGACAAATGTATCGCCTTCCCAGTGTCCGGTACCGCGCATCCGGCAAGGATTCTTTGGATTGTTGAAGCAAATGAAGAGGTGAAACACATGCGCGGGCGCGTCCCACCAGATCGTGAGAAAGCCATTAAGCTTCCCCGCAGAGCCATTCGAGTTTACTTCGTACATCAAGACAGTGCCTTCCGCAGCCAGCCGGACGTGCACGAAACCGCGACGCGAACCTCCATTCGGGAAAAACTGGGTATGCTCCATAGTTTCGCTGGTGTTCCAATCACCCACGAGAGCCTCTGCGAGCCTGGCCATCTCGGGAACCAGGCTGCCGGCCGGTGGTGTGGCCACTTTCTCTGGCGGTTGAGCTGCGCCGTAGGGTGAAAACAAAACGACCAGGACCAGGGCTGACAAAAGCAACCGGCGAATGCTCACATGTCCCCCAAGTTGTAAGAGAAGGCAGTTCGTTCATGCGATTTAGAAACCACAGCCGTGATAGCGGACGGATAGTTGCAAGAACTCGGCATTGCTTCCGTTTGGACGTCCACGGAAGGATCGGGAGACATCCCTTGTGGTTTATTGAATCGCGACCTATTTGGGGGCCGTCCTGGCCTCCGGACTCGGGGCCGGCTGACCGTCAGATGCGGCCGGCGCTTGCACTGGCACATTCTGCAGCATGAACAGAATGCCGCTGGGAATCTTTAGGTTGTGCTTCTCGCAGAACAGGAACGTCGCGCCGCTCTTGTGACGGGCCAGTTTCACGTCGCTCAGCCCCGCCGCCGGATGCGCCGTTCGCTCCTGGTCCCAGGTAGCCTCGTTTTGGGCGCGGCTGATCGCGATAGCGCTTCGGGGGTCTGCGAGATTACGCCGGTTGCCTACGGGAGCATGGTTGGGCACAGTCGCTGTACTGGAGGCACTCGATTTTGATGCGTCAGCTTCCCCGGTTTGGGGTGCAGGGTTTGCAAGAATCTGCCCGAAGATAAAGGCATGTAGCGGCAAGGTGCGCTCCTTCCATTCGGCACGATCGACCACGACTGAGATCCAGGAAGGGGCTTCTCCCTGTTTGGCTGCTGCCCCAAGAACATGCCCGAACAGCTTCGCATTCTGCGGAATGATGATTCCCTTGCTCACCAGCACAGGCTCGAGCGTCTTGAAGCGCACCAGGTCTCCGGCGTGAGCCTTGTCGGCGCGAATCGTTGTATCCAGTTGTGCCGGAATGGATAGACCCCTGGGCGTATCGGACACACCCGGAGAAGGTTGCTGTGCTGAACACAGCACCGCCGCAGCGGCCAGTAGCGGTATAAACAGAGTCCGCACGGGAGCCTCACACGCCGCTTTACGCTTAGCTCACAGCTTAGCGCGTGCAACCGTGCGTGTAAAGCATAAGCTCAAAAGGGGCTTGTTCCTCCAACTGCCCCTTGCCCGGCAGTGGAAGCAATTAGGAATCCTGGATGCTGATGGACTTGTTAGGGCTTCACGACGATCTTGGCCATCATTCCACCGTCTTCATGATCCAGAATGTGGCAATGGTAGACAAACGTGCCTGCGATATTAGGGTCGCGGAAATCCATGCGGACAGTGACATTTGGGAAAGGCCCGCTGCCGAACCAGGGCGGAACAATAACCGTATCCACTAAATTGGGATTAGTGACCGTTTGACCATTGATGGCTGTCACCAGGAAGTGGATCTGATGGATGTGGAAAGCGTGTGGTTCACCGGTCTGATTTGAGATGGTCCAGTCTTCCACTGCACCCACGTTGGTTGTGATCGCTGGTGGGTTCTTGGCGTCAAAAAGCCTCGGCCTCTGTCCACTTACTGTGATGTAGAACTGACCTGGGCCATTGGTTCCAACATTAGTCTCGTGAAAGTACAAGGACCGCGTGGTAGTGGGCTTTACCGAAGCTAGCCCTGAGAAGCGGGGTGCAGCGATTGGCGGTGGCGCCGCTACGGCGACACGAGTGTCCTTCTTTCCATTGGAGACCACCACCTGGGCCAGATAGGCCGGAGGCATCGGATCTCCGATGGGACCGGTATTGAAGCCCGTCGAGAAGAAGAATGAAGGTGTATTTGCAACCAGCGGCGGCACGATAAATTCAGCTCGGCCGGCGGGCGGCAAATAAATAGTTTTCGTATGAACCGGAGTTGTTAAGGGGATGCCGTCAAGGGAAATCAGCAGCAATTGTTGCGGAGTTGGCGATAGAACCTCCAGGCTCAGGAAACTGTTGGTTGTGGCATTCAGAACACGCCAGAACTCCTTTTGACCCGCCACCACATTGTTAATGATTGGCAGGGGCCTGCGCGGAAAGTTGGCCGGCTCCTGATTCACAGTAAACTGGCCGTCATCATCCGTTACCGCATCCCGGTTTCTGCGAATAATCAGAATTCGCTCGTTCAGTCCCTGCGTCAATGGATTCGAACCCTCGATAATCAAGGCACCGGATGCGCCACCATAGACTTGCGGTGCGCTGAAGCCGTGAGGGTGAGGGTGATACCAGTACAGGCCAGGAGGATCGTTTGCGGGAATTTGGAAAGAGTATTGAAAGGGCTGTCCATTGTTTGGGATGAGGGTTTTGACCACTTCGTCCTGGTGACAGATTGGCGAGATGTTCATGCCGTGGAAATGAATGTTCGTCGTTGTTGCGGTCACCATGCCACCGAGGCACGGATTGTTCTGAGCGGCAGCCGCCTGCACGTCGCCCATTTCCATCGGGGCCATCGGTGCGTGCCTCGATTTCGGTCCCCGCCCAATCACGCTGATATTGTTGGTAAAGTTCAAGACAAGCTGATCCCCGGGGTTCAATCGCAGGGTGGGCGCTTCAACCGGATTGTTATTATTCAGGTAGACGTAACAGTAATGTGTGAAGCCAGTGTCGCCTGTCTCACTCTTCAAGGAAAGGTTCAGCGTGAGCTGGCCATTTTGACTGTAAAGGTCAAGGGGATTTGTAATCGATGTTCCAGGTGCAGGCCTGGGTGGGCAGGTTTGCGCTCTAACCCCCGACGAAAGTGCAAAAACCAGAACTGCGATGATCAGCCCAACGTTGCGACACATAATTACTCCCCTTCTACAATTCGACTCGGCATGCGATTTTTCACGCCAACGCTAAGAAACGTCCAAGGACTAGAACGGGCGCGGCGGATAGGCACCGAGCGTTAACGCTCCAGGAAAACTTAGCAAGACCGGAGAGTTGCTCGACTCCGTTAGCGTGCAGGACCCTCCTTTGGAATTGATAGTCAGAATGCCTATCGCCGAAGACGGTCCGTGGTTGATCTCAGACTGATCTCGCCCGAATTCGGCAACGTAGAGGACGTTACCCGTTCCGGTGGTGTCCCTGGTGACGACCGAGCCGTACCACGGCCGTCCATTGAACCCTTGAAGCGGCGCAGAGGTACAACCTTTTATCAGGCCTCCGGTACTGGGATAAAAGAAGAAAGCCATGACTGTACCGCTTTCGTTGTTGGTGACGTACAGGAGGCTCTGATCGGGACTGAGCCGGACTGTGCCGGCGTCCACTCCGGTTGGCTTCCCATACTGGTGAACCACCGTCTTAGTCAACTTGCCGGA